>Ga0315268_10007225_pt1 | contig 11719 bp, 10 predicted proteins | sample C1_top_MG_FD_204535 | JGI IMG/M metagenome (GOLD analysis project Ga0315268, IMG submission 204535) | Sediment microbial communities from Yellowstone Lake, YNP, Wyoming, USA - C1_top | ecosystem: Environmental > Aquatic > Freshwater > Lake > Sediment | place: USA: Wyoming | collected 2017-08-01 | reverse complement strand
CTGCTGGCCGCGAACCAGGAGAAGGTCACCTCGGCCAACATCCTGAACCAGGTCGACTGGGCCCTCGAGCACCTCGGCTCGTCGACGCAGTATCCCTACATCCTCCTCTCGGCTTCGGGCTCTTTCCTATCGGACGACGAGATCGACCCCGAGACCCGGCTGGCCGTGCTCGACAAGCTGCGGCGCTGGGGGCTCAAGCAGTTGTCTTTCGAGACCAGGGCCGAGTTCGCCCGCGATCCGGTCTACCTCAAGGAACTCAAGAAGACCTTCGGCGGAGGGATCAGCGCCGGAGTGGGGCTGGAGTCGGCCGACGACTTTATCCGCAACGCCATCCTCAACAAGGGTCTTCCCCGCAAGATTCTCCTCGACGGCCTGGCCGGCCTCAGGGAGGCGGGCATCGAGTACTACATGTACATCATCCTGGGCAAGCCCTTCCTCACCCCGGCCGAGGACATCCGGGACACCGTGGCCTCGGTGCGTTTCAGCTTCGAGAATGGCGGCTTTATGTGCATCGTCTTCGCCTCGAACCTCCAGCCCTACACCCTGAACCGCTACCTCTGGAGCCAGGGCCGCTTCATCCCGCCGTCTCTTTGGTCGCTTCTGGCCGTGATCAAGGAGCTTGGACCGGACCTTGGTAGGAGGGTGGCTTTGAAGGGCCTGACCCGGGACCTACCCTACGCCCCGCCCGTGGTCGCCACGACCTGCCCCAAGTGCGACGAGCGGGTTGTGGCCGCCATTCGCAAGTGGGACTACGACAGAAACATCGCCGACGTTGACGCGGTCTGGGGCCAGTGCGACTGTTTTGAGAAGTGGAAGGCGACCCTTGACGGCGGGGCCGACGGCGCCATCCGCGAGCGCGTCGAGAAGGGCTACCGCCAGGCCATGGCCGAGTTGGGATTGGATGTGGACAAGTAGACATGACCAGGGCGTTTCTTGTCTCCACGGCGCCGCCGCCTGATCTTGGCCGCCTGTTGGAGCACGCCTACTACGGTACGCCCTACTACCGCCGGCGCCTGGCGGCCGAGGCCGCCCGCCTCGGCGACCTTGGGCCGGAGGATCTCTGGCGCCTCCCGGTGACCCCCCGCGAGGATCTCCGGGCCGACTGGCGCGCTTTTCGGGCCGAGGGCGCGCAGGCGGTCTGGGTGTCGTGGAGCGGCGGCACGATGGGCAAGCCCAAGGTCATCTTCCACACCCGTGAGGACGTGGAATGGGCCCACCAGCGCAACACGGCCGGGCTCCGGATGATGGGCGTTTCACCCAAGGATCTGGTGGCCACGGCTCTGCCGTTTGGCATGTGGTTTGTGGGTTGGGATCACACCATCTGCGCGGCCCGGCTCGGGGCCACCGTTGCCCCCGTGGGGCTGGGCTTCGGACCCCAGGCGACCCTGGAGACCATGGCCGAACTGGGGGCCACGGTCCTCATCAGCACTCCGGGGGCCGTCCGGGACATGGCCGACTACGTGACGAGTAACCCCAAGACCCACCAACCGTCCTTGCGGATGGTCATCGTCCTCGGCGAGGCCATCGGGCCGGCTTTCCGGACCACGGTCCGGGAGCGGTTGGGTGGCGAGGTCTTCAGCATCCTAGGCGCGGCGGAGTTCGATGGCATGGCCGTCGAGTGCCAGTACCACGACGGCTTCCACGTCCTTCCGGACACGTTCTGGTTTGAGATCCGACCCCTCTCGCGGCCTCGGGAGGACGCCGCGGACCATGAAGGCGGCGGGACGGATGGTGACCTGGGTGGCGCCCTCGGCGGCGGCGACCCGACTGGCCTCGGGCCCGTCGGCGAGTTGATCGTAACGCCCAGGATGAAGCTCGGCACGCCCCTGGTGCGCTACGTGATTGGGGACATAGCCCGAGCCTCGCCGCCCTGTCCCTGTGGCTGGCCGGGGTCGAAGTTCGTCCTCGTCGGACGGTCGGACGACGCCGTGGCCCTGGGCGACGGGACCAAGGTCTACCTCTACCAGGTCGAAGCCGCTCTGGGCCCACTTGGGGCCGACATCGCTTTCTTTCGCCTCATCCTGGACCGCGAAGGAGGCGTCGACCAACTGACCTTGGAGGTCGAGACCCCGCGGGCCGGCGACCCGGCCTTTTCGGCTGAACTGGCCGAACGCCTGGCTCACCTGTCCGTGGACTTCGAGGATTCCCTCCGCCTGGGGGCCGTGGCCCACCCCCGGGTCAGAGCCGCCGGCCATCTGGAGGAGGAGCGCACGTCGCGGGGCAAGGCACGGCGCATTGTTGATCTTCGTCGGAGGTGAGAGCCTGTGAAGAAGCTGAAGCGAGGAGCTTTTTTCAACCTGATCCTAAGCGTTCTGCTCGTGGCCCTGGTCGCGGCCGGCGTGTCGTCGTGCCGCAAGCCCGAACCCTTGACTTTCAAGTACGTGACTCTGCCGGTCCTGGAGAACCTGCCCATCTTCGTTGGAATTGACCAGGGCCTGTTCCAGAAATACGGCTTGACCATCGAACTGGTGGCCGTTCAGAGCGCTCTGGAGCGCGACACCCTCATCCGGGGTGGGCAGGCCGACTGCACAACCCTCGACCTCATCGCCATTGGGCTGTTCAACCGGGACGCCATCACGGTCAAGGGCGTGCGTCTGGTCAATGACACGACCAAGGGCAAGTTCGCTCTGGTCGTCGGCCCCGGGTGCACGGCCCAGAGCGTGGCCGACCTGGCGGGAGTCCCCGTTGGGGTGGCCTTCAACACCGTGGCCGAGTACGTGGGGGACACCATGCTCCGGCTGTCGGGAGTGCCGGCCGACAAGGTGAATCTGGCCGAGTGGCGGCAGATCAACGTGCGCCTGGAGGCCCTGATCAACGACCAGCTTCCGGCGGGCATCTTCCCCGAGCCCTTCGCCACCTACGCCACCCAGAACGGGTGCCGGATCCTGGCCCGGGACAGCGAGTTTGGCGGGCTCGGTCACGATATCCTGACCTTTACCGCGGCCGCTCTGGCGGAGCATCCCGACCGGGTCCGAGACTTCATGGCCGCCTACGAGAAGGCCGTGGAGCTTGTCCGGAAGGATCCCGACCGCTGGAGCAGCCTGATCCAGGACAAGGGTCTGGTTCCGCCCATGATCGGGGCCCAGGCGACGGTGCCCACCTTCGCCGAGCCGAGCCTGCCCACTGTGGAGCAGGTCACTCCGATCATGCAGTGGGCGGTAGACAAGGGTATTCTGCCGGTGGTGCCGGCTATCGAGAACCTGGTGACCGCGGACTTCCTGGCGGGCAACTAGCCGATGGGTGAAGCGGCGGTCTCGGTCGCCAACCTCCACTTCGGCTACACCCGCGACCGGGCCATTTACTCCGGCCTGGACTGGGAGGCGGAGGAGGGGGAGGCCTGGGCGGTGATGGGGCCGTCCGGCTGCGGCAAGACGACCCTCCTCTACCTCCTGGCCGGCCTGCTCAAGCCGACCGCCGGCGATGTTCGCCACCGAGGGGCGCCCGTGGGCGGGCCTCGCCAGGAAGTCGGGCTCGTCCTGCAGGATTACGGCCTTCTGCCCTGGGCCACTGTTCGGGCCAACATCGAACTCGGCCTTCGGCTACGCGGCCTGCGTCCCCAGGGCGAGGTGGATCTCTGGCTCGAGCGCCTGGGTATCGGCGCGGTGGCGGAGGCCTACCCCACGCGCATATCGGGAGGCCAGAAGCAGCGAGCGGCTCTGGCCCGGACTCTGGTTACCCGCCCGAAGCTCCTTCTCCTGGACGAGGCTTTTGTCTCCCTGGACGGAGAAAGGAAGAAGGATCTTCTGAGCCTGATTCGGGATCTGCGGACCGAGATCGGCTTCACCCTTGTCTTCGTGTCCCATGACCAAGAAGAAGTCGAGGCCCTGGCTGACAGGATCGTCATCCTTCCCGAACCCCCCATCGGCAACGGTGGCGCCCAGGTCCGGCTGATGGGAGGGCGAAGGCCATGAGACGTTGGCGTCTGGCCGTGGCCACCCTGGCCATCCTGGTTCTCTGGCAGTTGGCCAGTTGGGGTCTTAGTAACCAGGCCTTGCCCGGGCCGGTCCAGGTGATGCTGGCCTGGCCCTTCGCCGTCAAGACAGGTCTTCTGGCTCACCTTTTGGCTAGTGCCGGCCGGGTCCTGGCCGCCACCGGAGTGGCCGTGGTCCTGGCCTACCCGATTGGCCTTCTCCTGGGGCTATCCAGGTTCTGGGCCGCCTTCATCGACCCCATGGTTCACGCTCTCTACCCCATCCCCAAGGTCGTTCTCCTGCCGGTGGTCATCGTCATCCTGGGGGCGGGCGAGGCGGCCAAGATCTGCATCCTGGCCGCCATCCTTGTCTTTCAACTCGTCATTGTCGTCCGCGACTCGGCCCGGGGGGTCCGCGAGGAGTTGGTTTTCTCGGTGAGGGCCATGGGCGCCTCGCGGCTTGGGCTACTGCGCTACGTCTACCTGCCGGCGACCTTGCCCGCGGTGATCACCGCTTTGCGGGTCGCCGTGGGGACGGCCGTGGCCGTCTTGTTCTTTGCCGAGTCTTTCGGGACAACACGTGGCCTGGGCTTCTACATCATGGTCCAGACCTGGGGTCGCTTCGCCTACCCGGAGATGTACCTCGGCATCGTGGCCATGGGCCTGCTTGGTCTTGGCCTCTACGAAAGCCTCGCCCTGGTGGAGAGATGGCTTTGCCCCTGGCAGATATCTGAAAGGGGAGAGTGGGGAGGCGGCCTATGACGACGGAGTCGCTTCTCGGCGCCCCGGGGGCCACCCCGGACCTGGCCGTGGGCCTGGCCCTGGGTCTGGTCTTGGGCCTTTACCTCTTTCTGAAAGGTCTCGGCGATCAGACCTTACGTCTGGATGAGGCCCGGACCGCTCTGGCCGTGGGTCACGGGCGCCCCTACCCCTGGGTTCCCGAAGAGCGGCGGTGCCTCTACGACTCGGGGAACCTCGACCGGGGCGGGTTGCCCTTGCTTCACACCTGGGGCCAGTTCTACCTGGCCGAACTGGGCTGGTTTCTGGCCCGCCTGGTCGGGCCGGGCCGTCTGTCGGGGGCCAATCATCCGGCCGGGTGGCTCCGCCTGCCCTTCGCCCTGGCCGGCTGGGGCGCCGCCTGGTCCATGGCCGTCTTCTGCGGCGGGCTGGCCGGGCCTCGGGCCGGGCTCATGGCTCTCCTTGTGGCCTTGACCTCGCCCGGGCTGCTTCTTCACTCCCGCCAGTGCCGCTACTACGGACCCTCGATGCTCACGGCCGGGCTCTTCCTCGTGGCCCTGGCAAGGGCTCACCTGGGCGGGGGGATGGCCTGGTGGGCTCTGGCCGGTCTGGCCCTGGCCGGGAGCTACCACTTCGACTGGGTCTCAAGCTACGGCCTGGGGCTGGCCGCCGCGGTGGCTGGGTTGGCCTACCGCGAGGCCGGGGTGGCCCTGACCCTGGGTCTGGCCGTGGTCCTGGCCCTCCCGTGGATCTTTTTCCTCAAGCGGCGCATCGGGCGGACCTCGTCCGTCCCTATCGTCCAGAACCTGCGTGCCGGGCGTGTCGGTCCGCGCGAGATCGTGATCCTCGGCGCCCACACCTTTTGGATCTACCTTTGGAAGATCCAGGCCTACGCCGCCCCCTTCCTGACCGTGGGCCTGGGCGGGCTGGCCACGGGCCTGGCGGCCCTGGCGACCGGACCCGTTCCGGCCGATCTCGGTTACGGCCTGGCCCTGGCGGCTCTGGTCATTGGGGGCGTGGCCTTCACCCGGAGTGTCACCCGGCTCGTCTTCACCCGCTACGTCTCGGCCGCCTTCCCGGCCGCCGTCGCTCTGGCCGCTTTCGGCCTGGACCTCATCTGGCGGGCCTCTCCCGTGGCCGGATGGTGCGTCCTGGCCCTGACCCTATTCACCAACGGGTCCGCTCTTTTGCCCCATTTTCTTTTGCGGACCCTGGCGGCGGTCAGGGTTCCGGCCCGGCTCCTGGCCTTCGTCAAGGGACCGGTCGGGCTCTTCACGGCCAACCTCTCGTCCGGGGCTTTCGCTCGTTTGAAGGCCAGGCCGGAGTTCACCCTGCCCCGCTACCTGGCGAGTCTTCACCGTCGCTACCCGACTCGGACCGAGGCCGTGGCCGCCTACCTTCGGGAGGCCGTCCATGATGGTGCGGTGGACCCCGCCGACCTCATCTTGGCCGACACCCAGGAGGCGCCGGCCCTGGCTTTGCACTCGGGCTTGCGGGTCGAGTCCTTGCGCGGGGGACCGGGGGCCGGGGTCGATGAGGCCTTGGGGGCGGCCGATGTGGTTGTGGGCGGGGGCCTGTTCCCCCCGGACGGCCGGAAGGAGTTTGCCGCCCGGCGGGCTCGGGGCGAGTTCCAGGAGGTCGTGGTTCTGGCCGAGGCGCCCGACCGCTACCTCGACAACGCCGAGACACCGGAGAGATACCGCTACGGCTTCCGGCCCTGGCCGGCCGGAGTGGCCCTCTACTACCGGGGCCAGGAGCGCGGCCAGGAGCGGGGCCAGGAGCGCGGCCATGAGCGCGGCCAGGGAGGTGGCCGCCCGTGAACGCGACCTTCCTGGATCCGGCGGCGACGCTCATCCTGTGGCTTCTCGCCGGGGGACTGGTTCTCACGGCTCTCCTGTGCTACATTCCCGACCGGGGGCGGAGCGAAACGGACGAGGACCGCCGCGATCTTGGGCGCGGGGAGTGGCGCTGGGGCAAGGTGGGCCTCAAAGCCTGGGTGGGCAAGGACGACAAGGGCGATTTTGTCGGGTTTGAGGTAGGCCTGGCCGGCCCGGCCCAGGCCGTCTGGCTCGACCCCGGGGAGTGCCGCCTGTGGAGGCGAGGCGGGCCGGGCGGAGTGGGTGGCGCCGGCGGGCCGGGCGACTCGGCGGGAAGAGGTGGCTCGGCTGGGCGAGGCGACTCGGCGGGAAGAGGTGGCTCGGCTGGGCGAGGCGGGCCGGGCGACTGGATAGGTCCTTCGGCCGTGGAGCTTGCGGGCTTCGGCCCGCCCCACCTACCGGAGGCCTTGGCCCGGCGCGGAACCGTTTACGGCCCGGGGTCCTTCAGGCGCTACAACCTGCGTTTCGAGGGGCCCGTGGACCCGGGGATGAGGCTGAGGGTGCCCCTCTACGATCAGGTCCTCGACGTCGAACTGGCGCCGGTCTTGACCTGCACCGGCGAGGGCCGCACCGGAGAGGGCCGCCCCGGAGAGGGCCGCCCCGGAGAGGGACCGAGCGGATGAGAACCATTGTCGTAGCTTGTCTGGACGACCTTGACCGGATCCGGGAAGTGACTTTGGACACCGCCCGGCTCTTTCCCGGCGGGAATCTCAACCCCAAGCCCGTGCCTGGGATGCGCTCCGCCGGCCAGATCCTGGCCCACATCCTGGACACGGAGATCGCTGTGGCCATGGCCATCGGCACCGGAGTCTGGCGTTTTGGCCAGGGACCCCACCGGCTCTCCCGCCTGGAAACCTTCGAGCGGTGGTCGGCCACGACCCGCCGGCGCACCCTCGAGTACCTGGCCAACCTCGACGACGACCGCCTCTGGCAGCCGGCCGAGGCCCCGGACGGCGCCCCGCTCTCGGTCTTTCTCCTCTTCCAGACCATCGCCGAGAACGAGATCCACCACCGCGGGCAGCTCTTTGTCTACCTCCGGCTTCTTGGTCTTGAGCCGCCCTGGCTCTACGGGGGACCGAACCCTCAGAAGTAGGGGCCGCGGCGTCCGTCCGGCCTTGGGCGCAGTCAAGGATTCTTAGTTTGGCCGGGGAACTCCCATTCCCGGGGAGGGGACCCTAGACCAATGAGTAGCACGGTTCTGAGCGGTAGCGCGCGCGACGACGCGGCGGAAGCCACGTTTGGCCCAACCTTCGGCGAGATGTTGACCCCCGAGACCATTCCGGCGGGGATTCGCGGGCAGGCCCTGGCCGCCCTGGAGAACGACCCGCTCGACCCGATCAACCTCTTCAACATCACCTGGAAGGATCCGTCGGGGCGGGTTCGCTTCGTGCTTCTCGACAAAGCCCTCACCGGCGTGGAGGCCAACATCATTCTCATGTGCGGGGCGGCCTTCCCGACCGGCAGTCACAAAGTGGGGGCCGCCTACGCGGTGTCCATGGAGCGGCAACTGGCGGGTGACATTGCCCCGGGACGGCACACACTGGTCTGGCCTTCGACCGGCAACTACGGCATCGGCGGGGCCTGGGTGGGTCCGCGCCTGGGCTACAAGTCGGTGGTCATCCTGCCCCATTCGGTCAGCCGCGAGCGTTTCGAGATCATCTCTTCCTACGGGGCGCGCTACGTTAAGACCCCCGGCCGCGAGTCGAGCGTCAAGGAGCTCTTCAGCGTCTGTGAGGAGCTCTCCCAGACCGACCCCGGCCTGCGGGTTCTTAATCAGTTCCAGGCCATGGCCAACTACCGCTTCCACTACGCCGTGACCGGCCCCAGCGCCATGGAGGCGGTCGAGTCCGTCGGCAACGGGCGGGTGGCCGCCTACGTCTCGGCCATGGGCTCGGGCGGGACCATCGCCGCCGGCGACCGCCTGAAACAGGCTTTCACCGAGTGCCGCATCGTGGGCCTGGAGCCGATCCAATGCCCGACCCTCTACGCCAACGGCCACGGCGACCACGACATCCAGGGCACGGGTGACAAGCACGTGACCTGGATCCACAACGTCATGAACATGGACGCCCTGATGTGCGTTGACGACTTGGAGTGCAAGAAAGGACTCCAGCTTCTGACCGACCCGGCCGGAAGGGACTACCTCTCGGCGGTGGAGGGTGTCGATGGCGGGCAGCTCGCCGAACTGGCCGGCATCCTGGGCATCTCGGGAGTCTGCAACATCCTGGGGGCCATCAAGACGGCCAAGTTCTACGGTCTCGGTCCTCAAGACAACGTGGTGACCATCGCCACCGACAGCTTCGACCGCTACGGTTCGGTCATGACGGCTATGGTCGAGGACTACGGGCCGATCACCCGGGAGCGCGCGGCGGTCTACTTCGCCGGTGTCTTCCCGGGGGCCAAGCTCGACTGGATCCAGGAGGGCGACCGGGGGAACCGCCTGCGCTGGCACAACCTCAAGTACTCCTGGTGGGTCGAGCAGCACGGCCGGACCGTGGCCGAACTCGACGCCCTCCGGAGTCAGGACTTCTGGGCCGGCGAGCAGGCCCAGGCGGCGGAGTTTGACAGAAGGCTGAGGGAGGCGAGGGGGTGGTAGGGGAGGTGGTTGCAGATCCTAGCTCAGGGCCCCGGCTGAACTCATCTCCTTCGCCGGCAGGCCGGTCTCCTGACTTGACCTAGGATCGCGCACTCGGTCGAAGACCTTGATACGGCGCCGGCCGTTCTCGGCACGGCCGCCGGGCCTCTGGGAGCCTTGGTCTCCGACCTATCTGTTGTCGCGGCCTACCCGGCCGCCGGCGGACAGAGCCTCCCCGGAACCGGCGGTCCCGCGGTGTAGGCCTCGGTGACGTCGATGAGTAGGGCCCCGCGCCAGTGGCGGGCTATCCCCTTGACCTGGTAGGCCACGGGCTCCAGGGTAATGACGGCGACCGCGACCCGGCTACCCTCGGGGATGGTCTGGGCAATGGCCTTGTCGGCCACCACCAGGGCCGAGCGTCCGACCGGGGCTACCCCGGCCGCCGGGAGGACCCGTACGTCGAATCCGCCCGGACCCTCCCCGCGCCGGCCATCCGGCTCACCCCTCCCGCTTCCGGCCGCCACCGGCCAGGCCACGGCCTTGAGGGCCTTGAGGCGCGCGAATTTGTCGGTCACCTGGGGCGGCATGGTCGCCGGCGCTCCGGTTTGGCCTACGCCTCCGGCGGAGCGAGTGGCGGCGCGAGTGGCGGCCTCCGCCCCAGCGGCCCCAGACAGCCGACCAGCGCGCAGGTGGGTGGCCAGCATGGCGAGCATTGGAATCCGGCCCTCGGCGTCCACCGCTTCGAGGTCGATGGTCCCGGCCCCCCGGATGCCGTTGTAGGGGTTGTAGCGGAACATGGCCTGGTTGGCCATGGCGTCGAAGATCGGGCCTGAAGTGACGAAGCCGCCGAAGACGCCGTGGGCCGCCAGGAAGTTGAGTTTGGCGTCCAGGGCCAGCAGGGCGGCCCGCCCCGTCTCCTTGAGGTTGGCCTTGGATTTCCAGATCATGAACTCCGCGAACCCGGCCAGGCCCGGACCGCAGGGGCAAAGGGAAAGGACCGGGACAACGTTGGGCTCGCCCGCCCGGCTGACCGAAGCCAGAAACTTGGGCTGCAGCTCTCCGGCCAGGATCGCCGCTTGCTTACCGGTAAGGGTGACACTCATCTGACCAGCCCCCCGTTCCCATCTCTTACAGATGCGGGTCGAGCCCGCACTCCCGGGCCACCCGCAGGACGCCCTCCATGTCGCTCGCCGTCAGGAGTTCGCGACCGGCGAGGGCGAACCGGCGCCCGAGGCGCTCGTAGTCCGCCTGGCAAAGGTTGTTGTAGGCCAGGAAGTCAACGCGTTCCACGCTCGGCATTTCCCGGGCAACAAAGGTCGCCACGGCCCGCACGTTTCCGTCATCGTCGGTGAAGCCCGGAATGACGGGGAACCGGACCCAGAATCTAACCCCACTTTGGGCCAGGGTCCGGGCGTTCTCCAGAATGAGGCGGTTGTCCGCGCCGGTAGCCGCCTGGTGCCTCTCCGGGTCAATCATCTTGACGTCGTAGAGAACCAGGTCGGCCGCGGCCAGGACCCGCTCGAACACCTCCCTTGAGGCCAGTCCCGAGGTGTCGATGGCCACGTGGATGCCCCGTCGCCGAACCAGCCCAGCGGTCTGGAAGAGGAACTCAGGCTGGGCCAGGCACTCGCCTCCCGAGAAGGTCACGCCCCCACCGGAGGTTAGAAAGAAATCGGCGTCGCGAGCCAGTTCACTCGCCAGGTCCGCGGCCGAGAGTTCGCGCCCCAAGACCTCCAGGGCCCCGGCCGGGCAGGCCTCGGCGCAGGCGCCGCAGCCGTCGCATCCGGACCGGTCGACCCGGATGCCCTCCGCCTCCGCCGACAAGGCCGTCTTCCGACATGCCGCCACACATCGGCCGTAGCCCTTGCACTTGACCCGGTACCAGACCAGGTCCGGCCCAGGCGAGAGCCCCTCCGGGTTGTGGCACCAGAGGCACCCCAGCGGGCAGCCCTTGAAAAACGCCGTCGTCCGCAGACCCGGCCCGTCCTCGGTCGAGAAGCGCTGGATGTTAAAGATCACTCCACGGGCAGGCTCAACTATGGTCGGCGCTTCCCTTCGGCGGCCGGCTTGGCCGGTCACACCCGTTCCCACTCCTTCGCGCGGTCTCGCGGCGTCCCGCTAGATGGCGTGTGATTCCCGGGCGATTATCTCGTCCTGGATGGTCTGGCCCAAGGAGACGAAATACGCGTTGTAGCCCGTGACCCGAACCAAGAGGTTGGCATACTCGCCCGGGTTTCTCTGCGCCTCCCGAAGGGTCTCGGGGTCGATTACGTTAACTTGCAAGGCTGTCCCGCCGACCCGACCGTAGGCCCGCAGGAAAGCGGCGAACTTGGCCCAGTGTTCCGGATCGCGGAGGACGGCCTGACTGAAACTCATCGTGTGGGAGGCCCCGTTCGGCGCGGTCTCCATCCCGATTGCGCCGACAGACTGGGCCACGGCGGTCGGGCCCTTGGCGTCACGGCCCGCCGACGGGCAGATGCCGTTCGACAGGAACCGCCCCTTGACCCTCCCGTCGGGAGTGCTCCCGGTGAGGGGTCCGTAGCCGATCCAATAGTTCCAGGAGAGGTAGCCACCCCTGAAGCGGCGGCCCGTGGCCGGTGAGGAGCGCTTGAAGACATC
>Ga0315268_10007224_pt1 | contig 11719 bp, 8 predicted proteins | sample C1_top_MG_FD_204535 | JGI IMG/M metagenome (GOLD analysis project Ga0315268, IMG submission 204535) | Sediment microbial communities from Yellowstone Lake, YNP, Wyoming, USA - C1_top | ecosystem: Environmental > Aquatic > Freshwater > Lake > Sediment | place: USA: Wyoming | collected 2017-08-01 | reverse complement strand
GTGAAACTTGATCGCCTGAAAGGCAATGTTCCACTTCGTTGCCCAGCGAATAGCTGCCCTGCACTATCGTTGAAGCGCAATCCGTCGCAAACGCGGGCGAGCGGCCAAAGCTGGCCCCGGAGCAGTTGTTGATCACGGGCAGCGTGTTGGCCGGAATCGAGTCGCTCAACACGAGGCTCATGTTATACAGCGGCAGACCCGCGTTCACGCTGCCAACATTGTCGGACTTGACTGTATCAGTGATCCGCTGGCCCGGTAGCACGGTGACATTGCCGGACTTGTCAATCGTCACCTGCGGCGCGTCGCTGGCAACAGGTGGAATGCCAACGCCATAGTCGCCGTTGAATTTTTCATTGTCGCGCCCGGAAGCGACCTCCTGATAAGGCGACATGGAAGTGGCGCACGGGCCGTTCAAAGCCATGAAGGTATAGAACACCAAGCCCCGCGCACCCGTGTTATCGGAAGGCAGATTCGTAAAATGAACCATTGCCCAAGGGGATTCGGCTCAATCTTGTTGGCCATCGCCGAAATCTCGTTGCGCATGGTCATCGTCCAGGTCTGATTGGCAAACACCTGCGTGCCCGCAACGGTCGAGCTTGACTTGGCCCAGATATCAAAATTGAGCCACAGGTCATCCTGTGGCTTGACCGAATCGCCCCACGTGGGAACACCAGAACACGGCACAACCCGGTCGGCCTCCGAACACTGGGGATAAGTGAAATGCCAATATTGCGTCTCGCACTGGCCCGGCTGGAGGTCGCCGACATAGCGCGAGGCATCGGCCAATCCCGTGGTGCCGCCCAGATGCCGGAAGGAATAGGTAATGGCGTTGGCCGGCGTGGCCGCGGCCAGTGTTGCATGCTGCGCGATAAAAGCGGCATCCGTGCTGTAGCGTTCGGGATACAGTCCCGGCGTCCCGCTCACTGTGGCAGAGGCGTTAAACGTGCCGATATAGCCTCACACATTCGTCAGGACTTGTGCCGGTGTTGCAGAACCGGCCAATGACCGTCGCCACATCCGGCGCATAGGACGAGGCCGACGTCGCATTCGAGTCAACGACCAGGTTGTACGCGGCGCGGATTTCGACCGCGAGCCCGTCGTTGCCGCCGGCGCTGGCAAAGTGCGTGGACAAACTGATTCAACAGGCTCAACTTAATTCTAACTTATTGCAGTTTGAAAACGGTTTGAGGTAAGCTGGTACTCTAGTCCCGTGAGGGATCAAGGTCAGCCGGCGTTGAAGCGATAACCAACATAGGGTTCCGTGAGGATGAACCGGGGGCGAGTGGGGATGGCTTCGATCTTTTGTCGCAGCCGCCAGATATACCACTTGACGTTAGCAAGTGTTGCTTCGGTTTCGCCGCTCCAGACAGAGTCGTAAATCTGCTTGGTCGTCAACACTCGCCCAGGCCGTTCGGCGAGATACAGCAATAACCGGTATTCGGTGGGCGTCAAAGCCACTGCTTGACCCCTAACCAAAACCGCACGCGAATCAGTGTGGATCACCAGCTCGTCGTTGCCGTAACTCAAGACCGACCCATGAGGTGGGTTCGCTATTCTAGATCGCCGCAACACTGCTCTGACGCGCGCACGTAACTCGGCTGTGTGAAACGGCTTGATGATATAGTCATCCGCGCCCAAATCCAGCCCCTTGACCTTGTCCTCCTCTCTGAACCTGGCCGTCAGGAAAACGCAGGGGACATTCGAAATCTCGCGGATGCGCGCGCAGGTCTCCCAACCATCAACGCCTGGCATCATGATGTCCAACAAAACCAAATCCGGGTGGTGTTCCCGAAGCATCCGCAAGCCATCGTCCGCGTTCAAAGCAGTCGCCACAATGTAACCATCCGCGGTCAAGATCTGCCGAATGATGCTGACCAAATTGGGGTCGTCGTCTATGACGAGAACCGTGTCGGGCACAAAGACTCCTGTCGAGTCGCTCAACTGGTTCTGGACTGGTATTATCTGGGGAAATGGTACAGGCCGTTTCTCGCTCTTGCCTCAGAGGAACTCCCCTGTAGAACATACGACAAAACGGCCCTCAAGTCAACCTGCGCGGAGTAAAACTAGCGAGGGAATCAGAGGATAGCTCGTTATTGCCGAATCATCCGCCTCGCAACCGGCGTGTCCAGGCAGCCAAAGCTTCAAGCAAAGCTCGCACCTGTTGGCGCGCTGGCTCGTCAACGAGCTTGCCCGACGCATCGAATTTCTCCAAAGCCCGTTGAATCGCCACCTCGGGCTTGTTGAGCGGGAACATATTGGTAAACACTGCAACTTGACGCAGATGATACTGCGCGCGCAACAAACCCGCGTTGTACGAATACTTGCGCAAACTGCCGGAAATTCCCAGCACGTGAACTGTGCTAGTCATGTGTTGACATGCCTTCTTGAAGATAGATATTTAGCGACAAGAAACAGGCACGAAGCTGTGCTCCGTGCCTGTTCGAGTGACTGTCTGATTACGGCGCGACAGCTTCAGCCTTGGCGGCCTCTGGCTGCTTGACGATCTCCACCTCGACGCTGATGGTCACGTCCTTGCCCACCAGCACACCGCCGGTCTCAAGCGCCTGGTTCCAGTTGAGGCCCCAATCCTCGCGATTGATCTTGGTCTGTGCGCTAAAGCCAGCGCTGTAGGTGCCCCACGGGCTTTTGGCCTGACCGGCGTACTCGACATCGAACACAACTTGCTTGGTCACATCGCGGATGGTCAGGTCGCCGATCAACCTGGCATGATGACTGTCCACCACATCAACGCGCTTGCTCTTGAAGGTCAAGTAAGGATACTTGTCCGCGTCGAAAAAGTCCGGCGAGCGCAAGTGCCCATCGCGCTTGGCTTCCTTGGTATTGACGCTGGCTGCCTCGATTTTCACGTCTACTGTCGTTTTGGCAGGATTCGCCTCGTCAAAATTGACGGTGCCAGAGAATTTCTCAAATCGGCCGCGAACGGTCGAAATCATCATGTGCCGAACAGAAAAGTTGATTTCAGAGTGCGCGGAATCAATTACCCATGCCATTTCATCTTCTCCTTATGGTTTCGTTTGATTGCCTGTATTGTAACCGGCCAGCGTGATCAGGAGCGTAAACAAATGCGTAAACAAAAAAGACCTCGCAGGTCTCGGGGGCCTGCGAGGTCTTGTCATGGCTGCTACGCTTCACCCGACACAACCCGCATCTCACGCCGCTCACCATCTCGCAAGATCGTGAGGTTGATGAGCGCGCCTGCCGATTGGCCGACCAGCGAGCGATGAATGTCGTCCACCGTCGCCGCGCTCTTGCCATTCACGGCCACGATCAAATCGTGCTCGCGCAGACCAGCTCGACGCGCCGGCCCGTTTTCTTCGACCGACACGACCTCGACGGCTGTTGACGCAGTCAGCTCAAAATAACGTTGAATACGTCGGCTCAACGGGCGAACCTGACCCGACAGGCCAAGATAAGCGCGCCGCACTTTGCCGCGCGTGAGCAGCTCGCTCACCACCCACTTGGCTGTGTTGACCGGCACGGCAAAGCTGATGCCCTGCGCAACGGCAATCATCGCCGTGTTGATGCCAATCACTCGACCCCGACTATCCACAAGCGGCCCGCCTGAATTGCCCGGATTGAGTGGCGCATCGGTTTGAATGATATTCTCGATCAATTGGCTCGATTGAGAGCGCAGCGCTCGGCCCAAGGCCGAGACCACGCCGCTCGAAACGGTGTTTTGAAAGCCAAGCGGATTGCCGATGGCGATCACTAGTTGACCGACGCGCAACGAGGCCGAATCGCCCAACTCGGCAGTCGGCAAACCGGTGGCGCCCGCGCGGACGACCGCGAGATCGGTGGCAGGGTCAGCGCCGACGACTTGCCCTACAAACACGTTGCCGTCAGTCAGTCCGACTTCGACCGCACTTGCCTTCTCGATCACGTGATTGCTGGTCAACACAAAGCCGTCTGGCGCAATGATGACACCCGAGCCTGCCCCCTCGCGCCCAGGCATGCGCGCGCGTGGCCGCTGCCTGACTGTGATGCTCACCACAGCCGGGCCGACCTTGTCCACTACGCCTACGACGGCGCGTGAGTAAGCATCGAGCAATTCCTCGTCACTGGCGGGACGAGCCGTTTGAACAGATGAGCCGTCCATCCCCGGCGATGTTTGATCGGCGAACGCAAACCGCAACCACTTGTCCATACACTCAACAGCTTACATCCGAATTCGCGCTGCGACACTGTCGGAATGAACAGGGAAGCTACAGGTTTTTGACAGGCGATCAGCCCGTAGCTTTATTTACGCCCTTCACGTATTTGTCGAAAAACTGGATTGACCTCTGCATCGCAATCCCGAAGCTATTGGCGAGGTTGTGATCGTCGCCCGGATAACTGTAAAGCTCGGCGACCTGGCCGGCAGCCTGAATCTGCTTGTACAAGGTTTGAGAAAACTCGAGCGGGACTTCCGAATCCCCCACGTCGTGGTGCAACTGAATCGGACCGGACAAATCGCTCAGATATGAATTGGCCGAGATGGACGCCCAGAACGTGGGGTTCTGCTCGGGCGTGCCGTATTGGGTGATCAGATTATCGCGCCAGCGTCGAGAAAAACCAGACGATGAAAGAGGGGTTGGCGCCACGCTGCCAGCCGGTCTGTGCCACCGGCTGATCAAATCGGGATACGAGGCGACGACACCCGCCCAAATCACTCCCGCCTTGATGTCGTTGCTCACCACCATCGCGCGCAGGGTAACGCTGCCGCCCATCGAATGTCCCCACATTCCGATGCGATTCGGATCGGCGTCCTTGTAGCGCTTGACGGACGAAACAGCATTGAGCACATCAATCGCGTAATCCGGTGAACCGTAGCCGCCCGATGCGCGACCTTCTGAATTGCCATGCCCGCGATAGTCTGACTTGAAGACGATATAACCACTGCGCGCCAACGCCGCCACATACGCCACGTAACGCTCCGTCGTGCGATACAGAGCAGGCGGAATGTAACCATGATTGAAAACGATGACGGGCCAACCCGTCTTGGGTTTCTCGCCCATGGGCACCGTCATCAGTGCGTAAATCTTGAGCCCTTCCGATTGGTAGGATACGATGTATTGGCCATAGTTCACGCCCGGCGCGAGCGTCTGCTCGATGACAATATCGCTGCCCGGATAGCTCTGCTGGCGCATGAACTCGATGGACAGCGGATTCGGCAGCGGCGTCGCCGTTGCCGTCGGAGTTGCCGTCGGAGTGTCAGTAGGCGTTGCAATGAGTGTCGGCGTCGCGGCGACCGTCGCCCTCGCAATTGACCCCGGCGTCGCCGTGCTCTGAGCCACGCGAGTCGGTTGAGGCGCAGCACAGGCCGCAAGTACCGCCGTCAATACAAATACACTTACTAGCCGCGTAATAGCCAGCTCCTTCATAATCACCTCACTACTCATCCAATCCGTCTGATTATGCCACACTTTTCGGTCGTGGTTCAATATTCCTTCTCTACCTTCTCGATCTCTTCCAATAACCTTCGCCGGTTGCCGCGCTCAGCAATCGCTCGTGCTTCGGCCAAACGCGCACGGGCTTCGGAGGGAGGCAAAAGCGGAGCGAGCCACAGTCGAATTTGCGCCGCGAGATGCTGCGTGCCGAGCATGTCCGCGCGAGTGAGGGCGGTCGAGAGGCGATGAATCGCAAGCGCTGTTTCCCCGCGCCGCGCCGCCACTAAGCCGAGGTTTGCCGTCTGGCCCGCGATGCGCTCCGGCATCGAAAGCCGCTCGGCCAGCGCCAGCCCTTCGGAGAAATGTTTTTCAGCAATATCTACGTCGCCAGCAGCCAGCGCAATCTCGCCCAACGTCGAGAGCAAATAAGTCTGCGCGTTGAGCACGCCTTTTTCTTGCGCCAGCGCCAACCCAGAGCGCGCATAGCTTTCTGCAGCCGGGTCGCCCATCAAGTGGAGATGATATGCCAGATTGTTGTAGGCCAGGATGTGCCAGTTCAACGCGGCTTCATCGCCGCTTGATTCGGCGATGGACAACGCTTCGCGGTAAAGTGCAACAGCTTGCGCAAGATTGCCTTGCTGCGCCTCCACGCTGCCCAAATCAAATTTGGCATGAACGAGGCCGGCCATGTCGGCGCTTTTGCTGCACAGCAACTCGGCGCGGCGCAGATGCTCGGCCGCCTCGTCCAGGTCCGCGCCTTCGAGCGAAAGCGCCGTGCCCCAAATCAACTCGGCGTTCGTGGCGCTCTTGCCCGTGTCCGCCGCTTTGCGGCGGCGGGCCGCCAGGCGTGTGTCTTGGGACGTTTGCACCTGGCGAGCCAACGCAATGGCTTCGGCAAAGCGAGCCTGGGGCAAGAACGACTGGGCCAATGCCAACTGCGCCGCTTCAGTCTGATCAACATCTCGCTTCGATTGAGCAGAACGCACAGCCTCGCGGAAGGCTTCGGAGGCCGGCACGAGAACGCCCGCATTCAAGCGAGCCTCGCCCAGCGCCATGAGAATCGGCAACTGTTGTGACTTATCAGAACCGGCCAGCGCCTGCTCGTAAAACGCGATGGCCTCCCGCCATGCGGCGAGATGAGCCGCGAGCTGACCGGCTCGAAAAGCAAATGGCGCGGCGCGGTCGGGAGCGTTGCCTTCGATGAAATGCCAGGCGATGAGACCGGCCACCGAATCCAATCGCTCGCGATGTGTCGCTTCCAACGCTTCGGCCACCCGCCGGTGCAGCAGGCGATAGCGCGGCTCACCTGCCTCGCGATACACCACCTCCATCGTCAAGCTGTGGTCGAAAGCGTAACTTGTGCCGCTGGCAGGAACGATCAAGCCTGCCGCACGCAACTCATCGAGCGCATCAAGCGCGGCGACTTCGGAGAGCGCGGCGGCGCGAGCGACGAGGTCAAAATCAAATTCTCGCCCAATGGCGACGGCCACATCCAATACGCGCCGCGCCGCATCCGAAAGGCGCGCCATTCGCGATTGAATGAGACTATAAATCGTCTGCGGAACGATGGGCGAAGCCGAGATCGCGTTCAGGTTAAGCACGCCTCGTGCATCCAGCCAGCGATTCTCGCGCGCATGACGCACCAACTCGGCCAAGACATACGGATTGCCTTCCGAGTTGCTCATCAGCCAATCGGCCAGCGGGTAAGCATAATCGGCGCTCAGGTGACGTGCAAACGCAGACACATCAGGCGCAGTAAGCCGCGCAAGCGTCAAGCGTTCGAGGCGGCGTTCGCGAGTGAGCGTTTGCAACAAAGCGCCGAGCGACGAGCGCGGTGGCACGGATCGAGTTGCCCCCAGGAAGAAAATCGGCGCAGACGTCGCCTGGCGAACCATATAACCCAGCACACTGAGCGTAGAAGCATCGGCCCAATGCAAATCGTCGAGAAACACGACCAGCGGATGCTGGCGCGCGAGAGTTAACAGGAATTGATGCAAGCCCCCCCGCAGGCGAGATTCGTCCGCAGCAACCGGGACAGCTTGCGGTGACGTGGCGAGGTCTGGCAATAGTTGAGCGACTTGAGTCAACCAGACTGCTGGAAGGCTGCTCTGCAATGCCGTGCACACTGCAGGCCACTCCGGCCGAGCTGCGAGTCCCCGCAACGCTTCGATAATGGGTTGATACGGCAGCGATTGTTCGAGTTCGTGCGCTGCGCTGGCAAGCGAAAGCAGGTCGCTTTGGCGAATAAATTCCTCCGCCAGCCGAGTCTTGCCAATGCCAGGCTCGCCTTCGATGAGGACGAACGGAGGAACAGCTCGTGCGGCGAGGTCACGCAGCGTTTGCATCTCGGCGGCCCGACCGGCAAAAGGCAAGGCATCCGAGGTCAAAGGTCGGAGGCCGGACGCCGGAGTGCGAAGTGCCGTCGGCTGTCGGCGGTCTGCAATCGCTGGACTCACGGCATCGGAGAGAATCGCATCGTACAGTTTGCGCGTCTCGGCCATCGGCGGCATGCCCATCTCGTCGTCGAGCAGCTTGCGAAGCTGGTCATAGCGCCGGATAGCAGCGGGACGGTCGCCCGCCAGGTAAAGCAAACGCATCGCCTCACGCTGCAGGTCTTCTTGCAGCGGGTCAAACGCGAGCGCGCGGTCGAGGCTGGCGAGGGCGGCTGTATAGTCTTGAGCGGCTTCGTGCAGGCGGCTGAGCGCGGTCAATCCGCGTACTGCGAGCCGGCGGTAATGCTCGCGTTGAACCCTCACCCAATCGTCGAACGCGGGTGTATCGGGCAGGCTCACGTCGGCGAGGAAATCGTCTGTATAGAGATCAAGGATAGAGGTCAGATGTTGGGGGTCGGATTCAATCCCGTCACCCTGAGCGCCGAAGGGGCGAAGGGCCTCAGACTGGCGAGCCGTGAGGGTCCGCTCAAACTCGCGCGCGTCAACTTGGGTCTCAGGAGCCAGCGCGACCGAGTCCTCTTTGACAATGAGCGACGCGCCGAGCGACTGGCGCAAGCCGTGCAACGTCGTCCGCAAAACCTGCTGAGCCGATGCGCGCGGCGTGTCGGCCCAAAAGAACGCTAGCAGGTGGTCGCGCGTGAGCGGCTGTGCGTGCGCGGCGAGATAGTACACCAGCGCGCGGCTCTTGCGCCGTGTCAGCTTGATCGCGTTGTCATCAATGGCAAGTTGGGGAGAACCGAAGAGGTGGATGGATAACATTATTATTGAGCGGCAAAAATCTTATTGCCTGAACCGATGTCCCAAGACAACCTTGACCTGTTGGCCGCTTGCGCTCAAGGTCTGCACCTGGTTCTCTGGCCCCAGCGCAAGCGCCACGGCCTCCGGAATGCCCAGGCCCAGACATTCCGGTCTGGCTCTGATGGCATCGCGCAAGACGCTGGTCGTGTCGTCAAACGCTGGACAGATGAGGACTTGCGGCAGCCAACCCCAACCGGCAAAGGTCTCTCCGCTCACGCACAATCCCCATGCGCCCAACGCGCACGCCGTTTCACTTTCTGCGATGATGACAGCTCCCGCCTCATACGCTGCCGCGAGCGCGTCGAGTGCGGGCGTACCGCTCAGCGTTTCCACCAGTCGCCGCACGTCTCCGCCGCCGAGATAGACCAGTCCCGCTTGCGTCAACCGGCGGATGTTCTTGGGATCGGTCGCCTCGGTGCGAGTGAAAATCGGCGCAACGTAGCCCACCGGACCGCCAAGCTGCTCAACTTGCTTGATGACACTTTGACCGCGCCTGCGCCCATCGTCCGGCGATGCGCTCGCGGTGGGCACGTACACGACGGGCGATTCGTCGCTCATCGCTTCAATCGCCGCACGGTAAATGGCGGTCATGTCTTTTGGTTCGCCGCCGCTGGCGAGGATAAGCCAACCTCGACCGTCGTGCCAGCGCAAAGGTCTCGCGATGCCCATGCAAAATCCTTGTCACCGGTCAAGCAAGCCAACCAGCGCCGCCGGGCCGGACACAGGCGCAGAGCAAGTTTGGCCCCGACAGACATACGCCGCGGGCGCATCCGACGCGGGAAAGCCGCGCTTGGAAATCGTCGCAGCATCGCGCACTGGATCGAGCGGCAGGACGACGCGCCACGGCACATAGGTCCGCCACGCTGCAGAGATCAGCGACTGCGTGCGTGGATCGCCGAGCGCACCGACGACGGCAATCTCGGTCGGTTCATTCACCGCATGATTGACGGTTAGTCCATACGGCGCTGCCATATATTCGTACCGGGCGTATTCCTCGGCAAACACCAGCAGCGCCGATTCACCGACACGCAAATAATCGTCGTCGCCGGTCAAGTAGCGCAGCGTGATTAACACATCGGCGGCGATAGAGTTTTCAAAGATAGGCTTGATGCGCGTGCGCAGCGCGCCGGACGCCATCGGGTCGTCGAGCCGGTCAAAGAACCCACCGCCCTCTGCATCGGCAAAATGATCAAGCATGGCGCGCGCCAGCGAGGTCGCGCGGTGGAGATGTTTAGCATCGCCCGTGAATTGGAACGCGCCCAGTTCCGCCTGAGCCAATCGCGCACGGTCGGTAAGCAAGCCTTGCACGCTTCGCGGCGGCCCGCCGTCATCCACAAAGTGGTACAACGCACCGCTCGCTTCCGCATGACAGGTTGACCAGAGATAATCCAGCAAACGCAGCGCCTTGTCTCGGTACGACGCTTCGCCTAACACCGACGAGGCGAGCAAGAGCGCGTTTGCCAACATGGCGTTCCAGTCGGTGTACACCGTCCAGTCCACAAACGGCGCTTTCATCCTGGCGCGTTCGGCGGACGAGAGTGCATAGTATTCCTCGTCGGCATCCTGGCTGCCTGCAAACGTACCACGCCCTGCATCGTAGAGCACATTCATCAGATACGACAAGCTTTTTTCGGCAACCGATTTGATTTGCGTGTCGCTCGTGACCTGATAGGCGCTGAGGTAAGTGACCAACAGCTTGCCGTGCTCTTCGAGCATTTTTTCAAAATGTGGGATGTTCCAATCGCGCGTGGTCGAATAGCGGAACCAGCCGCCTTCGACTTGATCGTACATTCCGCCTGTGCCCATGCCGACGAGCGACTTGACCACCATGTCGGTCAACCGCGCGTCGCGCTTGCCGCCGTTGACGTATTCAGCCAGGAGCAGATCATACGCTTCAGCCTGCGGGAATTTCGGCTCGGCGCCCAGGCCGCCATAGACTGGATCATAGTGGCGCGCAATGCTGCCGACGATTTGCGTGACAATGCCCCACGAAAGTCGAGCGCCGGGTCGCGCGCGCGGGCGGCTGGCTTCTTCGCGTTGGCGCTCCGCCGCAGCCGCCTGCTCCAGCAATGCGTCTTTGTTGTTGTGATAGGCTTGCAGGACCTGGCGCATCAGGCTGATCATTTGCGTGGGCGGCACATAGGTCGCGCCGGTGATGATTTCGCCGGCGGGCGTGAGGAAGGCTGTCGTCGGCCAGCCGCCCATGTTGTAACGCGCATTAATGTCCGGGCGGCGGTCGTTGTCAACCTTGATCGGCGTGAAATACTGATTGATCAGCGCAGATACTTGTGGATGGCTGTAAGTATCCGCGTCCATGCGGTGACACCAGTGACACCAAACAGCGCCAATGTCCAGCAGAATCGGCTTGTCTTCCGCTTTGGCCTTGGCAAATGCTTCGTCGCTCCACCCCAACCAGTTAACCAGTGTTTCACTCATCTCGCTTTCCTCGGCCTTCTCGTCACATCTACATTCTACCCATCCCAAGCCACAGTATCATACCACAGAAAAGTATGCGCCGCAGACAATGCCTCTATCTTGTGGCACAGGCTCTCGTCTTTAGCCGTTTCTTGGAAAAAGACTTGTTGCAAGTACACTTGCGAGACGATAGGCAGAGCGATAAAATGAAGCGGCAGTTGAACAACGAATCAAACAGAGCTATAATTCTCGGCGATACTGACCGGAAAGGACGAACGCAAACATGAATCGCATCACGTCGCTTTGGCGCGCGCAGAGTCTGGATCGTCTCCAACCATCCGAGTCGGCCATGCTTGGGGGAGCCGCTTTGCTGGTTGGCCTCACGAGCGGCGCAGGCGTCTGGCTGTTCAAACGGTTGATTGATCTCTTTCACCTGATTGCCTTTGGCGAGCTAGGCGCGGCCCTGGCGCATTGGGGCGCATGGACGGTTGCACTGGCGCCCGTTCTGGGCGGGTTGATCGTCGGCTTGATCGTGCATTTTTTTATCGGCGAGGAACGTCATCATGGCGTGGCGGGCATCATGGAAGCCGTTGCGCTAGCGGGTGGACGATTGCGCTATCAGCGCGTGCCATTCAAAGCGATTGCTTCCGCGCTGTCCATCGGTTC
>Ga0315268_10007223_pt1 | contig 11719 bp, 11 predicted proteins | sample C1_top_MG_FD_204535 | JGI IMG/M metagenome (GOLD analysis project Ga0315268, IMG submission 204535) | Sediment microbial communities from Yellowstone Lake, YNP, Wyoming, USA - C1_top | ecosystem: Environmental > Aquatic > Freshwater > Lake > Sediment | place: USA: Wyoming | collected 2017-08-01 | reverse complement strand
CAAAAAACGCAAGCATGAAGGCATATGAACAACGGTTTCCATATAGATCGAAGTGTTTAGCTTGAAAATTTATCGTGTCTCACTGCCGCCCCTAAAAATTGAGGTGAATTTCAACAAACTGTTAAGGCTGGAATAAGGGGGGATGTTATTTACTTCTTCGGTTTGAAAGCAAATAACAGGCGGTTAATCATTTTGGCTCTAGAGGGGGAAATACTGTGGAAGCAACTCAAGCGATACCGGTCAAGTACGATATGGATGTGGTCAGATGGTTTACCATCATGGCCGTTATATATCTGGTCGTAGGCACGTTGCTCGGTGTGTATATTGCATCCGAACTGGCGTGGCCGGTTATGAATTTTGATATCCCTTACATCACTTTTGGGCGGCTGCGGCCGCTGCATACCAACTCGGTGATTTTCGCTTTTGGCGGCTGTACCCTGATGGCCACCGGCTATTATATAGTGCAGCGCACCGGCGCCGCCAAGCTGTGGAGCAACGGCCTGGCATGGTTCACCTTCTGGGGCTGGAACCTGATCATCGTGCTGGCCGTCATCACGTTACCGCTGGGTATGACCCAGGGCAAGGAATACGCAGAGCTGGAATGGCCGATTGACATTATGATCGCCGTGGTCTGGGTGTCATTTGGTTTGAATTACATCATGACGGTCGCAATACGCAAGAGCTCGCACATTTATGTGTCGAACTGGTTCTTCATGAGCATGATCATCATGATTACCTACCTGCATGTGGTGAACAGTCTGGCGATCCCGGTCAGCCTGACAAAATCCTATTCCATCTTTTCGGGCGTGCAGGATGCCATGATTCAATGGTGGTGGGGCCACAATGCAGTGGGCTTCTACCTGACCGCCGGCTTTCTGGGGATCATGTACTACTTCGTGCCCAAGCAGGCCAACCGCCCGGTGTATTCTTACCGTCTGTCCGTATTGCACTTCTGGACGCTGACCTTCGGTTATGTATGGCTGGGCGCGCACCATCTGCAATACACCGCATTGCCCGACTGGGCCGGCTCCCTGGGTGCCGCGATTTCCCTGGCGATGATCATCCCTTCCTGGGGTGGAGCGATGAATGGAATGATGACCTTGTCGGGCGCCTGGGACCGGCTGCGCACCGACTACATCCTGCGCTTCCTGGTGGTGTCTCTGGCGTTCTATGCAATGTCCACCTTCGAAGGCCCGGTGATGTCGATCAAAACCGTGAATGCGCTGTCGCACTACACCGACTGGACCATCGGTCACGTGCATTCCGGCGCTTTGGGCTGGGTGGCAATGGTTTCCATGGGTGCGATTTACCATATGGTGAAGAAGCTGTGGCGCACAGAAATGTACTCCGACAGCCTGGTGAATATGCATTTCTGGATGGCGACGATCGGCACTGTGGTCTACGTCGTGGCGATGTGGGTGTCCGGCATCATGCAAGGTCTGATGTGGCGTGATTATGACGAATATGGCGCGCTGACCTATACCTTTGTAGAGTCCGTATCCGCGATGCATCCGTACTACGCGATGCGTGTCGTCGGCGGCGCCATCTTCAATCTGGGGACATGGGTCATGTTGTTCAACGTGGTGATGACTGTGCGCCAGGCAAGTGCTGCGCATAGCACCGAAGCCGTTCCTGCCAGAGCATAAGGAGCAAGACATGTCCAATCACGACAAAATTTATTCGACCCGATTTCAGGACAAGCTGGAACGCAGCACCATCCTGTTGTTTGTAGTTGTTGCCCTGGCGGTGTCGGTGGCAGGCATCGTGGAAATTGTGCCATTATTTTATTTGGACAGCACCATGACCCACTTGTCGCCCAATGTCAAAGAGTCGCAGAAGAAGGCGGGTGACACGGCACCCATCGTCTGGAATCGCAAGCCGGGTGAATCTCTGGATGACTGGAAACCGGGCGACGGCGTACGGCCATACAAGCCGCTGGAATTGGCCGGACGTGAGGTGTACATCCGCGAAGGCTGTTACCTGTGCCACTCGCAGATGATCCGCCCGTTCCGCGACGAGAAAGATCGTTATGGCCACTACTCGGTGTCTTCGGAATCCATGTACGACCACCCGTTCCAGTGGGGATCCAAGCGTACCGGTCCCGATTTGGCCCGTGTCGGCGGCAAATATTCGGATGAGTGGCATCGCCGCCATCTGAGATATCCCCGCGATGTCGTGCCCGAATCCGTGATGCCCAACTTCTTCTGGCTGGAGAACAACAAAGTGGATGCCGGTAACGTGGCCAAGACCATGGAAGTGATGCGCAAGATGCCCTTCTACCCTTCCCCATACACCGATGCCGACATCGCCAGCGCAAAGGATGCAGTGGCAGGCAAGACCGAGTTGGACGCTGTCATTGCTTACCTGCAGGGCCTGGGCAATCAGATCAAATTCACCGAGGGTGTGGATTACCGTGATTAAGCTGATGGGATACCTGGGCATGGATGTGGAGGCCATGACAACAAATGACTGGCTCGGCGTATTTCTTGCGGTATTGGTGTTCGTCGCGATGATCTACGTTTATTTCATGGTGTTCCGGCCTGCAAACAAAGACAAGTTCGAGTCACAGCGCAGTATGGCGCTGGATGACGAAGAGCATATCAATGTGGGAGAAAAATAATGAGTGAAAAACACGATGTAACAGATGTAACAGATGTTACAACTACCGGGCACGTGTGGGACGACGACCTGGCTGACTTTACCAATCAACCGCCCAGGTGGTGGATGCTGGGCCTGGCTGCCAGCACAATCTGGGTGGCGGTGTATTGGCTGTACTACCCATCCGTTCCCATTCCGACTTCCAACACCTTCTTCAAGGGAATTGGGGGATGGACGGCGATCAAGGAAATGGAAGCAGATAAGGGTGAAGTGGATGCGGTGCGCGGCAAGTATGAAGCAAAACTCAAGAATATGACACCGGCGGCGATCCTTGCCGACAATGATCTGACCGAGTATGTGAAACGCTCCGGCAAGGTGCTGTTCGGCGATAACTGCGCACCCTGTCATGGCACAAACGGTGTCGGCATCCGGAATAAGGAGGGCCTGTTCGCGCCTGTTCTGGACGACGACGACTGGTTGTACGGCGGCAAGATCGATGACATTTACACCAGTATCAGCGGTGGGCGGCAGGGCATGATGGTCGCCCATAAAGACAGCTTGTCTGCACAGCAAATCGACGATGCGGCGAAGTACGTCAAGGCGATGAGCGACGAGGGCAAGGACAAGGCAGATGCCGATTCTGCAGTTGCCGCCGGCAAAAAGGTGTTCATGGAAAGCGACTGTACTGGGTGTCATGGCGCTGACGCCAAGGGGATGCAGGCGATGGGTTCGGCCAACCTGACCGACAAGATCTGGCGTTTTGACGGATCGCTGGAAGGGATCAAGCGCACCATTACTTATGGCGTGAACTCCGGTGATCCCAAGACTCGTCTCGCGATGATGCCCAGCTTCACGGAGGCCGGAAAATTGAGCGATGCCGATATCAAGAAGTTGGCCGTATATGTTTACAAGTTTGGCGGCGGCCAAGCTGATGCACCCGCAGTTCCTGTCCAGGCTGCTGTAACCGCTGCTCCTGCAGTCAAGGCAAAGTAATTCTGTATGCCTGCGCCAGGCATCTAACCCCGTGCCTCTTGCAAAAGGAGAATGCAGATGAATCACGACGCGGTGTTCTGGGGTGTAATTATCGGTGTCGCATGCAGTGCTTCGGTAGTGGTTTGGTTGTTGTATGTGCTGTATAGAAACGCAACCAAAAGCAAAGACAGTCAATAAAATCGTATCGCTGTACGAAAGGAGGAGGTTAATATCTCCTCCTTTTTTCACACCGGTATATTAGCAAGTTCTGAATAAGCAGTTTTTGTATAGGGCTATTCAATTCTATTGCTAGCCAGGCTGGCACCTTAACTTAAATTGTGTAGTCTGGGTATTGGGAATAAAAGCATGGAAAATGAGACCGAACAAAAGGAAGCTGGGCACGTCACCGCCATCTATCAGGAGTTTGAGACCTGGAATGTGAACACCGGTGGCAAAACCATTCATGCCAAGCATATGCCGGGGTTTTTTCGCTCGGTGAAATACCTGACCAGCTCGCTCTGGCTGTTCTTCTTTCTTGGCCCCTATGCACGCTGGAACGGCAAGCAGGCCATACTGTTCGACATCGGGAACCGCCAGTTTCACTTTTTCAATCTGACGGTGCTGCCCCAGGATATCTGGATGCTGTCGCTGCTGCTGCTGTTGCTGGCGATGACCTTGTTTGCGGTGACTTCCGTCGCCTCGCGGGTGTTTTGCGGCTACTTCTGCTTTCATACAGTGTGGACGGATGCCTTTACCTGGATAGAAGAAAAAATTGAAGGCAGTCCCACGCAGCGGCGCAAATTGGATAATGCCCGCTGGAATTTCAAAAAAATCCGTTTGAAATTGATCAAGCATTCGATCTGGCTGGTGATCGCGGCTTTGACCGGAATCAGTTTTTCGATCTGGTTCGTCGATGCCTTCGACTATTGGCACAACCTGCTGGCCTTCCGGTTACCGATGGTGGGATGGGTGACACTGACCATGTTTATTGCAGGCACATACATTCTGGCCGGCTTCCTGCGTGAACAAACCTGCTTCTGGCTTTGCCCCTATGCGCGCATCCAGGCGGTGATGACGGACAGCCAGACCATCATGCCTACCTATGATGCCAAGCGCGGCGAGCCGCGCGGCAAAATACACCGTGGTGCAAAAGTTGGCGCCGGCTCGAAAACACAAGGTGATTGTATAGACTGTTTTCAGTGCGTGCAGGTTTGCCCGACAGGAGTGGATATCCGCGAAGGCCAGCAGTTGGGCTGCATCACCTGCGGACTATGTCTGGATGCCTGTGACTCCATCATGGACAAGGTGGGACGTCCGCGCGGATTGATCCGCTACGCCTCGCTGGATGAGATCGACGGCAAGCCGGTAAAAAAACTTTACCAGCACCCGCGCACCTGGGTTTACATCAGCATCATACTCATCGCGCTGGGCGGCATCATATACGGACTGACCCATCTGGGTGCGATGACCCTCAGGGTGATCCCGGAACGTCAGCCATTATTTGTCAGCATGAGTGATGGCGCTATCCAGAACAAATATGAATTCAAGGTAGTCAACAAGACCGATAAAGATCTTCATGTGCAGGTGACTGCGGAGGGCGGTGTGCAGGGACAGGTAATTATCGGCGCCGAGCAGCCACTGCTGACCCATCATGGCCGCGGCACTTCGTTTACGATCTTCGTCAAGGCGCCCGGGGGAAACATCAAACACGAAGTGACACCGATAGAGTTCCGCATACAAAGTACGGAAGATCCATCCATCGAGGCTGAATACGACTCCAAATTCAACGGCCCCAAACCCTGAACCGGATTCGACCCTGAACGAGATTAAACAAGGAGCAACAAATGCTTTCACAAAAAAATAAGGAGAGTTGGCGCAACCCGTGGTTCCTCGGCATGCTGTGCGTGGTCGTCACGGCAATATTGGTCAATTCCGTATTGATCTGGTATGCCTTGCATGGCCGTTCCACCCTGGTGGATCGCGAGTACAGCACCAAGGATCGCAAGTCTGATGCAGAAACGATAGACGACATCCGGGCACAAAATGCCCTGGCGTGGAAAATCACTGTCAAGCTGCCGAAAATGATCGTGCTCGCCACGCCCGCCTCCTACGAATTCGATGTGACGGATCGGCTGGGCGCGCCGGTCAGCGGCGAAATGGAAGTGGTGGCTTATCGCCCTTCCGACGCTGACAAGGATTTTTCGATACCCTTCACGCAAATATCGTCAGGCAAATATCAGGGCTATATCAGCTTCCCGCTCAAGGGCTACTGGGAGCTACGCATCCGCGTCAAACGCGGTAAGGATGTGTTCGAAACGGAGAGCAACAGGTTTTCAGTTGCAGAAAAACAGTAAACAAGCTAACCCTCTGCATTGATGAATCAGCACAGCATACACAGCACCGGCGGCTGCTTTCATTGCGCCTTGCCTGTCCCTGCCGGGGCCAGCTACCACGCGCTGCTGGACGGTGCGGAGCGAGATTTCTGCTGCCTGGGCTGCCTGTCCGTATGCACGGCCATTTTCGAGGCCGGGCTGCAAGGCTATTACCAGCGCACCCCGGAAGGCGTGCTGCTCGCCCCTCCTCCCGAACCCCCCAAAGACATCGATATCTATGACCTCGACGAAGTGCAGCAGGAATTCATCACCAGTTCCGGCGATCTGCGCGACATTCACCTGCTCGTGGAAGGCATCCACTGTCCCGCCTGTGTGTGGCTGATCGAGCGCGCGCTGCAGCGCGAACCCGGGGTTCAATCGGCCAATGTCAATCTGGCCGCCAGGCGCATACACCTGCGCTGGGACAGCAAGCGCAACAAGCTTTCCAGCCTGATCCGCGCCCTCGCCAGAATCGGCTATTCGGCCGTGCCCTACGATCCGGAAAATGCGGAAGGGGTGATCAAAAAAGCCAATCGCAGCATGCTGTTCCGCCTGTTCTTCGCCGGCTTTGCGATGATGAACATGATCTGGATTTCCATCGCGCTGTACAGCGGTGCGAATAAAGACGAGTTCCGCGAATTCTTCCACTGGATGGGTTTCGTATTGGCCACCCCGGCCCTGTTGTATGCGGGTTATCCGTTTTATCGCGGCGCGCTCGGCGGTTTGCGCGCTTGGCGCTTGACCATGGATTTGCCGATCGCCATCGGCCTGAGCGTGACCTATGCCTATTCCACTTATATCACGGTGACGGCGAACAAGACCGGCGAAGTGTATTTCGATACGGTCACCAACCTGATTTTCGTGATCCTGATCGGGCGCTATCTGGAAGGCATGTTCCGCCATCAGGCGCTGTCCGCCACCAAGCGCTTGATGGAATTGCAGCCGCGCGTGGCAACCGTGATTCAGGATGGCAAAGAGCAAATTATACCTACGCGCGGGGTGAGGCTGGGCGACCATGTGTTGATCAAGCCCGGTTATAAAGTGCCGGTGGACGGCATCGTGCTCGAAGGGCACAGCGCAGTCGATGAATCCATGTTGAGCGGCGAATCCGCGCCGGTGAGCAAATCAATCGGCGCGAAGGTCTCCGCCGGAACGGTGAACACCAGTGGCGCGCTGCTGGTCGAGGTGACATCGACATTGCAGAACACCACGCTGGCAAAAATCATCCGGCTGGTTGAAGAAGCGCAGGCTTCCAAAGCTCCGATACAACGCCTGGCCGATACCATCGTGCCGTGGTTTGTTCTGGCGACGCTGATTTGCGCAACGCTGACGTTTTTCATCTGGAACACCGACAATTTTGAACTCGCGCTGATGGCGGCGACTTCGGTGCTGATCATCACCTGCCCTTGCGCGCTGGGAATGGCGACGCCGATGTCGGTTGCGGTGGCCACCGGCCTGGGGGCCAGGCACGGCATATTGGTCAAGAATGGTTTGGTGCTGGAGACCTTGTCCGGGGTGACGCATTTCGTGTTCGATAAAACCGGCACACTGACCGAAGGCAGGATGAGCGTGGCGCATATGCATACCGCGCCAAACATTGCCGAGATGGGCATTGCCGCAAAGGAAATATTGCGCAGCGCGGCGGCGGTGGAACGTTACAGCGAACATGGCGCAGCCAGGGCCATCGTCGCCGAGGCGGAAACGCGGCAGTTGAATTTTCGCGATGTTGCCGTGCAGGGGTTTCATGCCACTGCCGGGCTGGGTGTGCAGGCAGAGGTGGATGGAAAAACAGTATTGCTGGGCAGCCTCGAATGGCTGGCCCGCAGCGGCATCACGCTGGACGCCGGGTTGCAGGCGCTCGAACTTGAGGCACAGGCAATGAGCTGCGTGCACTGCGCGTTGGGTGCCGCGCATGTGGCCGTGTTCGCGCTGGCGGACAAGTTGCGCGATGATGCGCGGCAATTGGTGAACGAGTTGCGTGCAGCGGGCATAGGCATGACCCTGCTGAGCGGCGATCGCAAGGCGGTGGCCGAGGCCGTCGCGCGGCAACTTGGCGGCATGGAAGTGATCGCCGAAGTGCTGCCGCAGGACAAGGATAAGGTTATTCAGCGCCTGCAACAGCGCGGCGCGGTGGTCGCCATGGTGGGCGACGGCGTCAATGACGCGCCGGCCCTGATACGTGCCGATGTGGGTATCGCGCTCGGCTCGGGAACCGATGTATCGGTGGAAAGTGCGGATATCGTGCTGATGCACAACGAGCTGGACAAGGTGCGGCTGGCAACGCTGTTGTCGCGCCGCACCCTGCTCACCATCAAGCAAAACATCGGGCTGTCCTTTGTGTATAACGCTATCATGGTGCCGCTGGCGATGATGGCCAAGGTGGATCCGCTGGTGGCGGCGATCACCATGCCCATCAGTTCACTGGTGGTGATCGGCAACGCGGCACGCATCCGCAACTTGTTTAAAAATGAAAAACCCCAGGGGGCAACATGGACGTAATTTACACTTTGATTCCCGGCATGATGTTCTTCGGTCTGCTGTTTTTCGCAGTGCTGATCTGGGCAGTGAAGAAGGGTCAGTATGAAGACATGGAAGGCAATGCCAGCCGCATACTGCTGGATGACGATGATGACATGATGGGGCACCAGCCGAAAGATCCCGTTCCTGAAGACATCAAGGAAGGCGAAGTCAGGAAATCTATTTGACTATCTCGCCGTTCGCCAATAGTGGGTCGACCAGCTTGTCAAATTCATGGGGCGGAACATATTGCAGCACGGGTTTTTCTTCACCGCCCAAGGCAATATCCAGTCCGTTCTGCGGATATAGCCAATGAACTACCCCGTTTTTCTTTTCCCTGAGGCGCAGCTGGGGCTTCCCGAAACGTTTGATAAATACCGCATCATCCAGACGAACCAACGGCATATAGGTCAGGCTGCTGACCGGCATCGTGAATACTCTGGCGATGTCATCGGGAGTCATGGTGATCTCCTTACCGCTGCCCGTGGCATTCATGCGCAAGCCGCGCTCGAACATGCCCGGCAGTTCAGGCTCGGGAACCGCAATACTCAGCACCACACGCGCCTTCAGACCGGCAAGGTTGACCTGTTCAAAGAAAGCCTCCACGACCAGTTGACCGCCGGGCGATTTGAACAAGATGGGCTTGGCCGCTTCCTGGAAATGCTGCTCGGCCTCGTTGGTATTGCTTAGTCCCAAAGTGATGCCGAATATCCGGCTGGTGTCCGCTGTCGGGTGCCCGATATGCCAAGGCAAGTCCGATCTTTCTGCGGGCTTGTCCCCCTGAAAAAAAGCCACACCCAGAATCAACACCGCGATAAGCGCGATTCCCCAATAGATTTTACCTTCCATAAGCATTTTTAAATATTTGAGCCATTTGAATTGATCCTGGAGACTCGTTATTCCAATTCGCATTAAAAACAGCATGTGCAGTTAGGTGCCAGGTATTGTTGTCCCTCAGCAAAGTCAATCAACCTACGCCGGTATGACGTCGCTACTATTTGCTGGCCGGACCAATAAGCGGTGAGGTCATTTGCACCCCCGAATTGGGTAGCGGGAGCGCCGGCGCTCCATCCAAAAATGAAATGCAGTTGCGTGTTGAAAATGTGAGGAAAGTAAGTTCCATCAAGAATGCAGCACTAAACTAGCTCGGTCAAACTGCCAGTCACATAACCCTGATAGCCATCAACCCCCAAGTCACCCAACAGTTCAAATATGCTGGCTTCTTCAATTCCGAGAGCAATCACATGAATCTCCAGCGGACGAGTGATCTTTACCACAGATGAAATGAAGAACTGGTGTTTCTGATTAGCCTGCAAGTCACGTATGTATGCCTGACCAAGTTTTACATAGAGTGGCTTCAGTTTCTGCAAATACTCAAAAGCACTTTGGTGCAAGCCAAAATTATCAACGGCGAAGTTCGCGCCAAACTTGCGCATATCGGTAACGAATTTCTCGACCCCTTCCCTATCTTGTACGAGTCCGAACTCGGTGAATTCAAAAACCAAACGTTGCGACAATAGAGGATTCGCCCGCATTGCGTTGCCTAGCCAATCGAGCAGTGCAGGATCATGGATCGAGAAGACAGAAAGATTAATTGCGACTTCCTTGGCAGTGATCATTCCGCTCGTCATACGTCCGAACAGTTTTTTCAGGATGGCCAGATCAAGTGCCGGGGTTAGTCCATGACGGTTGGCCATGGGTATGAACTGTTCAGCCGGAACCAAATCACCGTTTTCATGCTTGAGCCGTCCAACGACCTCGATTTGTATTTGATCGTCATTGCGGATATTAAACACCGGTTGGGTAAACAAGGCAATGCGCCTGGCCTCGATCGATTCCAGAATGAACTTCTTCCAATATTGAGAACCTTTGCTTTGATCATCCTCAATCAGGTTCTGCATCACACATTGTCTCTTTCCAAATGAAAGAGACTGCAACATCAACATATCACATTGCGCCAGCAAGGAATTAAGAGTTGCCGACTGCCCGGTAAAAAAGGCCGCTCCACAACCAAAACCAACGGAAGTTTCATCAAGCGATCTATCGGCAACTGCACTAACAGCGACCATCAATGTTTGACCCAGTTGTTCTGCCTCATCGCGAGATATGTTCGGCACTACCAGGACAAAGGTTGCTCCATTGACCCGTGATCGCAATATATCTCTTTCTTTTCCTACAGACTGCAAAGCAAGCGAAACATCTTTTAGCAAATTATCGCCCACCCGGAAACCGTATCGCGTGTTGTACCCATGAAAATCATCGATTTGAAGCATGAACATCGCACCAGAACCCAGATCCTTATTTTCTTCGAGCAGCGTATCGACGTAGGCCTCAAAACCACGCCGATTCTCCAACCCGGTCAGTACATCTTTACTGGACTCATCGCGGAAACGAATAGCTTGCTGGACTTCATGCTCGATGATCCCCCGCAACTTGTTGGACATCGAATTGATCGCATTCACCACGCTGCGCAGTTCGCGTGTACGGGGTATCAATTTGACCAATTGAAAGTTGCGCTCACTGATTGCATGAGCCACGTCCTCGATGGCGTTCAGTGGTTTGAGTATCCGGATCAAAAAACTGTGCAATGCCAGTAATGCCGCCAGATATAAAAGAATCAGACTCAGCGTAGCTTCCACCAAAGTACGCCACAACTGTTTATACGCGAAGTTCGGATGACTGGATACCACGACTCGTCCCAATTGGCGCCATCCCTTGGTGATCAGTGATTCTGCGGAGGGTGTATCAAGAGGCAGTGCATTGACGAACCACTGCGGTACATCAGTGGGTGCAGCCGGCAGCGTCTTGAGGACCACGGTCTCGCCTTTGATGTTTACCACTCGGATAGACTGATAATAGCCTCGGTCGAACACCGCGTTCACCGTCACTTCGGCTCTTACCACATCACCATCGGCCATCGCTGCCGGTAACACCATCCCCATCGAAGTCGCTGCATCCTGGGAATGAGAGGCCAACTGCTCTTGCAGATATTTGTGGGCATTGCGGATGTAGATCGTTTCGGTCGCACCCAATACGATCAGGAAGGCGATCGAGGTACCCAAAAATAATTGTTTGAATAATGTCATAACCGATGCTCCTTGATCCTACATTTGCCGTTCTTTTTCCATCTTGGCCCAGTAGTGTCCGGTTAAAAATCAAACAACATCAACTGGTTATCTGTGGCTGATGAAATGGTTCTGTTCATATCGGGCTGTAAAGCGCATGAAATCTCGGTTTTCTCGAAAACCGACACCGACAAT
>Ga0315268_10007221_pt1 | contig 11721 bp, 11 predicted proteins | sample C1_top_MG_FD_204535 | JGI IMG/M metagenome (GOLD analysis project Ga0315268, IMG submission 204535) | Sediment microbial communities from Yellowstone Lake, YNP, Wyoming, USA - C1_top | ecosystem: Environmental > Aquatic > Freshwater > Lake > Sediment | place: USA: Wyoming | collected 2017-08-01 | reverse complement strand
CTACCTGCGCGACTGGCGCCGCCGCCGCCGGGAGCAGATGCTGCCCCGGGATCGCAGGTGCCCGTGCTGTGGTCTCGTGAAGGCCAAGAGCCGCCAGTGGGTTTGCCTCCGTCCTTATCACGTGTCACAGATAAAGATCCTTGGGTGGGACGTCCCGAGTGAGTGTCAGGCCATATGCCTATCTTGCGCGAGGATGCTGGAGTCAGCGGCCCGAGACGGCGAGGACTGGGCGGCAGCTTACTTTAGTGAACTCTCCGAGGGTCGCCGCAAGTATGACTTGAAGCGATGGCGTCGTGAGCGGCTGCTGCCGAGAGATCGCGTGTGTCCGTGCTGTGGCTTCGTGAAGGCCAGGAGTCGCCAATGGGTTTGGCTCCAGCATGTGCACATGCTGAGGCTAAAGGCCATCGGACGAAGTGACCTCAGCGGGTGCTCCGCGGTGTGTCGATCCTGCGCGAAGGGCGTGCTGTCGAGCGTGTTCTGGAGCGGCGCATGACTGATGAGCAGTGGCGGCTCGTGGTCGACAACATGGGGCTGTGCTGGTGGGCGCTCGCCAAGCTCGGCGGCGCGGACGAGGCCCTAGTGTGCGACGTCGGCTTGCCGACGCTCCAGCGGTGCGCCGAGCTGTGGGATGAACAGCGGCCGTTCGCCCTGTACGCGAAGCGAGCGTTGTTCCTTGAGTACGCGAAGGCCATGCGCCGCGCGAGGCGCATGGGCGCGCGCATGCGGCCGCTCAGCGACGACGCGCGAGCCTTAGATGAAGCACCCACACTAGACTGCCGCGACGAGGTACTTACTATAATGGGGCGGCTCAGTCGCTACGACAGGATGCTCCTGCTGATGCGCTACTGGGGAGGCATGACGTACGATGACATCGGGCAGGAGCTCGGCGTGCCGAAGCCCACGGTGGCGGACCAGGTGCGCAAGGCGCTCAGGAGGGCGCGGGCGCTCGGGAGGTGACGGATGCCGTTCGTAGGCCCCGGCGGCGGCGCCGCGCCTGAGCAGTACCGCTGCCGGGCGAAGAGGCGCTGCGGGCTGCGCTGCCGCGGGTGGGCCGCGAAGGGCCGCCACTACTGCAGGTTCCACGGCGGCAAGAACGCGGCCGTGAGGACGGATAAGATGTCGTTCTACGGCAAGAGGCTCGGCAAGACGCTGCAGGCTGCGGTGGATGAGATGACGTCCGCCCCGCCCAGCGAGCAGCTGTCGCTGTACGAGGAGCTCGCGCTGGCTCGCGTCACCGCCAGCGAGGCGGTGTCGCTGTACGACGCGGCCCAGAAGCCTGGCGCGAGCGACGACGCGAAGGCGCAGGCCTGCGCCGTCGTGCGCGACGCGCTGTGCTTCGTCCGGGACATGGCGCTCGCGGCCTGCAAGGCTGAGGAGAGCGCTCGCGACAAGGTGAGCATACACACCGTGCGCCTGGTAGTCGCGCAGGTGGTGCGCTGCATCTACCGCGCGCTCGAGGACCCACAGATGGCGCGCACCCTGCTGTGCATAGGGCCGCGTGACCCGCTGCCCTACGACCTCGACGGCTCACGACTCGCCGCTGCCATAGAGGCTAAGATAAAGGAGGAGGTCAAGCTGCCCACCAGCGAGGTGGTCGGCATGACGGACCTGACGCCAGACGGCATGGCTCGGGCGATGGACCAGGCGACGGTCAAGGAGGACGACGATGGCGACGGGGCGCAGGACGGGTGAGCTGGTGCTGGCGTTCGACGAGAGCCAGCACCCGCGCGACGAGGCGGGGAAGTTCACGAGTGCAGGCGGCGGCGAGGCTCGCGGGCGGGGCGCCGCTGGGGGTCGGCTCGCGGTCGCGGCGGAGCAGCGCGTGAAGTTCGGCACGGAGAGCACCGGGAACTTCATCAGGGAAGTCTTGCGCAAAATGGGCGTGCGCCCGACGAACGTGTCTAAGCGGGGCGAGTCGTGGATAATTGACCACGCGGACGCTAGAGGGCAGAAGAAGACCCTGGGCGCGTTCCGCGGCTCCCCCTACTTCAGGGCGAGCAGGTACCCTGACAGCGACGCAGTCGTCCTGACGCCGCGGTAGCGTGGGCGGCGCAGCCGTGGCGCCCTGCGCCCACCAGATGGTGCGGCCGTCGCGCGGGATGGTCGAGTCCGGCGCGTGGGCGCGTCTGCCGGGCTGGGGCGACTGCTTGACGTGCACCGCGTCGCCGGACAACGCGCGGTGCGCGGGCTACTGGGAGGTGCCGGGTGCCATTGACGGCGGCGTGGACGCAGCTGAGGCCGCACGAGCAGCAGCGCCTGCTGTGGCGCTGCCCCGCGCGGTTCGTCGGCGTGGCGGCGGGCCGGGGCAGCGGCAAGACTGAGCTGCTCAAGCGGCGGCTCGTGCGCTACCTCGCGGTCCGCAAGCCGTGGGCCGACCCACGCTACTTCTACGGCGCGCCCACCCGTGACCAGGCGAAGCGCGTGGCGTGGGCGCACCTGAAGGCGCTGACGCCCCCGGAGTGGCTCGCGGACGAGCCGAGCGAGGGCGACCTCAAGATACGGACCGTGTTCGGCAGCGAGCTCCAGGTGCTGGGCCTGGACAAGCCCCAGCGCATCGAGGGCGTGCAGTGGGACGGCTGCGGCCTCGACGAGTCGTGCGACCTCAAGCCCGGGACGTTCGAGCGCAACGTGCTGCCCGCGCTGGTGCACCGCAACGGCTGGTGCTGGCGCATCGGCGTGCCGAAGCGGCAGGGCGTGGGCGCGAGGGATTTCAGGCGCTTCTGCGAGGAGCCGCCGCCCGGCGCGGCGTCGTTCACGTGGCCGAGCAGCACGGTGCTCACGCCCGAGCAGCTCAGGTTCGCCCAGGAGAACAGCGACGCGAAGGACTACGCGGAGCAGTTCGACGCGCGGTGGGCGAACGCGGGCGGCGCGATATTCCACGCGTATGACCCCGAGCGCAGCGTGCGACCCTGCTCGTACGACCCGGAGCGCGTCGTGCTCGTCGGCAGCGACTTCAACGTGGACCCGATGGCGTGGGTGCTGTGCCACTTGTCGGCCGACGGGGCGAGGCTCGAGGTGTTCGACGAGCTGTGGCTGCGGGACACGAACACGGCGGCCGCGCTCGACGCGCTGTGGGGCCGGTACGCGGGGCACCGCGGCGGCTGGGAGTTCTACGGAGACGCGAGCAGTCGGGCCCGCAAGACGAGCGCCGACTCGTCGGACTACGCCATCATCATGGGCGACGAGCGCTTCAAGCGAGCGGGGCGCACGGTACACTATTCGACGAGCAACCCGTCGCTCAAGAACAGGTTCGCGGCGACGAACGTGATGCTCAAGAACGCGGCGGGCGAGTGCCGCTTGCACCTCGACCCACGGTGCAAGCGACTCAAGCAGGACCTGGAGGCGAGGTACTACGCGCCGGGGACGTGTGAGCCCGCTGACTCGGGCGACACGGGGCACATCACTGATGCGCTGGGCTACGTCGTGTGGGCGCGGTTCCCGTTGCTCATACCGCTGGACGAGGACGTAGGGGAGGTGACCATCCGTGGCTAAGTACAGGGCGAGGGACGGGACGAACGTCGACACGGCCAAGGGTGAGCAGACGAAGGCGCAGCTCGTGGGGACCACCGTGTCGTTTGGCGCGGGACGAGTGGGACTGACGTCACCGCTGCCAAAGACGTACAAGACCTACCGCGAGCTCCGGAAGGACCCTACCATCGCGCTCGCCCGGGCGGTGAGCGTCGCGCCCATCATGGCGTCGTCGTGGGACCTCGAGGGCGAGGACGAGGAACGAGTCGAGTTCATCCGCAAGCAGCTGCTGCCGCAGCGTGACCTCATCGTCGAGCCGGCGCTGTACGGTGGCATCGACTTCGGGTGGCAGGGCTTCGAGCTCGTGTACGGCGACGAGGGTGGGCGCACCACGCTCCGGAAGGTCAAGCCGCTGCTGCACGACATCACGGAGGTCATGGTGCACGGCGAGACGGGTGCGTTTGCAGGTTACCGACAGGGCAGCGTGGACGTGCCCGTGGAGGCGTGCCTGCACGTGGCGTTCCGCGTCGAGGGGACGCAGTGGTACGGCCAGTCGCTGCTCGAGAACGCGCGGGCCGCGTGCGAGCAGTGGCGCGAGGCGAACGCGGGCGCGGCGCGCTTCGACAAGAAGATAGCGGGCGCCCACTGGGTGGTCGGGTTCCCGCAGGGCCAGTCGAAGGTCAACGGCGTGATGAAGCCGAACGATCAAATAGCCCAGGAGGTGCTGCGGGCCCTGGAGTCGAGCGGCTGCGTCGCGGTGCCGCGCGCGGTGGCGAAGTTCGTCGAGCAACTCGACAAGGAGGAAATGGGCTGGAAGATAGAGCTGCTCACGGCGCCCGGCACGGGCAGCTTCACTGACCGCCTGCGGTACCTGGACGTCCTCAAGGTGCGCTCCATCCTCGTGCCTGAGCGCATGGCGCTCGAGGCTGAGTTCGGGACGAAGGCCGACGCCGGGGTGCACAGTAACCTCGCGGTGACGATGCGCGAGCTCGAGCACCAGCACCTCACGCGCCTCGTATGCTGGCACGTCGTGGACAGGCTGCTGGCGCTGAACTGGGGCGAGGAGGCGCGAGGCAGCGTCGTGTTGAAGGCCACGCCCCTCACGGACGACGCGCTGGCGTTCCTGCGCTCACTCTACACGGCGCTGATGGCCAACCCGCAGGGGTTTGCGGCCGAGTACCCGAACATAGGTATGGAGGCGCTGCGCGACAGGTTGCGGGTGCCGAAGGAGGCCAACCCACAGCCGCTGCCGCCCGCCGCGGGGCCCGGCGGGCCAGAGCCGCCCGAGGGGCTGACGCGGGAGGAGGTCGAGAAGGTCAAGGCGTCGTTTAGCGCGTCCCACGACGTCAGCGACCAGCCGCGTGGGCCTCGTGCTCGCGCGACCCGTGGCGAGGACATCGTGCATGGCGCCGAATAAACGACGTTTCGACGACTTGCGCGGCGTGCTCGCGGCGGGCGTGCGCGAGGCTGCGCGGCTGTGCGCGCGGGTGGAGGCCGACGCCGTCGCGGCGTACCGCGCCGGGCGGAAGCCGCGCGTCGACCTGTCGGCGCTGCGGCGACCACTCGCTGAGTCGTCGCTCCTCGCCTACCTGCTGGGCGTGAAGCGCGCGAGGCAGTCCCTGGCGCTGCGGCTGTCCGCCCAGTCCACGGCCACCAGGCTGCTCGCCGAGCGCCTCGCGATGCCGTCCGCCGCGCTTCGCAGCCTCGCGGAGAAGTTCGACGCCGCGGCAGTCCGCGTGCTGCGGGACGTGACGAACGCCGTGGAGTCGAAGGTGGAGGCGGCGCTGCTGCGCGCGACGGAGCAGGGCCTGCACGTCGAGGGCGGCGTCGGGGAGCTGCGCGAGGCGTTCCGCGCGGCGGGCCTCGTGCCGCGGAACAGCTTCACGCTCGAGGCCATCTATCGCACGCAGACGCAGCAGGCGTACAGCGCGGCCCAGTGGCAGGAGACCCACGACCTCGACGAGCTGTGGGGCTACCGCTACTCGACGGTCGGCGACAACCGGGTGCGCGAGAGCCACGCGGCGATGGAGGGCGTCACGCTGCCGAAGGACCACCCCGCGTGGGACGAGTGGGTGCCGCCGAACGGGTGGGCCTGCCGGTGCACCCTCATCCCGCTGTTCCAGGAGGAAGACGTCGTTGAGCCGCCGCCGGGCGTTGAGCCCGACGAGGGCTTCGGCTACAACCCGGGCGAGGTATTCGCGCCCGCGCTCGCCGCGTCCCACGACGTCAGCGACCAGCCCCGCGAGCCGGCAGGCTCGCCCGAGGGTGGGCGATGGACGAGCAACGGCGCGGGCGGCAGTACATATATCCCACCGGGTCGGTTCAAGGAGCTCTGGGGCGGCAGTCCACGGGCATACGAGCAGTGGATAAAGAACGCCGAGCGATTGAACAGGGAAGCTATTAGAAAAGCACCAAGTGCCAAGACAGTACTGAAGAGGTTGATGGCTAATGAGCCAAATGCGGTAGCCATCGTTGCAGATGATTCTGAGAATTTTCAGAGTCTCTTGGCTACGAAGGGTATATTTTCCCGGGGTCACGACGCGGGTGGTGACGTGAAGTTGAAAAGAGGGTCCTCGAACGCGTGCCACTCTAATAGCGTGCGGCTCTACAAGAAGGGTGGGTACGCCATCGAGAGCGGTTACGCGTTGTCCAAGGATGGGCTGTGGCGAGAGCACTCGTGGGTCAGGGAAATAAAGACTGGCATTATCGTGGAGACCACGGAGCATCGTTTGAAGTACTTCGGTGTTATGCTCAAGGGTCCTGTCCTTGAGAAGTTTGTACGGACTAATTCACCTGCTGGGCGGGCGGGCCTTCGCCTCGCCTTCGACGAGAGCGAGCACCCTCGCGAGCCGGCGGGCTCGCCCAAGGGCGGGCAATGGACGAGCAGCGGCAGTAGCACAGGCTACGGCGCTGGTGTTGCAAGGATGCCTCGTAAGGAGATATTTCAGTTAGAGGGCGTGCGGCTCAAGGCAGCCCTAGAGCAAGCCCCGATGGTTGTCCTGCGGCCGCTCGTCGCGGACTGGCAGAGCGAAGAAAAGCCCACGTCGCAGGCTCGACGCTTGATGGCGCGGGTGCTCCCGCATACGCTAAGGGACGGCGTCTTGGCTGAGTATCATCCCGGGGAAGTAACAGTGTATCGGGGGACGCGACACAGGCACAGCGGCTCGAGTGTTCCTCGCTCGTGGACGACGGACCAGAAAATCGCACGGGGATTTGGGCACGTAGTCGATGTTCGACGAATTACGAGAGATACGCTGGCCCTGTCCTTAGATAAAGTTCTTGGACCGAACAAGAGCGAGGGAGAAGTCGTCCTCTAGGGCCCGCGGGGCGGCATCGTTCGCGGGCCGCGGCGATAATGACCCATACGCGTATGGTCCGGCGGGGTACAGGTATATCGAGAGGGCCGTATAATAAAGGAAGGCGCGGGCTTATGCCATACGCCAACGAGCACGCCGCACGGGTCGCGGACCCCGGGGATTTCAAGCGGGTGCGCGACATCACGGACGCCATGCGCAAGAAGGGGTGGGACATCCCCGACGGCGTGCGCCTGCTCGGTGGTCCTACGAAGGACGGCGGCTTTGGGCCGCAAGCGTGGCGCTTCGACGCAGACGAGTGGGACGCCGACGAGGCCAAGAAGTGGCTCAAGAAGAACAAGCACCGAGTCATGGGCTTTGAGGAGGCGACGGGCGACGACGAGGGCGAGAACAAGGACGAAAACAAGGACGAGGGTGAGGGCGAGGACGTCGGAGCCTCGTTCTGCTACGTCTCGCGCGGGTTACGCCCAAGTGTCGCGCTCTCCGCGGCGAAGCAGTCGGGCGGCGTGCCGCGGCAGCGCTTCCGCAAGGAACTCATCCGCGATGGCCAATACGTCAAGACGTCGGACGGCATCTCGTTTCGCGTCACCCCTAGGCTGCGCGAACACTGGCGCGACACGTTCCTCTCGATGCGACGCAACGGCGTCCGAGTCAGCGTCCCCGCGGGGCACCGCGGGGCGAGCGACCCGAAGAGGAACTTCGGCTGGGTCGTGGACATGGAGAACGAGGGTGAGTCGCTGTATGGCATTATGGACCTCATCGGTGAGGATGCGCTGGTCGCGGCCGCGCGCAACGACGTCAGCGTGTACTCGCCGAGACAGTGGACGGACGGCAAGGGCAACAGGTACACGCGGCCGATAACGCACGTGGCGCTGTGCCCCGACCCGGTCATCCCGGGGCTTGGGGACTTCGAGGCGATAGCCGCGTCGTTTGAGCCGCGGGACGACGGTAAAGGAGCAAGACCGATGGACTGGACGAAGATACGTGAAGCGCTCCACATCGACGACGACGTCACCGACGCCAACGCCGAGGAGCTCATCCTCTCGGCCGTCGCCGCGGCGGAGCAGCGGGCGCGGGAGCTCATCGGTGACAATGACGACGACAGTAGCGCGGAGTGCGACCCCGAGCTGCTGCGGCTCTCGAGGGAGAGTCGTACCATGAAGCTCGACGACCTCGTGCGTGGCGGCCGCATCACGTCCGCGGTGCGCAAGCGACTCGCGAAGCGCTACCTCGACGAGGGCGCGCTCTCGTTCTCGCTCGCGCGAAAGGAACCCGACGGATTCGACGACATCGTCGACATCCTCAAGGACAACGACCCCGTCGTCATCGCGAAGGAGCGCACGGGTCCCCAGGTACTCAGGCTGTCCCGCGAGCAGGACGACGAGGACAACCCGATTGCGGCCGATGTGTTGCGCCGTAGGAAGGCGGCGGGCCTCAAGGACTGAGGGCCGGGCCGTTACAATAAACAATAGCCCCACGCGGGGCACAGGCAAGGAGGCAGGCAGATGGCGCAGACCCCGAAGACGGAACCCACTCACGTCGGGGACGTCGTGAAGTACGAGACGCCCTTCAACTTCTGCCGCAAGAAGCTAACGCTGAAGGCCGCGACGACGCAGTCAGTTGAGGTCGGTAGCCCGCTGCGCGACAACACGGGCTACATCCTCGTGGCGAACGGCCAGGAGGCGAACGCCACGGCCATCGCCCTCGAGGCGGTGGAGGCGACCGGCGGCGAGGAGATAGTGTGCCTCGTCCGCGGGCCAGCCGTCATCGACGCGGACAGGCTGCACCTCGAGACGGGCGTGTCGTGGTCGGAGCTCGAGCCGTACTTCGCGGCGCTCGGCATCCTGGCTCGGGAAGAGCCCGACAAGCTGACCACGGGTCCCGAGGTGGCGTAGCGAGCAAGAGGGAGCACCGCGCCGCGCGGCGAGGGTCGCGCGGCTGGGCGCACAGGGAAATCAAGGAGGATCGTCGATGTCAGTATGGAATCTCTTCAGGGACGACCCCGCGTTTCAGCTCGCGTCGCTCACGGACGCGATGAACAAGTTCCCGTTCAAGCCGAGCAGGCTCGGCGAGCTCGGGCTGTTTCAGGAGCAGGGCGTCCCGTTCAACACGGTAGTCATCGAGGAGCGCGACGGCGTGCTGGCGCTCCTGCCGTTCAAGCGTCGCGGCGAGTCGGGCGTAGTGGCGAAGAGCGAGAAGCGCAAGGTGCGTTCGTTCGCCATCCCGCACATCCCGTACGACGACGCGGTCCTGGCCGAGCAACTCCAAGGCGTGCGCGCGTTCGGCACGGAGAATGAGGTGGCGGGCGTCGCCCAAGTGGTGAACGACAGGCTCGTCGCGATGCGGCAGGACCACGAGGTCACGCTCGAGTTCCATCGCGCGGCTGCCATCCAGGGCAAGGTGCTCGACGGCGCTGACGGGTCCACCGAGATCTACGACGTCTTCGCGGAGTTCGGCGTCACGGAGAAGACCGTGGATTTCGTCCTGGGCACGGCGACCACCGACGTGCGCGCGAAGTGCATCGAAGTCTCGCGGGCCATCGAGGGTGGACTCGGCGCTAGGACGTACGACCACGTGCACGCGATGTGCGGCTCGACGTGGTTTGATGCGCTCATCGCCCACGACTACGTCAAGGACGCGTACCATCGGTGGCAGGACAGCATCAACCTGCGGAACGACCCCCGCAAGGGCTTCGAGTTCGGCGGCATCACCTTCGAAGAATACCGCGGCAAGGTCGGCGACGTGTCGTTCATCCCCGCGGCCCAGGCGCGGTTCTTCCCGGTCGGTACGCCAGGACTCTTCAAGACGTACTTCGGCCCCGCGGATTTCATGGAGACCGTCAACACCATCGGCCTCCCGTACTACGCCAAGCAGAAACTGATGGACTTCGACCGCGGCGTGCAGCTGCACACGCAGAGCAACCCGCTCTGCCTGTGCCTGATGCCCCGCGTGCTGGTGAAGGGCACGACGTCGTAAGACCGGTCGCAGGCGCAGCTGACGACCGGCGTTCCCGCACCGCCCGCCGCCGAGGACTGGGCAACCGCGGCGGCGGGTGGTAACTTACGGAACTCGGGAGGAAGGCAGATGTCAAGCATCGCGTGGTTCAAGAGGATGGTCAGCATCTTCGGCAACACCGTCGCCGACGGCACAGTCTCGGCAGCCAAGCTCGCCGCCAACGCGGTCGAGACGGCGAAGATACTGAACGGCGCGGTCACCAACGCGAAGGTCTCCGCGACCGCTGGTATTGCGGTCACGAAGCTCGAGGGCCTCGCGGCCGGGGCCGTCCTCGTGGGGGTGGACGGCACGGGCGCCAACAACGCGAAGGTCGTGCCCTCGGGCGACGCGACGATGAGCGCCGCGGGCGTCGTCGCCCTGAACGCCGCGCACGAGGAGCAGCTCGTCCAAGTCCCCGTCGAGGCCCTGGCCGCGGGCGTAGACATCGCCGCTCGCCCGGTGTACGCCCACCCCCGCGCGAGCACGCTGGTCAGCGCCGGCATCTTGACGCAGGGCGCGCCGACGTGCGGCGGCGCAGACACCATCGTCGTCGCCCTCAAGGACGGCGCCGGCAACACCATCGTGACGAAGACGTACAACGCCGGGGCGCCGCCGCCGACGAGTGACTACGCGGACCTCGGCGCGCTGAACGGCACGTACAAGAGTCTTGACGCCCTCGAGCTCGTCACCCTGAGCGTCACGCAGAGCGCCGGGGCCATCATGCCGGCGTTCGCGCTCATCATCCGCGCGGTGCCGACGAACGCGTAGGCCCAGGGAGGCAGGATGAGCACCCGATTAGACGATGACGTATATGTAGACGGTACGCTCAAGGCCAAGACGGTCGTGCTGCCGAACGGGACCGTCACCGACGCCATGGTCGCGGCAGGCGCGGGCATCGGCGCGGGGAAGGTGCGACACGAGCACCGACAGACGTACGCCCAGGGCTCAGCCGCGACGGCCGCGGACGCCGCCGAGGTCGTCCACGTCGTGCGCGGCGCGACCGCAGAGATAGTCGCGTTCGTCGCGGGTGTAGTCGTCAAGGCGGCGGGCAACGCGACTGTAACGGTGGACTTGCTCAAGAACAGCGCGAGCGTCCTGACGGAGCCCATCACGCTGGACTCGGGTGACGCTAACTACGAGGTGGTAGAGGGCGTCGTCGCTGACGAGGGCCTCGTCGCCGAGGACGTGCTGGAGGTCGTCGTCGACGCCACCGTCGGCACGGGCACGTTGCCGAAGGGCGTGTTCGCCTCGCTGTCGGTGCACGAGGACCCGCAGTAGGCACAACCCGGGCTGGGCCTTGAGGAGGGCAGCTGAACGTGTACACACCCAACCGCAGTAACCCCGTCGTAGTGCAAAACCGCGACGCGCTCGAGGCCATCGCCGGGCTGCTTCAGGCCACCGGTAGCGTCGTCTTCGCAGCCAACGCCACCGACACGAAGGTGCTCGAGGTGTATGGCGAGACGCTCGAGTTCCTCGAAGACCTGGGTGACCTCGGCGAGGGGAATATCGGCGTGCAGATAGGCGAGGACGCGGGGGAAACCCGCGACAACTTCCTCGCGGCGCTCGACGACTTGCCCCGCGTCAACCCCGACGTCCCGCTCGTGGAGGCCGCGGCGACGACGGTGAATGGCAACCCGGGCGTGTCGCTGACGTACTGGGAGGTCGGGACGGTCGGCAACTCGGCCATCACGACCGACGACGCGAACATCAACGTCACGGGCATGGGCGGCGGCGCGGACGGCGGCCTCGTGCGGGTGCAGGTCGCGGGCTTCGAGGCGCCGGACATAGACATCGGCGACGTGAACGTCCTGAACTCGGACGGGGAGAAGATAAACCCAGCCGTGCAGGGCGGCGTCGGCGTCCCACAGGCCGACGCGGTAACGAGCGGCGCGGGCTGGCTCGCGGCGGTCGCGATCCCGGCGGGCACCAACTTCATCGACTTCCT
>Ga0315268_10007220_pt1 | contig 11722 bp, 12 predicted proteins | sample C1_top_MG_FD_204535 | JGI IMG/M metagenome (GOLD analysis project Ga0315268, IMG submission 204535) | Sediment microbial communities from Yellowstone Lake, YNP, Wyoming, USA - C1_top | ecosystem: Environmental > Aquatic > Freshwater > Lake > Sediment | place: USA: Wyoming | collected 2017-08-01 | reverse complement strand
TTGGCTACACCATCGTCAGGGGCCCTTTGGGCCGCCTGCTGGTGGCCGCTACAGAGCGCGGCATCTGCATGGTCAGCCTGGGGGATTCGGCGGCCCAACTTGCGGCGGCCCTGCGGCGCGAGTACCCGAATGCCGCCATCCATCGCCAGGCGTCCGGGGTTGCACCGTGGGCCAAGACCATCCTGAAGTATCTGCGGGGAAATCAGCCGCGCCTCAACCTTCCTTTGGACGTCGAGGCTACAGCCTTTCAGCGCCGCGTCTGGGAAGAACTGCGGCGCATCCCCTATGGCAGTACGCGGAGCTACAAGCAGGTCGCGCAGGCCATCGGCCAGCCTCGGGCCGTGCGCGCCGTCGCGCGCGCCTGCGCCACCAACCCTGTCCCACTCGTGATTCCCTGTCACCGCGTCCTGCGCGCCGACGGCGGCCTGGGCGGCTACCGCTGGGGACTAGAACGAAAAAAGGCGCTGCTCATGCAGGAGGGAAGGAGAAGAAGCCAACGCCTTCGCACATCGAAGCGAATCTGAGAATGGACATTAGAATTAAGTTGCGTGAGTCTTCCTGATTACCACGACCGTCTCATGCATGGTCGTGCGGGTTCTGCGTCGCGAACGGCGAATGTCCGGTATCTCATCAACGAGCAAGCGTTCCACGGCGGCCGTAACAGGATGATCTTCACGGACAATGGTTTCTAGCGTCGTGGCCGAATCGCGCTTGCGACCGTTCCTGTGATAATCGCCTAGCACTAGCACCGCGAACTTCCCAGGCCGCAGGAGTCTCAACATTTCCCCGACGGCTCGCCTCATCTGGGGGAGATAAACGCGTTCGTTCGAGGTCAGCTTGTTCTCAAGCTCTCGATACTTTTCAACGCCCAGGAACCAAAGTCGAAGCCTGTTATCGCGCCCGTAGTCTAGCGCGCCGAAATAGGGCGGGCTCGAAACAATGGCGTCCACCGATTCGCTTCGCAGGGGTAACGACATGGCGTTTTCTTTCAAGACCACTCGTCGGAGCTCTGGATTCGGAGGCTCGAACCTTCGGTAGGCGCGCGCTATCTTCGCAAGGAGACGAGGACGGAGCGACCGATAGCGGTACATTTCGGGATGTAACTGGCGCGGATACTTCTTGACCCTCAGGTAAGGCACGAGGTGACTGGCAGGGTAGGAAAGGAAACCCGGCCGGACATGATGCAGAATCCCAAGAACGCACGAAAGAAGGAAATGCTCTCGCCGGCGCCTCAACACGCGTGTCACGGCAATGGTTTCTTGTAGGGTCTTCGGGTGGAAAAAGGCCCTAACCCATTCGGGTACCCGTTCGAGATCAACCCTCTCTACGGCTGCCTCGTCCAGGAGCCGCAAGGCGCGGGCAATTGCCTCGCCGTAAGTAGGCGGCGCGAACAGTTTGCCTCTGGTCAGAGTGTAGGCGTACGGATTCAGGTCGTTGCCAACGGCGTGGCGACCGGCCAGAAGAGCCTCAAAAGGCACCACGCCTGAGCCGCAAAACGGGTCCAAAACGACATCTCCAGCATTGCTGAACCCTTCGATCAGGGCTCGCGCCATCCCGGATTTCATCTTCCCCACGTAAGGCGAGAGCTGATGGATAGAGCTCTCCTTTGCATTGAAACAGCCTTCCCACAATGAGTCATGGAGCGCCGACGGGACGGGCACGGTGTGTTCACGAAACAGAGCCAATTGGCTAGACATTCGTTAAGCTCTCTTCCACTACTCTACCTTTGTGGAGAATCCGGGTCTGCCTTCGATAGACCCGTTTCCCACGTTTCTCGACCGAGATGAGCTGAATCTCCACTAACCATATATGGTTGGGTCGCGAGCGGGCTGGGACTCCGTAAAGATCCAGTATCATGGAAGGCAGGTACAGCGAATCAATGGTATGCGTGCTCGGCGAGGGTTGCTGGACCGTCGGCCGCTCACGTGGCATAAGGAACAGATCTGGTGCTATGCGATCATTCTCTACGCTCGACCCGTACTTCGGGCGCCTGCGGAGTGGAGAACCACACAATCGGTCCTTGAACAGAACGGCATCCACTACCTTCCCTCGCCTGATGAGATCGTTGGCGAGCCTGTTGACGATAATGGAATGCACGCTCTGCGACGGCTGGTTCGTGATCGCCCCATCCAGATGGCACCACAAGACGAATTCCTGCGCCCATGGTGGCCGTTCGGTGATCGTGATGCTGTTCCCTTCTCCTCCCTTCACGTCCAAAGCGGCAGAGACGCGCGGTCTCTGCGTTAAAACTACAGTGAAATCGTGCCGAGTGCCCCTTCCAGTGCGGTCAAACCCGGCAATCTTCCCCCTTTCAGCCAAAGCCGATAGTACATCATGAACAATTTGATGACGTTGTGTGGGAGCGGAGGCAATGTAGCTGCCTCGGATCGTCTCTACCGCTGATCTGAAGATTCTTTTCGGGTGGTAATCGGTCGGTCTGATGCCCGAACTGCGCAAAACCTCGGGGTGCCTGGTGTCCAGGTGCCGCAGCAAGCTGATGGTGGGTTCGATTTGTACGAGCGCCGATTCTTCGTGGATGCAGGGCAGGATGGCCACTGGAAGCTACGCTACCATTAGACTCGGTCAACTATACCACGATGCCTAAGTGGGGGGTCAAGGGTTGTCCGCGCCGACGGCGGCCTGGGCGGCTACCGCTGGGGACTGAAACGCAAGCAGGCGCTGCTGGAGACGGAAAGCAAAAAGCGTCTCCGCCCTGGTTCGGCTGCGGGCTTCGTTCCTTTTTCACGCAAACACGTGTAAAATAACCACTCGGCTAATTTCGTCCGACGGGATTGGCCCGGCCAGTTGCGGCCAAGCGGTGTAGTGTTCGGTTCGGCAGAGCTGCGATGTTTGACGCGTTACAGGAAAAGTTCCAGCGGGTTTTCAGGACGTTGCGCGGGCAGGGCGTCCTGAATGAAGCCCTGGTTGACGACACGCTGCGCGATGTGCGGCTGGCGCTGCTAGAAGCGGACGTCAACGTCAACGTCGTGAAGGAGCTGCTGGCGCGGGTGCGTATCCGGGCGCTGGGGGAAGAAGTGCGCCAAAGCTTCACCCCCGCCCAGGAAGTCGTCCGCATCGTGCGCGACGAGCTGGTAGAAATCCTGGGGCGCGAGGCGGCGCTGCTGACTTTTTCCCGGGAATATCCCACTGTCTTCTTGCTGGTCGGACTGCAAGGTTCCGGGAAGACGACTACGGCGGGCAAGCTAGCCCTGTGGCTGGCAAAGAAGCGCAAGCGTCCCATGGTGGTCTCGACCGACGTTTACCGGCCCGCGGCGCGCGAGCAGTTGGCCATTGTGGCCCAGGCCGTGGAGATTCCCTGCTTCCCGGGCGAAGGCATCAGCTCGCCTATCGAGTTGGCCCTGGCGGCGCGCAAGGACGCGGCGGACCGCGGGCACGACGTGCTGATTGTGGATACCGCGGGCCGGCTGCACATCGACGAGGAGATGATGCAGGAAGTGAGCGAACTGCGCACCCGCCTGCGGCCGAGCGAAGTGCTGCTGGTGGCCGACGGCATGATCGGCCAGGACGCCGTGCGCAGCGCCCAGGAATTTCACGAGCGGCTGGGAACCACCGGCGTGATTCTTACCAAGCTGGATGGCGACGCGCGTGGCGGCGCAGCGCTTTCCATCCATCACGTCACCGGCCAGCCCATTAAGTTCATCGGCGTGGGCGAGAAATACGACGCCCTGGACATCTTCTATCCGGACCGCATTGTTTCCCGCATCCTGGGCATGGGGGACATGCTCTCGCTCATCGAGAAGGCCGAAGAGGCCATCGACAAGCAGAAGGCCCTGGAAGTCCAGCGCAAGATCCAGACCGACACGTTCACCTTGGGCGACTTCCGCGACCAGCTCCGCCAGATGCGCAAGCTCGGCCCGGTGGACCAGATGATGGGCATGCTGCCCAAGGTGGGGATTTTTAAAGAGGCCGGCAAGGTCCGCGTGGACGAGAAGGAATTGGTCCACATCGAAGCCATCATCGATTCGATGACCGCGCGCGAGCGCGCCAACCACGAGATCATCAATGGCAAGCGGCGCAGACGGATCGCGCGCGGCAGCGGCACCAGCGTGCAACTGGTGAACCAGGTGCTCAAGCAATACGTGCAGACCCGCAAGATGATGAAGTCTCTGGGACGGAATCTTTTTGGACCTCAGCTCAGCAGGCTGAAGGTGCCCGTGGGCCCGGGCGGGCCCGCGTAAGCACGGATGATTTGCCGGGGCGGGCTCGAGACCCGTCCCCAAGGGGGGTTGATTGCTCAAGATACGGCTGGCTCGGACCGGAGCCAAGAAGCAAAGTTCATACCGGGTTGTGGTAATTGAGAAGGAGAGGGCTCGCGACGGTCGCTTTGTGGAGATTCTGGGTCACTACAACGCGCGGCGCAATCCGCCAGAAGTGGTGCTCAACCGCGAGCGGGCGGAGTATTGGCTGGGCCGTGGCGCTCAGCCCTCCGAGACCGTCAAGAGTCTGCTTCGGAAAACCGCGGAAAAGAAAAGTTAGCGAGACTCCACCGTGGGGCCGGGTGGCATTTCATAGGTTCGCGGACGCACTCTTTCCTTGTGAAGATTCCGGACGACTCGGTTGCAGGGGAGGGCCAGATGAAGGAGCTCATCGAAGCCATCGCCAAAGCGCTTGTGGACAATCCTGATCAGGTTCAAGTCCGGCCGGTAGAAGGGGAACAGGTCACGGTTCTGGAGTTGCGGGTGCACCCTTCGGACCTGGGAAAGGTGATCGGCAAGCAAGGACGAACCGCGCGGTCCATTCGCACCATTCTGGGCGCCGCGGGCATGAAGCTGAAGAAGCGGTTTACGCTGGAAATCCTGGAATAGGATTTCCCAGGACCCGCTCTTGAGCCCAGCACAGGAGTCCCGAGGTTTTGGAAGCTTGGCCGGAGACAGAAGAATTCCTGGCGGTGGCGCGTATCGTGAGGCCGCAGGGCCGCCGGGGAGAGGTGGCGGCGGAGATCCTCACGGATTTCCCGGAGCGCCTGGGGAAGCTACGCCGCGCCTATCTGGAGAATCCAGGGTGCCGGCCGGAGCCTGTGGGGGTGGAGCGCGTCTGGCCTCACAAGGGGCGGGTGATTCTGAAGTTTTCCGGCATCGATTCCATCGCGCAGGCGGCGCGGCTGCGGGGCCGGCACATGCTGATCCCGCGGGACGAGCGGATGCCGCTCGCCGCGCATCAGTACTACATCTGGGAATTAACGGGCTGCCGCGTGTTCAAGGAGTGCCAGGGAGCGCAGAGGGAAGTCGGGACCGTAACCGACGTGGAGCCGACCGGCGGCGCGGATTTGCTGCACGTGGCCACACCCCGCGGTGAGGTGCTCATCCCGCTGGCGCAGGATATCTGCCGGCGCATCGACACCGCGGCGAAGACCATCGTCATCGATCCGCCCGAGGATTTGCTAGAGCTGAATATCTGACCGGCGCGCCGATGAGGAAGAGTCAGGGGAACCGAGATTAGGGATGCGAAGAGCGCGGCTTCGTCGCAGCCCCTGGCACCCAGCACCATGGTCTTTGATGTCATCACGATTTTCCCGGATTTCTTCTCGAGCGTGCTGGAGCATGGGCTGCTCAAGCGGGCGCGGGCGAGCGGCCAGGTGCAGATTCGGCTGCACGACCTGCGCGACTTCACCGACGACCGTCACCGCACCGTAGACGATCGCCCCTTCGGTGGCGGCCCGGGCATGGTCTTTAAGCCGGAGCCGCTGTTTCGCGCGGTGGAGTCGGTGAAGGCAGAATCCTCCGGCGCGGCGTTTCCCGTTGTCCTGCTGAGCCCGCAGGGACGCCTGCTGACGCAGGCCGTGGCGGAAGAACTAGCCCGCCATGAACGCCTGGTGCTGCTCTGCGGCCGCTACGAGGGCGTGGATGAGCGCGTCGCAGAACACTTGGCCACCTACGAGCTTTCCATCGGCGACTATGTGCTGAGCGGGGGCGAACTGGCGGCCGCCGTCGTGATGGAAGCCGTCACGCGGCTTTTGCCCGGCGTGCTCGGGAACGAGGAATCCTCCGCGCAGGACTCATTTGCCCACGCGGCGGGCCCGGTGGGAAAGGGGATTCTCGATTGTCCGCACTACACGCGCCCGGCGGATTTTCGCGGCTGGCAGGTTCCGGAAGTCTTGCTCGCGGGCGATCACGAGGAGATCCGTCGGTGGCGTCGCCGGCGCGCGCTGGAAAAGACCTGGTGTAAGCGGCCGGAATTGCTGGCCAGCGTTGCGCTCAGTGAGGAAGACCGCAAGATTTTGGAGGAGATCAAGCACGCGGCGCTTGCCTCCGCCGCATCCGGCCGGGGCGATGCATGAATCAGGTACCCTGTCGCGGCGGTCTATGACCGCCGCCAAATGCGCGGGCAGGCGGCGTCCGCAGGGATTGCGATACTTCGCGGAAGGCGAACCGGCGCTCATAGAGCGCCGCTACAGCGCGCGCCGATCTTAAGGTTGGGAGCGAATGTGCCATGAAAGTTCTCGACAAAATTGAACAACAGCAAATGAGGAAGGACCTACCTGCCTTCCGCGCGGGCGACACCGTGCGCGTGCACGTCAAGATCAAAGAGGGAGACAAAGAGCGGATTCAGGTCTTCGAGGGCGCGGTCATCAGCCTGCGCCGTGCTGCGAACCATTCCACCTTCACCGTGCGCAAGATGTCTTTCGGGCACGGTGTAGAGCGCATCTTCCCTTTGCACTCGCCCGTCATCGACAAGATCGAAGTCGTCCGTCCGGGCCGCGTGCGCCGCGCCAAGCTCTACTACCTGCGGAAACTCCGCGGTAAAGCCGCCCGCATCCGCGAAGCCCACGCCGAACAGGAACAGTAGCCCACCTCCCAAGTTCCGCAGAAGACGCTGTGTCCACCAGCCAGCGGTTGCGGCAACGGAAAGCCCCTGGCCGCAGCCTTGGAGCGGGCCCCACCGTAGTCCAGCGGCGCAGTTTTCACCAAGGGATTACGAGGCGCGAATGTTGAAGCGCGCCTCACGGATGGCGAGGCCGTGCACTTCGATGCGGCGCAAATCGCGCGTGCCCAGCCCCAATTCCTCGGCCAGGCGCAGCGTGCTGTCACAGTTTTCGAAGGGGGGCGTACCGCGGTCGGCCATCGGGTCAAAGCCCATCAGGGCGGTGGCCACCGCATCCGTGGTGACACAATTCGTTCCCGCCACGAGAAGGCCGGGCCGGATAGCTCGAACCCCTTTAACCCACGGACCCTCGCCACCGGCCATCGTCGCCACACCGTCGATAATCGCCAGATGAATGGGGCGTGCCGCTGTCAGCTCCACGGTGACGCGCGGCACACGATAGCCCTGATCGCGGGGAGAGTTGGGATTGATCTCAGCGGGGCAGTTCTTGGGAGGCTGGCGGTTTCCCGCATGGAGCATGAGGCGTGCGCCGCGCGGGATTTGGCTCGGCTCGTCGATGCCCGCGCCTTCTCCGTAAATCGTGCAGGGAGGAATCCCGAAATTGTTCTTCATAGCCAAAGTGACGCCGGCCTCCTCGTGCTCCTTCAGCTTGGCCAAGGAAACGTAAACGTCACAATCCTCATAAGAGTGATTTACATCGTAAGCGCTGAACACTAGCCCGCCTCCCGGAACTTTCAGCCGGCAATACCTGCTCCCTTGTCCCAGGCAGTTGGTGTTCTCAAACTCCACGCCCGCCCCGGCAGGGACGAACTCATCGGGGTTCCAGCCCGCCCGCCGCATGAACTCCTCGAGAGGCTGCACCGTTCCCCATGCGCTCTCGAGCAGGCGAATCCGACGCGCGCCAGCCTTGCCCAGCAGGTGCACGCTGGCCGCGATAACTTGCGGATGTACCCAGGACGTCACCTCTACCGGGGCGCCGGCCACGCGACGTTCGGGGCCTCCAGTGAGATTCAACTTGACGGCAACGGTCTTGCCCTTGACGAGCCGTTCCAGACCACCCAGTTGGTCGAACATTCTCGCGAGGGTGGGCAGCAGGTCCGCACCGTAGCTGGGGCACCGCGCCACGGCTACGGGGGCAGTCGGCAGGGTAGCTCCCAGGGTCCGGTACGAAAAGCAAAGAGTGGATGCGGCGGCTCCCAGGGACTGCATGAATTGTCGTCGGTTGCAGGGGCTTTGCATGGTCACGCCCTCCTCATGGAGCTCAGTGTGAATAAACCAAAACACGCGCCAAGTCAAACGCGCCTGCGGTCTCGAATGCTCCTGCCGCATTGGGCCAACTCACTTTCAATCTCCCTGGGTACCGTTTTTGGATTTGTCTTGCGTGCGCGTCGTGAGATAGACTTCTGCCAACTTGCATATGCGGTACGGCCACGACGCGAAAGAGCCCCGTTGCAACAATCGCCTGGAGGCGCAGGCCTTCCGCCACGGCTGGCGTAGGGTGGCTGGCTGCGACGAGTCTGGCCGCGGCTCGCTCGTCGGGCCGCTTTATGCCGCCGCCGTCATCCTCGATCCTGCTAGGCCCATTCCTGGGGTCGATGATTCCAAGAAGCTGTCGCCGGAGATTCGCGGCGAACTCGCTGCCGAAATCCGCGAAAAGGCCCTGGCTTTTCAGGTGGTCGCAATTTCCGCGGTGGAAGTGGATGCGCTGAACGTCTACGAAGCATCACGGGTGGGGATGATCCGCGCACTGCAAGGGCTCAACCCGTTGCCGGATTTCGTGCTCACGGATGCTATGCCGCTCGCGCGCCGCGGCAAGCATCAGGATTTCCCCTTACCGCACCGCGCTATCATCCATGGGGACGCACGTTCCGTCTCTATCGCGGCCGCTTCGATTCTGGCCAAAGTAGCTCGCGACGCGCATCTGGAGGAACTCGACCGGCTCTACCCGCAATATCAACTCGCGCGCAACAAAGGCTACGGCACACCCGAGCACCTCGAGGCCCTGGCGCGCTACGGCCCTTGTCCGGAGCATCGCAAAACATTCCAGCCGGTGAAGGATTACCTTCTGCCATTGTTCCCTTTCTCCCGGCTCGCTTAGTCAGCATGGATCTTTGCGGGTTTTCGTTCCAAGCCCAGGCCAGCGCTAGGGCGTGCGGCGGTGTTATACTCGCTGAAAACCGACGGCCGGGTTCGAGGCCTGCGGCGAGGATGGATCGCGCATGACAACGCTGCTCATCAAAGGCGGACGCGTACTCTCCCCCGAAGACGGCCTCGACGGTGAACGCGATGTCCTGATTGAAGACGGTGTGATTCGTCAGATTGGTGCAAATCTTACCGCCGCCGCCGACCACACGTTAGACGCTCACGGGCAAGTCGTGGCGCCCGGGTTGGTGGACATCCACGTTCATTTGCGCGAGCCTGGGGGAGAGATTTCCGAAACGCTCGAGACAGGACTGCAAGCCGCTCTCGCTGGCGGCTTCACTGCCGTTTGCCCCATGCCCAACACGAAGCCAATCATCGACCGCCCGGAGTTGGTGCGGGCCACGATCGAGAAAGCCGAGCAACTTGGACTGGCACGCGTGTTTCCCATCGCGGCTGTCTCCATGGAGAGTTTGGGTGAGTCGCTCACCGACATGGGCGCTCTGAAGGCGGCGGGGGCAGTGGGATTTTCCGACGATGGCCGGCCGGTGAAAACTGCCGGCTTGATGCGACGGGCAATGGAGAAAGCACGTGGGGTCAGCGCTCCCATCATCGAGCACTGCGAAGACCCCAGCCTGCACCCTGGCGGCGTTGTCAACGAGGGTCCCGTGGCCCAGCGCTTGAAGCTGCGGGGAATCCCTAATTGCTCCGAGGACGTCTGCCTGGGGCGCGACCTGATTCTAGCGGAAGCTACCGGAGCCCACCTGCACGTGGCGCACCTCTCAACCGCGCGTGCCGTGGAGATGGTGCGCGTGGCGAAGCGGCGCGGCATCCGCGTCACTTGCGAGGTCACGCCGCACCACTTCTCCCTCACCGATGAGGCGGTGGAAAAGTACGGCACCAATGCGAAAATGAATCCGCCGCTGCGCAGCGCCCAGGACGTCGAAGCGGTCTGTGCCGGGATCGCCGACGGCACCGTGGATGCCCTGGCCTCGGATCACGCGCCGCACGCGCCTGAGCTCAAGGCCAAGCCTCTCAGCGGTGACTCGCCCTTCGGAGTCATCGGGCTGGAGACCGCACTGGCCCTGGCGCTCACTCAACTGGTCCACACAGGCAGGATTTCGCTCGCGCGCCTTGTCGTGCTGATGAGCACCAATCCGGCGCGCATCATCGGTCAACCGCTCGGCCGCTTGCAAGTGGGCGGCACGGCCGATATCACCGTCTTCGACCCCAATCAGGAATGGACCTATCGGGCGGCCGAGGGCCGCTCCAAAAGCCGCAATTCCCCCTTCGACGGCTGGCAACTGAAAGGCGCCGCCACCACCACCATCGTCGGCGGAAAAATCGTCTCCCGCCGACCGTAGTGGAAAACCCGCGACATTGAGGAACGAATGCTGCGTTACCGCTTCGCGCGGCTTCCGGGTTTGACGGCGGGGAGGCCAGACTTGCAGAGGGGACAATCGGCGGGAGCGTAGTTCTGAACGCTAAGCGTGACGAGCGCGGCCTTCGGCACGCCGAGGTCGGCCTTGCCGCCGCTGCGGTCAATGAGCGCGCCCACGCCCACGACTTTGCCGCCCGCTTGCTCGACGGCGGCCATGGTCTCGAGCGTCGAGCCGCCAGTCGTAATCACGTCCTCAACAACAAGCGTAGGTTCGCCTGGCGTCAGGCTGAAGCCGCGGCGCAGCGTCATGACGCCTTCCTGGCGTTCGGTGAAGAGCGCGCGCAGGCCGAGCGCTCGCGCCACTTCGTGTGACACAATCACGCCACCGAGTGCCGGCGCGGCCACCACCGTCGCGCCCAGATGGCGCAGCTTCGCCGCCAACTCGGAACACAACTGCTCGGCGACCCGCGGGTGCTGTAAGACCAACGCGCACTGGATGTACCGATCGCTGTGCAGGCCCGAGGAAAGAATAAAGTGCCCTTCAAGAAGGGCGCCGTGCGTACGAAAGATTTCCAGGATCTCATCTTCGGTCATTTCTCAGTCCAGCGCACCTTTCTTCTGGTCCTCCTGTATCAAAGCAATGGCTTCATAAAGGCTTACTCGACACTCCTCGACTGTCCGCCCTTGTCCGTTCGCCCCTGGAACTTCCGGACAGCATGCGATGTACCACTCGCCGTCTCGCTCAATCACCGCCGTATACCTGTTACTCACCACACGCTGTCCTGGGCGCCCACGAAAATGTTAGGCGGGTCGTAAGGCGTTTTCCATCTCCGCCACGATGGCGTCTGCGGCAGCCGCCGGATTGGGAGCCGCGGTGATCGGCCGGCCCACCACGAGATAATCGGCTCCGGCCCGCATGGCGCTTCCCGGCGTGGCGATGCGGGCTTGGTCGTCGGCCGCGGCGGAGGCGGGGCGAATGCCCGGGGTGACGATTGTGAAGCCTGGATCTAGCGCCTGCCGCAAGGCAGCCACTTCGCGCGGGGAAGCGACCACTCCATCCAGGCCCGCCTGCTGCGCCAGCCGCGCCAGCCGAACCACCGCTTCCTCAGCGCTGCCGGAAAGGCCGAGTTCGGTCAAGTCCTCACCTGCCAGGCTGGTCAGCACTGTGACGGCGAGCACTCGCGGGCGCAACCCGTCCCCTCGACTTGTCGAGCCTTCTTGCGCGCCCGCGAGCGCGGCCTCCATCATCTGGCGTCCGCCGGAGGCGTGCACGTTGAACATCTGGACACCAAGTTGCGCGGCTTGGCGCGCCGCGGCCCGCACGGTGTTCGGGATGTCGTGCAGTTTCAAGTCCAGGAA
>Ga0315268_10007219_pt1 | contig 11723 bp, 2 predicted proteins | sample C1_top_MG_FD_204535 | JGI IMG/M metagenome (GOLD analysis project Ga0315268, IMG submission 204535) | Sediment microbial communities from Yellowstone Lake, YNP, Wyoming, USA - C1_top | ecosystem: Environmental > Aquatic > Freshwater > Lake > Sediment | place: USA: Wyoming | collected 2017-08-01 | reverse complement strand
CCTCGAAGGGTTTTTTATTTTTGATTTTAATTCCTCGTCGGAAAAGTCTGTCCATGATGCAACGATACAGCCGCTCTTTTTTTTGACAGACGTTTTTTCCCCTGATATAATCCGCGACCCTCACGGAACGCTCCTTCGGCGAAGCCGATGTAACCGTGCTAATCTCGAGAGAATAGGGAATTCCGTGGTGTTTTGTTGCCGCCCAATTGAAACCGATTTCACCGAGCCGCGCCGTCGCCGCATTTTTCTTCATCGCCGGCCCTAGCTTCGCTGCGGGGACGACGGCGATGCCTCTTCTGCGCCTGGGGTTCGGCGCTCACGCGACCGCGCTGGGTTCGGCGTTCACCTCGCGCGCGGACGACGCCTCGGCCGTGTACTGGAATCCCGCGGGCATGTCCGGACTGCCGTCCCGCGAGGTCTTCGCCGAGCACGACCTTTACCTTCAGGACGTCAGCATCAACCGCCTGGCCTACGTGCACCCGCTCGGCGCGGGAGACGGCCATGCGCGCAAGGCCTTCGGCGTTTCGCTGTCCTACCTGTCGTTGAACGGCATCGAGGCCCGGTCCGGCAACACCGCCCAGCCCGACGGCACCTTCGGCGCCAGCGACTTTTACGGCGCGGCGTCGTACTCCCAGCCGTTGAGCGAGAATTTAACCGTGGGCGTGACCGGAAAAATATTCCAGCAGAACATCGACTCCGATCGCGCCACGGGCTACGCCGCCGACTTCGGCGTCCTCCAGCGCCTGGGCCGCTTCCGGCTGGGCGCGGCCTTGGTCAATCTCGGGCCCGCGATGAAATTCGCGAACGACTCCTCGCCATTGCCGCAATCCCTGCGGGCGGGTGCGTCCGTGGACTACGCCCCGGTGACCGCGTCGGTGGAGACCGAGATCGTCAAGGGCGAGTCCGATCCGATATATAAGGTGGGCGTCGAATACGCCGCCGCCGCCATGCTGGCCCTGCGCGTCGGCTACTTCAGCCGCTCCGCCGCCGCGCAAAGCGCGCTGAAAGGCGGCGCGTTGGGCGCCGACGGCGGCGCGGCGACGGCTTTGCTCGGCCTGACCGCGGGCATCGGCCTGCGGGTGACCCGCTACGCGTTCGACTACGCCTTCGTCCCGTACGGCGAGTTGGGAAGCGCTCACCAGATGTCGTTATCGGTGAGGTTCTGATTCGATGAGCGAGAGGAGCGTCATGAGCGTCGGCGGTCTCGGGCGGGCGCTGCTGGCGTGCCTGGCGGGTCTCGCCGTCGTCGCCGGGCCGGCCCACGGCGCCGACGCCATCCCGCCGGACACCGGCATCACCGCTCCGGCGAGCGCGGCCGTGGGGTCCCTGCCGATGATCTCCGGGACGGCGATCGACGCCGGCGGCTCCCACTTGGCCGCCGTCAAGGTCCGCATTCAGGAGTTGACGACCTTCTCATACTTCAACAGCGCGACCGGGCTGTTCGACATGTTCCTGGCTCCGCCGGCGGCCTGGTTCGACGCCGACCCGGTGTCCGGCGCGTTCGCCACCGATTCCGAAGTTTGGAGCGCCACGGCCGCGGCCACCGCCATCGCGAGCATCGAGGGCCCCTACACAGTGGAAGCCCAGGCCGTAGACGGCGCCGGCAATGTCGATCTCACCCCGGCGAGCCTGACCTTCACCCTGGATCTCACCCCGCCCGTGAGCTCGATCGCCTTCCCTGTCGACAGCACCCACCGCCTGACTATGACCGATATCGGCGGCGGCGCGGCGGACTTCGTGACCGCGGTCGCCACGGTCCAGGTGCGCGTCCAGGACATGACGACGGGTTCCTACTGGGACGGTGCGGGGGGCTTCGCCGCGACCGAGTATTGGAGCACCGCGACGCTGGCCGGCCCCTTCTGGACGCAGCCGATCTCCGCGGCCATGGTCTACGGGAGAACCTACCAGGTCGTCAGCAAGGCGTTCGACCTCGCGGGCAACGCGCAGAACGCGTTCACGGTGGGCGTCGACTCCGTCTCTTTCCTTTATGACAACTCGCCGCCCAGCACCGCCGGCGTGGCCGGTCTCTCCGCCTCCTCGGCCTCCGCGGCCTGGGCGTTGATCTACGGCTCCACGGGCTATAACCTCGTGGCGTCGCTGAACTCGGCGAACCCGCCCACGGTGGCCGTCGCTTCCGCGACGTCGGCCGAATTCGAGACGAGCGCCGCCCTGAGCGGCCTCGTTCCCAACACGACCTACTCCTTCTTCGTCCGGGCGCAGGGCCCCGCCGCCGCGACGGCCTACCGCTTGTTCGCCACGTCCGCGACCTTGGCCAACCCGCCCGCGACCGCGGCGCCGGCCGGCGTGACCAGCGCCTCGGCCGGCCTGACGTGGAGCGCGAACTCCGACCCGGTCGGCACTTCGTTCTCGGCCGAGGCCTCGACCGATTCGGGCTTCGGCGCGATCGCCGCGTCCAGCGTCACGCTCAACGCCGCGGCGACCATTTCGGGCCTGACCCCGAACACCACTTACTTCCTGCGCGTGAAGGCCGTCAACTACGGCGGAGTCTCCTCGGCGTACGCGGCCTTCGTGACGTCCGCCACCGACGCGAACGCGCCGACGTCGCCCGGCGCCCAGGCCGACAGCTCCTCTCAGGTGACCATGACCTGGGCGGCGAACGGGAACCCGTCGGGATCGCTGTACGTCGCGCAGATTTCCTCGTTCTCCAACTTCAGCCTCATCGCGGCCTCCAGCCGGACTTTGTCCACCACGGCCGTCTTCACGGCCCTGTCGAGCGCCGCCACTTATTACCTGCGGGTCAAGACGGCGGGCAACAACGGCTCCGACACCGCCTTCTCCGCGAGCACGTCCGCCGTGACGGCGGGCGGCTCCGCCCCGCCCGACGCCATCAGCGGCACGGTCAAGACCTCCGTCGGCGCCGCGATCAACCTCGTCGAGGTGGACCTGTACGACGCGGCGAACGCGCGCGTCGGCTCCCCGGTTTTCACCGACGCCGCCGGCGCGTGGAGCTTCGCGGGACTGACGCCCGGCGCCGCCTACCGCGTCGCCGCGACCTGGACCCTCAACGGGGTTTCGTCTCAGATCTTCCAGGACGGACATCACTCCGGTGAGGCCGGCGTGCCCTTCACCGTGGAATTGAACGTCACCTTGGGCTCGTTCTTCGGCACGCTCCGTCTGCCGGCGACCCCCGCGCGCTCCGCGGCGCGGACCGCCGCGGTCGCCTCCTTCGTGGACATCTACCAGAACGGGGTCAAGGTCGGCTCCGTTCCCACGGACGCGCAGGGCCGCTTCGTCGTCTCCAATCTCCTGCCCGGAAACTACGCCCTGCGCCCCTTCGACGGGACGTCGTATGGGGTGATGGCGAACGTGAGCGTGGCCGCCGGACAGCAGGTGGAGATCTCCTTCGCCTCGACGGCGGAATTCCTGCCCACGGACCTGGTCTACTTCTACCCGAACCCGGCGCGGGACCACGCGGTGATCCGCTTCGAGAGCGCGGCGCCGTCCCTGACCGCCGAGGCGTCCATCTACGACCTGACCGGCGGCTTGGTCCGCGTCTTGACCGACGGCGAGGCGACGCGTTCCGCGGGCGAGACCTCTTGGAACTGGAATCTGACCAACTCCCACGGAGCGAGCGTGGCGTCCGGGATCTACTTCGTGCGCGTGAAGGTCGTGGACGCGTCTTCGGGCCGCCGCGCGGCGGTCACCAAAAAACTGGCGGTGGTGCGATGAATCGGACTTTGACGGCCCTCGGCCTGGCGGCGGCGCTCCTGTCGGCGGCGGCGCCTCGGGCCGCGGCCGCCCTCACCTCGCCCTCCGCGCAGATGACGGACGCCAACGGCGCTTCGCGCTCTCTCTTGGCCTCGACGGAGCGCGTCGTGCTCCGCATGCAGGTCAACAACGACGCGGCCGGGGCCGGCACGATCGTGTTCACGTTCACCATCACGGACCCCAGCGGCGCGACGGTCCTGTCCCAGACGGGCAACTCCGCTCCGGGCATGACGACCGGGATCGTGGGCGCCTCCATGACCGGCGTCCCCGTGAGCCGCTTCTACACGCGGGCGGGCGCCTATACCCTTAAGGGCGTCGCGACCTTCGGCGCTCAGAGCGTTTCCAGCGTCGTCGTCTTCGAGGTCAAGGACCCCAAGATCATCATGCTCCTGCCCGCCGACGGCGCGGTCGGCGTGAACGCCTCGCCGTTGCGCTTTCAGTGGCAGGCCGGCGCCCCGAGCTACCGGCTCAAGGTGGCCGAGGACACCGCGTTCATCAAGCTCAAAATAAATCAGGTGGTGACCGGGACTCTGGTCGACATCAGGCAGGACGCGCAGACGCTGCCGCAGGACCGCCTGGGGGCTGGAACTCTCTACTACTGGACGGTCGAAGGGCTCGACAACTCCGGGAACGTCATCGCACGGCCCGACACCTTCCGTTCTTTCAAGATCAAAGCCGACTCCTTGACGGAATCGCGCAATGTCGCGATCACCAAGGTGATCCCGACTTTTAGAACGTTGGATTCGGTAAAAGTGATCACGGCCAAAGTGACGGTGGCCAATCTGGGGTCACAGCCGGAAGGACCGTTCGTTGTCTCGGCCAGCATCAATGGGACTCCCCTGAGCGCATTCAATGCGCTCGGATTCAACGGGTCCGCCGCGCGTGTCGACTCGTTATCCCCCAAAGGAGAGACCCAGCTCTCTTTCCAGTCCGCGCTCGACTTGGCCGAGGACTTCAAGGCGCCGTACATGGTCACGGCGATCCTGTCGCATCCCGACGACAACCTCTCCGACAACATGAAGACGGAAGAACTGAAGCTGCCGGTCGAGGCGACCGGCTCCTGCGCTTCCAATCCGTGCCAGAACGGAGGCGTCTGCCGGGAGACCGGGTCCGCCGCCGTCTGCACTTGCCCGGCCGGATTCTCCGGAGTGCGCTGCGAGGTGATTTCGCCGACGCAGGCGCTGCCGGCGACGGGCAGCCTGGGGATCACTCGGGTGGAGCGCCAGCCCGTCCTGCGGGAGTGGGTCGAGAACCCGAATGCGGCGGGGGCCTACGCGCCCGTGAAGGTGACCCTCGTCAACAACCTGGGGGCCAGCGCGGGGCCGATTCGCCTCACGCTCAAGCCCGTGGCGGGCACCCTGCCCAATACTCCTTCGGCGACCGTCGAAGCGATCGGCTCCGGCAAGACCCAGGACGTCATCCTCGACCTCCCGTTTCGGGAGCCGTCCGGGTCCATCCAGGCCGACTATGTCGCTTCCTGGGACGTCACCGGCGACGCCGCGCACTCGGGCCTCAAGACGGTTTCGCTCGACATCCCGCGGCGGCGCACGCCGGCCGCCGGGACGGATCCCGGGTTGGACCTGGAGCTCTCTTACGCGGGCCAGGAGGACGCCGTCGCGGGAACGGACTTCGTGCCCGTGAAAGTCATCGCGCGCAACCTCGGGAGGGTTGCCGCTCCGGCAACGATCCGGATCAAGGGCCTCGCGGACGAGAAGGAATTAGCCGCCGACCTCCAGATCAAGTCGCTGGGCGTCGGGCAGGGCGCGGATTCCTTCACCGGGAAGTTCCTGGTGCCCAAGGCGAAGCTGGGCGCGGGAGACGTCGAGGCCGTGGTCTCGGTCGAAGGTTCCGGGACCGAGGCCGGCAGTGAGAACAATTTCAAGCGCGTCACCCTGCGCGTCCCGGCTGCGGCGCTCGCGTCCAAGGATGAGTGCCCCTCGGATTTCAATCCCTGTACTGACGACATTATGGCAGGCGGCGTATGCACTCATAAGACCAAGCCGAATGGAACACTTTGCGTCTCGGGTAATGAAGACTTAGTGGGTGAGACTTGTTTTACCGGCATATGCGGGCAAGGCCGTCCGCGGGAAAAAGCGCCCGCCTCGACCTGGATCATGACCGAGGCCGTGACGTCCGCCGGCGCGCAGAGCCAAGACGTCAGGGTCGTCGTGAGCCTGAAGAGCGGGAACGCCGAAGGCGTCTACAAGGTGCAGCTCCAGCGCTGGGAGTACAACAGGAAGACAAAGTCCGACGTGATGGAGAGGACCTTCACGCCCCGGTTCAGCGAGCCGCTCGACCTTTCGGGCGACAAGAAGGCCTGGGAGATCTCCTTCAGAGGGCTTCCGACGCCCAAGAACGACGGAATCCTGCGGCTATGGCACGCCTATCTGCAGCCCTACCTGAAGGGTGCCGCGCAGGACCCCGTAGCCCGGAGCATCATCCCCGTCGTCTCTCCGGCCGCGGCCGTCGCCGCCACGGTGAAGGACCTTCCGGACCTGAAGCCGGTGGTCACGAACGTGCGATTCGACAAGGGGACGCTGAGGGCCGACATTGAGGTGAAGAACCTCGGAAAGGCGACGGCGAAGAAGTTCCTCATCAAACCTGTCCTCAAGATAGGCGATCGAGAGATCGGGATGCGCAACTGGGTCGGCCGCTACGACTTGAAGGGTGGGGACTCGCTGGTGGAAAAGGACTCTGTGGCGAGTTTCCGGATCGACGGAGACCCGGTAGCGGCGAAGGCCGTCCTCACTGTGACCGTGGAGCTGACCGACGAGAATTGGAAGCCGACGCCGGACGCCGACCCCAGCAACGACACCGTGACGATGCGGCTGGGCGCGGAGCCGGCGAAGTCCGGTCCGGACCTGCAGGTCGCGCTGAAGAACTTCAGCGTCAAGCCCGCGGGGGGCAAGTTCGCCCTGAGCGCCGACGTCACTGTGCTCAACAACGGCGACGCGCCGGCCGGGCGGTACGAGCTGAAATACGCGATCACGACGGAGAAAGCCCCCGTCGAACACAGGCTCACGGTCGGGGAGCGGCTGGCGCCCGGAAGCTCGAGCCCGCCGAGGCCCCAGAACCTCTTCGCGGCGCTGGACCGGGACCCGATCAAGGAGGCGTACACCCTGACGGCGACCATCACTTTGCTCGACGACAGCGGCCGGCCGGTCAAGGACGCGGACCCATCGAACGACACCTTCACTTTGGCGCTGGGCGGGCCGGCCGCCGCGGGGTCGCCGCCGGACCTGCTGGTCGAGCTCAAGAATCCGAAAATCGAGAGAGAGGCGGACAAATCGCTGACCTTGAAGGCAAACGTCGCGGTCAAGAACGCGGGCGGGTCGCCGGCGCAGCGCTACTCGCTGAAGTATGCCCTCTCGACCGGTGGAAAGCCCCGGACAGACGGTCCTCATGAGAGCGATGCTCCCATCGCCGCCAACGCGGCGGCCTCGCAGGCCGGCCGGACGATCTTCTCCAAGCTGACCCGGGATCCGATCGCCTTCGGAGACGTCCTGACGGCGACGGTCGTCATGGAGGACGACAAGGGACAGGCGGTCAAGGACGCCAACCCCGACAACGACACCTTCACGCTGAAGCTGGTCGGAGAGCCCGCCCCGCCGCTCCCGCGGGACATCTCCATCAAGGACATCGTCATAGGAGAAATGGCTTCAAACGCCGTTCCGGTCACCGTCACGGTGGTGAACGATGGTCCGAAAAAGGAGCCGAAGATCACGGTGCGCCTGGTCCCGACCAGCGGCTATCCGGCGGACGCGCTCAAGAGCCAGGACATCACGGACCTGGGCCCGAACGGCACGACCGCCTCCGTCAAGTTCACCTTGCCTCTTCTGGAGGCCCCCGCCACGGTCAAGTTCCACGCGGAGCTTTCCGTCGACCCCAAAGACCCGGTTCTGACGAATCTGAAATCGGAGGAGAAGACGCTGGAGCTGCCGGCTCCCTGGGCCGTGGGCATCGTCGCAGTGCCGGACCTGACCAAGTATGACAGCTTGACCTATACGCCAAAGGAAGGAGAGAAACAATCGGACCTCTTCGGCAATGAATCATTCATGAAGAAGGGGCTCGCCCTGATGGAGGCCTTGGGCAACGAGCTGAAATTCCCGGTGAAGGTCGGAGCGGCCTATGGCGGGCCCACCCCCATGAAAGGGTCTTACAGATTTGTCTTGAAGGGGATGGGCGATTCTAAGACCTTAAAGGGACTCGAAGAGCCTCAGACCGGCAAAAATCTCGATACCTCCGTTGTGTCGGGGCTCTGGTACGACACCTTGAAGTTCGACCTCCCGAAGACCGACGACCAGACCGTCCTTTTCCACCTCGCGGTGGTCGATGCGGCCGGCAAGGAAGTCGCCACCTTCGAGAAAACCACCAAGGTGCCCGGCCAGAAGTCCGCGTTCTTAAAGACGGTGATGCCGGAAAAGCACGACCTGAAGATCTCTGGCTTCGGCCTCGGAAAAGGCTTGTCGGAGGTCGGCGACCCCGAAGACGGGCCCATGACGGTGCACGCGAAGATCAAGGCGGCCGGCACGGTGAAGGAAGACCGCGCCTCGATCACGTTCGAAGTGGACGGATCGGAACTGCAGACTCTCAGCCTCCCCAGCATCGACGCGAACAGAGAGATTGACTTCACCTTCCACCTGCCCTGGCGGAACGGAAAGAAGCTCAAGGCGACCGTGGACGTCGGCGAAACGGCGGACAATCCGGACAGCAAGGATATCGCGCCGGACGACAACATCGCGGAGATGGACATGCCGAAGCGCGACCTGGCCGTGACCGAGGTCGCGGTCGCCCTTGGCAACGACAAGAAGCCGTTCTTCAGCCAAGTCGAGCAGAAGTGGCCGGTGAACATCAAGGTTGAGAATCTCGGCGGCATGGCCGAGGAGGTCTCGCCGCCCTATATCCTGGTGGACGGCAAGATTCAAAAGCCCAGCTATGACAAGCCCCTCTCGGTCCAGGCGGCCCAGTCGACTCTATGGACAGTGTACGTCCAGCCGGACGCCAAGGACCGCGCCGCCGTGGCCGCGGTGCTCAAGGTCACGGACGCCGACCCCAATAACAACATCAAGGCCATGGTGCTCCAGTTCCCGCCCAAGCCGCCGCGCCGCGACCTTGCCGTCCTGAGCGCGACGGTCCGTCTGGAGAAGACCGACTACCGCGCCCTGACGGTCCCGATCGACGTCGTAGTCAAAAACCTCGGGGGAGGAGAGTCGCTGCCCCTCCGCGTCGGCGTCGGCCGGGCGAAACCCGTATCGCTTCCGAAGCTGAAAGCGGGCGCCGAGCTGAAGGTGACGCTCGATCACCCTCTTGACGCGGCTCCCCAGAGCGTCCAGGCATGGGTGCAGCCCGATGTCCAGCTCATCGATGACGGCGTGGATGCGGACGAAAGCAACAACAGCAAGCCGGTCACGGTGCCCCGCCTCCCCTGGGACCTGTCCATCGGCGAGGTGACCCTGGGGAAGACGATCGACAACGAAAAGCGAACGATCCCGGTCGTCGTCACGGTGAACAACGTCGGGAAGGCGACGGTCAAGGCCGCGCAGGTCAGCGTGACGCTGGGCGGGGCGGAATACGTTTCGGATCCGTCTAATAAGCCGGACATCGACGCCGGAAAATCGAAGAACCTCCTCGTGCAGGTGCCGCTGCCCGCGGCCGGCGGGCCCGCGAAGGCGACGGTCCAGGTGCTTGGCTCCCTGGACGGAGAACTCAACCCCGCGGACGACAAAAAGGACGTCTCCCTCCAGATGCCCGACAGGCCGCTGTGGAACCTGGCCGTCACCAAGGTCGTCGCGGCCGATACGGTTTGGAGGAACCTGTCTTTCCCGTTCTTCGGGGTGACCGTGACCGTCGCCAACACAGGCGTCGTGACCGAAGATGGCCCCACGGTCTCCCTTACCCGCCAGAAAGGCGGCGGCGATGGTTGGATCCCGGCCGGCACGGCGCCGGACGAGGAGTTCGGCCGGAAGAAGGTGCCGGGACAGCTGAAGCCGGGCGAGACGGCGGACCTCGTTTTCACGGTGCCGAACACGTATACGGGCGATGCGGGTGCCTATAACTTGAGCGCCGCTCTGGTGGACAATAAGGACGACAAGTCCGACGACGACCAGCTCGCGGCGGGGACGATCATCGCTCCCCGAGACCTCTCGATCTCCGGTTTCGAGATAGGGCAGGACATGATCATGGTCGACAAGGGGATAGTCCGCATCCCGGTGACCGTCCACGTGTCCAAGGCCAGCTTCCCCTTCGACGACACCATCTACGACATCACCCTGACGGCGGGCGGCAAGACACAGACCAAGAAGATCGTCGACGGGAGCCTCTCGGCCGATTTCTCGATCGACGCCCGCTGGGGCGAGTCGGTGACCGCCACGGCCAAGGTGACCTCGGATCGCGACGCCAATCCCGGAAACAACACGGATACGAAGACCTTCAACATCCCGAATCCGCCGGTCACCATCGGCAGCGTCCGGGTCCACGACAACACTCCGGGCAACAACTGCTTCTTCGTGTTCCCCGAGTTCGCCGCGGGTTTCATCCAGAGCGGCTACCGCATGTCGCTCGAGGGGGCCGGGGTGGCGAAATTCGAGGGCGAACTGGATCGGGCGGGGTGGAATGGATGGCCGGCGCATGCCCACTTGTACCCGCTGGGCCTCACGTCCATGGGGCCCTGGGATTTCAACCTGAAGATGTGGCGGGACGGCAAGGTCGTCTTCGAGCAGAGCGTGAACGTTCCTGCGAAGCCGTACAATACCGCCCTCCCGCCGCCGACCCCCGAGAACCGCGCCGCCGCCGCCAAGCGGAATTACAAGGTCGCCTCGATTTCGGCTCCTACGGACGCCGAACTCGCCGCGGTGTTCGCCAAAGGACAGAGGGACGCTGTCCCCGTAACGATCGAGGTGGCCAAGGTGTTCGGCGAGGCGTACACGGGCACGATCCCGATCCGGGTGCGCGAGAACGGGAACACGCTCGGCCCGGACATCCCGGTGACCATGGGGGCGGACGGCCGAGGCCGTGCCACGGTCAGCGTGTCCCTCCAAAAGACCCCGACGGCGCGGGGCTTGACTGCGACGATCGTGGATTTCGAGGACGCGAATCCCACGGACGACACCCTGACGACCACCCTCAATAACATCCCCGCTCGGCCCGTCTTCGACGCGGGGATCACGGCGCTCGATCTAGGGGAGCTCAAGGACGGAAAGTCGGCGGTCAAGGTCACGGTGACCAATCTCGGCGACCGCACGGAGAAGAACATCCCCGTTCGGGCCTATGTGGCAGGCGACTCGGTGGCGCAGGACAAGACCGTCTCCTCCCTGGACCCCAAGAAATCCGTCGTGGTCGACTTTCAGATGACCCCGCCCATGGACGGCAAGGCCCACACGGCGATCGCGAAGCTCGTGGATTTCAACGACGACAACCAAGGGAATAACGAGATGTCGGGGAAGTGGAAGCTCGGCTGGGACTACAAGGTGGGCACCCCTCAGATGCAGACCGAGGAGATCACCGGCGAGAGCGTGCGCTTCACCGTCCAGATAGACAGGGTCAGCGGGAACTACCCGCTTGACGAGATGAAGCTGCAGATCAACAAGAGCGACAACTCCATTACGCCGTTTGCCGCCGTGGCCAAGCGAACGGGGTCCGGTTCCTTCGTGGGGACGTTCGACATCCCGCTCCTCGAGGACAGTTCCTGGACCGGGGGCATCGGTGCGACTTTGGTGGACTACGATGACGACAATCCCAGCGACAACTCTGGGGCGGTCAACGTGGAACTGCCGTGGGCGCCCCGCTCCGACCTCTATGCCGCCCCGATGGTCCTCACGCAGAGCGGAATCGTTTACGACGTGAAGTTCACGGTCAAGAGCCAGAGCGAATACGCCGAGAAGAACGTCAAAGTCGGCCTCCGCATGGACGGGCATCAGCTCCAGCCGGACCAGGTCATCGACTCGATCCCCAAGGGCGGCTCGGCCTCCAGGATGTTCCGCATCCCCGCACACACG
>Ga0315268_10007216_pt1 | contig 11726 bp, 13 predicted proteins | sample C1_top_MG_FD_204535 | JGI IMG/M metagenome (GOLD analysis project Ga0315268, IMG submission 204535) | Sediment microbial communities from Yellowstone Lake, YNP, Wyoming, USA - C1_top | ecosystem: Environmental > Aquatic > Freshwater > Lake > Sediment | place: USA: Wyoming | collected 2017-08-01 | reverse complement strand
TTTGTCAAAACTATCTTTTGAGACTTTGTTGTCCACAGCTTGAAGTGTTTTCTTGAGGAACGCAACGGCTTTTTCTCTGCGTAATGTCACCATACACGCGATTGGTTCGCCTTTTCTGATGCCGAAGTCTCTAACAGTTTTTTTGGCTATTCTCTTGCATGGTTCCTGTGCAGTTAATTGTTTGAGAATTCTGGTCGCCTTGTCGAGGGGTTCGCCGGATTTTCCTACTGCGATGTTGGCGATGACTTTGTCGATTCGTGGCTGCAGCATGGGATTTGCGTTTAGGTTTTTGCTAGTTTCTTCGGCCATGTTACTTCACCTCAGGTAGCGATATAAAAGGCGACTTTTCCCCTACGGCGAAAACGAAGTTCAGGGTTGTCTGGAAACGATTACCGTTTTTGTCTTCGACCGTAACCAGCTGTTCTCGGCGTTTTTGTCCTTTGCTCTCTTCAATTTCAACTATTTTTCCGTGTTTGCCAATGTTTTTCCCGCCTACAACTAAGACAGGAACATCTTTGGCGAGTTTTATGTAACCTTGCATGTCTCTTTTCGTAAGTCCTATTTTCAATGTGTCTAAGACGTGATACGTGTCTTCAGTAGGCTTTTTCGGGTCAGCCACACGAATCAGCATGTTTGTGCCGTCATGCAAGCCCAGCTGAACGTGACCATCTTTGACCGTGGTTTTGTCCTCAATCCTGCAGAGTTTAAAGCCCGCTTCTTCCTTCTCGATCGAATGTAAAATCAGTCCCTTGGTGGAAGGTAGAAGGCGGTATGAATGATCACTATCAGGAAAAGCTACGACATCCATCAATCCTGTGGGGTAAGATTCATCTCTGCGAATTTTTCCGTCCACATATACTTTACCTTGAGAGACTATGGTTTTTGCTTCTTGAGCGTTTTTTGCGACGCCGAGAAGATCACGGAGACCTAGAGTAAGCGTTACACATTTTTCAGTCTGATGCGGTCCTGCGGAGGGTTTGCCTATCCACGTGTACTGCTTTCGCTCGATGCTCCACATTCTTGGTGCCGGTTTGCGTTTCAGATGTCTAATTCCACCCTTCTTCCCCATGATCACTCGCCTTCGGTTTCTGTTTCTGCTTCTTCTTTTTCTTCCGCGGTTTTCTTCCTAGCTCTACGCCGAGGTTTCTTCTTTTCAGGCTTCTCTTCTGCCTCTTTCGCTTCTGCAGGTTTCTTCCGGGCTTTAGGTTTCTTCACCCTCTTTTTCTTGGGTTTCTTCTCCGTCTTTTCCGCAGGTTTCTCTGCGGGCTCGCCCTTGGCTAATTTTTCCTTGCGGTTAACCATGTCTCTGCGCCATTTGTCGTCAAGGTTTAGGTTTACTATCATGACTTTGGATGGATGAATTAGCACGGGAATGGCTGTGCCATCACTTTTTTCTCGGGTCACGCCCTCAACAGATATCCTGTAGTTCTTGCGGTCAACCCTGCTCACTTTTCCCTCGATGCCTTTCCTGTCACCCCGCATAATCCTCACAGTATCGCCTTTGCGCACTGGAAGAGCGTTAAAGCCACGCGCTCTCTTCAACTCTGCAGACAACGGTGCTGCAAACTGCCTATAACGCAGATGCAAAGGAGCTTGGAAGAGTCGTTTGCGTTGAAGCCCAGGTTTGGTGACAACTACCACAAACATTTCCTCCTAAACAATAATGCTCGCTGCACTGGCAATGCGTGGCCATCTTTCCGCGGCTTCTCTCGCTACTGGCCCGCGAACTTCTGAACCTTTCATTTCGCCCTCTGGAGTCATCAAAACAGCAGCATTGTCCTCAAACTGCACCCAAATCCCTTCTGGACGAAAAAAGGGTCTTCTCTGACGTACAAGAACGGCTTGGAAGATTTTTTTCCGGAGGTCGGGTGTTCCTCGGCGAACAGAAACAACTACCATGTCGCCTATAGCCGCTGACGGAACGCGTCTGAGCCTTCCCTTACTGCCCATGACCTGAACTAGCCTAAGTTCACGCGCACCGGTATTATCGGCACATTTTAGCATGCAACCATTTGGTAAACCTCTGGCGATTTTGGGCCTCTGACCAGCAGCGCCTTTTGTCGCTAGACCTCTTGCCTTTGCTTTTGCGGCCAATTATGGTTCCTCCGTCTTTTCGACTACGACAAAAGAAACCGTCTTGTTGAGTGGACGACACTCTGCGATTTTTACGCGGTCGCCTTCCTTCACTTCCAAACAGGGTGGACTGTGCGCTGGAACGTGCCCATGTCTGCGTTCATAACGCTTGTACTTAGACACATAATTGAGATAATCTCGTCGTACTACAACTGTTTTGTTCATTTTGGCGCTGACCACGCTGCCTTCAAGAACACGACCTCTCACTGACAATTCGCCATGAAATGGACAGTTTTTGTCGTCACACGATTTTTTTGGAGGCTTAAAAGAACGCGCAGCCAACTACCATAACCTCCGTATGCGTTTCTTTATGCGGTCTTCTGGTCTTCCGAACAAAAGTTTGCCATCAATTTCAACAAGAGTTCCGTCCTGCATTGTAAAACGAAAGACCGATGTATCTTTCGGGATAATTTTTTGTTTGCCATCATGAAGAATCACGAAAGTGCTCCTAGTTTCATCAATTACTTTTCCCTTGATTCTCACAAGACTTGAGTTGCTATTCTTGACGACTTTGGCATCAAGTCCTATGAACTCACCCTGAATAACTGCAGGCGATATTTTCATGGTTTCTTTCCTTCCTTGGTCTCTGCTTTTTTAGCCTCGCGCTCCACTGTCAGCAGCCGAGCAATTGCTCTGCGAAGTTCGCGAATTCTAGCTGGATTCTCAACCGCTCCACCGGCTCTTATCATCGTTCGTAGTCTGCTGAGTTCGGTTCTCAATTCGTCCAATCTTTTTCTTCGGTCTTCAGTCGACATAGAACGAGTCTCTTTCAGCCTCAAAATCGGCATTTATGGCTTCTCCTCCGCTGCTTTAGGTGACTTTGGTTTTTTCTCTCTTTTCTCACGTTTGGGCTTCGCTGTCTTTGTCGTTTTCTTTGGTTTTACGGGTTTTTCTTCGGGTTTCTCTTGTGCCTCTTCGGCTGGTTTCTCTGGTGGCATTTCCTGCGGAATTTCTTTAGGCGTTTCTTTTGGTGTTTCAGATGGTTTTTCGAGTTCTGCTTGAGCTTCTTTTTTCTCTTCTGAGGGTCTCGTTTCTTCTATTTTGGGAACATTTTCGAATATTTCCACTTTATCAGGAAACTCGATGTTAGGAGGCATGATTTTCACTTTCACGCCAAAAATCCCCGGCTTGAGCTGCACGTGCATCTCGGCAGTCTGCAAATATCTAAGCGGTGGCTCACCACTTTTAGGCAAATAGCCAGCCCGAAACTTTTCATAACGTGCACGCTCGGTGCGCAGTTTGCCACTAACGATTATCTCTGCACCCAAAGCGCCCGCGTTCATAACTTGGTTTAGCGCCCAGAAACCCGCTCTTCTAAAATGAACACCCCGTTGAAGCGCTGATGCCACGCGCGATGCTACCACATAAGCATTAAACTCCGGAACCTCAATCTCAGCCACAGAAATCTGCGGGTTTGGAAGTTGAAACTTATCTTCCAAAGCCTTGGCGAGTTCTTTTATCGTTTCGCCGCCGCGACCGATGATCAAGCCTGGGCGCATAGCATAAATGACCACGTGTGTGGCCAACGGTGTTTTTGCGACGTCTACTCCGCCGTAGCCCGCTCGTTCAAACTCGTTTCGCAAAAACTCGTCAATCTCGGTTTTTTTTAGTGATTCGCTGATAAAATGTTTAACAACGGACAACTATTCTTCCTCCGCCGCTGGTTTCGCTGTCTGCTCCAAAACTAGTTCAATATGAGTTAGGTATTCATTCTTGGGCGTGCTTCGACCCTGAGCACGCTCCACAAAATTTCTGAGTTTCATACCCGAACAGGCCGACGCATGAACGATACGAAGATTTTCCGTATCCAAGCCCTTGAACTCGGCGTTCGCCTCTGCGCCCTGAAGTAGTTTAAGGATTTTTCCCGCTGCCTTTACGGGATATCTTCCCGCATAAAACTTTTGAGCACCGTGCCTGTGGGCGACCAGTTTTTTGTATCGTCGAAAAGGAACAGGAGTTTTCTTGGCGATCACTTGTTCCAAAAAGGCTTTAGCTTTGTCAAGTTTCATGCCTTTTATGGTGCGGCAGATTTCGACCGCGTGTTTGGGGGATATTCTGAGCTCTCTGCCCGCTACTTTGGCGGTTTTTTCTGGGTCTAGCTCTGTGATCGAATATCCCCATTTTGGCACGGTTCATTTCTCCATTTGTGCAAAACAACTGAAGTAGAGCGACTTATATGCTTTTTTGTGGTGATTAACCGAATTAGAGAGAAAAATAGAGGCTTTTTTAAAAATTTCTAAAGATTAAGTGATGATGTTAACTGCCCTCAGTTTTTCCTCAACATCTTGAAGCCCAAGGTGTCTAAGCGTCTCTGGCTTGGGTATACCCTTTTTGTCCCAGCCCACGGCTTCGTAGTATTCTCGTTTGGAATCCTCGAACGCTTTTCTATTCGTGGTCTTCCCAGCATACGGTCCTGTGGGTAAAGGCTCGTAAAACCGCGGTGGATTCGTATCATCTCTTTCCGAGTTCCATTTGGCATCTGGTCCGCCGAGGAGAAGCATAGCACGCTGAATTTGCAGGATTCTGAAGCCTTTGTCTTTGTACCACTCTTCACGCATGATTTTCCAGCCCGTAACCGCATCTAAGAACTCGAAAATCAAGTCTTCTTCAAGGGCAAAGGTATTGAAGGAACAGTAAACTCCCGAATCATGAAGCACGTCTGAAATCTCACCCGAACTGTCGGCAGGCAAACCAGCCATCGACGTATGGTCGCCCGCTTGCACAGAACACGCATATGAAATGTTGCTGCCGAAATCTTTGCCGCTTCGAATGCCATGGGCGCCTATGCTCACGCCCTTCTCGACTACCATGTAAGGTGACAAGTCAACACCCTTCATTCTACCCAGTTTGAGCGCTGCTCGATACGTGCCTTCAGCTAGGACATCTCCGATTCCGTCACGGTTAGCGATTTTTCGGGCAAGCGCAGCGAAGGCTTTGGCGTTTCCCCATTTAAGGTCAATACCATCTAAATCTTCTTTGATTAAGATTCCTCTCTGATAGAGCTCTGCGGCGAATCCTAGAACGCCGCCGCCCTGTATTCCGCACAAGCCTAAATCATCAATCAATGATGATAAGTAAACGTTCTCTTCTGGAACGAAAATGCCCAAATTTGGTCCCAAGAAGGCTTGCATTTCATAATCTGGGTTATCTGTTATTGCACCTTTGAATGGACCAGTTTTCGTCGTGGCTAGCTTCAAGCATGTTGTTGGGCAGCCAAAGTCGCCCCAGTATTGTTTTATCCACAGTCGCTGCTCAAACTTGTCAACCGCATAACCTTTCTCATCGTGCCATTCTTCCTGCCAGTTACGCACGGGTTCAGAACTCGTCGACGCACCGAAACTGTAACCTCCTCCGCCAGTGCCCCAGCGCCGCCATAACTCTGCCTTGTAACAGTCTTTACAGGCTTTAATGATGAGCGCTTTTGCCCTTTCGTTGTCCGCCACTTCTGGCAGTGGACCCATGCCCTTCGCTACGATGGCTTTGAGGTTTTTACTGCCCATCACTCCGCCGTAGCCGCCATAACCCGCCGCGTGTGACCACTTAGCCATGACAACGGCAATTCTCGCCTTGTTCTCGCCTGCTGGTCCGATGTACAAGATTGAGGGTTCTTTCAATATGCCATACCGCGGATATCGGTTTTGAAGTGTGGTTCGGGTTTCTTTTGTGAGAATTTTGACTGTTTCTTTTCCTTCTTTGCTCCAGATGTGGGAGGCGTCGTTTATGGTGGCGTCTTTGTCGATTATGTTGATGTAGCATGGTTTGGAAGCTTGTCCAGTGATGATTAAGCCATCATAACCTGCACACTTTAGTTCTATTCCAAACTCTCCTGCTACTGTTGAGCCGATCATTCCGTTGCTCTGTGGCGATTTGCCCGAAATACACACTCGGCCACCTGGGAAAAAGCCTGTTAAGGGTCCAGTTAAGACGAGCAGCAGGTTTTCTTCTTCAAGGGGATTTGTTGTTTCCCATTTTTTGCCTAATCTGTCCCAGAGTATTCTTGCGGCTAAGCCTCTGCCGCCGATGTAGTTTTGGAGGATTTCCTCGCTGATTGTGGTTTCTCTGGTTTTTTGTGTGGTGAGGTTGATTTCTAGGAGTTTGCCTGCGTAGCCTCGCATTAGATTAGTTCCTCTCCTTTTTCGCCGTACAGGTTGATTACTAGTTCTTTGGTGATTTCTTCTGGTGTGCGGGCGTAGGCTTTCATTGATGCGGCTGAGCCTCTGCGTTTTACTTTGCCTAGTGCGTTCCATTTTCCTTCTTGGCAAACCTTGACGCATTCGGGTTTTCCATTGCACAGGTCGCAGATAAGAATGCGCTTCCTGCTTGGGTGCAGGTGCGGGATTTTTCCTGGACATGCGTCTATGCAAATGCCGCAGCCTGTGCATTTGGCTTCGTCGACCTGAACAGCACCGGTTTTTTCGTTAACCGACAACGCCTTGACTGGACATGATTCGGCACATGGGTAATCGTCACACTGCACACACAAGTGTGGAACTTCAGCACCGGGCACTAACATGAAAACACGGACGCGGGATGCTTCGGGCCATATTTTGTTTTCATGAAACAGAGAACAGGCGATTTCGCATTTTCTGCATCCGCTGCACTTCACGTAATCGCGGGTTATCCAGATTTTTCTTGAAGCCACTTCCTTGCGCCTCGCTGATTGGTAGGTTTTCTGGATTAATAGTTAGATAAGTATATTGTTTTGATGGTCAAGAAGTCATAGACACGCGAATCTAGGAGTTTTTTGGTTTTACGACTTTGAGAGCGAATAGTGTTGTACCTATTGTGACTATGAAAGCTGAGGCGTAGAAGACATTGATGTAGGCAGCGTAGGCGGTTAATCCCCTGCTGGTTTGGATGTCTGCGAGTGGTCCGCCTATTAATAATCCCGCTGGACCCCAGCTTAGTGCCATGACGGCGTTGTATCTGCTGAATAGGCGGCCTCTTTGTTGTTCTGGGATTATGTCGCCTGCAAGAGTGAATCCTGCTGTTTGGATTATCCAGAAGGATACGCCGTTTAGTCCGTAGAAGAGTGTCATCGTCAGGGCGTTGAGTGTTGAGCCGTATAATAGTGGGGTTATGATGGCTAGAATTAAGCCTGCGAAGAGGGTTTTGATGCGTCCAAATCTGTCTGTGAGCCAGCCGCAAAGTAGGCAGGTTAGCATTCCCGCCAGAGTCCATGCTGTTAATATGAAGCTCATTTCTGGGTCGCTGGCGTTTATGCCGTTGGGAAGCTTGAGGAATAGGAGGAAAACTTGATTGACGCACGTGGCGCCTATGATTATTATTGTTAGGCTGATCAGAAACCAGTTGTAAGTGTGTTTGTTGTCGTTGGTGCGCGTTTCTTCTGTTAGGTTTTCTTCGGTCAGTTTGGGTGTTTCTTTGTTTGGTGACTTTACGAATCTTGATGTTATCCACATTATGGTTGCGCTCGTGAAAAGCATGATTACTACAATGTAGAATATGGTTCCGTTGCGGAAGCCTTCGCCGTTTAGGTAGAGAAAGCCAGCAAACACTATTCCTATTGTTCTGCCCAGCGATGCGATAAAGTTGAGCAAGCCTACGATTCTTCCGCGTGACTTGCTCGTTGTTACGTCTGCCAGTAATGCTGCCCATCCAACGTCTGACATGCTCCAGAAGAATTCGAGGATTGAGAGTCCGAAGATGATGGCTAGTCCTGCGGCGACGTTTGCCTGCGTGTTGAGTAGCGCTCTGTGTATTTGGTATACGATGAAGTATGTTATGGCTGCTATGGTTTCGCCCGTGATTATTAGTTTTGTTCTGAGTTTTTGGCGGTCGGCGATTTTTCCCCAGAGCAAGTTTTGGCCTAGTGTTGAGGCGATCATGTTTAGTGTGCCGAGCAGTGCTGTGCTGGTTACTGTTTGCATGAGTGTGAACAGGTAGTTTATCATGAAGGTGTAGAATACGCCTCTTCTTAGGAAGGAGAGGAATTGGAAGAGGCTGAGGTTTAGGAATAGGCTTTTGGAGGGTTCTTGTTGCGTGTGTATTTCTCTCCTTCGCGTTTTGTTTTTTGTCAACGTAGAAACGCTTGCGAGTCTAAAACGTTTTCTTATTTTCTGGAGGAAAGAATGTTGTCTTAAATTTGGCTGTTTTCTCTGTGTGTGTGATGCGCCTCTAGACCCGGTTCACTATATGATCCAAATATGCTCCAAATATAGTTTAAATAATCATGCCGGACGGTGAGCACACACAACACGCTGTCTAGACTATTCTATTAGGCTCCAAATATGCTGCAGATATGAACGGGCTTCCTTTGTCACTTTTCAGGCGCTGGGCGCTGTGAGCGCACACACAACAGCAGACCAGACCCTTCTAATAGGCACCAAATAGGCTCTGGACTCTTTGTGGGTCAGCACGCACCTCTAGTATAGGTATATTTTCAGCATAACACGATGCTTCTATGTGTATAGTTGGCATCGCTTCTCTAGACCCTTTCATATATGAATCAAATGCACACATTTTCACGGTGCGTAGTGTCATGCTGCCCACTGGCGTAGGCATTGCTCTTTGGGTTGTGTGCAGTTCAGGTCTAAAAGATACTACTTTTCGACTATAATAATAATCATTATACGGGAGAAGGCAGAAGGGACTTGCTATAATAGCCTTGGAAGTGAAAAGAAAGACTGGAATCCACGAGTCGGAATGGTGTGAAGCCTAGACAAACTTAGGTACTACAGCTTTCCTTTTGTAGATTACAGCTGCTATTAGCGTTACTGCCATGAAGAACGGCAAGATGACGAACGTCGGAAATTCGGTGACAGGGTCACTCCAGTAAACAGACAGTTCAGGAGAGTAATCCGTGAGGTTTACAATAGATTCCTTCGACGCGAACAGATTGCCATTGAAACCAGCAAGTGGTAGCAGAGAATAACCATCCAGGACTATCGTGACTGCTCCAAAGCTGTTGCTCACAGCGTTCCTAACAGCATCCACCACACTCCAATTATACCATTGGTTTAAAGTTGTGACTTGCACTGTGCCCATGGATGTGGAATAATAGCTTGGCATACTAGAATATGCCAAGGTCAATTCTGACCAAGAAGTGAAAGAACAAGAATGAGCATTTATGGCAAATGTCGCGCCTTCGCTGGATAGTGAGTATAGGCGAAGTGTGGCGTTATCAATCAATGCATAGTTTGGAATGTTGGACAAGTCAAACTTCAACCAGATTATGTCCTCCCAATACTTGGGAGGACGAGACACATAACCAATCGCAGTCCAAAGGTATGTGCTTCCGCCATAGTTTGAGTTTCGCGATTCAAACGTGACGTATGTATCGTCCGTTGGTTTCAACGTTATCTGTCCTGCATTAGCATCAACGGGTTTTAGGCTTATAGAAAGCAAGAAGACTAAACTCAAAAGGAAAACAGCAGCAATCTTCGAGAATGGAGATTTTCGCCCATTCACGCTCAACCCTCCAATATATGCTTTGTTCAAGTGTAATATTAGGCTTTGTGTCCATGACTGACTGAGTGACTGAGCGTGACTGCTTCATTATGCACATGTTCGTGAATGTGTACGCACACATAGGTAGGGTTTGGGATTGAGACATTGTACTCAGAGGAAAAGGCTTAATTCTGAATGCGAAAAGAGGCCCCTATCTTAGGGCAAGAGGCAGACGCACACAAATGAGTTCTAAACTCGTACTCTTTACCTCTAAATATAAGGAATTGTAAGAAATTCTCTATAGTCCAAGTTGGGTAATGCTTTTATTTGCTGAGTGCTGAATGCTTATCCCTTAGAGTAAGGAGGTTCATCGTTTGTTCAAGATTAAAGTAAACGACGCCAAACTGCTGCGCGACATGATAACCGCCATTAGCATACTAGTAGACGAAGCCACGTTTAATCTAGCGCCAGAGGGTATAAAACTTCGCGCCATGGACCCGTCAAGAGTAGCCATGGTAGACTTTGAATGGCCAAAAACCGTCTTCGACGAGTACGTGTGTGATACACCGACTAAAATGTGCGTGAACATCACGGAAATGCTCAAACTATTAAAACGCGCAGGCAAAGACGAACCCGTCGAACTAGGCCTAGACGAAAAAACAGGACGTCTACAAATCGCCATAACAGGCAAATACACACGCGCGTTTAACATGCCCACCCTCGAAGCCCAAGAAGAAGAAGTCCCCACACCAAAAATCGCCTTCAACGTAACAGCCAAAGCCACCACACAAGGATTGAAAGACGCCATAGAAGACGCCACACTAGTCAGCGACCACGTGCGCATCGAAGCCGACCCAGAAAAACTCGTCCTGCACGCCACAGGCGACCTGATGGGCGCTAATATTGAGCTTAAGAAAGGCAGCGACGCATTATTAGACCTCACGGCCAAAGAGGCAGCCAAAGCCACCTTTAGCCTGAGCTATTTGAGCGAAATAATCAAAGCCGCAGTAGCAACGAGCGACATAGCCACACTCGAATTCAGCAATGACATGCCCATAAAACTCGACTTCCAACAACCAAAAGAAGGAAAGTTAACATTCTACCTCGCGCCAAGGATAGAAGTAGAATAACCCCCTCCACTGTTGGAGCGGAAACAAAGTCCTCACAAAGAGCACGCTCGCCAGATACCCATTTCTCCCAGAAGCAGCCGACTACATTAAAATCTTAGACATAAAAATAACCGAACTAGCCGACACGGCTTTTTCTCCCATACTAGACAGAGCAGAGAAGCGCATAGAAAACACCCTAACAGCAGACAACACGGGAACACCATCAACAAAACACGAAATAGAAATCCCATCCTTCCCCATCGCCATAATGCTCGTCACAGCCATAGACGACTCATACCTCAAAAAAAGATACGCACTCCTAGAAGCCAAACGCACGTCAGAAACGCTCAGAGAAGAATCCATTGAAATTATCATGAAAATCGCAGAATTCTTCAAATGGAAAATAAAAACAACAAAAGACGCCTTCACATTACACTTTACTGATTACCTCAGAAACGCCTCGGTGTTCCACGAAAAAGAATGGAAACTCATAAACAGACACATCTCAAACGGCGAAGTCACACTCACAAAAAACGAAGTCACCCGCCTCTTGGAAGAAGAAGTCAAAAGACACATCGAAAACCGACTCCAAACCAAAGACTTAATCCTTCCAGACGAGCTCGCCGTACGCGCCGAACGCCTAAAACAACTACTCATGCTCAAAAAAGGAAAACTCAAGATGGAAGAAATACCCAAACAAGTAGTCATCGCCGCCTTTCCACCGTGCATAAAAGCCCTCTACACAGCCATAACTTCTGGGCATCACCTCTCGCACATAGGCCGCTTCACACTAACCACTTTCCTGGTAAACATAGGCATGACACCAGAAGAAGTCACAGCGTTATATCAATCGCTATCGGACTATAACGAAAGACTCACACGATATCAAGTGGAACACATAGCGGGCGCAAGAGGCTCGGGCACAAAATACATACCACCCAGATGCGACACACTACGCACACACGGAGTCTGCATAGAACCAGACGAACTATGCAAAAATCGCTACCCAGCAAAACATCCACTAGGCTACTACAGACGCAAACTCAGACGAGCACAAACCCAAACCGCAGTAGCCCC
>Ga0315268_10007215_pt1 | contig 11726 bp, 9 predicted proteins | sample C1_top_MG_FD_204535 | JGI IMG/M metagenome (GOLD analysis project Ga0315268, IMG submission 204535) | Sediment microbial communities from Yellowstone Lake, YNP, Wyoming, USA - C1_top | ecosystem: Environmental > Aquatic > Freshwater > Lake > Sediment | place: USA: Wyoming | collected 2017-08-01 | reverse complement strand
CCAGCACCGCCTGCTGGATCAGCTCGGACGCCATCGGGCCGATGATGTGCACGCCGAGGATGCGGTCGGTGCTGGCATCGGCGAGTATCTTGACGAAGCCCGTGGTCTCGCCCAGCGCGCGTGCACGGCCGTTCGCGATGAACGGGAACTGCCCGGCCTTGTACGCCACGCCGGCCGTTTTCAGCTGCTGTTCGGTCTTGCCCACCCAGGCGATTTCCGGCGCGGTGTACATGATGCCGGGCACCAGATTCAGGTCGCAATGCCCCGCCTGTCCGGCGATAATTTCGGCCACCATCACGCCTTCTTCCGATGCCTTGTGCGCCAGCATCGGCCCGCGCACCACATCGCCCACCGCATACACATTGGGCAGGCTGGTGCGGCAGTGTTCATCCACCTCGACGCGCCCCGCCGCGTCCAGCTTGAGCCCGACCGCATCCGCGCCCAGACCCTGCGTGTTCGCCACGCGGCCGACCGCCACGACCAGCTTGTCCGCAACCAGTTCCTGCGCCGCGCCCTGCGCGTCGCGCCAGCTGATCTTCACCTCACCATCAGCCTGCGCCACGCCGTCGATCTGCACGCCCAGATGTATCTTCAGTCCCTGCTTGCCGAACACGCGCAACGCCTCTTTCGCGACCTGCTCATCTGCGGCGGGAAGGAATGCAGGCGCGGCTTCCAGCAGCGTGACCTCGGCCCCCAGCCTGCGCCACACGCTGCCCAGCTCCAGCCCGATCACGCCCGCGCCGATGATCGCGAGGCGCTGCGGCACCTCGGGAAAACTCAGTGCACCGGCGTTGTCCACGATGGCTACGCCGTCGAACGGCGCTTGCGCCAGCACGCGCGGCGTCGAGCCGGTGGCGATGATCACATGCTTCGCCCGCACTTCCTCGCCGCCGCTCAACGCGACGCGCCACAGCTCGCCCTCGCGGCCGAGCAACTGCGCGCTGCCGTGCAGCGCGGTCACCTTGTTTTTCTTGAACAGCTGGGCTATGCCCTGCGTGAAATCGGACACGATCTTGTTCTTGCGCGCCAGCATCTTCGCCACATCGATGCGCGCATTGTCTGCGCTGATACCGTGCGCGGAAAAATCGTGCGTCACGCGCTCGAAGTTCTCGGACGACTCCAGCAGCGCCTTGGACGGAATGCAGCCCACGTTGAGGCAGGTGCCGCCCAGGCTGGGCTTGTCCTGCGCATTCTTTCCGGCATCGACACAGGCGACACTCAATCCCAACTGCGCGCAGCGTATCGCCGCCACATAACCGCCGGGGCCTGCACCGATCACGACCACATCAAAATCCGCCATTTTGTTCTTCCTTTTCAAATATCCAGCATCACGCGCCCCGGAAACTCCAGCGCTTCCTTGATCGTGGACAGGAACAGCACCGCGTCGCGGCCGTCGACGATGCGGTGGTCGTAGGACAGCGCGAGGTAGTTCATCGGACGGATGACGACCTGGCCGTTCTCCGCCACCGGCCTGTCCTTGGTGGCGTGGATGCCGAGGATCGCGCTTTGCGGCGGGTTGATGATGGGGGTGGAGAGCATGGAGCCGAATACGCCGCCGTTGGAGATGGAGAAGGTGCCGCCGGAAAGTTCTTCCAGCGTGATCTTGCCGTCCTTGGCGCGCGCGCCGAAGTTGACGATCTGCTTTTCGATGTCGGCCAGCGAGAGTTTGTCGGCATCGCGGATGATGGGCACGACCAGGCCGCGCTCGCTGCCTATGGCCACGCCGATGTCGTAGTAGCCGTGGTAAATGATGTCGTTGCCATCCACCGAGGCGTTCACCACCGGGAATTTCTGCAGCGCCAGCAGCGTCGCCTTGACGAAGAACGACATGAAGCCCAGCTTCACGCCGTGCTTCTTCTCGAACACGTCCTTGTACTTGTTGCGCAGCTCGATCACCGGCTGCATGTTCACTTCGTTAAACGTGGTCAGGATCGCGGCGTTCTGCTGCGATTGCAGCAGGCGTTCGGCGATGCGCTGGCGGATGCGCGTCATCGGCACGCGCTGCTCCACGCGGCCGCCCGCAGCTGCCTGCGGAATTGCGGCCACGGCTGCGGTCGGCTTTTCGATCGCCGCCAGCACGTCTTCCTTGGTCACGCGACCGTCGCGCCCGCTGCCGCTGAGCGCGGCGGTATCGATCTTGTTTTCCGCCGCAATTTTCTGTGCGGCGGGCATGACGGCCGCCTGCGATTTTGCCGCTGCCGCAGGCTGAGCCGCGCCGCTGACGGTCGATTGCGCATCGGTATCGAGCAGCGCGATCACTTCGTTGCTGCCGACCTTGTCGCCGTTCTGCTTGAGGATTTTTGTCAGCACGCCGGATTTGACCGCGGGCAGTTCCAGCACCACCTTGTCGGTCTCGACGTCGATCAGATTCTCGCCTTCCTTCACCGCCTCGCCCACCTGCTTGTGCCAGGTCACCAGCGTGGCTTCGGAAACCGACTCGGACAGTTGCGGCACTTTGACTTCAATTTGCATGGTTTCTTGCTCCTGGTTTGTTTTTTTGTTCGAGATTGTCGCGGAAGGCGGCGGCTATCACGGCCTTCTGCTGTTCGTTGTGCACTGCCAGATACCCGGCTGCGGGCGCGGCCGATGAAGGACGCAGCGCATAGCCCAGCTTCATGCCTGCGCGCATGTGGCGCAGCAGGTAATGCTGGATGCGGTGCCATGCGCCCTGGTTGCCCGGCTCTTCCTGGCACCACAGCACTTCGGTGGCGTTCGGATACGCCGACACCTGCGCCTCGAACTGCTGGTGCGGGAAGGGATAGAGCTGCTCCAGACGAATGATGGCCACCTCCTCCGGAGGCAAGGAACCCTGCGAGGTGTCCGCAATGCCGCGCTCGCGCCGCGCGGCCAGCAGGTCGTAATAGACCTTGCCGCTGCACGCGATGATGCGCCGCACTTTATTGGCATCGAGCTTGTCCACCTCGGGGATGACCGCCTGAAATTCTCCCAGCACCAGCTCGTCCAAAGGCGAGGCCGCATCCTTGCTGCGCAGCAGGCTCTTGGGCGTGAACACGACCAGCGGTTTGCGGTAGGGGCGCAGCATCTGGCGGCGCAGCAGATGGAACATCTGCGCCGACGTGGACGGAATACACACCTGGATATTGTAGTCCGCGCACAGCTGCAGATAGCGCTCGATGCGCCCGGAGGAATGCTCCGCACCCTGCCCTTCATAGCCGTGCGGCAGCAGCATCACCAGCCCGCACAGGCGCCCCCACTTGGCCTCGCCCGAGGTGATGAACTGGTCGATCACCACCTGCGCGCCATTGGCGAAATCTCCGAACTGCGCTTCCCAGATCGTCAGCGTCTCCGGCTCGGCGGTGGCATAACCGTATTCGAACGCCAGCACCGCCTCTTCCGACAGGATGGAGTTGATCACCACGAAATCGGCCTGCCCCGGCTGCACATTGCTCAGCGGCACATGCAGGCCTTCCTGCCACTTCACGCGGTTCTGGTCGTGCAGCTCCGCGTGGCGGTGGAAAAATGTGCCACGGCCGCAATCCTGCCCGGACAACCTCACCGGATAGCCCTCGGTCAGCAGGCTGGCGTAGGCCAGGTTTTCCGCCATGCCCCAGTCCAAGGCCAGTTCGCCGCGCCCCATCGCGCGCCTATCGGCGATGATTTTTTCCACGCGCGAATGCAGCTTGAAACCTTCTGGCACATCGGTCAGCCGCTGTGCCAGAAACTGCAAGCGCTCGCGCGTCAGAGCCGTCTTCACCGGCTGATCCCAGGCGGCGTCGAGACTGAATCGGGCCCAGCGCGCGCCGTGATTCATTTTTGCATCCGGGGCCGCCATCTGCACCGGGCTCACGCCCTCATCCATCATGCGCCGGTACGCGGCGATCATCGCATCGCCATCACCCGGCGCAATCACCGCCGCCTCCGTCAGACGCTTCGCGTACAGCGCGCGCGTGCCCGGATGCTGGTTGATGTAGCGGTACATGAACGGCTGCGTCACCAGCGGCTCGTCCTGCTCGTTGTGGCCGAGCTTGCGGAAACACACCAGATCGATCACCACGTCGCGCTTGTAAGTCATGCGGTAATCCAGCGCGATTTCTGTAACCAGCAACACCGCTTCGGGATCGTCCGCATTGACGTGGAAAATCGGCGCCTCGACCATCTTCGCCACATCGCTGCAATACAGCGACGAGCGCGTATCGCGCGCATCGGAAGTGGTGAAGCCGATCTGGTTGTTGATGATGATGTGCACCGTGCCGCCGGTTCGGTAGCCGCGCGTCTGCGACAGATCCAGCGTTTCCATCACCACGCCCTGCCCGGAAAACGCCGCGTCGCCGTGCAGCAGCACCGGCAGCACCTGGCTGCCGTCGTGGTCGCCGCGCGTATGCTGGCGCGCGCGCACCGAGCCCTCCACCACCGGCCCGACGATCTCCAGATGCGAGGGATTGAACGCCAGCGTGACGTGCATCGCCCCGCCCGGTATCGCGATGTCGGACGAAAAGCCGTTGTGGTATTTCACGTCGCCCGAAGTCAGGTGCTCGGCATGTTTGCCCTCGAACTCGGCAAACAGCATAGACGGCAGCTTGCCCAAAATGTTCACCAGCACGTTCAGCCGCCCGCGATGCGCCATGCCGATCACGGTCTCCGCCACGCCCTCGCTGCCGGCGCGCTGCAACAGGTGGTCGAGCAGGGGGATCAGCGTCTCGCCGCCCTCCAGCGAGAAACGCTTTTGTCCGACATATTTGGTGTGCAGATAACGCTCCAGCGTTTCGGCTGCAGTCAACCGGTCGAGGATGCGACGGCGCTGCTCCGGCGAATAATCGGGTGCGCCGCGCGCGCCTTCGAGCTGCTGCTGTATCCAGCGCTTCTGCGCGATGTCGCTGATGTACATGTACTCCGCGCCGATGCTGCTGCAATAGGTCTGGCGCACCAGTTGCAGAATTTCACGCAGGGTCATGCGCTGCGCGCCCACCAGCGAACCGGTGGCGAAAGTGGCATCCATGTCCGCCTCGCCCAAACCGTAATGCGCGGGATCCAGCTCCGGCACTTCGGGCCGCGCATGGCGGGCCAGCGGGTCGAGATTGGCGACGCGCACGCCCAGGAAGCGGTGCGCGTTGATCAGTTGCAGCACCGCCACCTGCTTGCGCGCCACATCGGCGTCAGGCGCAGCGCCCGGCGCGGCAATCGCCGCAGGCAAGGCCGCAAAGGCGCGCTGGATCGGGCTGTGCGCGATTTCCTGCTGCGCACCGCTGGCCTGTTTCAGGCCGTCGAAATAGGCGCGCCACTCCGCAGAAACGGAAGCCGGGTTGGCCAGATATTCCTCATACAGCCCCTCCACAAATACATCGTTCATCCCGAACAACTGGGAGTTGTCGCGCATCGCCTGCATGTAATTTTGCGCTGCCATCATCTCAACTTTCTGGACATGTCCTAAAAACAGCAACTAGCCACGGATGAACACGGATGTTCACGGATTATTTGCATGGTTTTATCCGTGTTTATCGGTGTTCATCCGTGGCTAAAAATTCCCTAACGATCACCGACCGGCACGTAATCGCGCTTCGCCGCGCCTTGGTACAACTGGCGTGGCCGGCCGATCTTGCGTTCGCTGTCGGCGATCATCTCGTTCCACTGCGACACCCAGCCTATGGTGCGCGCCACCGCGAAGATCACGGTGAACATGTTGGTGGGGATGCCCAGCGCGCGCAGCACGATGCCGGAATAAAAATCCACGTTCGGGTACAGTTTGCGCTCGATGAAATAGGGGTCGCGCAGCGCGATCTGTTCCAGCTCCAGCGCCATCTTGAACATCGGGTCGTTTTCCAGGTTCAGTTCCTTGAGCACTTCGTAACAGGTTTCGCGCATCACCTTGGCACGCGGGTCCATGTTCTTGTAGACGCGATGGCCGAAGCCCATTAAGCGGTATTTCTTGTCCTTCACGCCTTTCATGAAATCGGCCACGCGCGACACGTCGCCGATCTCTTCCAGCATTTTCAGCACCGCCTCGTTCGCGCCGCCGTGCGCCGGCCCCCACAGCGCGGCGATGCCGGAGGACACGCAGGCGAACGGGTTGGCGCCGCTGGAACCGGCCAGGCGCACGGTCGAGGTCGAAGCGTTCTGCTCGTGGTCGGCATGCAGGATCAGAATGCGCTCCAGTGCGCGCACCAGTTTCGGGTTGGGCACATACTCTTCCGCAGGTGTGGCGAACATCATGTACATGAAGTTCTCGACGAAGCTGAACGCGTTCTTCGGATACATGAACGGAAAACCGGTGTTGTATTTGTAAGTCATCGCGGCGATGGTCGGCACCTTGGCCAGCAGGCGCAACGCCGAAATTTCGCGGTGCTCCGGATTGTTGATGTCGAGCGAATCGTGATAGAACGCGGACAGCGCGCCGACCACGCCGACCATCACCGCCATCGGGTGCGCATCGCGGCGGAAACCGCTGAAGAAGCGCGCCAGCTGGTCATGCACCATCGTGTGCTGCGTGACCTTGCCCTTGAATTCGGCCTTCTGCGCGGCATCGGGCAATTCGCCGATCAACAGCAGATAGCACACTTCGAGAAAATCCGAATGCTCCGCCAGCTGCTCGATCGGATAGCCCCGGTAATACAGCAGCCCGGCATCGCCATCGATGTAGGTGATATTGGAAGAGCAGCTCGCGGTGGACAGAAACGCCGGATCGTAGGTGAACATGCCCAGCTTGCCCAGCGCGCGGATGTCGATCACATCCGGCCCCAGCGTGCCGGACAGTATCGGCAGTTCGACGCTCCTGCCGTCATCCAGCGTCAGCGTTGCAACGCGTTTTCCCTGGCTCAACTCACCCTGTTTGTTTTCCATGCTATCCCCGATTCTAAATTTATTGTGCTGCGGAAATTCGGTCTTTTGAGTATTGCGGATGGGCCTGTCTGGCTCATACTTTTTGAATCACGGCGAGCAGTGAACTGCATTCCGCCGGCGGTGCAACCTTGCCCGCAATCATATCCCATAGTTCGGTGTCCGGCATGTCCAGCAACACATCGAATACCGCTTGCTGCGCCTCATCCAGCTCCAGATAATGCTGCTCGGTAAAACGCCCCAGCACGATATCCAGCTCCAGCAAACCGCGCCGGCAGCGCCAGCGCACGCGAGACAGAAAAGCAGGATCAAGGATACGGGAATCGGGATGCGAAACACAGGGCGACTCCTTGTCGCCCGATCCCGCATCCCGATTCCCGATTCCCGCATCCTGCCTCTTCATAGCGCGCGCTTCAGCATCAGGTCTTTTATCTTGCCTATCGCCTCGGTCGGGTTCAGCTCCTTGGGGCACACATCGACGCAGTTCATGATGGTGTGGCAACGGAATAATCGATAGGGATCTTCAAGATTATCCAGCCGTTCGCTGGTGACCTGATCGCGGCTGTCGGCGATGAAACGGTAGGCCTGCAGCAGTCCGGCGGGACCTACGAACTTGTCCGGGTTCCACCAGAACGACGGGCATGCTGTGGTGCAGCAGCCGCACAGAATGCATTCGTACAGCCCATCCAGCTCAACGCGCTGCGCCGGCGACTGCAAACGCTCGGTTTCCGGCGGCGGATCGTTGTTGACCAGATACGGCTTGATCGAATGATACTGTTTGAAGAACTGCGTCATGTCCACCACCAGATCGCGTATCACCGGCAAACCGGGCAGCGGGCGAATCTCGATCGGCTGCTTCAGCCCGGACAGCGGCGTGATGCAGGCCAGCCCGTTGCGCCCGTTGATGTTCATCGCATCCGACCCGCACACCCCTTCGCGGCAGGATTTGCGCAAGCTCAGACTGTCGTCCTGCTCCTTGATCAGCAGCAGCGCGTCCAGCAACATCTTGTCCCCTGCAGCGATGTCCAGTTCGCACTCCTGCATGTAAGGCTGGGCATCGGTTTCCGGGTTGTAGCGATAGATTCTAAAACGAAGTGGAGACATGGCTATTTTTCCTGGAAAATGGCATGGCTACACTGAGTTTCAGTGCAGGCTCATATCGGCGAAGCCGATGTGAAGCGTAGCGGCCGTAACTAAAATTCATTGCTGCACCCCTAATAAACCCGAGCCTTCAGCGGGAACGATTCCACGGTCAGCGGTTTCAGCCGCACCGGCTTGTAATCGAGCCGGTTGCCCTCGCTGAAAAACAGCGAGTGCTTCAGCCAGCGATCGTCGTCGCGATTCGGGAAATCGTCGCGCGCGTGGCCGCCGCGGCTTTCTTCGCGTGCGGCGGCGGCATGCATCGTGGCCAGCGCCACTTCGATCAGGTTATCCAGTTCCAGTGCTTCCACGCGCGCGGTGTTGAACACGCGGCTGTGATCCTTGATTGCGGTGCGCTGCGCGCGCTCCGCCACCGCGCGGATTTTCGCAACGCCCTCGGCCAGCAGGTCGGGAAAGCGGAACACGCCGCAGTGCGCCTGCATCACGCGCCGCATCTCGGCGCCGACCTCGGCCACGCTTTCGCCCTCCTTCTGATTTTCCAGCCGCGCCAGGCGCGCCAGCGGGCGGTCGGCCGCGTCCGCAGGCAGGGGCTTGTGATGCGGATTGCGCTGCAGGTCTTCGATGATCTGCCGCGCCGCTTCGCGCCCGAACACGATCAGGTCCAGCAGCGAGTTGCAGCCCAGACGGTTCGCACCGTGCACCGAGACGCAGGCACATTCGCCCACCGCATAGAATCCCTGCACCACTTCTTCCGGGCCGGTGCGGTACGGCGCAACGACCTGGCCGTGATAGTTGGTCGGGATGCCGCCCATCATGTAATGCGCGGTGGGCACGACCGGGATCGGCTCCCTGACCGGATCGACATGCGCGAACTTGATCGAGATTTCGCGTATGCCGGGCAGACGATGGCTGATCACTTCTTCGCCGAGGTGATCGAGCTTGAGCAGCACGTGGTCACCATTCTTGCCGCAGCCGCGCCCTTCCTTGATCTCAGTCGCCATCGCGCGCGCCACCACGTCGCGGCTGGCCAGATCCTTGGCGTTCGGCGCATAGCGCGACATGAAACGTTCGCCGTCCTTGTTGACCAGATAGCCGCCCTCGCCGCGCACGCCTTCGGTGATCAGCACGCCCGCGCCATGCACGCCGGTGGGATGGAACTGGAAGAATTCCATGTCTTCCAGCGGAATGCCCGCGCGCGCGGCCATGCCGAGGCCGTCGCCGGTGTTGATGTAGGCGTTGGTGCTGGCCTGAAAGATGCGCCCCGCGCCGCCGGTGGCGAACAGCGTGGCGCGCGCCTGCAATATCATCACCTCAGAAGTTTCGATTTCCATCGCCACCACGCCGAGCACGTCGCCGTCCTCGTCGCGGATCAGGTCCAGCGCCATCCATTCGACGAAGAAATTGGTGTTGGCCTGCACGTTGCGCTGGTACAGCGTGTGCAGCAAGGCATGGCCGGTGCGGTCGGCGGCGGCGCAGGCGCGCTGCACCGGCACCTTGCCGTAGTCCTGCATGTGGCCGCCGAACGGGCGCTGGTAGATCTTGCCGTTGTCCAGACGGTCGAACGGCATGCCGAAGTGTTCCAGTTCGTACACCACTTCCGGCGCGGCGCGACACATGAATTCGATCGCGTCCTGGTCGCCGAGATAGTCCGAACCTTTCACGGTGTCGTACATATGCCAGTGCCAGTTGTCCTCGGTCACGTTGCCCAGCGATGCGGCTATGCCGCCCTGCGCCGCCACCGTGTGCGAGCGCGTGGGAAACACCTTGGACAGCACCGCCACCTTCAGCCCTGCCTCCGACAGCGCCAGCGCCGCGCGCATACCCGAGCCGCCCGCCCCCACCACGACCACATCAAACGTCCGTTTTGTTACCGCCATCACATCCCCTCAATCCACAATCCCGAATCCTCAATCCCGATTTTTAGAATCCCCACAAAATCTGCACACCCCAGATCGCATACAGCAGCAGCACCAATATCACCGCCACGTAGATCACGAGGCGGATGCCGGCGCACTTGACGTAATCCATCACGATGTCGCGCACGCCTATCCAGGCGTGAAAATAGACGGCCAGCAAAAACAGCAGCGAACACGAACGCATCAACTGGTTCGAGAACAACCCTGTCCACCTGTCGTAACCCATATCCGGATGCAGCACCACATAGCCCGCGATGAACAGCACATACAGCGCCATCATCACCGCGGTCACACGCTGCACAACCCAGTCGCGCAGGCCGTAATGCGCGCCGGTAACGATGCGATCTACCATAGCCAGGCTCCCAACAGAACAGTCAGCGACAGGCTGACGATCAGCACCCAGCGGCTGCTGGCGCGCGCCTGCGCCAGCTTCGCGCCGTAATGCAGATCGATTCCCAGAAAACGGATGCCCGCGCACAGGTGGTGCAGGAATGCCCACAGCAGCACCAGCAGGATCAGTTTGCTCAGCGGATATTGCAGCATGCCGCGCAACCGGGTGTAAGTCTCGATGGAGCGCAGACTGGATTGCAGCATCAGCAACAGCAGCGGCAGCGCCAGAAAAAGCAGCAGGCCGCTGGCGCGGTGGAGGATGGAAACCAGACCGGGAAGAGGCAGTCTGATCTGGTGCAAGGCTAGATGTTTGGGACGCTGTTTGGTCATTATTCTTCCCGCAAAAAAGTGCCGCAATCTTACACGCTTTGCGCGGCATTGGAATACTGGCACAATTGCCGCCCCAACTCGGAGAGCACCCATGAAAGCCCCTATTCGCATTGCTATTACCGGCGCTGCCGGCCAGATCGGCTACAGCCTGTTGTTCCGCATTGCCAACGGCGACATGCTGGGGCGCGAGCAGCCGATCATCCTGCAGCTGCTCGACATACCGCAGGCACAGCAGGCGTTGCGCGGTGTGGCGATGGAACTGGAGGACTGCGTGTTCCCGATGCTGCAACAGGTGATCACCACCGACGATCCCAAAGTCGCCTTCCGCGATGCGGAGGTGGTGCTGCTGGTCGGCGCGCGCCCGCGCAGTAAGGGCATGGAACGCAAGGATCTGCTTGAGGCAAATGGCATGATCTTCTCCGAGCAGGGAAAGATACTGAACGAGGTCGCCGCGCGCCACGTGAAGGTGCTGGTGGTGGGCAACCCGGCCAACACCAACGCGCTGATCGCGATGAGCCACGCGCCCGACCTCGACCCCAGAAATTTCACCGCGATGATGCGCCTGGACCACAACCGCGCGATCGAGCAGGTCGCGCTGAAGCTGTTCCAGCCGATACGCGACATCAAGAAAATGGTGGTATGGGGCAACCACTCCGGCACGCAATACCCCGACCTGTCGCACGCGGAAATTCGCGGGCGCCGTGTTCTCGACATCCTGCAGGACCATGGCTGGGTGGAAAGCGAATTCATCCCCACGGTGCAGAAGCGCGGCGCCGCTGTGATCGAGGCGCGCGGCCTGAGCAGCGCCGCCAGCGCGGCCAATGCCGCGATCGGCCACGTGCACGACTGGCTGCTCGGCTCGCACCACAACGACTGGGTCACGATGAGCGTGCCTTCGGACGGCAGCTACGGCATTCCGGCAGGCGTGATCTACGGCTTCCCGGTCACCTGCCGCAACGGCCATTACCAGATCGTGCAGGACCTGCCGATCAGCGAACTGGGGCGCAAGCACATGCAGGACAGCTACCGCGAACTGCAGGAAGAACGAGAGCATGTGAAGCACCTGCTGGGCTAAATCTCACAGCCAGACCGCGCTCGTTTGCAAGCGATCATGGGACGCCGCAGCCACTACCATGTCTATGTAATCGAGCTGTCGAAAGACGTGCTGTACGAGCACAAGTTCAGGAAGTGCAATCC
>Ga0315268_10007214_pt1 | contig 11727 bp, 9 predicted proteins | sample C1_top_MG_FD_204535 | JGI IMG/M metagenome (GOLD analysis project Ga0315268, IMG submission 204535) | Sediment microbial communities from Yellowstone Lake, YNP, Wyoming, USA - C1_top | ecosystem: Environmental > Aquatic > Freshwater > Lake > Sediment | place: USA: Wyoming | collected 2017-08-01 | reverse complement strand
TCCGCTGGCCTACTCTCGGGTGGGAACCCTGGGCAAACCCCTGGCTCCCACCGACATGAACGCGGTCCTGGAAGATGCCCTGAATAACCTTACCAACTCGATTGCAGAGAGCGGCGCCGCCATCACCCGCGAATCCTTGCCCACCGTGCCGGGCGACAGGGTGCAGCTGGTTCAGCTTTTCCAAAATCTCCTGGCCAATGCCATCAAATTCCATGGCAACGGTGCCCCGCAGATTCACGTTTCCGCCGGGAAGCAGGACTCCCAGTGGATCTTCGGGGTCCGGGATAACGGCATCGGCATCGCTCCGGAGCAGCAGGAGCGCATCTTCATGATTTTTCAGCGCCTGCACCATCGCTCCGAGTATCCCGGCACCGGCATCGGGCTGGCCATCTGCAAAAAAATCGTGGAGCGCCACGGCGGCCGTATCTGGGTGGAATCAAGACCCCAGGAAGGCGCAACCTTTTATTTCAGTATTCCGGAAGGGGAGAAAAAATGACCGGCCACAAAGGAGAATGCAGGCCCATCGAGATCCTGATGGTGGAAGACAACCCCGGTGACGTCAGGTTGACGGTGGAGGCCCTGAAAGAGGGCAAGGTCCGGAACAATTTTCACACCGTGGAAGACGGGCTGGAGGCCCTGGCCTTCCTCCGACGTCAGGGCAAATATGCCAACGCTCCCCGGCCTGATCTCATTCTCCTGGACCTGAACCTGCCCAAGATGAACGGCCGGGAGGTATTGGCCGAAATCAAGGCCGATCCGGACCTCCGCCGCATCCCCGTGGTGATCCTCACCGTCTCCAAGGCCGAGCAGGACATCCTGAAGACTTATAACCTTTACGCCAACTGCTACATCACCAAGCCGGTGGACCTGGACCAGTTCCTTGAAGTGGTCAAATCCATCGAAAACTTCTGGCTCACGGTGGTTATGCTGCCTCCAAGGTGACCCATGCCCGAATCGGCTGTGAAAATTCTCCTGGTGGAAGACAATCCGGGAGATGCCCGCCTGGTCCAGGAGATGCTGGCAGAGATGGAAGGCAGTTTTACCCTCGAGTGGGTGCCCCGCCTGGCCGACGGCCTGGAGCGCCTGAGCAAGGGCGAGATTGATCTGGTCCTGCTGGACCTGGGCCTGCCGGACAGCAAAGGCATCGACACCTTCTTCCGGGCCTACGCCCACGCCCCCGAAACCCCCTTCGTGCTGCTCACCGGCCTGGACGACGAAACCCTGGCCGTCACCGCGGTGCGCAGGGGGGCCCAGGACTATCTCCTCAAGGGGGAAACCGACGGCGCCACCCTCCTCCGGTCCATCCGTTATGCCACCGAACGGAAGCAGGTGCAGCAGGCCCTGCGCCAAGCTTATGACGACCTGGAACGCCGGGTGGAGGAGCGCACTGCCGAGCTGGTGCAGGCCAACCGCCAACTGCAGGACGAAATTGCGCGGCGCCAACAGACCGAGGCGGCCTTGGCCGCTTCGGAAAACCGCTACCGGGCCATCTTTGAAAACACCGGCGCCGCCACCGTCATCATCGGCGAAGACCGGACCATTCGCTTAGTTAACTCTGAATTTGAGAAGCTTTCGGGGTGTTCCAGGGAAGAAATCGAGGGCAGGAAATGCTTTGAGCATTTTGTCACGGCGGCGAATGTCGAAAAAATGCGGGAATATCACCGACTGCGGCGCCTGGACCCTGACCTGGCCCCCAGGAACTACGAATTCCAATTCCTGGACTGCCATGGTCGGGAAAAAGAGATCTTTATGACGGTGGCCATGATTCCCGGCACCAGGCAAAGCGTGGCCTCCCTGGTGGACATCACCGCTCGCAAGCGGGCGGAAAGGGCCCTCAAAATAGCCCACGACAACCTGGAGCTCAAGGTGGCCCTGCGCACCGCCGAGCTGGCCGAGATCGTTGAAGAGCTGTCCCTGACCAATGAGGAATTACAGCGGCAAATAGCTGAGCGCCAGCGGGCCCAGGCCGCGGTGGAGGCCGAGCGGCAGCGCCTGTTCGCCCTCCTGGACGGGCTCCCCACCTTTGTCTATTTAAAAACCCCGGACTATCAAATCCGCTTTGCCAACCAGCGGTTCCGGGAGACCTTCGGCAATCCCGAAGGCAAACTCTGCTATGAAGTCTTCGGATCCCAAGAACCCTGTCCTGATTGTTTCCAAGGAGAAGTTCTAAAGACCCGGCTCCCCAGGCAGTGCGATTGGACCAGCCCCGACGGCATCCGGAGCTACCAGCTTCACCACCATCCCTTTGCGGATACCGACGGCTCCCCCCTGGTGCTCACCCTGGGCATCGACATCACCGAACGCAAAGAGGCCGAAGAAGCCTTGCGGCAGAGCGAGGCCCGGCTGGCGGAAGCGCAGCGGATCGCCCACCTGGGGCACTGGGAATGGAATATCGAAACCAACGAATCCATCTGGTCGGAGGAAATCTACCGCATCCTGGATGTTCCGCCCCAGTCTAAAGGCCCCACCTATGAGGAATTTTTAAGCCATGTCCACCCCGAGGACCGGGAATTTCTCCAGAGGTCGGTGGCGGAAGCCTTTCAGGGGAGACCATACAGCATCGACATCCGCCTCCTCAGGAGCAATGGGTCGGTACGGGTCACTCATGTCGAGGGAAAGGTTATTCTTGACGAGTCCGGCAGACCTCTGCGAATGTTTGGGACGTGTCAGGACATCACCGCGCGCGTGGAAGCGGAAGAGCAACTCCGGCAGAGCAACGAGCGCTTCCGGGCTATTTACGAAGCCGCCGCCATCGGCATCAGCGTCGCCGACGCCCGGGGGCGCATATTGGCAGCCAATCCCGCCCTTCGGCGGATGCTGGGCTATAGCGCCGAGGAATTGTTCGCCAAATCCTTCATAGAATTAACCCATCCGGAGGACCTGCCCAAAAATTTAAAGCTTTTTCAGGAGCTAATGGCAGGCAAGAGAGACGGGTTCCAGCTCGAGAAGCGCTATCGGCGCAAAAACGGCGATTATTTCTGGGGACGGGTCACCACTTCCACGGTGAAAGATACCCGCGGTCGGCCGGTTTACAGCATCGCCATGGTCGAGGACATCACCCAGGCCAGGCAGGGCCAGCAGAAGCTGCAGGAGTCCGAGCGCAACCTGCGCTACCTGGCCACCCAGTTGCTCACCGCCCAGGAACGCGAGCGCCAGCGCATCGCCCTGGATCTCCATGACGACCTGGGGCAGTCCCTGATGGCCCTGAAATTGCACCTGCGGGCCCTCGAGCGGGAAGTGCCCGCCCACTTGGCGGATCTGAAACAAGAGCTAACTGCCGAAGCTGCCTCCATCGATGCCATCACGGAGAACGTGCGCCGCCTGGCCCGGGATCTCCATCCCGCCATGCTGGAGGACCTGGGGCTGTCCGCCGCCTTGAATCGCCTCTTCAAGGATTTCAGCGAGCACCACGGCATTAAACTATCCCTGGATCTGGATGATGTGAACGGGGTGTTTTACAAGAAAAGCCAGATCAACATCTACCGGATCTTCCAGGAGTGCCTCACCAACATCGCCAAGTATTCCCAGGCGACCCAGGTGTCCATTGAGATCAAAAAGCTGGAGGGCCGCGTATCTCTCCGCATCGAGGACAACGGCAGGGGCTTTGACGCCGCCCGGGTCCTGGCCGGGCGCACCGCCCGGGGCCTGGGCCTGGCCGCCATGGAGGAGCGCATGCATATGCTGGGCGGGTCCCTGGAAATCTGGAGCCGCCCCGGCCAGGGCACCAGGATATCCTTTAACATTCCCTTGAAGGAGAAAAAATGATAGTCCGCTAACCAAAAACCGAAAACAGAAAACCATCCTATCCCGCCCTGCCCGGGGACGGTTGCGTCCTCCGGCAGGGTTCTTATTTTATGGACAGCGAAAACCATCTCCCACTAATTCACATCGATATTGGCCCAAGATCCGTATTGGGGAAAGGGACTTGCCATGAAGCATCTGCTCATCCTGGGGCACGGCGCCGGCGGCACCATGGTCGCCACCAAGATTCGCCAGGAACTGGACGAATCCCATTGGAAGATAACCGTCATCGACCGGGACTGGCAGCACCACTACCAGCCGGGCTGGCTCTTCATCCCTTTCGGCATTTACACCCTGCAAGACTGCATCAAGCCCAAGGTCGATTTTGTCACTCCGGGCATCAATCTGGTCCTGGACGAAGTCACCAACATTGACCCGGTGAAAAAACAGGTCAAGACCAAGAAAGGCCGCTACGGCTACGACTGGCTCCTCATCGCCACCGGCTGCCGGGTGATGCCCGGCGAAGTGGAAGGCATGCTGGAGGACTGGCGGGGCAACGTCCACGACTTTTACACCCCCGACGGCGCGGTGGCCCTTTACAAAAAGTGGAAATACTTCAATAAGGGCCGCATTGTCCTCAACATCGCGGAGATGCCCATCAAGTGCCCGGTGGCGCCCCTGGAGTTCATCTTCATGGCCGACTGGTTCTTCACGGTGAACGGGGTCCGGGACCACATCGAGCTCGAGTTGGTCACCCCGCTCTCCGGCGCCTTCACCAAGCCCATGGCCTCCGCGGTGCTGGGCAAGCTCTGCGAACAGAAAAACATCAAGATCACCCCCAATTTCGACATCGCCCAGGTAAACGTCGGCAAAAAGACCATCGAATCCCATAAGGGCGAGGAAGTGTCCTACGACCTTCTCATCTCCGTGCCCCCCAACTTCGGGGCCCAGGTCATCCTGGACAGCGGCCTGGGAGACCCCATGGGCTATGTCAACACCGACGCCTACACCTTGAAGGCCAAGGACTTCGAGAACATCTACGTCATCGGCGACGCCACCAACGTCCCCACTTCCAAGGCCGGGGCCGTGGCCCATTATGAATCCGACATCATCGTGCAAAATCTGCTCCGGGAAATCGACGGCGAGGCGCCCAAACCCGATTACGACGGTCACTCCACCTGCTTCATCGTCACCGGCTTCGAGAAGGCCAGCCTCATCGACTTCAACTACGAAGTGGAGCCCCTGCCCGGCAAATACCCCTTCCCGGGCCTGGGACCCTTCACTCTCCTGGAAGAGTCCCACTTCAACTACTGGGGCAAGATGCTGTTCAAGTGGGTCTATTTCAACATGATGCTCAAGGGTCAGGAACTGCCCCTGGAGCCCCAGATGTTCATGGCGGGGAAAATGCTCGGCCATGTCTACCACGTCTACGGTTAAGGGAGGTGAGCCATGACCGCCGAAGAAATGATTTTGGAGCGTCTCGGCCGCCTGGAGGACCAGCTCCAGGTCCTCACCAGGCAGTCCCAGTCCATGGCGGAGCTGCGCCGGGACCTTTCTCCCCTGATCAACTCCTCTGTTCGGATTCTGATGCAGGAGCTGGGAGAGGTGGAATTCGGCTTTCAGTTGGAGGACCTCTTCGCACTGCTCAAACGCAGCCTGCGCAGCATCCGCAACCTCACCTACGCCCTGGAGCAGCTCCAGAACCTCATCGACCTGTGGCAGGCCATGGAGCCTTTAATGAAGAGCACCGTCCCCCACCTCATCGATTACTTCGACAGGCTGGAACGCAGCGGCGTGTTCCGCACCTACGCGGCCATGCTGGAGGTCCGGGCCAAGGTGGCGGCCCAGTACGGGCCCGAGGAAATCGCCGCCATGGGGGACGGGTTCGTCCTTATCCTGGGCATTCTCAAGAAGCTGTCCAACCCCGAAATTGTTCGGTTTTTCAACTGGTTCCTGGATCTGCCCCTGGAGTTGCACCTGGAAGAGGCCAAGCCCCTGGGGCCCCTGGGCGCATTAGCCGGCCTGGGCAGCAAGGAAGCCCGCCAGGGAATCGGGGTCATGCTGGAGTTGACCAAGGCCCTGGGGAAGCTTAAAGGTGAAGCAGCCCCGGCCGCGTCGCCGGGTTAAACGGTCTCGGTTCTGAAAAGTTATCTGGCAACTTGGTGGCCTGGACTTGCCCACCCATGCCGGCTCTTCGTGCGCCTGGCCTTTTATTTCGTGGGAACCGGAGACAGCCAGGGTTATAATATCAGCCATTCCCCGGACAATCTTTTGGCCAATGACTGCCAAAAACCGAAAACCGAAAACCGAAAACCCTTTCAAATGCGGCTATGTCGCGCTCATCGGCTTTCCCAACGTGGGGAAGTCCACCCTCTTGAACCGGTTGGTGGGGGGCAAGCTGGCCATCACCTCCCCCAAGCCCCAGACCACCCGCTTCCGACTGCTGGGCATCGTCAATCTGGCCGAGGCCCAGCTCCTGTTCCTGGACACCCCGGGGCTGCTGGAACCCAAGGGGCTGCTGAACGAGACCCTGGTGCAATCCGCGCTGACAGCCCTGGCAGATGCCGACGTGGCGGTGTGGCTGGTGGAGCCCCGGGCCCCGGACCCCCAGGATAAGGTGCTGCTGCCCCGTTTGGAGAAACTGAACCGCCCCCTCATCGTGGCCGTCAACAAGATCGACGCGGTCCCCAAGCCCCGCCTGTTGCCCGTTATGGAGGCCTATCATCGTCTATTCCCCGACTCGCCCATCATCCCGGTGAGCGCCCTGTTGGGGGACGGCATCCCGGAGTTAACCGCAGAAATCGTTAGGCTCCTGCCGGAGAGCGAGCCCCTATACCCGCCGGAATTCGAAACCGACGTCAGCGAACGCTTCCTGGCGGCCGAGCTCATCCGGGAGCGGGTCCTGCACCACGTGGGCGAAGAGGTCCCCTACGCGGTGGCCGTTCTCATCGAAGAGTTCGACGAGTCCCGCCGCCCCGAGTTGGTGCGCATCCGGGGCGTCATTTTTGTGGAGAAGAATTCCCAGAAGGGCATCCTCATCGGCAAACAGGGGCGGATGCTCAAGGCCATCGGGGCCGAGGCCCGGGCCGAAATTGAAAATCTTTTGCAGGCCAAAGTCTATCTGGACCTCTGGGTCAAGGTCTGGAAGAACTGGCGCCGGGACCCCCGGGCCATCCGCACCCTGGGGTACCGGGGGGAGTGAGCAGCGAGCCTTTGGCGGTCAGCAGGTTGGCTTCTTTTACTGCTCACTGATGCTCACTGATAAGGTTAATTGACAATTCCTTCGATTATGCTCACAATAGTAACATGTGAGGCGTAGTTCCATGAGGCGTCGCCCGGTCCCCATCCCCACGGTGGTTTTCAGCCTGCTGTTGCTTACCCCCGGGCCATGTCTGGCCCAATGGCCGGATTGGTTCAAGTTCGGCACCCAGGGTTCCTATATCCATGAGGCCGCCCACCTGCTATTTGCCGCGGCCATGCTTGTGTTTATCCGGGAGATCTACCGGGCCGGACTGAACCAGGTGCGCGGCTTTAGGCTGCTGGTCTGGTCCTGGGCCTTTCTAGCCTTGTGGAACCTGGACGCCTTCGTAGGCCATGCGGCCGACTGGACCCTCACCAATCCGGTCATTTTGGGCTCAGGTTTTGCCCGCAAGCTCCTTATGTATGACGCCCACACCTGGGTGGTTTACATCACCAAGATCGACCATTTCCTCTTACTGGTGCCGGCTTTCTACCTGTTTTACCGGGGGTTGAAGGTCCTGGTGCGGGAATCCCAGGAGCGCCCATGATCGCCTTGCCGCTGGCTCCCCTGTGGATCATGGAATTTGCGGCCTCGGTTATTGTCCTTATTCTCAACATCATGTCCGTCCGTCTCAGCTACCGCTTGATGGAACGGGACCCGGAAAATGCGCTCTGGCTCTTTCTCAACTGGCTGGCCATCGTCTTCCTGATCTTTTCCGTCACGCATCTGACCTCCCATAGCATGGCAGAGCTCGCTCATAACTTTGACTATCCCAATTTGACCATGGCCCACCGGGTTTTCGGCGGCTTTGACACCATGATCTACGTGACCATCGCAGCCATCACCCTGTTTTTCCATCGCATCCAGCGCCTCTACCGGCGCATGGAGGCCGACCATCACCACCTGGAAGAGACCAGCCACGAAATCCTGGCCCTGAACCGGGAGATGGAGGCCCTGGTGATGGAGCGCACCATGTCGGAGATGGCCTTAGGGATGGCCCATGGTATCCGGAACCCGCTTCACGTCATCGGCGGCTTCAGCCACCGGCTCCTTAAAAAGACGGATGAATCGGATCCCACCCGGGCCTGGGCCACGGCCATCGCAGAAGAGGCCCGGCGCATCGAGCAAATGGTGGAGCGCTTCGAAACCCTGGCCCAGCGCAAGACCTCCTTTTTCGCCCAGGAGGACCTGAATGTCATCGTCACCAGCACCCTGGATCTGATCCGCCCGGAACTCAGAGCTAAAAACATCAACCTGATCAAAGACATCGCTCCCACCCCCCTGGTGGGGCGCTTAAACAAGCACTTGCTGAAAGTGGCCCTGTCGCACCTGCTGCGCAACAGCATTGAGGCCATGCGTCCGGGAGGCGTCCTCACGGTGCGCACCGTCCGGGAAAAAAATTATGCCACTTTGGTGATCAGGGATACGGGCCGCGGCATGCCGCCGGATGTGGTGGAGAAGGTCTTTGTGCCGTTTTACACCACCAAGCTGGGGGGCACCGGGTTGGGAATGGTGTTCGTGCGCCAGATCGTGGATGAGCACCGCGGCATCATCACTCTGGAGAGCAAACTGGGCCAGGGGACCACGGTGACCATCAGGCTGCCCCACCGGTTTGCGGAAATGCCGGAAGTCAGCGAGCCTGCCCCACCACCGCCCTCGACCCCACCCCCGCTTCCGGAGACCGGCGCCGGGGAGACGGAGTAGTTCGGTTTCGGTTTTCTGTTTCCTGTTATTGATACACTTTACGCCTTGCCGTAAGAAAAATTTTGCACCGAGGTCTCACTGCCGCTTCTCTGCTCGCGACACCAGCCAGTAGATCAGGCCGCACACCAGGATGCCCGCCAGATACACGCCTTCCGTCAGCACATCCTGATGGCTCAAGGAAGCCACCAGCACCTTCCGGATAAAAGCCACCAGGGCCAGGCCCACAAACAAGTTCAGTTTGAAATCCCCGCCCCGGAGCCGGTCGATCTCCATGTCCAGGAGCTCGATGACCACCCAGAGGACCAGGACGGAGCCCATGGCCCCCACCAGGCCTTTGTCCAGTTGACCCTGGATGATGTGGCCCACATCCTGGACAATGAGGGCCACAGCCCCCAGGGATAATCCCAGAAGGCCAACCACCAGCAGGATGTTGAGGCCGAAGGTGAAGCGCTGGGAAAACCGGATCAAGAGGGAATCCAGTTTCTGGGACAGGAAGACCTGGCGAATCTTCTCTTCGTGGTAGGTCCGGGCGATGACATCCAGATTGAGGTCCAGGATTTTTTCCACCGCGGCCTGGGCCCGGTCCCGGAGCTTGGGCTCCACCTCAGTTTCCACAATGCGGCGCAGGCGTTCCCGGATGAGATTCATCCCCACGTAGACGAAGTGGGCCGACAGCCCGATGCGCACGTGGGCCTGGCCGATGCGCTCCAGGCGCTGGAAATAGCGCTCGTCAAAGGGACCCTGGAACAGGGAGAGCAACCAGGTGCGATGCAGCGGCAGCAGCCGGGCCAGCGTTCCCTCGGATAGGAACTTGGCTGTGTCGGGAATCCGGCGGAAATGCTCGTAAAAATCCGCCACGATGCGGTCGGCGTGGGTCTCCGCTAAGGGAAGCAGCTCCCGGAGGGTGTCTATCTCCACTTCGGTGAACCGGTAATTTTCCTTGATCTCCTGAAAGGTACGCATTTTTGGCTCCTGGCGTTCTTCACTATCACAGGGGCAGGCGTAAATCAATGACCGGGACTGCCCCGGGGGCTTCCGGAGGAAAGACAGTTGTAACTAAACCCCAGGGTATTTATAATAGCTGAGACCGTCGGCCAAGGGGATGTTATGGGGTGGAGAGCCGTTGTGCTGATAATCCTGGCGATGGGCTGGACCGTGGGAGCGGTAGCGGCTTCCCCGCCGGAGCCCGTCCCCCTGACCCCCGCTCTGAACCTTGCCGAGGCCATGTTCCTGGCCCTGAAGCACAACCCCGCTCTCAAGGCCGCGGGCTTGACGGTGGAAACCGCGGAGGCGGACCTGGCCAAGGCCCGGGCCCGTTTCCTGCCCACGGTCAATTTCGCCGAGACCTACAATTTCTCCAACAATCCCACCCAGGTCTTCATGAGCAAATTGAACCAGCGGGTTTTCACCCAGAACGACTTCCTGCTGAACAATCTTAACTTTCCCAACCCTTTCGGCAACTTCCGCAGCGGTCTCACCATGAGCCAGCCCCTGTTCCAGGCCGGGGAGGCCGCCCTGGGCTATAAGCAGGCCCAGCTGGGCCGGGAGATGGCCGCAGCCCTGGTTCTGAACACCCGGCAGCAGCTCCTGTTCCAGGTGACCCAGGCCTATTTTGGGTTGCAGTTGGCCCTGGAAAGACTCCGGGTGGTTAAGCAGGCCAAAGAGACCGCAGCCCAGAACCTGAAAATCGCCCAAGCCCGGTTCAAAACCGGGGAAGTGGTGCGGGCCGACGTCTTGTCCGCGGAAGTGAACCTGGCCCGGCTGACCCAGGAGGAATTGAGCGCAGCCAGCCAGGTGGAGATCGCCCGGAGCGCTTTGGGCACAGTGGTGGGCCTGCCGGAAGTGGGCGCCCGGACGTTGGCCCCGGCCCCCCGGGAGGCGGCGCCGTTGCCTCCCAGGCTGGAGGATCTGCAAACGACGGCCCAGGAGCGGCGGCCCGACCTCAAACGCCTGGAACTGGCGGCCCGGGCGGCCCAGCAGGAATACGCCAAGGCCCGTCTCAATTACCTGCCCCGGGTCCGGGTGGTGGCGGAGTACGACGTGGACCAGCGCCGCCTGTTCGGCCCCAGCGGCGACAGCTACACGGTAATGGCAGTGATGAACTTCAACCTGTTCAACGGTCTGGCGGACCTGGCCCGGGTCAAGGAGTCCCGGGCCAAAGAGGCCCAGGCCCAGGAGCTTAAACGGGACCTGGAGGACCGGGTGCGGCACCAGGTGACCGAGAGCATCCTCAACCTGAAGACGGCCCACGAACGGTTAAAGGTGGCCAGGACCGCGGCGGTTCAGGCCAGCGAGAGCTTGCGGCTTATTCGCCTGCGGTACCAGGAGGGGCTCACCATCCTGGTGGATCTGCTCACCGCGGAGGACGCCTGGAAAAACGCCCAGTTGGGGGAGGTGACGGCCTTATTCGACACGCATCTGGCCCAGGCCGCCCTGGACCTGGCCCTGGGGACGCTGTCGGGGCCGCCCGCGGAAAAACCGGCGCCACCGGAAAAATGACCCTCTGCTTGGCGTCTAAGCGTTAGCTGGTGACCCCAAGGAACCTGAATGACTAAGAAGAAAATCGCCGGACTGGCAGCGCTGATCATCGGGGCCCTGGCTTTCATGCTCTGGCTGGCGGGCCTGTTGCATTTCGGCAAAATTTCGCCGGGGCTCCAGGCCCTGCCGGCGGCGCCGGCCCAGGGGAGGGTGGCGACCGTCCAGGAAACCGCGATCCCCCAGGAGCTCCAGGTCGTCGGCGCGGTGATGTCCAAGACCCTGGCCCAGGTCTCCTCCCAGGTCCCGGGCCGGGTGGACCGGATCTGGGTGGAGGCGGGCTCCCGGGTGCAGCCCGGCGATCCCCTGGTGAGCCTGGCGGCGGCGGAGTACCAGGCCCGGGTGAGCCAGGCCCAGGCCGCGGCGGCCGGGGCCCGGTCCCAGCTCACCCAGGTGGCGGCCAATTACCGGCGCTATCAGTTCCTCTTGAAGGAGGGCGCGGCGAGCCCCCAGGAGTTCGAGGCCATGGAGGCCCGGTACAAAGGGGCCCGGGCCGCCCTGGCCCA
>Ga0315268_10007213_pt1 | contig 11727 bp, 10 predicted proteins | sample C1_top_MG_FD_204535 | JGI IMG/M metagenome (GOLD analysis project Ga0315268, IMG submission 204535) | Sediment microbial communities from Yellowstone Lake, YNP, Wyoming, USA - C1_top | ecosystem: Environmental > Aquatic > Freshwater > Lake > Sediment | place: USA: Wyoming | collected 2017-08-01 | reverse complement strand
GGGGTCTTCAACGAGAAGACTGACCGGCGGGTGGCGGGAAGGACCGAGGAAGAGGTATACAAGGCGGTCGGGCTCCCCCTCATCCCTGCGGAACTCCGCGAGGACGGGGGCGAGATCGAGGCGGCGCTCGAGGGACGACTCCCGACCCTGGTCTCGCTCCCGGACATCCGGGGCGACCTCCAGATGCACACGACCTGGAGCGACGGGGCCCATCCCCTGGCGGAGCTGGCCGCGGGCGTCCGGGCCAAGGCCTACGAGTACATGGCCGTGACTGATCACTCCAAATCGGCCACGGTCGCCGGCGGCATGAAGGACGATCAAGTGCTCCGGATGATCGCCGAGGTCCGGGCCCTCAACGAGACGATGAAGGGCTTTCGCGTTCTGGCCGGCTGCGAGGTGGACATCCGGGGGGACGGAACGCTGGACTTCCCGGACGAGATCCTCCGGCAGCTCGACCTCGTGCTGGTCTCGGTCCACTCGCGCTTCAAGATGACCCGGGAGGAGATGACGGCGCGGATCGTCCGGGCCGTGCGGCACCCCCTGGTCCACCTGCTGGGCCATCCCACCGGACGGCTCATCGGCGAGCGCGGCGCCTACGAGGTGGACATGGAGGCGGTCCTCAGCGCGGCCCGGGCGGCCGGGGTGGCAGTCGAGATCAACGCCTCGCCGTCGCGGCTCGACCTGAACGATCTGCATGCGCGGCGGGCCAAGGAGCTGGAGGTTCCCGTCGCGATCAATACCGACGCACATACCATCCCTCAGTTGGACAACATGCGCTTCGGCGTTTCAGTGGCGCGGCGTGGTTGGCTGATGCCCAAGGATGTTCTGAATACCTGGCCGGAGAAGCAGTTGGTCTCCTGGCTGGAGAAGAAGCGAGTCGGTCGGTGAGGGCCTGGTGCGAGTTGTGACCCTTCTTAGAAGTTCGTATCATGGGTTGGAACCCCCGGTGCCGCCCCTCCGGACGCCGGTCCGCGACGGCACCCAGCCACACCCAAAGGGTGCCCGGCTGGGTGGGGCCGTCTTGCTCCGGGTCGTCCCGCCTCGGGCGGGACTCCGCCGCCGCCGTCACGCCACAGGCGTGACACGGCGACCGGACCCGCGGCCCCCGCACGGCCCTGCGCCTCGGGGCGGCGCCGGGGGTTCCACGTGTGATAGGGCCTGCTGCCCTGTGGTCTCTGGGTACTAAGGAATGCCGCATGGCGGTTAGAGTCGGGTGCTGCGGTTTCCCCATGGCACGGGCGGAGTACTACCGGCGGTTTCCCGTGGTGGAGATCCAGCAGACGTTCTACAACCTGCCGCGGATTGCCACGGGCGAGCGGTGGCGGCGCGAGGCGTTGGCCCGCCGCTCGCGGAATGGGTCGGCCGGCTTCGAGTTTACCATGAAGGCCTGGCAACTCATCACCCACGAGGCGTCGAGCCCGACGTACCGGCGGCTGCGCAAGGCAATCCCCGAGGCGGAAAAGGGTCTATGCGGAGGTTTTCAGCCGACCGAACTTGTGATGAACGCTTGGAGCGGGACGGCGGCGTTTGCCCGGGCCCTGGGGGCGAGCGTGATCGTCTTCCAGTGCCCGCCGCGATTTACGCCCATGCCGACGCACGTGGAGAATTTGCGGAAGTTCTTCCGCACGATTGACCGCGCGGGCTTCGTGGCGGCGTGGGAGCCGCGGGGCGACTGGCCGCCGGATCTGGTCCAGGGGCTGTGCGCGGAGTTGGGGCTCGTCCACGTGGTAGATCCCTTGAAGCAGCGGCCGCAGAGCGAGGGGTTGCGCTATTTCCGCCTTCACGGGGTGACGGGCTACCGGTATCTGCACACCGACCAGGACCTCCAAGCTATCCTGGAGCAGTGCGACGCCGAAGCCCCGACTTACGTGCTCTTCAACAACCTGTTCATGGGGGAAGACGCCCTCCGCCTCCAGAAGCTGCTGGCCCGACCGGCCCCGCGGCTCGTTCGGTTGGCCCGCCAGCGCCGCGGGTGACCCCCTCACCTTCGCCTCTCCCCCCTGGGGAGAGGGATGGGGTGAGGGGCGAAAAACGAAGGAGCTCATCACATGAGCCGCCACGAGGCCCGCTGCCGGATCGGAACCAGCGGCTGGAGTTACCCACATTGGTCCGGGATCTTCTACCCGGAGGGGATGAAGCCAGTCGCCTGGTTCCAGCACTACGCGCGGCACTTCGTCACGGTGGAGGTCAATAACACCTTCTACCGCCTCCCGAGCCCGGAGGTCTTCATCGGCTGGGAAAGGGGCGCCCCACCCGGCTTCACCTTTGCCCTTAAGGCCAGCCGGTTCATCACGCACGTGAAGCGCCTCCTGGAGCCGGAGCGGTCCGCGGCCGAGTTCCTCCGCCGGGCGGCCGGGCTGCGGGGGAAGCTCGGTCCGATCCTGTTCCAGATGCCACCATCCGGACCGGCCAATCCGGCGCGCCTGTGCCTCTTCCTCGAATATCTCACACACCAGAGGATCCTCCCGGGCCTGCAATTGGCCTTCGAATTCCGCGAGCCGAGCTGGCTGGTTTCGGACGTGTTCGCTGCCCTGGAGAAGGCCAATGCCGCCCTGTGTCTGGCGGATTGGCCGGACCTCACCGTCGAGGGGCCGATCACGGCCGACTTCGTGTATATTCGCCGCCACGGTGCCGGAGACCTCTACGCAGGGAGTTACTCTCGCGCCGCGCTCCGTCGCGAGGCGGACCGAATCCAAGGATGGCTCGGTGACGGCCGAAGTGTGTACGTCTATTTCAACAACGACGCCAACGCCCATGCCGTGGCAAACGCCTTGACCCTCAAGGAACTCTTGGGTTAAGGTGCTCGCCGGTTCTGCCAGCCATGGAGCGCTGAGAACCTCGCCCGGTCAAAGTCCACGATCCTCGGGAAGGAGAGTGCAAGATGCCGACCTTCACCACCCGCCCCGTCGTCATGGGCACGCGCGGGGTCATCGCATCCGGACATTATCTGGCCACGGCCGCGGGCTTCCGCATCATGGAACAGGGCGGGAACGCCATCGACGCGGCGGCGGCCATGGGCTTCTGCCTGAACCTTCTCGAGCCGCAGAGCAACGGGATCGGCGGGGAGGTGCCGACGCTCGTCTATTCGGCCAAGGAGAGAAAGGCCTTCGCCATCTGCGGGATGGGCTGGTCGCCGAGGGCTTTCACCATCGCGTGGTGCCGCGAGCACAATATCGACCTCATCCCCGGTGACGGATACCTCCCGGCGTGCGTGCCGGCGATGGTGGACACCTGGGCGACGGCGCTGGCGCGCTTCGGGACGATGAGCTTCGCCCAGGTGCTACAGCCGGCCGTCGAGCTGGCCGAAAACGGCTTTCCGGTGTACGACGGGCTGCGCGCCAGTCTCACCGCCAATGTGCGGAAGTTCAGCGAGCGATATCCCACGACCGCCGAGATCTATTGCCCGAGGGGGCGCGTGCCCGAGGTGGGCGAGGTCCTCCGCAATCCCGAATGGGCCAACGTCCTCAAGACGATGTGCCAGGCCGAGGCGGCGGCCCACCGCAAAGGGCGCGTCGCCGGGATCGAGGCGGCGCGCGACGCCTTCTACAAGGGCGAGATCGCCGAACGGATCGTGGATTTCATCTCCAACAACCCGATCGAGGACGCCAGCGGCGCGGCGCACACCGGCCTGCTGTCCCTGGAAGACCTGGCGGAATGGCACGCGACGGTGGAGGAGCCGGCGAGCCTCCGCTACCGCGGCCTCGACGTCCACAAGTGCCCGCCCTGGACCCAGGGGCCGGTCTTCCTGCAGCACCTGGCCATCCTGGAGGGGTACGATCTCAGGTCCCTGGGGCACAACTCGGCGGAGTATCTGCACCTGCTGATCGAGTCGGCCAAGCTGGCCTTCGCCGACCGCGAGGCCTACTACGGCGACCCCCTCTTCGACGCGGTGCCGCTCCCAGCGCTGCTCTCGAAGGAATATGCGGCGAAACGCCGCGGCCTCATCGGCGAGGAGGCCTCGCGCGAGATGCGCCCCGGCGACGCGGGGCGGGGCGTCCCGTCCTACGCCACCTTCGACGTGGCGGCCGATACCCGCCGCGCGCTCCGGATCGCGGGCCGCTCGGTCCGCGAGCTGGGCCTGGGCCATGCCCACGTCGGGGACACCACGCATCTTGACGCCGTGGACCGCGAGGGCAACATGGTGGCCGCGACTCCCAGCGGCGGCTGGATCGTCGATTCCCCGGTCATCAAAGGCCTGGGCTTCCCCCTGGGGACCCGCGGCCAGATGTTCTACCTCAATGCGGAGCGGCCCAACGCGCTGGCGCCGCGCAAGCGCCCTCGCGCCACCCTGACGCCTTCGCTCGTCACGAAGGACGGGGAGCCGTTCATGGTCTTCGGGACGCCGGGCGGCGACGGCCAGGACCAGTGGACCCTGCAGTTCTTCCTGAACTACATGGAGTTCGGCATGAACATCCAGGAGGCGTTGGACGCGCCGACCCTCCACTCCGTCCACTTCCCCTCGTCGTTCTACCCCCGGAAAGCCTACCCCGGCCGCGTGGAGGCGGAAAACCGAATCCCCAGAGAGACCATCACAGCCTTGGAGCGCCGCGGCCACGAGGTCGGCCTTCTCGACGGGTGGGCAAATGGCAAGGCCATGGGCATCCGCTACGACAGAGAACGCGGCGTCATCCAGGCCGGCGTATCCCCACGACGGTCCATCGGATACGCCCTCGGCTGGTGAGATGGAAGCCGCCGGCGAACACTCCATGATCGATCTGCACACCTTCTCCATCGTGGTGCGCGACCCGCGCGCGGGGGCGTTCGGTGTGGCGGTTTCCACGGCGCGGCCGAACGTGGGGAGCCTGGTGCCGTTCGTCTCGCGGCGGGGCGCCCTCGCCACCCAGGGCCGCGTGAACACCGATCTCGGGCGCCAGGGCCTCCACCTCATGGATCAAGGTGTGCCGATTGACGTCGCGCTCCGGACGTTGCTGGAGACGGATCCGGATCGGGAGCTCCGGCAGGTGCATGGCCTGGACGGCGATCGGGCCTTCTGCCACACGGGGGCGAGATGTGTCTCCTGGTGCGGCCATCGGGAGGGGTCGGGATTCACCGTCGCCGGGAACATGCTGACGGGGCCGGAAGTCATCCAGGCCATGGCCGACGCCTTCGGCGAGGCGGCGCAGCGGGAGTTCTCCGACCGCCTCCTCCTGGCGCTCGAAGCGGGGCAGGCCGCAGGCGGGGACAAGCGCGGGAAGCAGTCCGCAGCCCTTCTGGTGGCCAGCGGGGAGCCCCGGATGTACCATAACCTGCGCGTGGATGATCACACGGATCCCGTGGCCGAGCTGCGGCGAATCTATGGTGTGGTCGTCGAACACTCAAAGACACTTGAGCGCGAGTACGGCCCGGAAGGACTTCGGCTCTTCAGTCGGGTCAAGTACTGAGCATACGTCATAGATTACTTCTCACCGTGACAGTCATGGCGGCTTGGGACGCGGACGAACAAGTCAACTTGGGAAACAAGGTGCCCCACTCTCTTTGACATGGAGCCGTGAATGATAGCGAAGGCAACCGGCTGGCTCATCGGTTTCGCGCTGATGGCTTTCCTTTTTTCCATGCTCAGTTCGACGGGGAAAATGGTCCTGGGTATGATCATCCTTTCTGCGGTGACGTCCTATACTCGGTGTAAAAACGAAGCGGCGTAGGGTATCCTTCCGGTGACAAAACCGGAGCCGTCCGGAGGGACGAGAAAGGAGCCCCTACGCCGTGAAGAGAATACCACCGAGCATGCGGATGCAGCAAGCACTGACCCACGATCTCGAGGCCGGGTTTGCCGGCCACCCGCTCAAGCAGTTCGTCCGTCGGGCTGCGGAGCACCTGCTGCAGTGCGGGCTGGAGGAACTGGTGACGGACCTGCTCGGCCGCGGGCACTACGTGCGCGCTGAGGGGCCGGGGACCGGCTACCGCAACGGGTATGGCCACCGCAGCGTGAAGAGTGAAGCCGGCCCCCTGCACCTCCGGCCGCCGAAGGTGCGGGCCACGGCGAGCCCCGTCTCCCTCGCGCTCCCGGAGGAGCTGCGCGGGCTGACCCCCGAACTCGGTACCCTGATTCGGCGCGGGTATGTCCGCGGGCTCTCGGTCCGCGATGTCGCGGGCCTGGACGCGGAGGTCTTCGGGGGGAGCCTGTCGCGGAGCGCCGTGAGCCGGGTTACCGCCCAACTCCAGGCCGAGTTCGAGGCGTGGCGCACGCGCGACCTGAGTGACCTCCAGCTCCTGTACCTGTTCCTCGATGGCCAGTTCCATGCGGCGCGGGCGGAGAGCGACGAGAAAGAAGGCCTCCTTGCCGCCTACGCCCTCTGCGAGGACGGGCGCATGGTGCTGCTCCACCTCGGCCTCGGCCCCCGCGAGAGCACGGATGCCTGGGTCGCCTTCCTCCACGATCTGACGGCGCGGGGATTGTCTGCCCCCCTCCTGGTCGTGATCGACGGCAACCCTGGCCTGCGCAAAGCGGTGCGCCAGGTCTTCAGCGGCGTGCGCGTGCAACGCTGTCAGGTCCATAAACTGCGCAACATCCTGGCCAAGCTCCCGAAGCTCGCCGCCTCGCAGCTCAAGCCGCTGCTCCAGCAGGTGTTCTTGGCCCCCAGTTACACGAAGGGGCTCGAGCGCGGGCGGGCGTTGATCGCCCGCTTCCGCGCGCGCTACACGTCGGCGATGGAGTGCCTGGAGAAGGATCTGGAGGAATGCCTCACGTATCTGCTCTTCCCGCCGGAGCACCGGAAGCGGCTGCGGACCACGAACCTCCTGGAGCGCACCTTTGGGGAGAGCCGGCGGCGCACCAAGGTCATCCCCCGGTTCCCGACCGAGCGGTCGTGCTTGGCCTTGGTCTTCGCCAGCTTGATCACGGCTGCCGAGAAGTGGCGCGGGATCCGGGTGACTCCCCGGATTCTTCGCCAGCTCGATGCGTTGCGATCTGAGAAGAGCCTGCCCACTGCGGTGCAGGCCGCGGCTTAACATGATGCCCTACGCGGTAGGAGTTTTTACACCGAAAAAAAGACTTAACCTCCGTAATCGGGCACATTGTCAATTGCATTAACCTGAATCCTGCGTGATGACGTTGCCAGCGAAAAGACGCGTGCCGTTTATCCCCTTGCCGAATGCCACGATGAGCGGTATCAAGAGCAGGAATGCCGGTCTCCGTTTAACCTCATTAAAAATGAGGTTTCCCGGAAGTGCCCAGAGGACCGGGGAAACTCCGCGTTGTCTTCACAGCCACCGAGCTGAAGCGGACCGAGACGTTTCAGTTTTCGTGGAACGAGAAGCCATTTTCACGCCGGATTCAGGTTAACTCATCTGAGAAGACTCGGGGAGGGCGTCCTCAATACCCAACTGTTGACTCTCCTTGCCCCCACCCCGACCCCAGCTGCGGCTCATATCCCGATTCTGTCAGCAGCCTCCCGAAGAACCACGCACTCGCGCGGGATATGACTCGCGAAACCCGGCGCGGCGCCACCCGTTGGTTTTGCGATGTCGGGGGCATGGTCGCTCGGTGGTCCGTCCTTAATAATCCTTGGGGTCGAGGGAGTCGCGCAGGCCGGCGCAGGGCGCGGCGGCAGGTCCGTCGCCGCGGGTGCTGCGCGGCTGGCGGCCCGATCGGCGTGCGAGGCCGAAGAGCAAGTTCTTATCAGCTCATGCGGCCCGGCCGCGCTTTTGGCCGAAGACGAGCGCATCAAACTGTCGAGCGACCTCGGTTCCGAGGATCCGTTCACCGCATGCAGCGCAGCGCTCGTGCGGGACGCTCTCCAGCCTGTATCTGCGACTTCGCACTCGGAGCACAATGTCCTCGGCCACTAACAGGACCCGCTTTGCCCCGCATGTTGGACACGCACCAGCCCTGCGCAATGGCTTAGAGCGCGAGCTTTGCCGAGACGAGGACATAGAAGACCTCTTGCCCTTCCTTTCGCCGGATCGTTCCCTTGGTGTACACCCACGTGCCCGTAAACGTCGGGCTCTCGATGACGTACAGCCGCTCGGTCGCTCCTCGTCGCGCCGCCGATCGGGAACGCAGGATCTTCTTGATCGCGTTCACGATCGACTCGAGTACGTCTTCGACAGTCAGGCCGTCCCGGAGACGCTCCTCGGTCGCTTTGATGGTGAACTCTACACGGCGGGCTACCACAAGGCGCTTGATCCGATCGAGGATGTCCACCGCTTCATCCTAGCGCAAGGCGGTCGTGGACTGCTGACCGAATAAGCCCAGTGGTGGGAAAGAGCAGGTGCACGGCCGGGAAAGGAGAGCCGCCGGGAACGGCCCCCGGAGACCGACGGCACGGCTCTCTGCGCAAACTGGTGTCCATGTCTTGCCCACGCCGAGGCAGACTATCAGCGGGGGCAGGCGAAGTCAAGAGTTGCCCGCGGTTGCCAAGCCTGACAGCCTACGTTGCCTTGTGCGTCTTTGGGTTGCCACCGGGCGCCCCGTGCCCGGGCGCCTTGACAAGGGCGGGCAAGTGTGCGACCGTCTCTGTGCCGCCTCAGGAAGACACATGGACCTCCAGGAAAAGATCCGCAGCCTTCCCGACGCCCCCGGGGTTTACCTCTTCAAGGACGCGCGCGGCGAGATGCTGTACATCGGCAAGGCCGTGTCCCTCCGGAAGCGGGTCTCCACCTACTTCACCGGCCGCGATTTCGGCTACGACGGCGAGCGTCTCACCAGCATGGTGGGGCAGATCGCCGACGTGGAATTCCTGCTCACGCGGAACGAACTGGAAGCGCTGATCCTCGAAAGCAACCTCATCAAGCAGCGGCGCCCCCGGTACAACATCGTCCTCCGGGACGACAAGCAGTACCCGCTCATCCGGCTGAACCCCAAGGACCCGTTCCCGGCCCTGCAGGTGACTCGCCGGATCAAGAACGACGGCGCGCTCTACTTCGGTCCCTACGTCCCGGCCGGGACGATGTGGGACGTGCTGGCGCTGATCAACCGGACGTTTCCCCTGCGCACGTGCCGCAGCATCGCCGGGCGCACCCTGTGCCTTGAATATCACCTGGGCCGGTGCCTGGGGCCGTGCGAGGGGCAGGTGACCCAAGCGGAGTACGCGGAGGTCGTGCAGAAAGTGCGCCTTCTCCTGGAGGGGAAGGATCAGGAGGTCATCCAACAGCTCGAACAGCAGATGCACGAGGCGGCCGGCCGGCTGGAGTACGAGCGCGCCGCCACCCTGCGAGACCGGATCGATTCCCTGCGGCAGGCGACGGAAGATCAGCGGGTGATCTCGGCCCGGGGCGAGGACCAGGACGTCTTCGGCCTGGCGCAGGAGGGAAGCGAGGTCCAGGTCCAGCTCCTGGTGGTCCAGGGAGGCAAGCTGATCGGCCGCAACAGTTTCGTCTTCGAGGGGGTGAGCCCCGGGGGGGCCGCCGGCGCGCTGGGCTCGCTGATCGCCCAGTACTACCTGGGCGCGCGCCACATCCCCAAGACGATCCTGACGTCCCACCCGCCGCCGGAGGCGGACCTTCTGGCGGCGATGCTGTCGTCGCGGGCGGGCCGGCAGGTGGAGATCCGCGTGCCCGAGCGCGGGCCCAAGGCGCACCTCCTCGAGATGGCCGTGGGCAACGCCCAGGCCATGCTGGCGCAGAGCCTCACCTCGAGCGGGGCGCGAGAGCGGGCCATGGAGGAGGTGAAGGAGGCCCTCGGCCTTCCCCGCCTGCCGCGGCGGATCGAGTGCACCGACATCTCCGACATCTCGGGCGTCCTAGCCGTGGGTTCGCTGGTCACGTTCGTGGACGGCCAGCCGAGCCGGCGAGACTACAAGCGCTTCCGCATCCACACCGTGCCGGGGGCCGACGACTATGCCATGCAGCGGGAGGTCCTCGCACGGCGGCTCGCCAGGAAGGACTGGCCGCTGCCTGATCTCTTGTTGATCGATGGGGGCCGCGGCCAGCTCAACATCGGGGTGCTGGCCGCGAAAGAGGCGGGGCTTCCCGACCTTCCCCTGGCCAGCCTGGCCAAAGAGGAGGAGCTGGTGTTCCGGCCGCGGCGGGCGGAGCCGATCCGGCTTCCGGACGGCTCGCGGGGGAAGCATCTGCTCCAGCAGGTGCGCGACGAGACGCACCGGTTCGCTCTCGCGTACCATCGGAGCCTTCGCGGAAAGAGCGGCCTGCGGTCGGTCCTGGACGAGATCCCGGGGATCGGGGCCCGGCGGAAGCGCATGCTCCTCCAGCGTTTCGGGAGCCTCAAGCGGTTGCGCGCCGCCTCGGTGGAAGAGCTCAAAATCGTGGGAGGCCTGCCGCCCCGCGTGGCCGAAGCGGCTCACCGTTTCCTGGATTCCGTCGTCGAGTAAGGATCAAACGGGGACCGCAGATTACGCAGAGTTCACCCCCACCCTGCCCCTCCCCCCACTGGCGGGGGAGGGGCAGGGTGGGGGAGGGATGGGGTGGGGGGTCTGCCTGGTGATGCATCTCCGGGGTCTTTGACCAGAGGAGGCGACATGAAGCGAGAGGTGATCAGGAGCGAGCGGGCCCCCAAAGCCATCGGCCCCTACGAGCAGGCGCTGAAGCTCGACGGCTGGATCTTCACGTCCGGGCAGATTCCCCTGGATCCCGGGACCGGCGCCATGGTGGAGGGCGGCATCGGTGCCCAGACGCGGCAGGTCCTGGAGAATCTGCGGGGGGTGTTGGAGGCGGCCGGGACCTCCATGGGTCGGGTCGTGAAGGCCACGGTGTACATGACCAACCTAGCCGACTTCCAGAAGATGAACGAGGTGTACGCCGAATACTTCCACCAGGACAAGCCGGTGCGCTCGACGGTGGGCGTGGCCTCGCTGCCCCGCGGGGCCTTGGTGGAGATCGACGTCATCGCCCAGGCGTGACCCTCCGCCGGGGCGCGGCGAATGAAAAACCGACAACCGACACCTCCAAACCGGCTAGTGGCGATGTCCGGTTGTCGGTTGTCAGTTGTCGGTCTTGCATTGCCGAAGGGGGTCCGCAGGTTACTTGATCGCCACGGCCTTGACCTGCTTGAAGTCGGTCCAGCCCTGGATCACCTTGACTACGCCGTCCTGGACCAGGGTGGTCATCCCCTGCTCCTTGGCGACCTTCAAGAGCTCTTCGGCCGTCGAGCGCTTCTGGATCATGCGCTTGATGTCGTCCGTCCCGATCAGAAGCTCGTGCAGGCCGGTCCGCCCTTTGTAGCCGGTGTTCTTGCAGGTCTCGCAGCCCTTGCTCCGGTACAGGACGAAGTTGTCATCGTACTGGTAGCCCAGCTTGGCGAAGGCCTCCTCGCCATAGGCGTGGGAAAGCTCGTCGAAGGCCTCCTTGGGCGGATGATACTTCTCCTTGCAGCCCTTGCAGAGGGTCTTGCACAGGCGCTGCGCCAGGACACCCAGCAAGGCATCCGCAAAGTTGAAGGGATCCATGCCCATTTCCAGGAGGCGGGTGACCGTCTCCACGGCGCTGTTGGTATGGAGGGTGCTGAACACCAGGTGCCCGGTGAGGGAGGCCTCGATCCCGGTCTCGGCCGTCTCTTTGTCGCGCATCTCGCCGACCATGATCACGTCGGGATCGGCGCGCAGGAAGGACCGCATGGCGGCGGCGAAGGTCAGGCCGATCTTCGGCTGCATCTGGACCTGCCGCAGCCCGTACTGGGTGATCTCGACGGGGTCCTCGGCGGTCCATATCTTCCGTTCGGGGGTGTTGATGTGGCCCAGGATGGCGTGCAGCGTGGTGGTCTTGCCCGATCCGGTGGGGCCCACGCACAGGATGATCCCGTAGGGCTTGGCGGCGACGTTCTTGATCTCCCGA
>Ga0315268_10007212_pt1 | contig 11728 bp, 11 predicted proteins | sample C1_top_MG_FD_204535 | JGI IMG/M metagenome (GOLD analysis project Ga0315268, IMG submission 204535) | Sediment microbial communities from Yellowstone Lake, YNP, Wyoming, USA - C1_top | ecosystem: Environmental > Aquatic > Freshwater > Lake > Sediment | place: USA: Wyoming | collected 2017-08-01 | reverse complement strand
GTGGATGTGGTGTCAGGCCTTGCAGACGACGGGTCTGTTATCATCAATACTGAAAAATCAGCCGATGAGATGAGGAAAAAACTAAATTTCAAGGGAAAGGTTTTTGTCGTCAACGCATCAAAAATAGCTTTGGAATCGTTCGGAAAGGCGATCCCGAACACACCTATGATGGGTGCGCTTGTAAAGGTTACGAACTTTCTTGAAATAGACGGTGTTCTTGAAGACACAAAGCATAAACTTGAGAAAAAATTTGCAAAAAAACCGGAGATTATTGAAGGCAACATAAAATCAATAAAACGGGCTTTTGATGAAGTGAAGGGCGGATAATTTACGAAGGAATTCTAAATATCAGGCGGGTAAAAATGGAAAAAAAACTCGGATGGAAGGAATTGCCCGAAGGCGATATTCTGGAAGCAGGCACGGCAAAAAATTTTAATACAGGCGACTGGCGGGACACAAAACCGGTGTTTGATGAAAAGAAGTGCATACACTGTTTTTTATGCTGGATAAATTGTCCGGATTCCGCCATAATTACAAAAGATGGAAAGGTCATAGGTATTGATTATGACCACTGCAAGGGGTGCGGCATCTGCGCCAAGGAATGCCCGCCGAAAGTAAGAGCAATAACGATGGAAGCGGAAAAGAAGTAGTCACGCGGATATTTCCTCGTGGAACCGCGTACCGTCAGAACGGTCGCTCTCGCTCGCAGAGCAGGAAGTTTTAAGCTCTGCTCCGCGAAGTTCCACTCGGAAACATCCTCGCTCCAACATAAAAATAGGAAATTTAAGCTGACTCCGAGTTGTTAGGCTGGTATTTGGCGAGGGCTTCTTCAGCACATCCCTCACTCCACGATATAAATATTTAGACGCAGAGCGTCGCTCTGCTCAATGATAAACGAGGTGTAAATTATGAAAGTTGCTAAAACCGGTAATGAGGCAATGGCTGACGCAATGAGGCAGATAAATCCCGATGTAGTTGCAGCCTACCCAATAACCCCTGCCACAGAAATAGTGATGATTTTTTCTCAGTTCGTCGCAGACGGTATTGTTGACACTGAATACATTGCCGTAGAGTCGGAACACTCAGCAATGTCTGCCTGTATAGGTGCTTCCCAGGCGGGCGCAAGGGTAATGACATCAACCTCTTCGCAGGGGCTTGCCCTGATGTACGAGATGCTCTACATTGCTGCCGGGCTCCGTCTTCCGATTGTCGTCGCAGAGGTCAACCGGGCGCTTTCCGCACCTATAAACATTCACGGCGACCATTCAGACACAATGGGTGCCCGTGATTCCGGCTGGATACAGATTTTTTCGGAAAATTCGCAGGAAGCGTACGACAATATGATACAGGCAATACCTATAGCTGAGAAAGCGAAACTTCCCGTTATGGTAACCACCGACGGGTTCATTATCAGTCATTGTATGGAAGTTATCGAGACGATTCCGGATGAAGAGGTCAAAAAATTTGTCGGGGAGTATAAACCGGAAAGGTTTTTGCTTGATGTAAAACGGCCTTACACCTGCGGTGCAATTGATTTTACAGATTATTATTTTGAACATAAGATGCAGGAAGCAGAAGCGATGCGCAATTCAAAAAAGATAATACTTGATGTCGATGAGGAGTTCGGAAAAAAGTTCGGCAGAAAATATTCCTTTTTTGAAAAATACAAAATGGATGATGCGGAAGTTGCCATTGTCTGTCTTGGCTCGACGGCAGGGACGACCAAATGCGTGATAGATGATTTAAGAGACGGGGGAATAAAAGCAGGTCTTCTGAAACTCCGGGTTTACAGGCCATTCCCGTATGAAGAAATAGTCAAAGAACTTTCAAAAGTGAAGGCGATAGCAGTTCTCGACCGGTCCGATACATTTTCTGCGTATGCCGGTCCGCTTTTCGCAGAAGTTACTTCCGCTTTATACGCCGCCAACCGTCAACTGCCAACTATCAATTATATCTACGGTCTTGGCGGAAGGGATATGGGCACCGATGACATAAAAGGCATTTATGAAGAGCTTTTAAAAATCGCCTCAACTAAGAAAGATGTTGAGCGAAGCGAAATCCCGTTAGGGAAAAAACTGATAAATTACATCGGAGTGAGGGAATAGAATAGTAATTCTGATATTATTACGCTACGGAAAGAGGAGAATATGGCTAATTTAAAAGAATTATCAAAAAAAGAAGAGAAACTTACAGGCGGTCACCGTCTGTGCGCCGGCTGCGGTGCGGGAATCATAGCGAGACAGGTATTGCTCGCATGCGAGAGGCCGGTTGTAGTGGCAAATGCTACCGGATGCCTTGAGGTTGCCACAACTATTTTTCCTTACACCTCGTGGAATGTACCGTGGTTCCATTCCGCTTTCGAAAATGCCGCCGCTTCCATCTCCGGAATCGAGACGGCATACAAAGCGCTCAAGAAAAAAGGAAAAGTTACCGAAGATATAGATTTTATTGCTTTCGGCGGCGACGGAGGAACTTACGACATCGGCCTTCAGGCACTGTCAGGTGCGATGGAGCGGGGGCACAGGATTCTGTATGTCTGCTACAACAATGAGGCGTATATGAATACCGGCATACAGAGGTCATCTGCTACACCGTTGGGTGCCACTACCACGACAGCACCTTCCGGCAAAAAGTCGTCCGGAAAAATCCAGACACGAAAAGACCTGACTGCGATAATGATAGCCCATAACATTTCGTTTGCGGCTCAGACGGCAGTAGGTTTTCACAACGATTTGATTTCAAAAGTTCAGAAAGCTCTTGCATCTAACGGCCCGGCGTTCATAAATGTTCTGCAGCCGTGCCGGCTTGGTTGGGCATATCCCCCGGAAGATACTATCCTCCTGGGTAAACTTGCCGCAGACACATGCGTGTGGCCGCTCTACGAAGTGGCGAACGGCGAGTATAAATTGAGTTATAAACCGAAAGAAAAAAAGCCGGTTATCGAATGGCTGAAAGTCCAGGGAAGGTTCAAGCATCTTTTTAAACCGGGCAACGAGGGAGTTCTGGAGCAGATTCAGAAAGATGTTGACAAAAACTGGGAAAAAATTCTTGCTTTGTGCAAGGCGTGAAACCCCCAATATTTTTTTTATATGACAAAAATGGCGCTGGCAAAGCGGCATTTTATCTTTTGCGACAATCAAAACGGGATATTTATCAAATGTCAACTTTTAGAGTTCTTAGAAACTCATCATTCAAAAAGTTTTTTCTGACTACATTCATTTTTTTTAATATAACCGTATTATATGTATACCCGGAAGATCCTCTTCAAGTAATTCAGAAAGAAATAAGGGAGGGGGCGAATGTCAATGCCCGGGATAAGAGCGAATACGGCACAACGAAATTGATGAAAGCAGTCAGCAAAGGCCAGTATGATGTGGCTAAGTTTCTTATAGAACACGGGGCGGATGTCAATATTAAAGATGAATATGGTGAGACCGCTCTTATGATTGCGGCGTACAACAATTATATAAATATTGCCAGATTGCTTGCAAGCAAAGGTGCCGACATTGATTCCGAAAGCGGATTAGGCGCCACCCCGTTAATGAAGGCGACTCCCAACAATTCTTTGGAAGTAACAAAACTGCTCATTGGATGTGGAGTGGATGTAAATGCCCGGAACAATTCTAATGTAACGGCTCTAATGAAAGCGGCTTATAATAATTCCTTGGGAGTAGCAAAAATGCTGATTGAATGCGGTGCAGATGTCAATGCGAAAAGCAAAAACGGCTGGACGGCTTTGAGATATGCTGCCAATAATAACTCCTTTGAAGTTGCAAAGTTGCTCATAGATAAAGGAGCAGATATCAATTCTCAGGACAAATACGGTTACACGATACTGATGACTGCTGCGGACAATGATTCTTTTGATGTATCTAAATTACTGCTCTTTAAAGGGGCGGATCTTAACATTAGAAATAAAGATAACTGGTCTATAAAGGATTGGGCAAATGAAAATGATTCTTCCGAAATAGCAAGGTTGGTATCGAATACGGTAAAACATATAGATGCTAATAACGAACTTAAAGAGATAGAACAGATAAAGAAAAAATAAGATGGTTCTCCGGAAATTATGGGATTACAGGTAGAATGGCATGAGAGGATTAATCCCCAAGATGAAAATGTCCACACAATATTGGACTGGGCTTGTTATAATAATTTTTTGAACACAGCAAAATTGTTAAAAAAGTACGGGGCAAAGAATAAATTTGGTAAATAGAGAGTTAAATAAATATAAAAAGGTGAACAACTAACCTTCTTCCCGGTAAAAAAGCAAAAGCAAAAAAATACTTGACAAAATGGAAAAAGTGTGATATACTTAATATAGATGTAAGAAAGGTTGTTTTTGGACGATGCTGTCCTCAAGCCAAAGTTGGCTTGGGGATATTTTTTTCTTGAGACGTTGAAGTCTTCAATTCCAATGATGGACAGGTTTTATGTTGGGTTTGAGGGCTTTATTATTTGCAAAGGTCGGTCTTTAAGCGGTAATTCCGGCAAAGCGGATGGTAAAGCAGGGAGGGATTATATGCCGAATACTACGAATTACGGTGACACAGCATGGGTACTTATATCCGCTGCGCTCGTCATGCTTATGACCGCCCCGGGGCTTGCGTTTTTTTACGGCGGTCTGGTGAGAAGAAAAAATGTTCTTTCTACGATGATGCAATCGTTTATGTTATTATGCCTGATAAGTATCCAGTGGATATTGTGGGGTTACACCCTGTCGTTCGGTCCCGACATAAATCATTTCATCGGGAATCTCTCGTGGTTCGGATTAAACGGCGTAGGTATGCTGCCGAATCCGGATTACGCTCCGACGATACCGCATAGTTTATTTATGGTTTATCAGATGATGTTTGCGGTGATTACGCCGGCTCTTATTACCGGATCTTTTGCCGAAAGAATGAAATTTTCAGCTTTCGTCGCCTTCGCCTTATTGTGGGCAACATTTGTGTATGACCCTGTTTGCCACTGGGTGTGGGGTAAAGGCGGTTGGTTAAAGGAACTCGGCGCCTTGGATTTTGCAGGCGGCACAGTTGTGCATTTGACATCCGGGTTATCGGCACTTGTCTGTGCCCTGATGCTCGGAAAAAGAAAGGGGTATCCTGAAAATCCCATTCCGCCGCATAATATGACATTTACTTTGCTCGGCGCTTCACTTTTGTGGTTCGGCTGGTTCGGGTTTAATGCCGGCAGCGCTTTGGGCGCAAACGAAATTGCCGTGTCCGCGTTTATTGCCACAAACACCGCTGCTGCTGCGGCAGGGCTGACATGGATGCTTATTGAGTGGATAATCGCACGCAGACCTACTGTCCTTGGTATTGCCACCGGTGCTGTCGCCGGACTGGTTGCCATAACCCCGTCTTCAGGTTTCGTATCGCCGTTATCTGCTCTATTGATAGGTCTTCTCGCCGGTTCGGTATGTTATGTTTCGGTTTCAGTCGTGAAAATAAAACTCGGATATGACGACTCGCTGGATGCTTTCGGAGTCCACGGCATCGGAGGGGCGGCAGGGGCTCTGGCTACCGGATTTTTCGCCCAGAAGGCAATAAATCCGGCCGGGAATGACGGACTGTTCTTCGGAAATCCATCTCTGTTTTTAACACAGTTAATTGGCGTTGCCGTTACCGGTTTATATGCAATTACAGTCACATTTATAATACTAAAAATAATCGATGCCGTGATAGGTATAAGGGTCAACGACGAGGAGGAACTAATGGGGCTGGATATTACCCAGCATAAAGAAACGGCATATACCTTACTTGATTAAGGAGGTAAAATGAAACTTATCATAGCAATAATTCAGCCGCACAAACTTGACGATGTGATGAAGGAACTGGATGGGAGGGAAATCTATCTGAAAACCGTCAGCAATGTCCTTGGCTGCGGCAGGCAAAAAGGCGTTACTGAAGTATACAGGGGGGTGAAAGAGTCCGGTAACCTGCTTAAAAAAGTTCGTCTGGAAATCGCGGTGAATGAAAATTTTGTCCAGCCGACGATAGATGCCATCGTTAAAGGCGCCAGGACGGGAAAAATCGGCGACGGCAAAATTTTTATACTGAATTTGCCGGAATGCATAAGAATAAGAACCGGTGAAAAGGGAGGTGAGGCAATAGGATAGCCAAAGGATAATTTTTGACTGCTTATTGACAATGTGCCTATATTTGATAAAATACGGGAAAGCATAAAATAGAATTTCAAAAAAGGAGGATGTGGTTATGAAAACGGCAAGGGAAGTTCTGGCGATTGTGAAGCGGGAAAACATTAAGTTTATCAAGTTCTGGTTCGTAGATATTCTTGGTGTCTTGAAGTCGTTCACAATTACGCCGAGGGAACTGGACGGTGCGATTTCGGAGGGTATGGGATTTGACGGCTCATCAATTGAGGGTTTTGCGAGGATTTTCGAGTCGGATTTAATTGCAAAACCGAACCCGGACACATTTACTATTCTGCCTTGGAGACCACAGGAAGAAAAAGTGGCAAGGATGTTCTGCGATATTCTGAACCCGGACGGAACTCCTTACGACGGCGACACGAGATATATTCTGAAAAAAAATTTAGAAGAAGCTAAGAAACTTGGGCTTACTTTCAATGTGGGACCCGAACTGGAATATTTTTATTTCAAATCCGACAAGTCGCCGGAAATTATCGACGAAGGCGGTTATTTCGACTATGTTCCGCTCGACGAAGCCCAGGATTTAAGAAGGGAAACCGTCCTTAATCTTGAGGACATGGGGATAAAAGTCGAGTATAGCCATCACGAGGTGGCGCCCTCCCAGCATGAAATAGATCTCCGTTTTACCGACGCACTCACTATGGCGGACAATGTTATGACATACAAAGTAGTCGTAAAACAGATAGCGTATTCAAAGGGACTGTATGCGACATTTATGCCTAAACCGCTTTTCGGCGAGAACGGTTCCGGTATGCATGTCCATCAATCGCTTTTCAGGGGCAAGAGCAATGCGTTCTTCAACCCGAAAGACAAATATCATCTGTCCGCAGACGCCAAACATTATATAGCGGGTGTCCTGAAACATGTTCCTGAAATTTGCGCCATAACAAACCAATGGGTCAATTCGTACAAGCGGCTTGTCCCCGGTTATGAGGCGCCTGTTTACATTTCATGGGCGAGAAGAAACCGTTCGGCGCTTGTCAGGGTTCCGATGTACAAACCCGGCAAGGAAATCGCCACAAGGATTGAACTGAGGTTCCCGGACCCTGCATGCAATCCTTATCTCGCATTTTCGGTGATGCTTGCCGCCGGCCTTGACGGCATTAAGAAAAAACTTCCGCTTGCCGACCCGATAGAAAAGGATATATTCCATATGACGGAGGAAGAGCGGTTGAATGAAAAAATATATTCGCTGCCCGGCTCGCTTATTGAGGCAATTGAATCGGCTGAAAAAAGCGAACTGCTAAAAAAGACGCTCGGCGAACACATATTTGAAAAATTCATAGAGAATAAAAAGATAGAGTGGGATATGTACCGCACTCAGGTTACGGGCTATGAAATAAATAAGTACCTGCCGATTTTGTAAGAATGTAAAAAGGAAAAGTACAGAAGGAAGATTAAAGGCGTTAATTTGCAATTTTCCTTTTGTAATTTGTAATTGGTGTTACCATGGGATGTTCAATAGCCGGAATTATAGATGAAAGCGGGCGGAGATTCTCCGGCGAGGAGATAATCCGCGCCATTAAAAAGATGTGTCTGCGTGCCAACGGCCTCGGCGGCGGGTTTGCCGGTTACGGTATTTATCCGGATAACAAAAACGATTTTTGTTTCCATATCATTTATCGTGACGAGAAGGCAAAGGAATTGACAGAGGTTCTCATCAGGCATGATTTTGATATGGTGAAATCCGAGCCGATACCCACCCGTTCCATCAAGGAAATAAAAAACCGTCCGCTTCTATGGAGATATTTCCTTCAGGTAAATTCCGATACTAAAAAACAGTTCTACGACCTGAGCGAGGAAGACATAGTAATGCGCTCAGTGATGAATATAAATGTCGGCGGCACTGGCGGTTTTATCGTTTCTTCCGGTAAAAATATGGGGATTTTCAAGGGCGTAGGTTTCGCTGCGGAGATCGGAGAATTTTACAAACTCGAACAGTATTCCGGTTACTGCTGGATTGCGCACGACAGATTCCCGACGAATACACCCGGTTGGTGGGCCGGCGCGCATCCTTTCGGCCTGCTGAATTTTTCGCTTGTGCATAACGGCGAAATATCTTCCTACGGGATAAATAAAAGGTATCTTGAAGAATTCGGCTACCAATTGCCGCTTAAAACGGATTCCGAGGCGATACTCTACCTGTTCGACCTGCTTTTGAGAAAGCACAACATCCCCATTGAAATCGCACATAAAATTCTCTGTCCGCCGCTGTGGTTTGAAATCGAGATGATGCCTGACAGGGATAAGGAGTTTTACAGGAATTTAAGGATTGTTTACGGCAGCGCTTTAATCAACGGGCCATCTTCGATTATCGTCTCCGACGGTAAAATGATGCTCGGATTCAGCGACAGGATAAAACTCAGACCGATTATTGCGGGCCGCCGCGGGAGCAAATATTATCTGGCAAGCGAAGAATGCGCAGTACGGGAGGTCTGCCCCAAGCCGGACAGCATATTCTTCCCCAAAGCGGGTGAACTTGCGATAGGGAAATTGAATAAAAAAGGCAGCGCTTAATACTGAAAATATGAGAAAATCAAGGATGTTTCCGGATTTTATGGTCGTAAGAGACCCTGATAAGTGCATACAGTGCGAGGTCTGTGTAAGACAGTGCGCCTTCCTGGCACATTCGTATGATGCCGACAACAACAAGGTGGAAACGGACTGTTCAAAATGCGTCGGATGTCTGCGCTGCGCCAGTATGTGCCCTACCGGAGCGATAGGTATTTCGGAGTACCCTCAGAAGATCCGCAGGAATTTCAACTGGAGCGAAAAACAAATCAAAGAACTTTATAAACAGGCGGAGACGGGCGGAGTTCTTCTCACCGGTATGGGAACCGATAAAAATTACAAAATAATATGGGACCATATACTCCTTGATGCGGCGCAGGTGACAAACCCGTCTATAGACCCATTGAGGGAGCCGATGGAGTTAAGGACATATCTGGGAAGCAAGCCGGACAGGATAGAGATAAGAGATAAAAAATTAGAGAGTAGAGAGAAAGAAAAAAATCTACTCACTACTAACTACTCGCTTTTTACTAAATTACCGCCGCAGTTGAAACTTGAGACACCGATTCTTTTTTCAGCAATGAGTTACGGTGCGATATCGCTGAATGTCTGCCGGGCTCTTGCTGCTGCAGCCAGAGAATGCGGCATTTATTACAACACTGGCGAAGGCGGGCTGCTCAAGGAACTATATAAATTCGGTAACAATACAATAGTCCAGGTGGCTTCCGGCAGGTTCGGGGTGAATACTGAATATTTGAATGTTGCAGCAGCGGTTGAAATAAAGATCGGTCAGGGTGCAAAACCCGGAATCGGCGGACATTTGCCCGGTGAGAAAGTTACTGATGAAATTTCACAAGCCAGAATGATACCCACGGGCACCGATGCTCTATCGCCGGCACCTCATCACGATATCTATTCAATTGAAGATCTGTCGCAATTGATTTATGCGATAAAAGAGGCGACCGAATACAAAAAACCGGTCAGCGTAAAAGTTGCCGCAGTCCATAATATCGCTGCTATTGCTTCCGGCATAGTGCGGGCGGGCGCGGATATCGTGGCAATTGACGGCATAAGGGGCGGAACCGGCGCCGCGCCGACGAGGATAAGGGACAATGTGGGTCTACCCATAGAACTCGCGATTGCCGCGGTGGACAGCCGGCTGAGGGAAGAGGGCATAAGGAATCGGGCATCTATAATTGCCGCAGGCGGGTTCAGAAATTCAGGTGATGTCGTAAAGGCCATTACTCTCGGTGCAGACGCCGTATATATCGGAACGGCTGCGCTTGTTGCCATGGGCTGTCATTTGTGCCAGAAATGTTACACCGGAAAATGCAACTGGGGCATTGCGACACAGGATCCTTATCTGGTTAAGAGGTTGAATCCGGATATTGCGACTATGCATCTTATAAATTTAATAAAAGCGTGGAGCCACGAAATCAAGGAAATTATGGGTGGGATGGGAATAAATGCTGTGGAATCGCTTAGAGGTAACCGCCTGCGCCTGCGCGGGTTTGATTTACATGAGAACGAGTTGAAGATACTTGACATAAAACCGGCAGGGGAATCGCTGTAAAAGAGTCACTCGGGATTCAAAATGTGTGAGATTTTATGAAAAAAATATATTTTAGGGAAGAATATTGTATGGCGTGCCGCTTGTGCGAGATTGCCTGTTTCGTAGCGCATTCGAAATCGAAAAAAATCATAAAGGCATATAAAGAGGAACCGGGCGGCAGCATGCCGCGCCTTGTAATTGAACAAAAAGGTCCCCTGTCTTTTGCCATACAGTGTCGGAATTGTAAGGAAGCGCCGTGTATTCCCGCCTGCGTCTCCGGGGCAATGAGGAGAGACAAATCAGGCAGAATAACACATGACGACAAGAAATGCGTGTGTTGCTGGATGTGTGTAATGGCATGCCCTTTCGGTGTGATATTGATGGACACAAGAGGCAAAAAAGTTGCGGCGAAGTGTGATTTATGCAGCGACCTCAATACGCCCGCATGCGTAGAAGCGTGCCCGAACGAAGCGCTGGTATGTAAGGAAGACAGCCATAAGAAAATATGAAAAATAATAAAAACCAAAATATTGTTATCATCGGCGGTTCAGTCGCGGCCGTTTCCGCGATAGAATCCATCAGAAGCAGGGACAAATCCATACCGGTTACGGTTATAACCAGGGAAAAAGAGGTGTGTTATTCTAGGCCGCTTATTTCATATATTGATTTGAAAAAAGAGCAGTTTTATTACAGGAATAGGAAATTTTTTGATAAAAATAAAGTCGATTTGGTCTTTGATGAAGCTGTATCGATAAATGAAAATTCCGTAATTATTAAAAGCGGCAGAAAAGTCGGATATTCAAAGCTGATCTTGGCTGCCGGCGGCGTGCCTATTAAGCCGCGGATAAAAGGGATAGACAATAAAAATGTTTTTACATTCACAACTTACCGCAATGCGTGTGAAATCAAGGAATGTGCGAAAAACAAAAAAAATGCCGTTATAATAGGTGCAGGGATGATCGGCATAAAAGCAGCTGAATATCTGACAGCGCTCGGGCTTAACGTCACAATGGTTGAACTGATGGATCGGCCTTTTGCTTCTGTGCTGGACGAAAAATCCGGTAAAATTGTTGCCGATGAGATTAGAAAACACATTAAACTTGTACTGAAGAGCGGCGTAGTTGAAATAAGAGAGAATGCCAGCGTGCTTAAAGGCGGGAAAAAAATAAAAGGTGATATCGTTGTTTGTGCCGTCGGGGTTGCGCCGAACATTAATCTTGCCGTAAACTCCGGTATTAAGACGAACAAGGGCATAATTGTCGATTCTTCTATGGCTACTTCAATGGAAAATGTTTATGCTGCAGGCGATTGCACCGAGTCGCTGGATATTCTGCTGAATGAGAACAGATCTTTGCCCATATGGCCCGTTGCCTATAAACAGGGAAGTATTGCCGGGCTGAACGCGTTGGGAATTAACGAGAAATATGAGGGCGGTTTTGTTATGAATTCAGTAGATGTTTTCGGATTTCCGATGATCACGCTTGGACTGAGCA
>Ga0315268_10007211_pt1 | contig 11728 bp, 10 predicted proteins | sample C1_top_MG_FD_204535 | JGI IMG/M metagenome (GOLD analysis project Ga0315268, IMG submission 204535) | Sediment microbial communities from Yellowstone Lake, YNP, Wyoming, USA - C1_top | ecosystem: Environmental > Aquatic > Freshwater > Lake > Sediment | place: USA: Wyoming | collected 2017-08-01 | reverse complement strand
TTCAGAAATTCAACAAGTAGGCAACTGCTTGCGCAGTTGCGTGGTGTGCTTGCAGATAAGACGGCTGGTGAGGTTCGTATTGTGGCGTTTGTTGACCGCAATGTGGGCTATACTGGCATGGACTTTTTGGGTTTAGATCGCACGAATTATCCTGAGAATATCCGGATTGTGGCTGTTCCTTCTACGGCTATTTTGGGCGTTAAGCATTTGCTGTTTGCGTTTGCTTTTGGTGCTGATGGTGTGCTTGTGATTGAAGGAAGCGAAGAGATTAACGAGCATTTTACAAAGAAGCGGATGGTTGAGGTTGGGCGTGAGTTGGCTGCTTATGGCATTGAGAATATGCGTGTAAGGTATAGTTATGTGCCTTTGCCCGTTTACAAGAAGGCTGCAGAATTGTTTACGATGTTTACTGATAGGATTAAGAAGTTCGGTTCATTAGCAGAAGAGAAACGAAATAACATAAAGCAGAAATTGCAAATTCAATCGTCTTGATACGGATTAAAATCGCCACCTTCTATTGTTTTTTGGCGCAGAAATCAGCTAATATGGAGCATACCTCTCTAGTTTTTTATGTTAGACTTGGGTTTTGTTTCCTCTTTTTGTTTAGGGTGTTTTGCGGTGTGGCTGAGATTTGAAGGTGGTATTACACGTATCAATTTTATTAAGGTGAAGTTAGACTGCTCGAATAGTATAGTAGTGGTAATGCAAGCAGCACTATGTTCTTACCTTTAGTTGTGAGACTGTATTTTACTCTCAATGGTGGTCCAGCATCAACTGCTCTTTCCACATATCTATATCTTTTCAGCATTTTGAGCTTATCAGATAATGTGCGGGAATTCACGCCCAAAACTTTCTTTAATTCACTAAAATTTGTCGAGTTTTTTAAGAAGAGAATATAGAGGATTTCAAGATTCCATTTTTGAGATAACCTATTGAAACTTTCTTCGAGACTTTGAATATTTTCCTTTAAATCTTTCATGCTTATCTCTTGATTTTCTAATATGTGTCGAAGCGTATCTTCAATACCCTTTAGAGTGTGCTCCAATCGCGTCTCAACAAGTTTGCGAAGTTCACTGCTTAACGGCAGTTGTGAATCCATCCCTCTACACCTAGTGTAATCGAGCTTACTTCATAATTTATAAGGGTTTACTTATACAACAAGGTATATAAAATATATCAGAATCTGGGAGAGAATAGACTTGCAGTTTGACGTGATTATAGTTGGTGCCGGAACTGGGGGTTGTCTAGCCGCAAAAACAATAGGTGAAGCGGGCTTAAAAGTGTGCCTTATTGAAAGGAAAAGAAGGGAAGAAATTGGAGAAAAAATCTGTGGCGACGCCTTAGGCGAACATCATTTGAGAAATTTAGGCTTGGAAACGCCGCAGGGCGGCGAACTTGAAAAGAGAATTGAGGGAATCAAAATCTATTCACCAGACTTAGGAACAATATTCACGGTTGCGCATGAAGATTTTGTTGGTTATATCTTGAATAGACGTCTTTTTGGGCAATGGCTTTTAAGAAAAGCTCTTGATAATAATGCTATTCTTCTTGATTCAACACAATTTTTGGAGCCAATTATTGAAAAAGGCTTTGTAACGGGAATTTTAGCTAAAGACTTGAAGACTGGCAACAGCAGTAGGCTAAGAAGCAAAGTTGTTGTGGACGCTAGCGGCTTTATGGCAATGGTTCGCCGAAAACTCCCCAAAGAGATGGGAATAGAAAATGAGATTGCAAATGAAGATGTTGAAGCATGCTATCGAGAAATAAGGCAGCTTAAACAGGAACCAGAAAATATGGGTTGCTGCGAAATTTATCTGAGCCAGGAGAAAACTCCTGGAGGCTATACTTGGATTTTTCCTAAAAGTGGTGCGAAGGTCAATGTGGGTTCAGGCATTTGCATGCGAGATAAATTCCCAAACCCGAAAGACCAACTCTATAAACACTATTTGAGCATGCCACTTTTTCAAGGTTCCTTGCTTCTGAATGGCGGCGCATGGTATGATCCTACACGGAGACCGTTGGATAACATGGTGGGAAATGGAATTGCAATTGTCGGTGACGCAGCATGCTTAGTAAACCCTATACATGGTGGCGGAATAGGTCCATCAATGTTAAGTGGCAGTCTTGCTGGGAAAACAATAGTTGAGGCTTTGGAGAAAGATGATGTCAGCCAAGAGTCTTTGTGGCATTACAATAGTAGATATATGAAATTATATGGTGCAAAGCAGGCTGGACTGGATGTTTTTCGTATGCTACTTTTGACGTGCAGTGATGAGGACCTAAATTATGGAATGAGATACAAGCTTTTGAAAGAAGAGGATGTTCTTAATGCAAGTTTAGGTGAGGAAATCCATGTGAACGTAACCGAGACTGCCAAACGAGTCTTTAGAGGAATAAGAAGGGCACGTTTTCTCAACAAACTTAGGCTCACGGTTAATTTCATGAATAAAGTTAAGGCTCATTACAAGAAGTATCCTGCGATGTCTGAAGATTTTGAAGAATGGCGAATGAGAACAGAGATGCTGTTTAAAGAAGCTAAGTCGAAAATTATGTAGTAAACGTTGTAGTCAATGGATAGTTGCAAACTTCCTCTATTTGGAGTCTATTAGAAATTGGTTGCAGAAAATCTAGAGGGGTCTAGCCGTATTGATTGTGTAGCTAGTCAAAAATGATAACTGTTATTGGTTTGATGGTTAAGTTAAGTAATGAAGTGTAGTTTGTATGCGTGTTGCGGTTTTGGCTACAGGCGGAAAGGACTCTACTTTGGCGCTCTTTAAAGTCATTAATGAAGGTTACGAAATAAAATGTCTTGTAGCTATGATTCCCTTGAGAGAAGACAGTTGGATGTTTCATTATCCGAACATTCGTTTAGTCGACTTGTTCGCTGAGGCTGTTGATATTTCACTTGTGAAGGCTGAAACTTCTGGTGTTAAAGAAGAAGAGGTTGAAGACCTTAAACGTCTAATTGAAAAGATCGATGTGGATGCCATAGTTTCCGGGGCGATAGCCTCTGAATATCAGAAGACAAGAGTTGAGAAAATCTGCGAAGAGTTAAGGTTAAAGTGCATAGCGCCTCTTTGGCACAAAAATCCCTTAGACATTTTAAAAGAAATTGTAGACCTCAAATTTGATGTTATTATAACTGGAGCTTACGCCTATGGGTTCGATAGTGAATGGCTTGGAAGACGAATAGACCATAATGCAATAGAGGCGTTAATGGAATTGAACAGGAAATATGGTGTTTCGCTTGTTGGTGAAGGCGGCGAATATGAAACCCTTGTTCTTGACGCTCCATTCTTCAAAAAAAGAATAAAAATCATCGAAGCCGAAAAAGTATGGAAAAATCAAAATGGCTATTTCCTAATCAAGAATGCGAAACTCGAAGACAAACATACATCCTAAACCTGTGAAAAGCGTGAGCTTTATAGTGTTCATGTTGCATTTTTAATTTGGGAAATTTATGGTTGAAGAAGCAGACCTAATAGAATTTCTTAGAACACATGAAGGCAAAGCCTCTTTAAGCGACATTGCAGAAGGCTTGAACATACCTAAGTATGGACCAAACTCTGCCTATGCACTTTTGCAGTCCTTAAAGACTAAAGGTGTTATCGACCGTAGTGGCGAACTTTGGACTTTGATCGTGGAAGCTAAGCCTTCGGAAAAAACAAAAGAGCCATCAGCAAAAACAATTGAAAAGGAAGAAGCAGCTGCACCAGAAGTTGAAAAACTCATGAAAGCTATGGCAAAATCCATTGCTGAAGCAATGAAAGGTGCCACAGCGCCAGCTGACGAATGGGAATTAGCAACGAAGCCTATGGCTACAAAAATTGAGCGGAAAGAGGAGAAACTAAGCTCCCTTGTCCTAAAGCCTGACGAGGCGCCTGAAGCCAAAAAGCCTCTGATAGGTTTTGCGACTGGCACTTTTATTGACAATTTCTTCCTGACGCCTGAAGGGAAATCGCTGAATGGAGTGCCTATATGTGGACAATTCGCTGTTACTGGTTTGCCGGGTGCTGGGAAATCGATACTTATTGAAGAGATAGCCGTAAGAGTTGCAGCTTCTGGAAAGAGAGTGCTTTTTGCAACGGCTGAAGACACTTGGAAAAGTGCGACTCCACGCTTCGATTTGCAATCGCGCCTAAAACAGAAGGCGGACATTTTAGGCTTAGACTGGAGCAAGATTCGTGAAAGCCTTTTTGTGCTTGATACTGTGGCTTATCCCGAGTTGCGAGAGTGGAATACTTTTGCAGAAGTCTATCGTTATGTTGCTGAGAAAGAGAAGATTGAACTCGCCCTAATAGACTCTGTAACGGTGCTTGAAGCTTACCGTGGAGCACTGAAATATCGTGTTATGGAACTAGCTAGATACAATCAAGTAAATGGCATAACCGCCCTGTATGTTAATCAGAGAAGCTCGGAAGTTTGGGACAGCTATGATATGGCAGGCGGCATAGGTTTAGCCCACAATCTTGATGGAACAATACTTATTGATTATGGACGTGTATATTGGTATGATCAGCAGATTGATTTAGAAGCGCAAAGAGGCGAGTTTGTCCGTATAGCCCGTGTTCTTGACTGTAGAATGAGCAACTTTGAAAGAAGAAGAATAAAAGTTGACATAACACATGACGGTTTTCTAAAAGCAATTGAACCTATACCAAAAACTGAAGAGACAAAGAGTTAGTGAAACTGCAAAATGTCAATAGTAAAGCCGCCTTCTTTTAAAGAACTAGTAAAAACCTACGGAACCCCGCAGAAAGCTATACTTCACTTAATTGAATCTGGTTTTTCGCCTGAACAGATAGAATGGAAAATAGACATACCGTATCACCGCATACGCCTTTATGTGGAAGGAATAGAACCAGAAACTGACACGCCCTTTTCGAAAATAGTAGAAGTCTACGAGCGTCTTGCAGTTTTGCGTGGAAAAAAGGGGAAAGAAACAGAATTAACCAAATTCTTCCTAAATCCAGACTTAACATTAGAGATTAAAGCCCGCTTTGCATTAGGCGGTTTTACAGAGGAAAACTTGAAAATCGGTCCAAGTTTGATTGAAAGAAGCATTAGCTTGGCAACAGACAACTCAATAAGCGAAGTTAGGAAACTTCTCATAGACTATGGTGAACACGGTGAAGTTGCTTACTTACTTAAAAAGCCAAAAGAAGCCGAATTAACTGTGAAGGAAGTTTACGAAGCGATTAGGCTGTTGCCAAAATTGACGAAGATAAGCGAAAGAGAACTGCACATCTCAAGCCTTTTGCGGATAAGCACACCGACAGAGGCTAAATATATTGTCAGGCTCTTGCTTGGAGATTTAAAGCTTGGCTACTATGCAGGAACAGTTGTCAGAGCGGCAGCAAGAGCATACAAAGTGCCACCAGAACTAATTGAAAATGCTGCTGCAATACTGGGCTTAACTGAAAGCATATCACTTGCATCAGAAGGCACGTATAAATTATACGAAGTCAAAATGTTCCCTGGACAGTTTATTAAACCTCAACTTGCCCATCTTTATGAACCTGATAAGGTGGTTTATCCTGTTAGGGCAGAGTATAAGCTTGATGGAAGCAGACTTCAGATTCATAAATGGGGCACGCAGATCTGGCTTTACTCTAGAAGAGGCGTGGAAAAATCGCAGACATTGCCAGAAATATTGGAGATTGCTAAGAAATTCCATGCGCAGAGTTGCATCGTAGATAGTGAAGTTATAGCTATTGATGGGGCTGGTAATCCTTTACCTTTTCAAACCTTGCTTGAGAGAACCGTGCCCAGAGAACTCACCCCAGAAGAACTGAGAGAAAAAAGAAAAAAAGTTAAGGTTACTGTCGAAGCTTTCGACATATTATTTTTAGATGGACAAGAACTGGTAAACCTGCCGTTTTCGAAAAGACGAGAATATTTGCTGGAAGTTGTTCCAACCGAATATATTGTCGACGGTGTTGACTGCAAAAGTGATGTTGAACTTATGCACTTTTACGAGGAATCCCTAAAGAAAAAATTCGAGGGAATAGTAATCAAAAACTTGAACTCGCCTTACGAGATAGGGCAACGCACTTACGCATGGCTTAAACTTAAGCCAGAACGCGACACCATAGACTGCACCATAGTGAAAGCCTTGTACGGAAAGGGTGCACGGGCAGGCTGGTATTCATCTTTTCTACTTGCGGTTCGCGACCCTTCGGAGAAGAAGCTCTACACAATTGGCAAAGTTTCTAATCTAACAGAAGAAACAATGGATGCTTTAAGAACAATCATTGATAATACAAAAACAGGTGGAGATGCTGAAGGCATTTTTGTTAAACCTTCGATTGTTGTTGAAGTCACGTATCAAGAAATTCAAGAGACAGATGAGTATACGAGTGGTTTCGCTTTAAGAGTACCGAAAATAATTCGTTTTCGAGCAGACAAGACGGTTAGCGATATTGACAGTAATGAAAAGCTGAGAAAACTTTATGAGTGGCAGTATGAGCGATATCCAGCTAACACCATATGATTATTATTGCTGACTTTTATGATTTTTCGCCATCTTGGTTAAGCCAAAGTATGGCTAAAACTGAAAATTAATATTCGCTGTGGTTTTGTATTGTTCTCTACGAATGTTCATAGCAATTTCTATAAACTCTTTCAATGTGCTTGTAGCAAAATTTAACGTGGGTCTCCCATATCTAATGCCGCTGCATGTGGAATCTGCATAAATGAAGAGTCTCTCTTCACCGTAATTGTATGTAGCTTCATTTGCATATCCATATTCTGGTCTGCTGAGAATTTTGAATGGCCAAAGTTTGCATGCTTTTGGCTTCATATACTGCAGCCCGCATAAGCACGTGTTTGAAAAGTTTTGTAAGAAAGCACATGAGCCATCACTTTTCCGTTTTATATACAACTTATCCAAGCCTGACACAGTTTTATCCACACCATAATTCTTGACAATTTTAAGCCATTCTGGAAAGTTTATGACGACACTGTAGGTTCTGCAACATTGACCACATGCATTGCATTTCCAATCGTGAATGTATTGCCATGGAACGAATAACATTCCTTTTGACCCTATGCATTTTCTTACTAGATTTTCAAAAAATCGTTTTCCCTTAAAAACCTATTTGCAAAAGAGCTTCAACTTCGCAACAATTTCCCTTGGAATCTGCGTAGCTTTTTGTGTTTGTTTATCTGCTACAACAACAACCATGTAGCCTTCCGCTAACAAAACTGCTGATTCCTTATTGACGATTTTTAAGCCGTATTTTATGGATTTTTCCTTCAATTCCTCTATCGTTAATTCCACTTCGATTAGGTCATTGAATCTGGCTGGGTTTCTATATCGACAGAAGGCTTCAACTCTCGGGAACCAAAGTCCTTTTGCAGCTACGTCTTTGAAGGTGAAGCCTAAATACCTGTAAAATTCTTCTTCTGCCCTTTCGAAGAATTTAAAATAGTTAGAGTAATGCACGACTTGAGCTGCATCCGTGTCTGCCCATGTAACCCTAAAATCGGTCTTGAAAGACTTAAGTGGCATTCTTTCTTCACTCATTGAGAATGCTGCTTTTTGTAAAGGTAAATCGTATGAGAAGGATACCCTAATGTTTGATTTTCGCAGAAATTCTCAACCTTAACAGGTTTCCACCCAACAATTTCATAATCATGAGAAACCACACGAACCCCAGATTTCAGTTCCGCTTCTAACTTAGGCTTAACTTTTTCATTGGCGCTTGTCGTCAAATATAGGAAAACAACATCAGCCGATGTTAAATCTACGTTAAACATGTCACTGTTCACTATCGTAACTCTATCCTGAAGCCCATTTTCATAAATAGTGCTTAACGCTCTCTTGACCAAATCTTCTCTCAACTCCACACCGACGGCTCTTGCTCCAAAATCTTTTGCAGCCATTACAACTGTTCTGCCATCACCAGCACCTAAATCAAAGAAAACTTCACCTGGTTTCAATTGAGCTAAAATTAGCATTTGGCGAATTACTTGCGGTGGGCTTGGAACGTAAGGTGCGATATACACTGGTGTTACTCCTTTTGAGCTAGCTTATTTCTTATTCCGAATTATCCAATGTCTTTTCTCTCTTAAAGTTTTTCTACTTTACTAAGCGACATATGTGGCTTTTTTCGGGGTTGGTCTTTTGGCTTCTCCACATTTCATGCAGCTTTGAGCGCATAATTCGAGATATTTTTCTTCGTCTCCAGTGCCGACTGCCTCAGATGCTTTGCGGCAAAGCTCACTTGCCTCTTCGCATTCGCGTTCTTTGCAAAGCTTCGATATGGAGAGGCAGATTTCTTGAACGTCTTTTGGGTCTAAGACTGCTCTATTTGTGCGGACAAGTAAACATATTTCTCGTGCCATAACGCAAGTTTGAACATATTTAATTCTTTCCAGAACTTCTTCGCGGAGTTTCTTTCGGCTTATTTCCAAGATAATTTTTTCTCCTAAAGCAATTAATGATGCATTTATGCACAATATGGCAATCTTTCATTTAAAGTTGTTTGTAGTATTTGCTATTATCAGAATCTTTTACTTATTGCCTTACGCTCAGCCTCAAGAATTAACTCGTAAAATTTGTCATTGAGCTTATGTTCTTCTTCGAGAACGTCAATAATGTCTGATGGTTGAATTCTTCTGGCGCATAAGCCAACTGCAGCAACTTTTCCATATTTCGCTATTAACTGGGCTGTTTGCAATGCTTGTTTATGCAATTTCTCCTCACTCTTAGTTAGTTTTTCACCTTTCTTTTCAAGAATTGGAAGCAATTTCTCTTCTTCCACTTTCAGAAGCCCTAAGGCTGGAGAACCACATCTTGGACATTTAGGCTTATCTGCCAAATCTTTTGCCCGTATCATCTCTATATAATTCCAGCAATTTGTGCATACAAGGTTGCATGTTTCGTTGAGCAATCGTGCCTTTGCAGATTCGATGAGAACAGCGCGCATCCTTTCCGGAGGAATCAAATCAGTCTTCATGCTTACCCGTTCAATGCCAACTCGAGCTACAGGCGTGGCATTTCCGCCAGTTTCAACTTTCTGCAAGTAAATTTCGCTTTCACGAATCTTTCGAAGAACGTAAACAAGTCTTTCAAGGTCCAAATCTTTGGTGAAAACTTCCTTCAATGCTTCCTCATAAATCGGCGTGCCCTCAAAACTCTTTACTAGTCTTTGGAGGCTTACGTTGCTGAAGTCAGCCCACTTCTTTAATGCTCCAAAACGTCTGGCTACATGAATCATTCTTCTCTTAAAAAGCCCAGTTTTCACTGTTGCCCTTGTTAAAGTGTCTCTTATCACTTGGTCTGGCATGGCTCGTATTTCATCGAATAGCTTGATTATTTGATTCGAGTTTGCAGTGCCCATTGTTTGTACGAATATGCGGTATGGGTCGTGTTGGACAACTACTCCATATCCAACTTTTTCTGTGAGCAACTGACCTAATAATTGTGCTAGGGCTCTGTTCGTAAGTGAACCGAAGTTAGCGTGAATTATGACGAAGTCCTCCCAGTCTTCGATGATTATTCGCTTGTCAGTCGGAACTGGAAACCCAGAAGCTATGTGTTCAATTGTTTCTGCTAAGGCACGCAAAATAGTTTCTTTATCAGAGGGATATTGCTCACTTAGTTTTTCAGCTATTTCCTCTCTTGACATTTCCTTCTGCACTTGTTCTTCAACAAAACTTCTAATCGAGCCTACCTCTTGCGCTACTTCAAAAGGAACAGGAATTTCTTCACCTATCCAGCTTGGAATAGCCCCTGTAGGGTCATCAACTGGTTTCACATGCACTTTTTCCTCGCAAATGTGTAATATTATCCATGGGCTTCCTCTGATAATGAATTTTGTTCCTGGCTTGCCATATTCAGCCATAAAGGCTTCATCTAAAACTCCTATTGCTGAGTCGCTTGTTTCGTCCACTACGAGAAATTGTTTTTCTTCTGGTATCATGGACAAGTTTTCAAAGTAATACTCGAAGAGAGCCTTTGTTGTGCGTGGTTTTAAGGCTACTTTGTCTTCGAAGGAAACCCATGCTAGGCGTGGAAACCGCTGATGCATATACTTGAAGATTTTTTCAATGTCTTCTATTGTCAAATCTCTATAAGGATAAGCGTTTTTGAACATCTCATGCACTTCGTTAAATTCCAGTCTTCTGGTTTTGATTAGCAGGCCTGCTATCTGATGGGCTAGAGCGTCGTAAGGCTTCGGCGGAATTTCTACTGGTTCAAGGTTCTCTTCGAGAGCTTTTTTGGCTATGGCTAAAGCCTCAAGGGTATCGTCAGAATCCATTGTAACAATTATTCCTTCAGCTATGCGTCCAATTCTGTGACCACTTCTGCCTACTCGTTGTATAAGTCTCGTCACCTGTCTTGGGCTCATATACTGTATAACTAAGTCTATTCTGCCAACGTCTATGCCTAACTCGAGGCTGCTTGTGCAGACAAGCCCTTTTAATTCGCCGTTTTTCAGTCCTCTTTCTGCGGCTATGCGGGAGGGCTTGGCAAGCGAGCCATGGTGTATTGAAACTGGGAAGTCTATGTCCCAAACTTTGAATCTGCTCGCTAAAACTTCTGATATCGCACGTGTATTCGTGAATAAGAGCACAGACTTATGCCTACTAATGTAGTCGCGAATTAGCCTCAATCTAGATGCAACTTCTGGGTGCGTATAAAGTTGCGAGGAAAGCTTAAAATCGTCAGAATCGGGTTTTGGAAAGACTATCTTTAGGTGCATCATTCTGGCAACTGGAACACGGACAATTTCAACACTTCTATCCTTTCCAACAAGAAACTGAGCTACCCTTTCTGGACTGCCGATTGTTGCTGACAATCCTATCATTTGAAAGTCTTTGCCAATCATCGCTCTAAGCCTTTCCAAAGCCAAAACCAGTTGGCTTCCGCGCTTGCTGTCAGCCATTTCATGAACTTCATCGATTATTATCCATCGTACTTGCTGAAGATGCTGACGCATAAGCCACCCTGGCAATATGGCTTGCAAGGTTTCAGGCGTAGTAATCAAAATGTCTGGTGGGCTTCGGGCTTGTCTAGTTCGCTCCTTCGTTTCTGTGTCACCGTGTCTGACAGCCAATTTTATGTCAAGATTGTTACACCACCATTCAAGCCTCTCCAACATGTCACGGTTTAAGGCTCGCAAAGGCGTAATATACAAAACCTTAATGCCTGGCGCTCCTTGCTGTCCTTGAAGAAGCATGCTTATAACTGGTAGGAAGGCGGCTTCAGTTTTGCCAGTCGCTGTAGGCGAGATGAGAAGGACATTTTTTCCTTCAAGAATTTTTGGAATAGTTTTCTCTTGTGGCTCTGTTGGTTTCGAGAATCCTCTCTGTTCAATTAGCCTTCGGACAGGCTTAACAAGCAGGTCAAAAGCGTTTTTCGGAGGTTCTTTCAACTTTGAGTAAACCTCAAATGCTAAGAATACAGCGGGAAACCATAGGTAAAAGCATTTTGGAGACTTTTCTCAAATAATTTATGTCCAATTTTTCCAATCCGCATCAAAAATTGTATTACCTATGGAAAGATTTTTGCTTGGTGATTTTTGCCATTTTTAATGCAATTTGCAGTAAGCCCCATTACATATTTTTGCTTAAATCTGTTGTTGAACGTATACGCATCATACATCAAGCAAATCCTATATTAATCCATGAACGACAAATCACTGATTTCCTGATGAATATTGCCTCAAACAACGTCAAAATCATGGTTCAATCATGGTTCAAATAACGTTATAAGTCT
>Ga0315268_10007210_pt1 | contig 11729 bp, 6 predicted proteins | sample C1_top_MG_FD_204535 | JGI IMG/M metagenome (GOLD analysis project Ga0315268, IMG submission 204535) | Sediment microbial communities from Yellowstone Lake, YNP, Wyoming, USA - C1_top | ecosystem: Environmental > Aquatic > Freshwater > Lake > Sediment | place: USA: Wyoming | collected 2017-08-01 | reverse complement strand
CCGAGGCCGAAGGCCGGTTGCACGTAGGTCGACGGCGGCCGGTCGTCGACGACGCAGCCACCGTCCCGCGTGCAGGTCGAGATCGGATCTCCGGGGCAGGCCAGCAAGCTGGCGGTCGCGAGCGTGAGCGCGATGCCCAACCAGCGCGTCATCGACGCTGCCCCTGCCTTCCTCGCCACCGGCTGGCTACGGACAGCCCACTTGCGGCGGCGACGCTCCCTGTACGCAGTACAGGCCATTGACGCGCTGGACCGTCACCGGGCAGGCGTCGTTGCCCTTGCTGCCGAGCGTGACCGCGGTCTCGGCCACCGGATCGCCGTTGACGAAGGTCGTGATATGGGCCTGGCTCGACGAGTGATCCCAGCAATTGTTGGCGATGAAATCGGAGATCGTGCTGGCATCTGGGTTGATGGTGCCCTCGGACAGGCCCGAGATCAGAGCGCTGATGCTGATGCCGAGGATGGCAGCGATCAGATCGCTCGGGATCGAGGCGCAGTCCTCGCGGTAGTTGACGCAGCCCTTGAACGTGCCCTGCGCATCCGCGTGCGCATCGAACATAATGACGCGCTCCGGCTCTTGGGCGACGCCGATCGCGCTCCACACCGGGTGGCCATAGTTGAACCGGTCGTCGGTGCCGCCATGGGTCCATTCTGGGCAGGCTGCGGTCGTCGGCGGGCAGTTCGCCTTCTCGATGATCTCGCCGGTTACGGCGTTCTCCAGACGCAAATCGACGTCGCGATAGTCGTCGCCGAAGAAACCGCTGTCGCCGTTTTCGAACGTCATCTCCATTTTGAGCACGTCGTTGTGGAAGGGCGAAATGCCGGTGCCGGTCAGGCTGACCGTGACCAGCGGCTGGGCCGGGTCGTTGCTCTGCAGGGTCAGTGTTCCGCTGACCAGATCGAGCTCCGCCGGCTCGTAGAAGACGTTCATGCTGGCGTTCTCGCCCGGCCGGATGATCGAGGTCGAAGGCGGCGTGTAGCGAAAGTCGGTCGACGACAGCACGGTCATGCCGATCTGGATATTGAGGTCGCTCTGCCCGCTGTTGGAGATCACCAGCGACCAGGCCACGGCAGCGCCCAGCAGCTGCTCGCCAAAATCGTGCGAGGTCTCGCTGACGCCGATCGCGGGCGGGCCGTGCGAGTCACCCTTGAGCTCGACGCAGCCGACACCGGGCGTGTTGTTCTGGTCAGCGGCGCAAAAACGACTCGCGTCGTTGGAGAAGATGAACAGCACGGCATTGGTGCTGGCCAGCGTCGACGGGTCGTAGGTGATGGTGAAGACCTGCGACTGGTTGGCGACCAGGTCGATCGGATTGCCGGTCGCGCTGACGACCGGGTCGACGATCATGCCGGTGTTGAGCGGCGGGTCGAGAAAGACCCGGCTCAGCCGCAGGTTGCCGGCGCCGACGTTGGTGACGGTCACCTCGCGCACCTCGGCCGGATCGTTGGGCAGCACGTTGCCAAAGTCGATCAGCGCCGGCTCGATCGACATCCGCGGGTGGCCCAGCCCCTCGCCCGTGATCGTGACCTCGATCAGCCCGTTGGTCAGGCTCATGTCGTCTGAACGGATGACCAGCTTGCCGCTGTAGGACTGCTCCAGATCAGGAGCGAAGCCGAGCTTGATCTCGACGTAGTGGCCGGGCGGCACCGACTTGGGATAGTCGGCCGCGCTGCAGTTGGTGCAGCTGATCTCGGGATCGGAGACCTGGGTATCGATCTGCGCCTGTTGGATGGTGAGCAAGCAATCGCCGATGTTGTTGACGCGCACGGTCGCTTCCTGGGTCAGGCCGACGACCACGGTGCCGAAGCTGATCGATGTTTCATCAAGCTGCAGGATCGGGGTCATGCCCTGGGCGCAAGCGTACTGGTCGATCCGCTCGCATATATGCGGTGTGATCGATGTATTGCAGATTTCGTCGTCGCGACAGTCCTCGTCGGTCTCGCACTGATTGACAACGCAGACGCCGGCCGAGCAACGCAGGCTGCTGCACTCGGTGTCGATCACGCACGGGCTGCCCAGGGTGCGCTTGTCCGCCGGTTTCTCGTAAATGATCACTTCGGGATCGCAGCCGACCGCTGCGGCGAACAGCGCCGCGAAGCCGAGCGAAATGACATTGCCACGTTTCATGGGTTGACCCTCCACTGCTCGTACCCTGCTTGGATCCTGCCTCATCGCAAGGCACCTATATATTGTATCCGATGGCAAAGCATTATGGTTGCGAGGCGAGACCGCCCGCACCTATGGTCAACTTACTATGGCTCGCCGCAAACGCCAGAAAGAGTCCGAGTCGACTGCTGCGCCCAAACCCAAGGACAAGCCGTTCTTCCGCCCGTTCGAGGGGTTAGCGCGGAAATTGACCAAGGCCGAGGCGGCCAAGGCCGCGCCGTCGCAGCCGGTCGCGGCACCTGCTACAACACCGGCGCTGGACGACGCAAGCGCCTTCGCCGCAGCCATGTCCGGCGTTCGACCGCTCGGATCGGAGATCAAGCGCGCGCGGCCAGCGCTGCCGCCAGTCGAGTTGCAGCCGCGGGTGATGGACGACGACACGGCAGCACTGCTCGAGCTGAGCGAGTTCGTGACCGGCAACGGGCCGTTCGACATCGTCGACGGCGACGAGCACATCGAGGGCGCGACCCCGGGTCTCGATCCGCGCATCCTGCGCCAGTTGCGCCAGGGCGAGTACTCGATCGCCAGCCACCTCGACCTGCACGGGCTGACGCGGGACGAGGCGCGGGCCAAGCTGGAGCAATTTGTCGGCGAAGCGCGGCGGCGCGGCCAGCGCTGCGTGCTGGTCGTGCACGGCCGTGGGCTGCACTCCAAGGACCAGCGGCCGGTGCTCAAGGAGGCGCTGGTCGCCTGGTTCGGACGGGCGTCGCTGCGCAAGCAGATCCTGGCCTTTTGCAGCGCCCGCCCGTACGACGGCGGCACCGGCGCACTGTATGTCCTGCTGCGCAAGTAACGAGTTCAGCCCGGATCGGTCAAGTCGGCCAGGCTGACCTCGCCGCAGACCTCGTCGAGCGCGCTGAAAAGCCGCTTGAGCTGGGTGACGTGCTCCTCGCTGGTGTCCTCGCCGATCATCTCGAGGTGCTCGATCGCAGCGCGCAGTCCGATCAGCAGGGGCAGCACTCGGCGCGCGATTGCGGCGACTCCGCCATCGGCGCTCTTGGGTTCGGGGGCCAGCTCGAGGTCGTTGGTCAGTGCGGCCCTGGCCTCGGCCTCCAGCACCTGCTGTTTCAGCTGCTCGATCTCGCTGCGCATGCGGTCGCGCTCAAGGTGCACCGCGCCGGCTTGTTTTTGCAGCCCGTCGACTTCGGCCTGCGCCTCGCGCAGCAGGTTGAGCTCGCTCTCGACGTCGGACAGCTGGACCAGCGCGGCGTCGCGCTCCTCGCCGATCTGGTTGAGCGATGTCCCCATCGCCTGGACCTGATCGGCCAGGGCGTCCCGCTCCGCCTCCAGCGCGGACAGGTGCGGCAGCAACTCGTCGCGCTCGAGCTCGTACTTGACGATGCGCGAGGCCAGCGAACCGTGCTCGGCTTGCTTCTCGGCCAGCGTCGCGGCGTCGCGACCGCGCTCGGTGTTCATCTCGTCGAGCCGCGCCGCGACCGAATCGCGTTCGGACTCGAGCTTGGCCACGCGCGCCGTCGCCAGGTCGCGCTCGCCCTCGGTCACCGCCAGCTTGTCGCGGGTGCCGTCGCTCTCGATCAGCAGGTCGGCGTACTTGTTGGCCAGGCTGTCGCGCTCGGCCACGGCGTCGGTCAGCTGTGCGGCCAGTGCTTGCCGCTCCTGTCCCAGCGCCGACACCTGAGCCGAGAGCTGATCGCAGTCGGCGGTCAGCATCTGCATCTGCTGCGCGGCAGCGGTGAGATCGGACTGCGCGGCCGAGACCTGGGCCGCCACCGTCTCCGTCTCGGCTGACTGCTCGGACAGCGATTGGCGCAGCTGCTTGGCCTCGGCCCGCGCCTCGTCCCGGTCAAAGTGGCCGGCCGCCAGCTCGGACTCGAGCAGCGCCTTCTGCGTGGTCAACTCGGCGACGCGCGCCCGCAGTTCCTCGGCCTCGGCGCGCGCTGCCGTGCGCTCGGTCTCCAGCGACTGGCGCTCGCGCCGTCCCTCGCCCAGCAACTCCTCGAGACCGGAGATGCGGGTGCGCAGCGATTCGATCTCGCCACTGGCCTTTTCGACCGACAGCTCGAGCGCGGCGATGTGCTGCCCGCCCTGCTGCGCCGCCTGCTGCGCCGCCTGCTGCTGCGAGGCAAGCTGCTGCTGGGTCGCGGTCAGTTGCTGTTGGGTCTGGGTCAGGTGCTGGGCAGTGGCGGTCAGCTGGCCGTGGGTCGCAGTGAGCTGGTTGGTGCTCTCGACCAGCTGACGCTGGGTGTCGCTCAGCCTGGCCTGGCTGTCGACCAGCGCTTGCTGGGTGGCCGCGTACTGCGCCTGCATCGCCGCGAGCTGCCCCTGCAGCGACGTGAGGTCGCCGCGCAGCCCATCGGCCGCCTGGGCATCGACCGCCGTGCTGTCGGCCAGTCGCCGCATGCCCGCCAGATCGTTTTGCAGCCGTTCGTTTTCGATGCGCAACCCGCGCTGCGTCATCTCGGCCTGGCGCAGCGTCTCGGCCTGTTGCCGCAGCGTCTCGTTCTGCTGCCGCACCGTGCCGTCCAGCTGCTGATACTTGGCGCGCAGCTCCTCGAACTCGGCGACTGGTACCCCGGGCGCCGGCGCCGGCATACCAGGATACATCGGTGCCGACATCGGTCCGGACAGCGGCCCCGACAGCGGCCCCGACAGCGGCCCCGACAGCGGACCCGCCAGGGGACCGCCCAGCGACATCGGTTCGGGCGCACCGAAGACATCCAGGCGCGCCTGCGGCGGGATCTGCGGCAGCGGTGGTAGCAATCCGGGTCCGGCCGCCGGCGCCACGGCCCCGCCTTGCGGTCCCAGCGCGATCTGGCGCCGCTGCACCATGTCGAGCAACTGGTTGCCGATCTGCCGGCCCGAGGTCGAGACCGGCACCAGAAAGACGCGACCCGTGGCATTGAGCGCCGCCGCGTCGCTTTCGGCGATGTTGGCGCCAAAGATCAACACCTTGGTGTTTGGCACGTGGTTGAGCAGACTGCGCGTGAAGTCGACGCCGGTCATGTCTTGTAACTGCGCGGCGACGATGACCACCCCGAAGAAGCGTTGCGACATCTGGCGCGCTGCATCGGTGCCGGTGTCGGCGAGCGTGCACTCGAAACCGAAGTTGCTCAGCTCCATCTCGAGCAGCAACCCGATGTCGCCGACAATCAGCAGCGGCGGCAGCTGGCTGCCGGTGCCAAGGTCGCCAAAATCGCCGCCGCCGACCATCGTCGTGTGGACCCACCAGCGGCGGTCGCCTCGACCGACGCGCCGGGCGCAATGAGACAAACCGAGCTGCCGCTCTCGCCTGACTATAGGCTATTCGGAAAGCGCTTCCCAATTTTTGTCCACCGCAGCGACAGCGCGAACCGTTGCGCTGGCTTGCCACGCGACCCGTGCCGGTACGAAATGTCGCGACCCGGTCCGCGCTTTGTTACATTGAATGATCGAGATGGCAGATCACTGGACCAGGCGCGCGAGCTTTCTCACCGGCGTGGCCGCGGCGCTGTTCGCCGGCGTGGTGCTGGGGACTGCCGACACCTGCGCCGCCCTGCTCGCTCAGGAACTGCCGTTCGACCTGCAGCACACGCTCGCCCTGCTCGGCCGCGTCATGGGGCTGGACCTGCTGGTCGCGCTGCCGATCGGGCTCTGGATCGGCGTCGTGCTGTACGGCGTGCTCGGCGACCGGCCGCCGTCGATCGTATGGGAACAACTCGGCTGGTACTTCGACATCGGTTCGCGCGAGGCCGAGACGCGCCGGCTCGCCCAGTTGATAGCTGCGACCGCGAGCGCCGCCCTGGCCGGCGCTGGAGTCTTTGGCGCAGCGTTGCTGGTGTTCGGCCGGATCGTGCGCGCGTTGAATGCGGGCATTGCGCTGGTGCTGGCGACCGTGCTCGCGCTGGCACTGGCGCTGTCGCTGCAACCGGCGCTGCGCGAGGTGTCAGCGCGGCTGCTCGGATTGCGCGGCCTGCTCCTGCGCCGCCACCTGGGGCTGGTATCGCTGCCGATGCTGACGCTGGTCGGGCTGGCGCTGGGGGGCATCGGCCTGGCCTGGGCGGTCGGCCACAGCGGCAACCTGTTCTACGGCATCAACCTGACGCCGGCCTGGTGGATCGCGGGCTACGGGCTCGCGCTCGCGATCGGGTTGCTGCTGGCAGCCACACCGCCTGGCGTGCGCGCCCTGCAGCGGCTGGCGCGGCCGGCCACCTTCGTGCTTTCCAACGTCGCGCTCGGCCTGACCGTGGTTCTGGCGCTGCAGCTCACGGCCGAGGTCGGCGTCCACGCCGGGTTGCTCGACGGTGCGGGCGTGGCGTCGCGCGTCTACAGCACGATCAGCGAGCTGAGCAGCCGCAGCTCAGCGGTCGAAAAAACCGCGCCGCGGGTCGAGGTGGCGACGCAACCGACGGTCAAGGCGACCGGCAGCAATGCGCCAGACATCCTGATCATCACCGTCGATGCGCTGCGTCGCGATCACCTGGGCCTGTACGGCTACCAGCGGCCGACGTCGCCCAACGTCGACGCGCTGGCCTGGCGCGCGCTGGTCTTCGACAACGCTTATGCGCCGGCGCCGTGCACCGCGTCGTCGTTTGCCGGCATCCTCACCTCGCGCGTACCGTCGCGCATCCCGGGCCTGACGCAGGACAAAGAGACCTACGTCTGGCCGACCGAGACGCCGACCTTCGTCGAGCACTTTCACCGCGCCGGTTACCGCACCGAGGGACTGGTGCCGCTGGTGCCCGACTACCTGCCGCTGGTCAACAAGGGCTTCGATCGGTACGACGGCTACTTCGGATCGTCGGAGCACATGACCAATCGCGTGATCGAGCGCTTGCAGCAGCCCAAGGGCGAGCGCAAGCCGCTGTTCATCTGGGCGCATTACCTCGACGTGCACTTTCCTTATCGCAGCTGGCCGGGTTGGAGCTACTTCGGCGACACGCCGATGGACCGCTACGATCAGGAGATCGCCTACACCGACAGCCAGCTGGCGCGGCTGTTTGCGCAGCTGCAGTGGCTGGGCTGGATGGACAACGCGATCGTGGTCATCGCTGCCGACCACGGCGAGGCGTTCCTGGAGCACGGCACCGAGTTGCACGGGGACAACCTGTTCGAGGAACAGATCCACGTGCCGCTGCTGATCGCGGCACCCGGTCTGCCGCGCGGCAAGCGTTTTGCCGGCCGGGTCAGCCTGCTCGACCTGGGACCGACGCTGGCCGATCTGGCGGGCATCGACCTCATCTCGTATCGGGCCGAGGGTGTGAGCGCGCTGGCGCGGCTCAAGGGGCTGGACCAGAGCAATCCGGCGGTGCTGGTCGACGCCTGCCGCGTCGGCACCCAGTTCGCCCTGATCGACGACCACAAACTCTACTACCGCCGCTTCAACGGCGCCTTCTCGCTGTTCGATCTGGCCAGCGACCCGGCCGAGCAGATCAACCTGTTCGCGCGCGCGCCGGAGATTGCCACACCGCTGGTCAAGCGGTTGCGCCATGAGCTGTCGCTCTCCCTGTTTCCGTGATGCGGGCTCCCTCTGCGGTTCTTCTCGACGTCACGCAGTGACGAAAATCACCAACGATCATCGACCCGTTGACCGATGGGGAAAGGCGGGAGGCGTGACCACGTCGCGCGATAATGGAATCTGAGACCACGCGGAGGTGGCGATGGCGATCATCAACGACGGCGGCAGCACAGCGCGGCGCACGATCACCAGCACGCCGACCCGCACCGCGTCGACCACGAGCGCGGTCGCTGCCGAGTCCAAGTCAAGCAAGCCGACGACCGGCGTGGCCGCTGCCACCGCTGCCGACAAGTACGAGCCACCCAAGACCAACACCAACACGCCGCCGCCGGGCTCCAGCATCCCGGTCACCGCGTGGCGACGCCTGCCGTCCGAGGATCGCGCCGAAGTCTGGAAGGATTATCAGACCGCCCAGGCGACCCGGCACGCCGACCTGAAGCCCGGCGAGACGACCAAGAACCCCAAGCTGCAGGACTACCTGATCGCCAATCCTGACGTGAAGACCGTGCAGGACCTGGTCAACAAAACATACAACCAGGGCACGTTCTATAGCACCTGCAAGGACCTCGATCTCGACGCCAACGAGATCCTCAAGTACCGGTCGGCCGCGCTGCGCGACTGGGCGGTCAATCCGGCGCCGCCAAGCGGCAGCGCGCCGCGCACGACCGACGAGGCCAACAAGGTCTTTCTCAACCAGTACCACACGCAGTACAACGAGTACTTTCGCGACGACGGCAGTGTCTCCAACAACTGTGGCCCGACCAGTCTGGCGATGACGCTCAAGGTCGCGGGCAAGATGCCGCAAGGCCTCAACAGCGAGCAGCAGATCGACTACGCGCGCGCGCTGATGTACCCGAACCGGGAGGAGAGCGCGTACCAGCACGTCACCGATGCCAACGGCAACGACGTGCGGTTGCTCGACAACGACAAGGGTCTGACCGCCATCGACAGCGAAGACAACAAGACCGGCATCGTGGCGGGCGCAGCGCAGGCCGGCATCACCACTACCCACGAGACGGGCTGGGACAAGTTCGATACCGCGCTCAACGACGGCAAGACCGCGGTGGTCGAGGGCAACATCAGCGATGCCTGGCGCAACGAGTTTTCCAAGTCCGGCGTCGCGGGCAGCTACGCCAGTGGTGGCGACGGCCACTTCATCGCCGTGCTCGGCAAGACCGCAGGTGGTGACTACATCGTGGCCGACCCGATGTTCTCGGGTGGCACCGTCGAGATGAGCCGCGACGAACTGGCGGTCTTCTTCGCCAAGCAGAACAGCGACCCGAGCTTTGCCGCGATCGATGCGGCCAGCAAGCCGCCAGCGCCGACCATCCCGGCCTGGAAGCTGATCCAGATGCAGTGACGCCGCCGGCTCTCGTGGCGTGCTGCCGCGCACATTCTTCGCCCACTTCATTGTGATTGAAATCACCAATAAATATCAGCACGTTGACCGATATAATGGGGCGGCAAGAACCCCGATTTTCGGCGATAATAGAACTTGGGCAAGCCCAGGAGGCGGCGATGGCAATTTATAACGACGGTGGCTCGGTCCGACGCACGCCCACCACCTCGACGCCCAAGACCACCTCCAAGCCAGCGACGACGACCGAGACCAAGCCGACGACTTCGACGAGCAGCGCAGCGGCCGAGCGCGCGCGCAACAGCGACGCCTTCGAGCGCCACAACGGAACGACCACTCCGGCGCGAACGACGTCCACGCCGTCGTTCCAGGCCGATCCGGAATTGATGCGGCAGATGGCCGCCGCCAGAAGCACGGCCAACGCCGGCGGCGTTCGCAACACCAGCGCCGGCACTGCGGCCAGCTCGAGCACGGCAGCCGCCCAGCAGACCTACACGGTCCAGGCAGGCGACAGCCGCGAGTCAATTCTCAACAAGCTCGGCGCCGGTGGATCGAAATGGAACACGCTCGGTGATCAGGCCACCATCAGGACCCAGGACGGTCGCGAGATTCCCTATTCGCAGGCGTACGTGCTCAGGCCGGGCGACCAGGTCGTGTTCTCGGGCGCGGTCGGCAGCAAGATGACCGCAGCGCAGGCGCCCGCGCAGACCGACAGCGCGCAGGGCAGCGCGACCGCGACGACCGGCGCGGCGACGACGCCGGCTGCGGCGACGACCGGCCAACCAGCCGCGACCAACATCAACCGGCCGCCGCCAGGCTTCCGGGGCGACATGCGCTGGCAGAACTTGCCGCCCGAAGACCGGCAGGCGGTGTGGGACGACTACAACAAGACGCATCCGACGGCCACCACCGGCGCTCAGGGCACGACCTCGGCACTGGGCGTGCCTGGCACCGGGGAAGTCAACTTCAAAAACATGACACAGGCTGAGCAGTACAATTATTTCAAGGCGCTGGTCGAGAGCCAGGGCGGCACCTGGAAAGAGGGAGACGAGGCCAACATCATCGGTGTGCGCAGCCTGCAGGATGGCCAGCCAGTCGAAGGCCAAGGCAACGTCTACGACGACACAATTTTCGTTGCGCGCATGGTCGACGGAGAGCCACAGGTCGAGTCTTTTACCGCCAGCACCGACGCCGGCGCCTTCGATCCCATCAAAGCTGTGACAAATGCGGACGGCACAAGAAAAACGGATCAAAACGGCAACGAATTGAGTCCTTACGGTGGAAACGACAACGACGGCAAATGGGGGGTGAGCCACCTCGCCGACGGCATGTACGAGGATGCCTGGACGATCGGCGGCGTCCCCATGTCGGACAAGGGGCTGCGGCAGAGCGGCGATATCCAGGTCAATTTCGACAACAACTACGACGGCGTGATCTCGGAGGAAGAGCGGGACGGCCAAACCAAGGCCGGCAACTGGGGCATCCAGTTCCATCCCGGTGGCAGCGGCGAACACGTCAACGGCTATTCGGCCGGCTGCCAGGTGATCAAGGAGCAGGAATACGCGCGATTCAAAGAGATCCTGGCCGAGCAGGAACAGGCTGGCCAGAAGACTTTCTCCTATCTCCTGATCGACAGCTCCGACCTGCCGCCCACGAGCGCACCGGCGGAGCCGCCGAGGCCACCGCGCGATCACAACATTCCCGAGTGAGCCAGGGGTGCACGCTCTTCGCGCAGCCATTGCGCCAGGTCAATCCAACCGTTTGCGAAAACGCGCCAGCGCACCGCCGAACAAGACCACCCCGATCAGCGCCAGCATGGCCGCCTCGAACCAGAGTTCGCGGATGCCGACGCCCTTGAGAAAGACGCCGCGCACGATGGTCAGGAAGTAGCGCAGCGGGATGATGTAGCTGAGCTTCTGGAAGAACACCGGCATGTTCTCGATCGGGAACACGAAACCCGACAGAAACATCATCGGCAGCATGAAGAAGAAGATGGTGGTCATCATCGCCTGCTGCTGGGTGCGCGAGATGGTACTGACGAACAGACCGATCGCCAGCGTGTTGACGATGAACAGCGACATCAGCGCGTAAAGCAGCAGCAGGCTGCCGCGCAGCGGCACCTCGAACCACCAGGTGGCGACGATGACGACCAGCGTCGCCTGGATCAGGCCGATCAGCACGAACGGCAACAGCTTGCCAAGCAGCAGCGCGGTCGGCGAGATCGGCGTCACGATCAGTTGTTCGAGGGTGCCGACCTCCTTCTCGCGCACGATCGCCATCGCGGTCAGTGCCGACGTGAAGACGACCAGGATCAGCGCCAGCACGGCCGGCACCATGAAGTTGCGCATGGTGAGCGCCGGGTTGTAGAGCACCTTGGGCGCCACGCTGATCGAGCCGGGTAGCGAGATGCCGGCAGCACCGGCGCGCGCCGTCGCCACCTCGCCCGCGATGCGCGCCACCACCGCCGCGGCATAGGCAGCGCCCATGCCGGCTGCCACCGCATCCGAACCATCGATGGTGGCGTGCACGACGGTCGAGCGACCGGCCGCCAGCGCGCGGCCATAGCCGCGCGGAACGGTCACGATCAGATCGTTCTCACCGCGCTCGATCAGCCGCTCGGCCGCCACCGCGTCGTCGACCGCGGCGGTCACCGAGACATTGTCGGCGGCATCGAGAGTCGCCGCCAGATGCCGGCTGGCGGGCGTGTGATCGCGATCGACCATCACCACCCGCGCCTCGGTGACATCGAGC
>Ga0315268_10007209_pt1 | contig 11729 bp, 10 predicted proteins | sample C1_top_MG_FD_204535 | JGI IMG/M metagenome (GOLD analysis project Ga0315268, IMG submission 204535) | Sediment microbial communities from Yellowstone Lake, YNP, Wyoming, USA - C1_top | ecosystem: Environmental > Aquatic > Freshwater > Lake > Sediment | place: USA: Wyoming | collected 2017-08-01 | reverse complement strand
GCAACCTAAGTGCGTCCGGTGCGCTCACAGCGAGCTTGCGCTGCTGGCAACGGCAGGCTATTTGGGGGCCGTGAGCGCTCGCGACGAACCGCTCGCTTTCCTGGTGGAACATATCTCACCGCAAGACCTGGCCGGCTTTGAGGCCTCGGATGCGGCGCGGCAGCGGGTTTGGGCCTTGGTGGCGAAAGAAAAAGAGACAGGCTTGCTCCCGGAAGAGAAGCTCGAGCTGGAAGACTGCCTGAAGCTGGAGCATCTGCTGGTTCTGGCGAAAGCCAAGGCCCGACTAACCCTGTCGCATGGTTGAGGGTGTCAGCCAGCAGGTTCGGCGGGACGTGATCGCCCGCGCCCGCGGGCGTTGTGAGTACTGCCTCATGCCCCAATGGGCTCTGCTCGCCGGCTGTGAAGTGGATCACGTCATCAGTCGCAAGCATGGGGCTATCACTGATGTGTCAAACCTAGCCCTCTCGTGTGCCCGCTGCAATCGGGCCAAAGGCACGGATGTTGGCTCGGTTTCGCCGGTGGATGGGGCTTTCAGCCGGCTGTTCAACCTGCGTATTGACCGCTGGGAGGAGCATTTCACTTTGGAGCGGGCGCTCATCGTCGGGATCACTCCAGTTGGGCAAGTGACCGTCAGACTGCTGCGATTCAACGATGACGAGCGCATTCTGGAGCGCAGCTTGCTGCAACTGCTTGGGGAGTACCCTCGCCCGAAGCCCGCTGGCTGATGCTCCTGAACACCAGCCGGCGGCCCGTTGCCGGGCCGCTGCTGGCTCGCAGAACCCAGCGCCGGGAGTTACAGTCCCTTGCCGATCATGTATTTGAGCAGATCGGCGACGCGGCAGGAGTAACCCCACTCGTTGTCGTACCAGGCCACCAGTTTGAAGAACCGCTTGTTAAGTTCGATGCCCGAACCCTGGTCGTAGATCGAAGAGGCCGCCGAGTGGATGAAGTCGGTGCTCACCACTTCGTCCTCGGTGTACTCGAGGATGCCTTTGAGGTAAGTCTCGCTGGCGCGCTTCATGGCGGCCGAGATTTCGGCATAGCTGGTTTCCTTGACCGTGCGCACGGTGAGGTCAACCACGGACACCGTGGGGGTGGGCACGCGGATGGACATGCCGGTGAGCTTGCCTTTGACTTCGGGCAGAACCAGGCCGACGGCCTTGGCCGCGCCAGTGGTAGAGGGGATCAGGTTGATGGCCGCCGTGCGCCCGCCCTTCCAGTCCTTTTTGCTGGGGCCGTCCACGGTTTTCTGGGTGGCGGTGTAGGAATGGATGGTAGTCATCAGGCCCTCCTCGACGCCAAAGCCTTCCTTGAGGAGCACGTAAACCACGGGGGCGAGACAGTTGGTCGTGCAGGAGGCGTTGGACACCACATGGTGCTTGGCCGGGTCGTACTTGCCTTCGTTCACTCCCATTACCATCGTCAGGCAATCGCCCTTGGCCGGGGCGGTGATGATGACCTTTTTGGCGCCGGCCGCCAGGTGGCCCTTGGCCTTTTCGACATCGGTAAACAAGCCCGTCGCTTCAATGACGGCATCCACGCCCATCGCCCGCCACGGCAATTGCGAAGGGTCTTTGGCGACGACCACCCGCATTTCCATGCCGTTGACGATCAGGATGTCGTCTTCGGGCTTGTCGGGGGTGGACTTGCGGGAGCCGACGGTGCCCTGGAAGCGCCCCTGGCTCGAATCGTACTTGAGCAGGTAGCCGAGGTTGTCCGCCGGCACAATATCGCCGACGGCCACGACCTCGACCTCGCGGCCAACGAGGCCTTGTTCGAGCATCGCCCGGAAGACCAGCCGCCCAATCCGTCCAAAACCATTTATTGCTGCTTTGACTGCCATAGTTGTCGTTTTCTTCTATCTTAGTTCAGTTGCGTTGGTGAGCCAATCGCGTTGAGCCGATGTTAGTGGCTGGCCCGCCAGCGTCAATGAGATTTGGCGGGGCGGCCTCCAAGCGAGTGTTCTACGCGAGCCGGTTGGGCCAAAAAGTGGCGGCGCCGGTGAACTGGCAGGGGGCTAAGTCCGCGGTTCGGTGGTGCGCAGGCGGCGGCACAGCTCGGTGGCAATGTTGCGCATCACCACCATGCCCAAGTGCGGTTCGCGCTGGACCAGTTGGTTGAAGGCCTCGCGCTGCACGACCAACAGGATGCTGGGCTGGGTGGGCACGGCCATGGCCGTGCGCGGCGCATCGTCCAGGAAGGCCATTTCCCCAAAAATCTGTCCATTCCCAAAAGTCGCAATCGGTTTGGTCTGGTCGTCCCGGCGGATTTCGATCTGGCCGCGCATGACGATATAGGCCTCGCTGCCGGAATCGCCGCGGTTGAAGATGCGTTCGTTGGCGCGGAAGAGCTTCTGGGTGAAGAGCCTGGCGACTTTGCGCAGTTCGCCGTCGCCGAGGCCGTCGAAAATCGGCAGGTTGTGCAAGAGGTTGACAATCGCCACGCCGACCTTTTGGTCCTGGAAATTCCGGTCCACGATGTCGGCGGTGCTCTTGGCGTGGGCGGTCAAGCGGGCGTTCTCCAGGCCGTAGGCGAGGTTGAGCTTGACCAGCTTGACCACGTCAACATAGTTGGGCTGCTTGTAGAAGAAGCCCGGCAGGTAGGCGACGGGGACGAAGCCCAATTGCTCGGCGCTCTTGAGCAGGCGCGGCGCGGTGACCAGCACGTCGGCCTCGACATAGATGGCGTTGAACCGCTCCTGGGCCAGCTTGGTCACCCGTTGCACCAGGGCGCCGCCGGACAGATCGTCGGTGGCAAAACCCTCGCAGAGGCGCACGCACCGGTCCTGTTCGTCCACCGAGTAGGCCAAGCCGCCGCCCACGGTGGCCCCGCGGCGCACCATGACCGCGCGCGGGGGCGCGGGTGGGCCGCAGCGCAACAGCCCCCAGCCCAGGTTGTAGCCGCCGGAGAGTTCCACCGGCGGGTTCATCGGCTGGGCCGCCAGGTGCGCCTCCCGATAGTCTTCGTAAGGCACGTCCTGGAACTGCGCTTCCGTCGAGATGGGGTAACCGGTCGCCCCGTCGCGGACCAACATCGGCTGGGGCAACTTGAGACTGGAGAGGACGTGAGCGACCAGTTCGCTGACCTGGGGCAACGATTCCGAAAGCGGACAGCGGGTAACCATGTCGGTGGCCCCCATGCGCACATAGAAAAGCACTCCCTCCCGGCTGCGGAGGATGTGCTTGAAGGGCTGGAATCCGGCGCAGACGAAATCCAGTTGCTCCAACAAGGCCTGCCGCCGATTGTCGGAGGCCAGCACCCGCACGACCATCACCACCCGCCGTTCTGCGCACATCTGCGTCATTTTGGTCATGAGCGCCCGCGCGGAACCATCGCTGTAACTATCCGGGTGGAAGAGGTCGCGGCCCATGTTGGCGATGGGGTTGACGTTGGACAGAAAAGGCGGGAGGAACGAGATGGCGGCCCGCAGGCGCCCACCGGCCTCGGCGACCCAGGTTTCGACGCCGCCGGCCGGCCCCAACTGCTGCTCGGCCCAGGCCGGTTCATAGACCTGCCGGTCTGGATACTCCTCGCCCAAAGACGCCTTGAGCAGGTCCACCCAAGCCAAGGCATCCTGAGCGGTGGCTGGCCGAATCACCGTGTCCATCAAACTCTCCGACTCGTTGGCTGCTGGCGCCGGCAGCGAGGTGGTTTGGCCTCCTGGTCCGCGCCCGCAACTGGTGCCCGCGACAGGATTTGAACCTGTACGATGTTACTCACTAGAACCTGAATCTAGCGCGTCTGCCAATTCCGCCACGCGGGCAAAAGCAGCGCCGCGGCAGTCTGCTGACTGCGGTCGTTCACCCGCCGCCAACGGCTCGCTGCCGTGGTGCACGGGTATTTGTTACTTCACCATCTTCAGTCGCGCAAGAGAAATTTGCGGGAGCCGGGGGCGCGGCTTTAGCCGCGCTGGGCGCGGTCCGGCTTCTCGTCCAGTCAACTCACCAAACGCGGACCAAAGGCTGTCCATCACCGACCGAGAAACGGCGCCCACGAGGCTGCCCAGGAATCCCTTGTCCACCGCTGTGACCTGAAAGACCAAGGCTACGGACACCCGAGGCAACCCGTTGCCGCTGTCGGGCTCAACCAGAACCGTGCCGGGGAATCGCAACGTGTCCTGCTGCGTGGTCAAGGGCGCCAACAACACAGTGGGGGGACCCGCGACGCCCGCGCGCTCTGCACAACAATAGCCGGGCGGCGTCCGGCTTGCGCGCGTCCGGCTCCAGCCGGCAACTCGACCCAATAAAGGTCCCCAACATTCATCAGGTTTCCGCTTCGTAGGCAAAGCGGTCCCAACTCTCAGCGCCCAAGGCCTGCCACTGGCTCAGTTCAAGCGCAAGCTCGCGGTTTGGAGCTCCGCCCGTCAAGGGAACTAACAGAATGCCGCCGCGGGTCTCAACCACGCGGATTGGCGTATTGGGCGCCAGCCGGTATCGCCGCCTGGTCTCTTCGGAGAGTGTCACTCGGCCGTCGTGCCCCACCGTTGTGCCGGTCGCAGTCGCGCTCATGTTCACTATTCTCTCTCCTCTTGCCCCCAGATTGCAGCGATGCTGGTAGCCAGTCAAGTTGTTTGCGGACACTTAAAGCCGCCGCCTCTTTGGTGCCAAGCGCAATCGCCTCAGTCCAGTCGCGAACTATACCGTCAGTGCTTCTGCCGATCGGCGGCGGAGGGCTTGAGCCAGCGCCGGCAGTTGATCGAATCGCTCCAGGCAAACGCCCACCGCGCCGCCGCCGGGGTGGGTCTCGACGAACTCCGGGTCGGGCTTGAGGCCGAATCGGCGGTAGAACGCTTGCCGGATAAACTGCTTCACGTCCTCAACGCCGACCTTGTGCGTGTCAACGTGGACCTGGAAAAAATCGCCCTGGCCAGCAGCGTTGACGCGCACGGCGACGGCGTCCTGGCCGAAGCCGCGCTTGAGCATGGCCTCGGCCAGATCAATCAGGGCCAGGCCGCGAAAGAAGCTGCCGCCTTCGAGCAGACGCGGCTGGGGCGGCAGGTCGGACGCCAGCGCCGCGTCGTCGAGGCCGCGATTGTAATCGAAAGGTTGCGCGCCGAAGCGTTCGAGCCAGCGTTCCATCAGATCCGGCCCGGCCAGCCCTGTTTCCCAGTCCATTTGGGTCAGCATGGTTTGGGCATCGGGGAGGCGGCCGGGGTCAATCGCAAAGCCGCGGTCGCCCCATTGGGAGCGTGACACCCATTCAATCCACGCCTCCGGATGGTGGATGAGGTGGAAGTTCTTGGCCACCTCGGCGAAGAGGTAGGCCACGATGGCCCGCAGCGGCACGCCGTTTTCGAGAACGGTCTCGCCGGTGCCGGTGTGGCGGCGCAGGCACGGGTCGCGCCAGCCGGCGAACAAGCTGGCGAAGGTGGCATCGGTTTTCTCGGCGGCGGTGGTGGCGTCGAGCTTCTCCAGCTCGGCCAACTGCTCGCAGTACCAGTCTCGGTTTTCGTGGATGCGCTGGCGCAACTCCGCTTGGGAGACCAACAGCGGCAGGCCCCGCAGCACTTCAGCGACCCAGCGCCGGTTGGCTGGGCCCAGCTCGCCATCGCGGACCAGCTCCGCCTCCAGCGGTTTGAAAAAGTCCTGCTCCAGCGGCAGGCGCGTCAGGATCGCCGCCAGCTCGGCGGCTTTGCCGGTCATTTTGCGCATTTCGCCGGTGGTTTGCCCGCCCGGCCTGGGTTCCGGGGCGTAGGCGCCCGCCGACCATTGCCAGGCCGCCCGGTCGCGGTCCACCGAGTAAGGAAAGAGCACGCGGAACCGTTCCGCTGGCACCGGGTAGGTGCCGAGGATGCGGTAATTGTCGCGGGGATTCGATGAGATGAGGGTTCCCTGGCCGGGGCGGCCTTTTTGCTCGGTGGCTTGGTCGAGCGAACCGGCGCGGACGCCCGTGCCGTATTCGGCCTGGCAGGAAAGATGCACCAGCAGCTCCGGGGGCAGCCCCAGGCCAAAGAGGGCGTTGAGGGCGTTCTTCGTGGCCACGGTGACGGCGGAGGAGCTGGAAAAGCCGCCGCGTGGTATGTTCCCGGTCAACACGACGCGCAGACCGCCAAAGGACTCCCGGCCCAAGGCGGCCTGGACCTTGGCGCCCAGGCTGCCGGCGCGCACGGTGCGCAGGGAAGCGATGGCATTGCCAATCAGTGGAAAGGGCCGCCGCATGCTGGCGCTGATCCACAAAGAGGCCGGCGGCAAGGGTTGTCCCTGCTCGCGACGCCGGGCCAGTTCCTGATCAGTGAAATAGCCGAGGGACAGCAAGAGGTTCTCCGCCATGCGCGTGCCGAAGCCTTCGTAGCTATACAGGTCAACCACCTGCTCGCCGGGGTACATCCAGTCGGGCTCGGCGGTCAGGGAGGCGATCTTCTCGGCGAATTCGGGGTTGGTGGGATGCAAGTGAATGCGGCGGTCGTCTGAGCTCTGGGTGAGAATGACGATCTGCTCCCGGCCCGAGGCGTCCGCCGCGCCGATGGGCATCTGCCAGGCGGGGCCGCAGAACCGGCCCATGTCCGGGTGCATGAAGGCAATGCGGAGGCGTCCGCCGGCAATGCCGAGGGCCACCGGCTGGTCCGGCTTGAAGCCGAGCTGGGCGGCCGCGGGGAGGAGTTCCTCCAGTTGCAGCGCGATGGCGGCGACCTGTCCCACGGGCCGCTCGGCGCGGACGGCCGCGGCGGCTTGCTCCACCCCCGGCGCTGGCGGCGGGCGGCGGCTTTTGGCCGAGCGCAGGATGCCCTCCAGCAAGGCCAGGTCCATGGGCGTGGTGACATCCGCGCAAAGCAGGTCGTACTCAGGGTCGGCGACCGTGGTGGTAAGGGTGCGGATGGGAGCGTTGGCGCGGCGGATGCTGGCGATGACGTCGGTGAGGTAGAACTGTCGCTGGGCGTTGTCGTTGGCGAGGGCTTCGAGATGACGGCACAAGGGGCGGGCGCGGATGGCGTAGAGCGGGCAATTGGCTTCGGTGAGGTTGTCGAGGGACTCGCGCAGCTTGGGGTCGGCGATGGCGTCAATGTCTCTTTGCTCGGCAATGCCCACGACTTGGTGGCTGGCGTCGCGGATGATCCGGCCCTTGCCGCGATGCTTGGGCGGCTCATAGAGGGCGGTCAGGAAGGTGAGCTGGGCTTCGCGCCCTTCGGCCAGGTGCGTGTCATAGAGCTTCTGAAAGACGGCGGCCGGCACGATCCGATCGCCCATGCTCACAATGAGGACCGGGTTGAGCCGCTCCAACTCCGCGACGCTGAACGCCTCGTAAGCGGCGTAGGCCGTGCCGCCGGTGGGATTGTCCGACCGCACATAAACAACGTCCTCACCGAGCGCCGCCGCGACCGTTTCACAGCGGTAGCCGACAATGCAAATGACGGGCGCGGGACTGAGGCTCTTGAAAGCCTCAATCGAATGCCGGGCCAGCGGCACGCCGTCAACTGGTTGCACGCACTTCGGCTCCTGGCCAAAGCGCGTCCCTTTGCCGGCAGCCAAAAGGACCAAGACCGCCGCCTCGGGCCGCAGCCCGCCACGCGCAGCGAGCCTCTCCGGATTCAGAATCTTCGCCCTCGCCAGCCTGACGGCCTGGCCGAGACGCATTGGTTTGTCGTCAGCTTGCACGCAAAATACTCAACCGGGCCGGACCTCACGCCGCGCGCGCGGCCACAAGCCATGAAAATGGGGCAAGCGGTGGTTGGCGCGAAGCGTCGTGGAGTGCGCCTGTCCCCTGGCGCTTTCGCCGGCGCACTGGTCGCAAAAGCGGCAGTGCCAGCAAGCCGGCACACTCCAAGACGCTTCGCGCGCAAGTACCCAACCCCGATTTGATGGTCATGTTCACGCGCCGCATGGCCCGCACTGCCCGTTGCTTTTGTAGCGCGGGGGCGTGCGCCGAACAAGAGGCGAGTTTAGCTTTCGAGTGCCCCTTAGGCGGATAATCAGCTTGCGTTGAGGCGAGTTCGCAAACGATGATTGCCGCGTGAGTTGCGGAATAGGTGCCGACATGGAAACCGGGGCGGGCTTGCCCTCAGAACCCTCGCCGGGTTCGGCCAGGGACGATCCCACGCCCCGCGGGCGGGGTGCCCCAGACGCCGCGCCGTTGGCGGCACTCCACGACGAGGAGGTCTTGCACGCCCGCGCCATGCCGCCGGATGAGAAGCTCTTGGCCGGCGAAGAGCTCTTTGCCTGGGCGTGCGACGTCACCCTGGCGGGCATCCGGAACCAGTTTCCCGAAGCCACCGAAGAGGAGTGTCGGGAGATTCTCTCCCGGCGGCTGGCCCTGGCCCGGAAGCTCGAGCAAGAGCCGTGACTATCAAGGACATAACCCTGCGCGTCATTGACGCGCTGAACGCGGCCGGCATTCCGCACGCGCTGGTCGGCTCGTTCTCCAGCAACTACTATGGCATCCCGCGCAGCACGCAAGATGCCGATTTCGTCGTTGAGTTCGGGGGCGCCTCGATCGCGGAACTGCTGGCCCAGCTCGGCCCGGGTTTTGTGGCAGAGGCACAAGTGAGTCTCGAGCCCATGACCGGCACCGTAAAACACGAACTCCGCTTCCGGGGCACATCGTTCAGAGTGGCACTATTCGTTTTGTCAGACGACCCGCACGACCGGGAGCGATGGCGCCGCCGCAAGCCCATCGAGTTCTGCGGCAGACAAACTTTCCTCCCCTCTCCTGAAGACGTCATTGTGATGAAGCTCCGGTGGGCCAGGCCCAGGGACATTGATGATGCTCGTGGTGTGATTGCGGTCCAGCGAGACGCGCTTGATTGGCCCTACATCGAAAGCTGGTGCGACCGGCACGGCGCGCGGCTGGTGCTGGAGCAGGTTCGCCGCGCAGTGCCGAAGCTCTGAGCGGCGGAGAAATGAACTGGCCGGAGCAAATGACTCCGATGAGCCCGCGCGGCGTGGCCGCCGCGCAACCCGACCAACGCCCGCTAGCCGGCCTCTACCTCGACCAGCCCGAAGAATGGGACGACCCGTACCGGTTCTTCCGGTGGTGAGGAGAGGGGCTCACCTACGTAGTCAGGCAGCCAGCAGACTGCGGACAGAGATATCTTCGTCCACCTCTTCCCAGTGAATGCCGACGCCTCCGCCAAGGAGACGCCAGTTGCGCCGCTGTTTGGGAGTCGCTCGCCGCAGACGCGGGAACCATTCAAGGGGAGCAGATACACGCTGCCCATCGGCCAAGGTCACCACCAGCGAATCATCGGCGAATCGAACGTCCACCCCGTCCGCCACTGAACTAGAGGCCAAAGTGCTCGTTCCAAGAAGAGATGAAGTCATCACGACGCTCCTCAATCATCTCATGAAGTTGGGTCAACTCATGACTCCGAAAGCCCGCTGGAATCCGGCGCTCCGGCCTGCCCGCTGGGGTCCGTCGCACGGCTGTCGCTGTCTCTGCGCTGGACGGAAATTCGCGGCTCCGTCAGCCAACTGGAACGGCACTTGGGGCAGCGGGAAGGTTTGGCGAGCTTGTCCGTGGCGAACTCAAAGCCGCACTTCCGACAGCCCGCTGGCGCGACCACCGCGACGTACTCGGTGTGCCTGAGGCTCTTGAGCAAGTGCTCCAGGTCGTCCTTCACGGTGCTGAAGGGTACCCTCAGCGCGCGGGCAATCTGCCGGATCGACTGCGGATGGTCCAACAGCAACTCAATCAGGTCTCGGCGGAACATAGCGGAGTCGCTTCGATAAACCGCGGGGAAGTCTATGAGAGTCGCCTTTAGAGAATGTCAGCCAAACCTGATCCCCTCGGCGCTTCTTCGCTAATACTGCAAGGCGCGGTAGAACAGTTGCGGTGCGGCTGGGTTGTTCGTGTCGGTGAGCTCAAACGGGCTGTCGTCCGGCACCAGCTTGACAACCACGTTCCAGTCAACGAGGTTGGTTGAACATTGGAGGCAGAGGCTCCGGCCGATTTGCACCTTGAGCGTCAACTGCGCCTGGCCGCCGTTGGCGCGGGTGATCTTCTGGAAAGATGGCCGCAACGTCGGCGATTTGACGGTGATGGTGACCTTGGCAATGCCGCTGTAAATCTGGCCGTCCCAGGCCCGATAGGTGAAGCTGTCGGCGCCGTAGTATCCCGGCTTGGGGGTATAGACGTAGTTGGTTCCCAGGCCGGCCAAAAGGCCGTGGGCGGGGCCTTTGAGGATGACGCAACGCAGCGGGTCGCCGTCGGCATCTTGCAGGTTGAGCAGCAGCGGCGATGCCTGGTTCTGCAAGACGATCACCTCCTCGTCCCTGGCGTCTGGTTGGTGGTTGGGCACAACGACACTGATGGAGACAGTGGCGGGATCGCTCTCCAGCTCGCCGTCGCTGACCTTGAAGATGAGCCGGTCCGGCCCCAGGTAGTTGGTCTCCGGCGTGAAGATGAGGTCGGGCGCGAGACCGGCAAGCTGGCCGTGGACCGGCGGCGTCAGAATGGTGTAAGTCAACGGGTCAGCCTCCCCGTCACTGGCGACCAAGTCGAGGTCGGTTGGGGTGTTCATTATGACCCTGGCCGAGGAGTTAACCGCCACCGGCGCCGTGTTCTGGTCGGTCACCTTGATTTGGATGGTTGTCTCCGGGCTGCTGAGTTGGCCGTCATTGGCCTGGAAAGTGAATTCATCATTGCCCAGGAAGCCTGGTTCGGGTTGATACACGTAATTGGTGTTGCTGCCGGTCAGGGTCCCGTGGCCAGGGGTCCGGACAATCTGGTAGCTCAAGGGGTCGTCGTCGGCATCGGCGGCTTGGAGGGTGATGGCCAGGGGCTGGCCGACTTTGGTCACCAGTGATTGGCTTTCGGTTTTGGGCGGGTTGTCCCGGTCCAGCACGGTGAAGGTAACGGTGGCGATCTGGCTGTCAAGCAGCCCGTCACTGGCCTGGTAAGTGAAGCTGTCCGGGCCAACATAGCCCTTTTTAGGGTAGTAGGTGGCCACATTGGGGTAGGCCCATAGCTCGCCCTGTTCGGGGCCTTGGACGACCGTGAAAGTCAGTTGGTCGCCATCCGGATCGGTGGCTAGGAAGCTGACGTCTTGTTGAGAGTTTCGGTTCAAGATGAAGGCCTGGTCCTGCGCCACCGGCGGGTTGTTGACGTTCTTGACCATCACGGTGACATCACCCACGCTCTCGGCCCCGTGACCGTCGGTGATGCGATAAGTGAGGCTATCCATCCCGTAGAAGTAAGGCTTGGGGGCATAGACAACATTAGTGCCGTCGGCGAGGCTTACCGACCCGTTAGCCGCCTGGGTGAAATCAACGATGCTCAAGCTGTCGCCGTCGGGGTCGGTGTCATTGGTGAGCACGTCAATGGCCACGGACGAGTTCTCCCAAGTGATGGCGCGGTCGGCGACGGCTTCCGGCGGGTCCTCTACTGGCACCACGGTCACCCGCACCGAAGCCATGGCCATGCCGTCTTTGCCATTGTTGACGGTGTAAGTGAAGCTGTCGGCGCCGTTGAAGTTGGTGGCTGGCAGGTAGAGCAGTGTGCCGGCAGAGCCCGCCTGCGCGAGGCCATGATTGGGCCGGCTGAACTGGATGACCCGCAGCGGATAGCCCCGCGGGTCGCTGTCGTTGGCCAGCACTTCTATTTCCACCGGTTCATCCTCCAGGGTTGTGGCCTCGTCGTCATTGGCGACGGGCGGCACGTAGTCGGTTCTTGCCGCAAACACGGCGGCGCGCTCGCTGCTGAGGCCGCCCGGATCCGTGGCGATGAAGTGGATGGTTTCCTGGCCGCTCCAGTTCGGTTCCGGGGGAAGGATGAGGGCCAGACGCACGGGGCTGATA
>Ga0315268_10007208_pt1 | contig 11729 bp, 16 predicted proteins | sample C1_top_MG_FD_204535 | JGI IMG/M metagenome (GOLD analysis project Ga0315268, IMG submission 204535) | Sediment microbial communities from Yellowstone Lake, YNP, Wyoming, USA - C1_top | ecosystem: Environmental > Aquatic > Freshwater > Lake > Sediment | place: USA: Wyoming | collected 2017-08-01 | reverse complement strand
CAACAACAACAAACTCCTACTTGACGATCGTAATCACTTTCGCGACAATCCCACTGCCAGCGTCGCTTCGCTCCGACCTCTGATCACAGCGACCCCGGAACCCTGATTACCTTCATCGGAATCCCCACGGACATCGAAATATTATCCGTTGATGAGAACTACTTAACCATCCGGACGTCGAGTGGCAAGAAAAAGCGTCGCAGAACCAGCTGGATTAAGAGAATTGCTGGCCGAATGACCAAGGGCAAAGTGATCCATGTGGACGCGCTCTTGCGGGGAAGCGGATCGAGCAGGAACCAGCCAGAGACGATTCTTGCAAGTATGCCCGACGTGGAGTACCTGATGAAGGATAAGAAGAAACACGTCGTATGGGTTGGCGAGAACACGCACAAACTTGGAACACTCAAAGAGCAGGAAGAATGAGCCCGAAGCACTACAGGAGAGCCGATGGATTGGCGGGTCACATTTGAACGGCTTCAAGCTTTGGTTGGTCGCCCCCTCAAGTCAATTTCCGGCAAGACCGATATTACAGTAGTCTCTGTCGATGCCGATCTGATAGTTGTGAAAGGCCAGAGCGGCAAAAGGAGCCGGCCGTGCGACGAGCTGAGGAGAATTGTCGAAAAAATGGATGTGGGCCAGCCGATCCATGTTGATAGTGTCCTTTTTGGCAGCGGATCCAGCAGGAATCAGCCTGAAACCATTATTGCGAATATGCCGGACGTAGAATGGCTGAACCTGAACGCACGAAAGCATATCGTATGGGTGGGGCGGCAGACCCATGAGATCGGAACTCTCAAGGAGATTGACGATTTTGAAGCGGCGCAGATCAGGCTGCGGTTTCGAGGGCAAGGAGCGCTGACGGGAAGGCGTCCCACTACTTTGCTTGTGCGGGCCAAGGATGCACTGAAAGCAAGCGATCTCATTGCAGCGGTGTTGCAGACGTCAGTGCCACAACCAATCGCAGGGACTGCGGGATACCGCATCTCCCACAGCGGAGGTGAACTTATTCTGGCGCACGTTCCTCAAATGCCTGGTTCAATGGAGCTGATTCCTGTGCTTAAAGTTGTCGACCAAAATGAAGCAGTTAATAGAATCCGGGAGCTCTTTCCAGACCTGACGGTAGAGCAGATCAACTTGGATCAGGAGTTCAGAATTGTGCGAGCTGCAAATGGAATTGTCCTCGCGCTTGAGTAGGGCGGCAACGAAGTTGCGCGGAGGAAAGAAATCCCGCAGCCAGCCAGTGGATCTTTACGCAGTGGAACATATTCTGCGGAACGAATATGGACAGCCCCGGCACGGTAACAAGAGAGACCCGTTCAACGAATTGCTTTTTGTCATCCTGAGTCTTCAGACGAGTGCAATAAATTGTCACCGGAGCTACCGCTCGTTGCTTGACGGATTTGGGTGCAGGTCTTCGTTGGCAAGCGCTTCCAGAAGTCAGATAAGAAGACATATTGAAATTGCCGGGCTGGGACGCCAGCGGGCTGGAAAAATCGTGGCGATCGTCCGGGCCATCCTTAAGGATCGAGGGGAATTATCGCTAGCTTTTCTCCGGAGGATGAATACCGAAGACGCTGAAGACTACCTGACCCGCTTGCCTGGTGTGGGAAAGAAGACTGCGCGGTGCGTCCTAATGTACTCGCTGGATCGGGAAGTGTTTCCGCTCGACACGCATTGCGCGCGCATTCTAAAAAGATTAGGTTTTAAAATTCCAGCAGGCTCGCTCCGCCGATGCGAAGATGAGATCCAATCTTTAATACCCGCCGGTATAAGGTATTCGCTACACGTCACTATGGTCAGTCTCGGCCGGGAGATCTGCACGAGCCGCGCGCCGAAGTGTCGGGAGTGCCCGATGCTGAGTATCTGTCCCACGGGCCGCAGTATAATGGCGATCTCAATTGGAGGCGGAAGGCCTCCCGTTGGTGTTGGTCGATCTGTCGAATGGCCGATGAGTTCTTCCAACTTGCCGTGATTGGCAAGGCGAAGGTTTCTACTTCATTTTCACCGGATGCGTCCGGTCTGAGCCGTCTGGACGGAGGGATGAACCAGACGGGTGATGACTGGGGATTCCGGGGCATGGTGATCACGATCACCCCGGAATCCCCACACAAGGCGATGGGACGGGGGAAATTGGGACTGTTATGTATCATTACTAGGCCAAGGCATAGTCCCGCGTGGGTTGTCTCCCTGTTAGCGATCGTGGGGTAGTTCAAAACTGATTGGACTTTCTGTGTTCTTGAATGTTCTCGAAACTTACAGCCAAGTGCTGCCCAAGCGTGAGATCAGTTGTGAATATAGCGGGCTGGCTATCTAGCCAGCCGAAGACAAGTCTGTTGGGTTCATCACAGTAATCGATGCGGAGCCACATCCACTCAGATTCGCCTGTTTTGTCGTTCTTGATTTCGAATTTGATGTAATCACCCTGCTCGAATTTCATTGTTCTTTCTCCAGCCAGGGATTCTAGCAGGTAGCAGACTTTTGTTATTCGACCGGAGAAATGAAACCCAGGTTCCTTAGTCGCAATTCCATAGCACGAGGACTCACCTTGTATCTGGCAGAAAGAGATTGGATCGCTTTGGCGATGCTCTCGTGGTCGGGCTTAAGTCTTAGCCAATCCTTCTTTAGGAAATGGGCAGGCATCAATAGAGCTGCTGCGAATCCATTGGCCTCTATTTCGCCGACATCAATTGCGTCCGATGATAGTGCGTTTCTATAGTTCACTCGAAAGTCTTCGTCAAAATGAACTCTAGTACCCCTATGTAAGAGGAAATGGCCGATTTCATGCGCGATCGTAAATCGTTGTCGGTGCTCATGTTGAACAGAGTTCACTGCTATGACTACTGATCCATCAGTTCGAATCAGTGCTCCCGATACATCTTCCTTGCCGGGTGAATACCGCACATCAATATCGAGAGATTCAGCCAAGTCCGCAATGGGGACTGGAGGGCGCGAAATGTCGTTATTATCCAGCAAGCTTCTTGCTTCTTGTTCGAGGTCCTTGCGTCTTCGCATCGTTTGCTCCTTCGGTTAGTTTCACATTCATCTGTTCTAGCCATTCTGATCGGCTAACGCTCAGCGATTGTGCGGTATTTGGTTGGGTAGCATGTATGGGTGAGGGAAGTAATTCTTTGAGGTCCGTGGAAAGGAATCGGGCGATTGTGTAAACCGTATGCAGCTGCACAGGCTGGCGGCCCTTTTCCATGTTTGTGATTGAGGTTCGCGAAAGACCTAATTCCTCAGCCAACATCTCTTGGGAAACGTGTTGCCTGCGCCTAGCTTTCGCAAGCATTTGGCCAAACGTTGCGTAGAAAAGCTTTTCAAAGCTCTCTGGTTTCACCAAAGCTAGTTTGCCTGGCAGCAATTAAAATGTCAACTACATAAACATGTTTGCTTTACTGACCGACAGGCCAAATTAGCATGGGTTTGCCTAGCTGACGCTGGCCTTTGTGGCGTTGACATACGACCGAAATGGTGGGATGCTGTAGGCGTCGCGATGGTCTACATCCGCAATGTAAGGGTTTGGATGAGGACATGCGCGGAACGGCAAAATCTATTTAGGAGCAAAATACATGAGCGAAATGGAAAGCAATGATGTCACTCCTGGTGGAGTGTCAGGGAGTGAAGGGCATGGCAAGGATCATACGGTTGAGATCATTCTCGATGGCAAGGAGGTAATCAGCCCCTCGCGTTGGAGAACAGGTCTTCAGATTCGAGAATTGGGTCCGGTGGATCGTGTGGAGGGCTTCGAAACCCAACAGGTCAATGCTGAAGGAAAGAAGGTTCGGACGATCCGTGATGACGATCTCATCGAACTGCACAAGCACGAGGGGTTCCGCACAGTGCCCAATCATGGAGGCCCTGGTGCCACAGCCGTCTGATTTGCTGCTCCAGGCCGTTCGGGAACTGTCCGCGAAGTCGGGGCATGATTTTCAAAGTTCAATGGAAGTCGTGCCGAATACAAGTTTATTTGTGGTTCACGCCAAGGAACATGAGTTTCGGGCAGAGTACACGGTCAGTTCGGGAGTCCTTGGCTTTCGAGTTCCATCAAACTACCCAGATGCTTCCCCGGAGGACAGCTTCTTCATTGTTCCGGTAGACGTCAAACTGCGGCAACCGGATGCGGTTCGCCAAAGTGTCGATCTCAACCGCGCCGGCCGAGCAGAAGGTCTCGTTGTAGGTTCGGCGCTGGGAAACGCTCCTGTCTTGCTTTTTTCATGGCATCTCTGGGATCGGTCACCATGGGACCGTCGGAAGCACACCTTGTTTGACCATTACACTCATTGCATCAGACGCTTTGAATTGCCGGAGCACGATTGATGGGATTGAACGAAAGGGTCACTCCGCATTCTGCTTCGAAACTTGCGGAAGAAATCCATATCGCCGCGGAACGAAAAATGTGGGACGACATTGTCAGAAACTTGCATGCAAAGGCGCCAAATGAAGCTTGCGCGTTTGTGCTCACTGTTCCAAGCCGCGGTGTGAAACGAGCGACCGTGATTATGCGGCGCGTTCTGTGGCCTACCTCGGGTGAGGTTCAAGCTACACCATTCAGTCTCGAAATCTCTGCCGACTATATTTCTCGAGTGATGGATGAGGCCGTTGATGCGGGACCACTCGTAGGTGTCTGCTTGATTCATACACATCCTGCTTCTGATAGGGGCCCGGGAAAGGGAAGCTTCAGCCCTCGGGATGATTGGTATGAGAAACGTCTATTTCCAACGCTCACCCTCGGTAGAAAGGAAGCAATTGCCGCGAGCCTCGTCCTAGGCAGTGAGGGGGATGTTGACGGGCGCATTTGGTGGGAAGGTACAGAGGGAGTGGAAATGCAACGAGCTCACGCCGTGCGAATCGTGGGATCTCGTCTCGAAATCATTGAAACACCCTCCTCAGCCTGGACGGATCATACCGACCCAAAGGTTATGGACCGCTCGACGCGACTCTGGGGCAAGGAAGGCCGGCGCCGTCTACAAAATCTGCGCGTTGGCATTCCCGGAGCGGGAGGTACGGGCAGTTTGTCACTCTTCGCCCTAGCGACCATGGGCGTTGGCAAACTCGAAGTATGGGACAAAGATATCGCAACTAAGGAAAACCGACATCGAACGGCGGGAGTCACTGCGTCACGCGTTGGCATTCCGAAAGTGCGTGCCCTTGAAGCACTCGCGCACGAAGTTCGAACGGCTGCGCCATTCGAAATCGAAGTCCATGAGGATTGGGCAACGACGGAGGAAGGCCTGCGTCAATTAAAGGATTGTGACATTCTTTTTTGCTGCGTGGATCGATTTGCTCCGCGCGTTGCACTCAACGATCTCGCTTATGCTCATCTTATTCCGACACTAGACATGGCTTCATGGCTTCACCGAAATGATCGGAAAGAGGTAGACGCCCTAATGACTCATGCGCAGGTGTGGTCGCCTGGCATGCCCTGCGCCTGGTGCCGGGGCACATTGTCGTCTTATAAGCTGATGCGTGAGGCACAAGGACGACAACAAGCCATTGAGAAGAGGATTCCCTATGGCTTGCCACTCGAAGAGACAGAAGGAGCGGAACCTAGCGTTTTGCCATTGAATATGCTTGGTGTCTCGCTGGCGCTGATGGAATTCATGCAGGTGGCGCTCGGGATCACGACGCGAACTCCTCGTGATTTGAAGTTCACACTTCCCGAATGGGAGCTAGACGAAAACGATCTCGTGACCAATATCGGATGCGACTGTGAGAGCAACATCGCCGCGGGAGATACATTGGCGATAAGACCGATTCTTTTGGTTTGATGGTGGGTCTTAAAAAGTGAGTATAGGAGATCATACCAGGCGATTTATTTGACATAAAACATCATTTTACGTCATGCTATGTGTTGGATAAGTTGCCTCATGAGCCAACTATTGAACATAAACTATAATCACACTCTGAAGACCACTGGACCCCGAATGGCCCAGTTCTTGATGGAGGTCTACGGCTCGGGCCGCGCGACGTTCACCAGCGCAAAGTCCAGCCATTGTCTGGAAGTTCAATGTGTTGAGGGATGTGGGTTTTGACGGGCGGGATTCTCCAGGCGCCGTCTGGAGAATTGGCCATGCGAGATAGAAATATCTCATTTGCCAGAAGTTGCTTCTAGAAAAACCCCTGCCGAACTGGCTTGGTCTCTCCTCCGAGTGGTCCAAGCCCCGACCTGTTCGGCGGAATGGATCTGGTTTTGAGCGAAAGCAGATCCCCCTCAGGTTTCTTGGGATTCCGAGGAACACACCTGCGCGATAGGGGCTTGGAAGTCATAGGGCGAGTTCTAAGAAACTCGAAGCGAGCGGAAATCTGGCAGCGTAATTTGGCCCTCCGGAGTTTCGGTCGCAGTTGCGAATTACCGGAACTTATTCCTAATAGGTGAAAATTGAATCGCCGACTCTGAAATGACTTAGGCAAGGTCGACTTCTTGTCTGAAGGAAGCACGGAAATATTCGAGATCCGACTTGAGAAACCGGATATTGCGGCCCATCACGCGCAAATGGGGAATTTGTTTTCGCTCGACCCAAAGGTAGACAGTTTGCGGGCTGACACCAAGGAATTTGGCTGCCTGCCGGACGTTCCACGGACATTCATCGTTCGAGTTGCCGACACTATGGGGTGGTTCCGTGGGCGCGGTTCTATTCATAGGTTTTTCTCAGTAAATCCACTTACTGGATTTACGTACCGGCAGGCTGATTTGTACCACGCCGGGATAAATTTTCGAAGTCGTTCAATTCCGAACACCAGGCGATGGTGCGGGGAAATTGAGACAAGGGTTAATCATTCGTGGAGTTCCTTGGCCGATCATGGGAATGGTGCAGGCGGTGTCTGCAAAATGAACCGCCATTTTGATTTCTGTTGTAGGTATATGCACAATACCCCAAGAATATTGGTTGAGAATGAGCATGAGTTTCGGTTGACGGTGTTCATAAATATTCAACCCACGCTGCGAGAACCACATTAACATGTGTTAAATCAATTAGATACGTTAATTTAAGCGCCCTATTGCACTCCTGTATGTCATTAGTGCATAATTCACCAAGAATGTTGGGGGATAGTGAAATGCTGGGACCTCATAAAGAAGCCGTGCGTCAGCTCTACGAAATAGCCCAATCGCAACAAGGATTTTTTACGACCAAGCAAGCCATCCGGGCGGGGTTCGCGGAGAGGACACACACCTACCATGTTAAGGCCGGAAACTGGATTCGCGAGCACCGTGGAATTTACCGGCTTGCGAATTTTCCAACTCCGGAACGGCCGGACCTGATGCTCTGGTATCTCTGGTCTCAAAACCGGCGGGAAATCGCCGAAGGGACATACAGTCATGACACGGCTCTCAGTCTTCATGAACTTTCGGACATCATGCCGTCGAAGCTGCACATGACCGTGCCCAGAGACTTTCGCCGCAACAGCAAAATTCCGGAGATACTGGTTCTTCACCGCGCGCAGCTCGAAACGAGTGACGTTCAGGAAATACATGGGGTGCGTGTGACACGCCCGCTGCGAACAATCGTGGATCTGCTGCAAAGCGGGCACGTAGACCGGAGCCAACTGAAGCAAGCCGTCGACGAGGCGATACGGCGAGGTCTCATTGGCAGGAGAGAAATCGATCGCATGCCAGGCGAGAAACTGCAACACTCAATTCGCGAGCTAGCCGGGGAGCCCGCGTGATGGACGAAACAAAATCATATAAAACGGCCGGCGCGTTTCGCACTGCTCTGGAGTCTCGCTTGCAGAGGTATGCGCGCGAGGAAGGCACGGATCTGCAGCGCTTCCGCCGTCAAGTGGCGTTCGACCGCTTCCTGGCGCGAATGTTTTCAAAGGGGCCGAAGGCAATCTACCCGTGGGTACTGAAGGGCGGCTACGCGATGGAGTTGCGGACCCATTCTGCACGGGCGACCAAGGATATTGACTTGACGCTGCACGATGGGACGCGCCTGTCCAAAGACCCAAAGGAGCGGCGTGAACAGGTCCGCGCCATACTGCAAGAAGCCGCGGCGACGCGCTTGAACGACTATTTCGAATTCCTTGTCGGGGAAGCGAGAGAAGATCTGGAGGGCGCTCCCGAAGGCGGCAGCCGGTACCCAGTGCAAGCGCAAATGGATGGACGAGACTTTGCGCGCTTTCCTGTGGACGTCGGTATTGGCGATGAGGTGCTGGAGCCTCTGGACATCGTGACCGGCCGGGACTGGCTCGGCTTCGGAGGCGTGGAACCGGCCTCGTTCCCGGTCATTTCGGCGGAACAGCAATTTGCGGAAAAGCTTCATGCCTATACGCTGCCGCGCGGGGGTCGAGTGAACACCAGAACCAAAGATCTCATTGACATGGTGCTGTTGATCCGCGGAGAAAAGCTCGACAAGGGCAAGACCACCGCGGCGGTCCGTGCGACATTCTCGAAACGTGCGACCCACGAGGTTCCGCGCGACCTCGATGCACCGCCAGAAGAGTGGAAACCTGTGTTCGACGCGCTGGCGAAGGAGTGCAGTCTCCCGGTGAACCTCCGGGAGGGGTTTGAAATGGTGCGCGATTTCACGCGAACATTGGAGAAATAGAGGGTGGGACCCGATTGCAACGCAGGGACCGGCCTTTTTCAATTTTGACAAGGGTCGTCCGGCTTATGAAGGTGCGCTGCGCCGCGATAGCAAAGGGGATGCGCCGCCGGGCGTCCTGTAGTCGTGGTCCAGCTTGCGCAGCGCATGCCTCCCTTCCGAGTTTTACTCCTTTTGCTATCCCTTTCAGTGTGGCAAATATCTCGCCAACACATCCTTCAAGCTTCCGTCTTTTCCTGTCCTTCCATGAATGGGAAAGATACGAATCTTCGCAAGATCGAAGGATAAGCCGCAGCCAGCCGTTTGGCGTGAAATCCCCTTTCGAAGGTGTTTCCACGGAAATTGCATTTCCTGGGCGATTTCATCCTTGGTAGGTTTATGGCTTTCTTGATTTGCTGCTTCCGAAAGGGAGAATGTTAGCCTTTCGTCGAGAATAATAATTGTGAGGTAGGCATGGCAATGGGAACAGGAGACGGTTCCACATCTTTGTCATCTAGCTCGTCAGAAAATCGAGAATCTCTCCGCCATGCTCTTCAAGAACAGGTCGTGTCCCATTCAAATAGATCCGGCAGCACTTGTCCTCGGATATCAGTACCTCCTTATAGGTTAGGGAGCGTCCAAAAGGCTCCGCGGTACCCATTGCCCGGGCCAAGAATTCGAACATGGACCTATTTAGCCATCCTTTCGAAAGGATGTGTGGGTCGCAATGCCAATGTTCCGGATTTCCAAAACGAGTGACGAATACGATCCGCCTTTCCTGTTTATGAAGAGCAGGCATACGATTCAGAATGCTGTTGAGGTATAGGTCGCCAAAGGAATAGCCAATGACAAGTAGCCGAGGAGACTGGCGGATCGCCTCGCAGAGAACATCCTGGTATTCGTCATACGGTTGCGCGGTCAGCTTGTCAGGTTTTCGCAAGCCGGTAATTATCGGTCCAATTATGGCTTCCTCATTTGCCTGAGATGTGTTTGAGCTTCGGTTGAACCACGTTTGCCGGGCGCTCTTCGAATCACGGAACTTCCACAAATCGTGAAACGCCGCGCCCCACAAGTCTGTCTGCACTTCCTTCGGATATCCGAACAAAATGCTGCCATGCAAATGCAGGATGCGTAGCGGACTGGCTGACCAGATTCTTTCGGATTTGAACGGAACAGGAGTGTTGGCAGCACGTCTGTCGTATCCATCCTCAAAATCCACGGCGATGCGCTCAAATAAATCGTCGTAATTGAGCGTGGCCAAATCCCATTGAGCGCACCCGAACGCTCTGGTCCAAAATGATTGAAACCAACGGTGCTCAAAATCCGGCCGAAACGCTTCGGCAGAGCCTTCGACTCGCTCCGCAACCGCTCGCACCAGATCGTTCTTGGCGTTTTGCAAGGCAAACGGGTCAAACCATCTCAGGTCGCGCGGAGAAAGAAAAGCAGCCGGCCGTGGACGGAATATCGGCGCCGTTGTCCGATGCCACCCTGACCTGTAGGAATCGAGCGTTTCGAGGGCATGGAGCATATCTTCAAAATTGCATTCGGCAGGAGCGAGAAATTCATTCAGACGAGACGCCACATCGCGTAAAAAAGGCACTTCATGCCAGTCGCCGGATATCGGGTCCCGAGTTGTTTGGAGTTTCAGACATACGTCTTGTGTCAAGGATCCGACGGTTGGACCACCGACTTGAATCGTGGCCCCAGCGCCAAGTATGCAAGTTACGCGTAGCTTCATCTGTTGTCGGCAAGTACGGGCAGGTCGAGTCGCACGCTTGAAAAACCGCAGCAAACCGGTGAACCAACTCAGCATGTCCCATTCCTCCGAGAGGCGATGTTGAACCATTCTAAACCTATCGCTGTCAGCTTCGTGCGAGAATGCTCTGAAGAAAAATCGCAAAATACCTTCTGAAACTTTGAAGGCAAGCTCCATCGATAGGTGGTTTTTCTATCGCTCACAACCCTGAGTTTGGAACAACGCGATTGGCCGACCCCTGGTGAGAGCGATCGAATGCGCGGCTCGGACAAGTTTTCCGACCCGGCAGATATCCGTGAAATGGAGCAGTCGCTCGCAACTGCATTTGTTTAGTCGAATGCTCTCTTGGAGAGCATGAAGCGCGACTTGGACGCCAATTGTCCTGCGATATTTGAAGCAATCAGCAATCGTTTTGGCTGCGCTGTAAATTCGTACGGGCACAGCATCAATCCTCGCATTCACTACGCCCTGGGTCAGCGCTTTGCCGGAGAAGCGAACGAAATGCATCTTTAAAGCCTTCTGGACTGGTTTTCTTGCTTTGTGGTCAATCGCCATCCAAATGTCGTCAGGAGTCGAAGGAACGAGCCCATGAAAGTGAAGGGCGGATTTGAGGCATACAACTCCGTGTGGAACGAGTTTACATGCGAGAGCCAGCTGACATTGCACATCGAGCGGTCGATCCACGGAGATGTAAATCCCTCGGTCAATCTTCGTGAGAAGTCCGCGACGCACCGCCCTCTGGAGAACTTGCCGGTGAATTCCATGCTTCCGCAGGTCGCACGCACGAATAACCGCCAATCGTTTGACGAGGGCCCGCAGGCGTTCCAGGGAGGTTCTCGGCATATGATTGTGCCAAATCGTCGGCAGTTTTCGAGGCCGTTTAAAAATTCAAGATGGGGGGTTCGTGCTCCCGACTGTGACAAAACGTCGGCACATTCTAAACCGTTGTAGGCTGTTGGTTGCACAATAGTTGCACAATTGCGTCCAAACAGGGGCAATGGGCACCAATTTAGGGCAGCTCACCCGAACATAAGTCCTTTCCTCCGAACACCAGGCGATGGGACGGGGAAATTGCTAAACCACTTGGCTCGAAAGGGTCACAGGGGTTCGAATCCCCTCCTCTCCGCCATATTTCCTTTAAGTCCTTTCAATGCCAGAATTTGGCGACTTCGTTTTGAAATTATTTTCATGTCCTCCAGAGAGTCGGTTGCACAGTAGTTGCACATAATCTGCCAACGGTGTAACGAACCGTCGTCTTCACGTTCGTTGAGGAAATCCAGTGACTCCGAATCTTTAGAGAGCCTGATTCTCTCGTCAAAGAGCATTCGGTTCTGAGCCGAAGGGTTGGAGTTGTATTGCCAAACTTTTCACTTTCCTCGACCATCCTGGGCTTCTCTTCCACCGTCCGGTGCCGTCTCTTCTTCAGCTCTCTCTCAACGATTGCCCGCCCA
>Ga0315268_10007206_pt1 | contig 11730 bp, 14 predicted proteins | sample C1_top_MG_FD_204535 | JGI IMG/M metagenome (GOLD analysis project Ga0315268, IMG submission 204535) | Sediment microbial communities from Yellowstone Lake, YNP, Wyoming, USA - C1_top | ecosystem: Environmental > Aquatic > Freshwater > Lake > Sediment | place: USA: Wyoming | collected 2017-08-01 | reverse complement strand
TTCAGCTCCACAGCATACTCCATCGGCAGCTCTTTCGTGAAAGTCCCGATGAACCCGAGCACGATCATGGCGAGGGCGTCCTTCTCGGAAATGCCCCTGCTCATCAGGTAAAAGAGCTTCTCCTTGGCTATCTTCCCGACTTTAGCTTCATGCCCGACAGTAGCGCTTTCGTTGAAAACCTTGATTGTTGGGTAGGTGTCTGAACGCGACATGCGGTCAAGCATGTAAGCGTCGCACTGGACGAACGAACGGCAATTTTCCGCATCCTTGGCAATGCGCACCAGCCCGCGATAGGACGTCCTTCCGCCCCCCTGGGATATGCTCTTGGACACGATCTGCGACGTGGTCTCCGGAGCCTCGTGTATCATCTTCGCTCCGGAATCCTGGGTCTGGCCCGGTCCTGCGAATGCGACCGAAATGACCTGCCCCCTGGCCCTCCTGCCCCTGAGGATGATGCACGGATATTTCATATTCAGTTTCGACCCGATATTCCCATCGAGCCATTCGACAGTCGCATCCTCGTCTGCGACCGCGCGCTTGGTTACAAGGTTATACACGTTATTGGACCAGTTCTGGATGGTTGTGTAGCGCACATTAGATCCTTTCTTCGCGAACACCTCCACGACCGCGGCATGGAGGGACGCGGCGGAGTAGATCGGCGCGGAGCAACCTTCCACGTAGTGGACAGACGCCCCTTCTTCGACGATTATCATAGTCCTCTCGAACTGCCCTACGTTCTTCGTGTTGATGCGGAAATACGCCTGGAGGGGGATCTTGACCTTGACACCTTTTGGGATGTAGACGAAACTGCCGCCGGACCAGACCGCCGTGTTCAATGCTGCGAACTTGTTATCGCCTGCCGGAACTAATGTGCAGAAATATTTCTTGACCATGTCAGGGTGCTGCTTCAGGGCGCTATCCATGTCCAGGAAGATGACGCCTTCCTTCTCCCATTCCTTGCGCAGATGGTGATAGACCACCTCGCTATCGTATTGGGCGCTCGCCCCGCCGAGGAACCTCCGCTCGGCTTCCGGCACGCCTATCCTGTCGAATGTTTTCTTGATGTCCTTGGGGACCTTTTCCCAGGCATCCGTCTTCTCGTCCGTCGGGCTCGCGTAATAGCGGATCGAATCGAAATCGATCCCCTTAAGGTCCGGGCCCCATTTCGGGAGCGGCGTCCTATTGAATGTCTCGAGTGCGTTCAGCCTGATATCCAGCATCCACTTGGGCTCTTTTTTTATCTTGGAGATCATGGCGACGATCCCGGCATCCAGCCCTTTTTTCGCAAGATGCGCGTAATGGATGTCATCGCGGAAATCGTACCTCTCATGGCTGATGCCGATATCCTTGGATCCGGATGCTCCTCCTGAGGATCCGCTCCGGTTCGTCGTTATCTTCGCCATGGGCCGCCCTCACCGATTCTCGCCGAAATATCCCGTTGATTGCCTGGATTCCACTTATGCCGCTTATGTTTTAATATCCAGACGGCGTTATATCCATTCTGTTGAGCGGCGGGGTTGATAACGAGTGTTCGAAGCAAAAGACCTTCATGTGCGTATCGGCGGCAAGGAAATCATCCGCGGGATCGATCTTAGCCTTGAAGCAGGTTCCATCCATGTGATCATGGGCCCCAACGGCGCCGGAAAAAGCTCGCTCGCGATGGCGCTGATGGGGAATCCGGAATTTGCGGCCTCTGGAAAGATCATCCTGGACGGGGCGGACCTCTCCAGGTCCGGCGCAGATGTCCGTGCCAGGGCAGGCATGTTCCTGTCATTCCAGAACCCTGAGGAGATCGAAGGGATCAAGGTCGGGAATCTCATCAGCAAGGCCTTGGACTCGCGCGACAAATCCGGTCCTGACCTGGACCGGATGGTGGAGGCCCGCAACAAGCTGATTTCGGATTGCAAAAAACTGGGCCTCAACGAATCCTTCATCTCGCGCGACCTCAACGTCGGCTTCTCGGGAGGAGAGAAGAAACGGGCCGAGATGCTCCAGATGCTCGCCCTCAAACCCAAGCTCGTCATCCTCGATGAAGTGGATTCCGGTCTCGACGTGGATGGCGTTCGCCTCGTAGCCGATTCGATCAAGAAGATGCAGGATGGCACGAGGTGTTTCCTCATAATCACGCATTACCCCCGATTGCTGAAACACATCACCCCCGACAAGGTGCATATCCTCGATAAGGGCATGATAACCGAATCCGGAGGCCCGGAGCTCGCCCACAGGATCGAAGAAGAAGGTTATTCCGGGGCCCAAGCCAAAAAAACCCGCAAGGGACCAGAAAAAAAGCCGTGAACGCTATCCATCATCCATCCAATAGGCGAAGATGACATGCTAGACATCGAAAAAATCAGGAAGGATTTCCCCATACTGGAGCGCGAGGTCAACGGCAAGAAGCTCATCTATCTCGATTCGGCAGCCACCTCGCAGAGGCCTGCCCAGGTGATCGATGCTGTGGACGATTTCTACCGCAACAGAAACGCGAACGTGGCGCGGGGTCTTCATCGCCTGTCGGAGGATGCGACCCTTTCATATGAAGGCGTCCGCGACAAAATCCGCTCATTCATCAATGCTGAAGACTGCTCGGAGATCATATTCACGAAGAATTCCACCGAAGCGATAAACATCATCATGCGCGGATTCGGCGAGAAGTTCATAAAGAAAGGGGACCGGATCGTCACGAGCGAGCTCGAGCACCACAGCAATTTCGTCCCATGGCAGGTGCTTGCCAAGAAAAAAAAAGCCGTATTCGAAGTCGCAAGGATCACCGCTGACGGCTCGATCGATGAGCATGACCTTGAGAAAAAAATCACCGGCGCGCGCATCGTCGCCGTTTCGGCCGCATCGAACGTGACCGGCGCGATCCCGAACGTGCGGAAGATCTCGAAGATCGCCCATGACAACGGGGCGGTATGCGTCGTGGATGGCGCCCAATACGTGCCCTCCTTCCCCACGGACGTCCGCAGGATGGGATGCGATTTCCTCGTGTTCTCGGGCCACAAGATGCTCGCCCCCTTCGGCGTCGGAGTGCTTTATGGCAGGGCCGAACTCCTTGAATCGATGGATCCCTTCTTATATGGCAGCGAGATGATACGGAAAGTGACGCTCAAAGCGAGCCAATGGAGCGACCTCCCTTCCAGATTCGAATCCGGGACCCCGGATGTCGGGTCGGTGGCCGGATTCGGGGCTGCCATCGATTATATATCGAAAATCGGGTTCGAGGATATACGCTCGCATGAGGAGGGGCTGACACGTTACGCGCTCGAAGCCCTCGGTCGCATAGACGGGTTGCGGGTGCTCGGTCCCACGGATCCAAGGAAACGGGCGAGCCTGGTCTCCTTCACCCTCGGGGATATACATCCCCACGATGTAGCCGCGCTCCTGGATGAGGATGGGATCGCGGTACGGAGCGGCCATCACTGCGCCATGCCCCTCCATGACGCGCTCGGCATATCCGCGAGCACAAGGGCCAGCTTCTACATCTACAATACCAAAGCCGAGATAGATTCGCTCGAAGCATCACTAGGGCGCGCGATCAAGGTCTTCAAGTGAAAAGATGGCATTTTTTCCTATTTTGTGATAATTTCAGGTAAAATCTAAGCAATAAAAATCTTTGCAGATATCAGTATGTGTCATGACAACCGATCACCCCCAGGTCCGCCTGAGGCATGTCCCCCCGAGGCCCCTATACAAAGATTTCCGCGACCGCAAGAAATTCCGGACCTCGAAGGAAAATTGCGCCAGCGAGCAAGCGCTCACGATGAGCGCCAAGATGATCCTGCTGACCGCGATCGAAAGGAACCGGCCCGCCGAGGCGAACAGCCCCCCCGATCCATCCGTGCGGATCCAGGTCATAGACCCTATCGAGCTGAAGGACTTCATCGAAGGCAACCGCTTCTGGAGATCCGAGTTGATCCGGATCAAAGGCTGCGGCAGGGCCATCCTCCACGAGATCGAGCAATATGCATCGGCAAGCGGGATCGATACCGGCGTCTCAGCGCTTGACAGCAAAGCTTTGGAATCGGTCCCATTGATGTGGAGACTGAGCAACCGCGCGATCAAAGCGATCCGCATCCTCACAAATACGGATGTGCCGACTTTCCAGACATTATATGATCTTATCCGCGAGAATCCGGATTGGTGTTTTGATGTCTTCTGCCTGCGGAATTGCGGCTGGAAAACGATGACGGATATCCTCCATTTCGCCGACCATTACGCTCTCCTGCCGAAATCCAAGGGAACCATGGGCCGCTTTTCCGAAAAGGCGTTCTTCGATGAGGCCGCCAGAAGGAAAAAAGGCCTCTCGGCCAATCCGGAGAGACAATCGCCGCATATCGATGCGCAGCGCGAAGGGAGGAGCGAACCCCCTCCGACAAATATTTAAATACCCCCGTACCCGAGAAACGGATAGCCAGCGATTAAAGGCGGTCGGATGCTATGGGCAATGAGGATATCTACCAGGATTTCATAATCGAGCTCTGGAAGCATCCGCGCAATCATGGCACTATCAAGAAGCCGGATATCGTCTCCGAGATCGACAATGAGACCTGCGGAGACCGGATACGCCTGTTTTTGAAATTCAAGGGCAAAACCGTGGATGAAGCGAAATTCACAGGCTCAGGCTGCGCCATAAGCCAGGCGAGCGCTTCCCTCGTGACAGGGATGCTGGTCGGGAAGACCAGGGACGCCCTGAAGACGATCTCGAAGGACGATATCCTCGCCCTTCTCAAGATAGACCTGTCGAAGAACCCGAGCAGGATGCGCTGCGCCCTCCTGCCGCTTGCCGCGCTCAAGAAAGCGCTCCAACCCGATCGACGCTGACACCGGCGTATCGCGGGATGGAAAGATTTATAAATAACCTCTCATTTACCACGTATAAGGGATCATGATGAAACTATTCGAGAATAATGTCGGCAAGTGGGATAGGATCGTTAGGATAGTGGTCGGGGTAGCGATCCTTGTGGCCAGCGCAATGTTCATCCGGGCTCCATTGTTGTATCTGACTCTGCTGGTATCCGTAATCTTCATGTTCACCGGAGTGGCAGGCACATGCATGCTATATTCGGTGCTGGGCATGAACACCGGCGCCGAAACGGGCGCGAAAGAGGGGAAGATACCTGCGGCATCAGCGGCCCCGGCGCAAAAAAGAAGGAAATCGAAGCAATAACGAATCCTTTTTTTTCCTTATTTTTTAATCTTTCATTTATCGATCCATCAAACCGGCCGGAACCGGCCGATATTCCTTTCAGAATATTCCTTTCAGATGCTTTTTTATTGGAACCATCCGAATCAATTGTTGAAGTGATGCTATGTCATCGAAGAACTACCTTTTCAGCTCAGAATCCGTGACGGAAGGCCATCCAGACAAGATATGCGACCAGGTCTCGGATGCGGTCCTCGACGATCTCCTTCGCCAGGATCCCCGCTCCAGGGTAGCGGTGGAAACCGCAGCCACAGCCGGATTGATGATCGTCATGGGCGAGATAACCACGAAAGGATACGTGGAGTTCCAGAAGACGGTGCGGAGGGTGATCCAAGAGATCGGATACACCAAGCCAGACTACCTATTCGATTATCGAACCTGCGGAGTCCTTGCGTCCATCGTAGCGCAATCCCCGGATATCGCCCAGGGTGTGGACTCCTCCAAGGAGCATGAGCAGGGGGCGGGGGACCAGGGCATCATGTTCGGATATGCGACAAAAGAGACCCCTGAACTGATGCCTCTTCCGATAATGCTGGCCCATAAGCTCGCCCGGAAGCTCGCCGAAGTGCGCAAAAACGGGACCATCCCGTATCTCCGGCCGGACGGGAAGACCCAGGTCACCATAGAGTATGTCGATCACACGGCGGTGCGAGTCCATACGGTTGTCATCGCCGCCCAGCACGACCCGGATATTTTCCTAGACAGATTGAAATCCGATATCATCGAGCACGTCATCAAGCCTGTCTGCGGCCAATGGTATGACAGCAAAACCGTCGTGCATATCAACGGGACCGGAAAATTCGTGCTCGGAGGCCCTGCGGCCGATACCGGCGTGACAGGGCGGAAGATAATCGTAGACACCTATGGCGGGCGGGGCCACCATGGAGGGGGCTGCTTCTCCGGCAAGGACCCGTCGAAAGTGGACCGGTCCGGCGCATACATGGCTCGGTATGTGGCGAAAAACATCGTCGCTGCAGGCCTTGCCGATCAATGCGAGGTTCAGATATCATACGTTATCGGCGTGGCGAAGCCGCTCTCCGTGTTCGTGGATACGAGAGGGTCGGCGAAGATACCTGTCGAACGGATAGAGAAGCTGGTATTGGACCATTTCTCGTTCAAGCCTGCCGACATGATACGGCAGCTGGACCTGCTCCGGCCGATCTATCAGAAAACCGCCTGCTACGGGCATTTCGGCCGCGACGACCCGGATTTCACATGGGAGAAGACCGATATGGCGAAGAAACTGCGAGCCGAATCTGGGCTTTGAGCGTGCTTTGAACGTTTGAGCGTACTTTGAACGTATAAGCGCTTTGAGAGGATGATCGATATGGCGATTTCACATCTACGAATAACGATACTGGCGATAGCAATAGCGTCCATCATTTTCATCTCGGGATGCACCGGGAATGCCCCATCAGATATCAGCAATAGCGCATCCTTGGGGGACGGCAGCAGCGCAACAGCGATATTGGCGAATACGAGCGCTGGGACCCCATCGAACGCGAGCGGCCCATCTACAGGCTCAACGACCAGTTCTACGACCGGCAAAGAGATCGCCGTTTTCGAGACCTCGAAAGGGAACATCGAGATCGAGCTGCACCGGGCGGACGCTCCGATAACCGTGGAGAATTTTGTGACCTACGTGAAATCCGGCTTCTATGACGGGACCATATTCCACCGCGTGATCGCGGGATTCATGATCCAGGGCGGAGGATTCAACGAGGCAGGCGAGGAGAAGATGACGCGAGCGCCCATAAAACTCGAATCCGGAAACAGGCTGCACAACGGCATCGGGACGATAAGCATGGCGCGGACTTCAGCTCCGGATAGCGCGACGGCGCAGTTCTTCATCAATACCGCAGACAACGGTTTCCTGGACAGGAGCGCATCCAGCGATGGCTATGCCGTATTCGGCAAGGTCGTATCCGGGATGGACGTCGTTTCGAAGATCGAATCCGCGGACACAGCATCGCACGGCGCATATGATGATTGGCCGGTGGAAAAAATCGTCATAAAACGGGCATATATGAAATGAAGATCGCCCGTAAGGCGGGATCAAGCTATCCCGTACCCCTTATTCTTTTCCTTTTTCATATCTCGTTGATGATGACCCGTCTCCTTTTTTCCGGTATCCTGTTGATGATTCTCTTCTTCTCCTTGTCATAATACCCGAGCCCGACGGTGAATCCCTTGTATCGCAAGACCATGAATTTATTGGTCTTGCCTATGTCTGCCGGCAGATCCTTTCCGGAAGCGAATAGAACGGCTTCCTCGCGGCTCAAATCTATGGCATTCTTATCAGCAAGATGGCCGAAATTCTGGATGAAAGCATTCGTAGGGTTGAAACCCGCATCGCAGGCGGCATATCCGAGTTCCCCGTTTATATGGCTCTTCTTGAGGCCCTTCGAGCTTATCCGGACCCCCTTGGCGTAGAACATCTCAGTGGTTTCCGGGAGCCGGATCCCGAAATGCTTCTCCAGGTAGCGCTGGAAATTCTTCTCCTTATTAGCGATGAAGCCCATAACCGTGATCATCCTCCTGTATCCGTTCCAGTCTCAGCGGGATCCTTGGCTCTTTCAGCGATACGATCCCCCTTCCTGATCTTGGCGATGAAGAACCCTTCGCTTTCGAGATGCTGGGGGTAGATCCTGTAGCATTTGCGGAATTCGGATCCGAAATCGCTCAACCCGTGCTCATGGGGGATGTCAAGCGTGATGTCCAACAGGTTCGCGCCGTTGACATTATCCAGGAGGTTCTTCACCACAGCCTCATTCTCCTCCTTGGCATAGGTGCATGTCGAGTAGACGAGCTCGCCCCCTTCTACGAGTGCGTCATAGGCGCTGAAGAGCATCTTCCTCTGCAAGGTCGATATCCGGTAGGAATGGCTCGGGTCCCATCTTTTCGAAGCGCTTTCGCCGCTACCTAGAGCCGTGCACGGGGCATCGAGCAATATCCTGTCGAAACGGCTCCTCCAATTCAGGTCGCTCCCATCCCTCATGGTGACGAAGCAATTGAGGATGTTGAGCCGGTTGATCGTAGAATACAAGGCCGATATCTTCTCGCCCTTCACGTCGTTTCCGACCAATACGCCGCTATTTTTCATGAGCATAGCCATATGCGAAAATTTGGATCCCGGAGCTGCGGCGACATCCAGGACATTCTCGCCTGGTTTCGGGTCCAGCACGAGCGAGACGAGTATCGATGGCAGGCTTTGCGGATGGATCAGGCCGAGGAAGTATTCCCAGGTCTTGCCGATCTGAAACGATGGGGGCTCATCTAGCACGAATGCGGCATCGTAATAGGGCGAACGCTTGGCCGATATCTTGGATATCTCCGCGAATCTTTCAAGGCTCGCCTTGATCGTATTCACCCTGAAGAACCGTTTTTGGGCATAGAACGCGGCCATGGCTTTTTCATAATCGGTGTATGCCGAGAGCCAGTCCCGGAACTCCTGTTCTTCCATGTCAGGATTATCCCTGAAAGCCATTTTTAATAGGATTGCCGCTATTAGTGTCACGATATGGCGGTTTCATCCTGCATGAACTGCGGCCGCTGCTGCACAAGCTACGGTGTATGCGTCACCCCATCCGACATAGAGCGGATCATCAAGGCGAGCGGATCGGACCCCGTGGATTTCCTTATGATCATACCCGAGCCGCCGCAGCGCGAGCGGAAGGAGCCATGCGTGCTCATCGACAATGTCCGTTCGCTGGTCGTCCTTCGCTGGAGCAAGAAGCGGGACTGCGTCTTCCATGGCAAAGACGGATGCACGATATATCCGTCACGGCCGATGCTTTGCCGGACATACCCGTTCTCTTTGGACGGGAAGGCATTGAAAGACATGAAATCGCGGGCCTGCCCTTGCCTCTGGCGGCCGAACGAATCCGATACAAACGTTTATTTGGCGGACCTAGGGACTTATGGATCGGATATAGAACGTTACCGCGATATCGCAGACGAATGGAATTCAAAGGGCGGCGGATCCTTCATGGGATTCATCACATTCGCGATATCCAAGGTCCGTAGCGAAAGGATGTGAACGGATTATGGCTGATCCAGAGATGGCGACAATCTGCCCACGGTGCTTCAGATTGGTCGAGGCAAAGGATTTCATGGACCGCTTCTATGTCGGGGCATTGGAATCGGTGCTTCCCAGGATACAGTGCCCTTGCGGCTATATCGGATTGCCCATCGAAGTCGCAATGGAAGAATACCGGAAATACCTCCGTGATGGGCAGTGATATCTCCCCCCAAGCCGAAGCATTTAGCGGCATTTAAATAATTATCATGGGTTTCTAACCCAAGTGATGAAATGGATCTTCTCAAAACCATACTGGTATCTGTATCATTGTTGTTGCTCGTCTTCTACGGATGCGTCCAGAAAGGCGAGGTCGTAGGCAACGATTCCGATGCGCACGGCTGCAAGGGTTCTGCCGGTTATACCTGGTGCGAAGAGAAGCAGAAGTGCCTCCGATCATGGGAGGAGAAATGCGAATCGCCACTTATCGTCGGCAATGACAGCGACGAGCACGGGTGCAAGGCTTCAGCAGGCTATTCCTGGTGCGATGTGAAGCAGAAATGCATCCGTCCTTGGGAGGAGAACTGCACATCCGAGAATCTTGTCGGCAACGATACCGACGATCATGGCTGCATCCCTTCCGCCGGATATTCATGGTGCGAAGAGAAGCAGAAGTGCCTCCGATCATGGGAGGAGAACTGCACTGAAGCGGTGATTGTCGGAAACGATTCCGATGCGCACGGCTGCAAGGCTTCAGCAGGCTATTCCTGGTGCGACCTGAAATCGAAATGCGTACGGCAATGGGAAGAGCCGTGCGAAGGAGTATTGACCCTCGACGAAGCCAGGGAGATCGCAAGGAACAGCAGCTCCTGCATGATCCAATCGGACATCAATGAGGAGTTCGTGTATAACAACATCACGAAGACATGGTGGCTCGGCATGATGGCGTACAAGCCAGGATGCGACCCTGCCTGCGTCGTAGATGAGACGAAACGCACGGCCTCGTTGAACTGGAGATGCACCGGCGGCATGCCGACATACACCATTAAAACGATGGACGCCATGGGCGGATTGATACTCACAGACGGCAGGGGCCGCTCGCTCTATCTGTTTTCTGACGATTCCATCAATGTGAGCACCTGCTCGGGCCAATGCTCGCAGTCGTTCCCGCCCTTCGTGGCACCCTCGACGATAGTCGCCCCGGATACGATAAGCGGTTCGATCGGCATCCTCCAGCGCGCTGACAGCAACATCCAAGTCACATACAACGGCATGCCGCTCTATTACTATGCGGCCGACGTGGCTTTCGGCGATGTCAAAGGAGACGGCGCGAATCAAGGGAAATGGTCTTTGGCAAGGCCATAAGCCGTTTTTTCCCAAAACGATGGGTTTAAGATATGGACAATATCATATATGTCTAGAATTAAATCTGAATATTAGAAAATGGTGTAATTATGGGATATGGAGATAGCGACAGGGAAATGTTTGACGCAACGTGCGCAAAGTGTGGGCAGGCATGCCAGGTTCCTTTCAAACCAACCGAAGGGAGACCGGTATACTGCAGAAACTGCTACAAACCGAAATCACGATTCTGAAATTCTTCATCGAATTAAAGGATTGATTTATTTTTTGCTTTTTTTCCTTATAACTTCTTCTATAACGAACGGATATCTTCAACAGACTAGAAGGTTTATATCCTTTCCAATCGTTAATGGCAAGAGGCTCGTATCTTGTTGGGATCCGACGCTGAATTTTCATATAATCAAAAATAATCATAGAAATACGAACATACTAATGGAATCGTGATATCTATGGCTATGGTAATGTCGATTTTGGAAGGGGATCTGGCGCCGGACAAGGCGGCGAAACTCGAAGCGAACTTCGCCGATGGGGTAAAGGCCCTGGAACCAGGGATCGTGCAGATGTACCTGGCCAAGAACGCGAGCAAATGCAGGATCATCATACTCTGGGAGAGCAGGGAAGCGCTTGTCGCCATGAAGAGCAAGGGGACTCCGAAAGCCGTCCTTATGTTCAGATACGCCGGGGTAGAACCTGCGATGCTGGCTTATGACGTCGTGAACTCGGCGACGAAAGGGAAATGATATCCATCGAGTGAATGTTCATGCGTATCTGGGATATCGCGCCTTCTAGGTTATGCCGAGAGCATGTTCTGGGCGAGCACCGGGAGCTCCATGCGATCTGGAGCATACTAACGAACCATAAGAAAGGCTATTCTAAACATCCGGAGACATTGCGATGGAAAGGAGCGCTCGCTTCGCTATACCTGCGCCATGAGAAGCTCGTCGATGAGTTGGAAAAACGAGGATACCGGCATAATAGCGAACTCGACAAACGTCTCGCGACCGGGAAAGGGATACAGACGAAATATATCGATACGAAAGAAGATCAGGCTCGTCTGTTGAAGATAAAGGGTTGCTTATGCAGGCATAATCGATAATTTTTTAAATCATAAATCGGAATCTTAATCATGAAAATCAGATCATTGTTG
>Ga0315268_10007205_pt1 | contig 11730 bp, 4 predicted proteins | sample C1_top_MG_FD_204535 | JGI IMG/M metagenome (GOLD analysis project Ga0315268, IMG submission 204535) | Sediment microbial communities from Yellowstone Lake, YNP, Wyoming, USA - C1_top | ecosystem: Environmental > Aquatic > Freshwater > Lake > Sediment | place: USA: Wyoming | collected 2017-08-01 | reverse complement strand
TGCGTCTGATAACTGACCATTGATCACTGACCACGGTATGAGCACTCGATTGACGCCGGGCGCTCCGGACACTTGCCAGCGCTTGCCGGTTGGGCGATCATAGATGCCGATCTCTAGCCAAGCCAGGCTGAGGGATGATGCTGGAATGTTCCATGTGAATGTCTGAGAGAACACATCGCCTGCGTGCCACGAGTGAGTGGGAAATCCCAGCCGGTCATCTTGAGCGATGATGTTCAGATTAGGCGCTGTCAGGTGGACGAACATTGCCGTGGATGAAGGCGACCCATCGCGCAGGACACGCCAGAAAGTGACAATGTGCGGCGGTGTGACGCTTCGCGCTGCGCCGAGGAATTCGATGCGCCCATCGAACGATATGGGTCGGGCGGCCGGCGCTTCGACTGAAGCGGGCAGCGCATCGCCCGGAGGCGCGAGCCACACGTCCGGCGCGGCTGCCGCACGCGCCAGCAGTTCACGGCGCAGCGAGTCCGTATTCTTTGCGGACAGACCGGAAATTGGGTCAAAGTAGCGTGCCTGACTAACACCGCTGGGAATCACCTGCGTGGTGTCTCCGTCGTGCCAGCGGAACGAAATGTCGTGCCTCTTCATCAGCGCGACGGGCACCAGCGGCTCGATGTCCTCGATGTACGTGCCTGCTACGATAACGGGCGATGTGTCGGGATCACGGTCGAGGTCGCGCGAGAGCTGGGCCAGCCTGGAGAAATGCAGGTCTTGTACTTCAGGCGCGATGGCCCATGTGCCAAAGAAATCCCGCGCTGTTGTTACTCCTGTCCATGTCAACAGCGCCGCAATCGCCACGACAAAGATCGTAAAGCGCCGCGCCAGGAACGTGCGCCGGATCCATTCAGCGCCGAGTGCAGGCAAAAGGTACGCAGCGGCCATCACGTTTGCCAGGCGGTGATGCGAAGGTGGGTCGGTGACCATCGCCGGAGCCAAGCCGATGACGAGCCACAGCAACAAGAGGACATACTCGTGCCGCCGCTGACGGATCAGTGCCCACCAGATGGCGACTCCAAGCCCCACGTAAAACAAAACCCCGCCGAGCCAATCCAAGATCGGGCGGCCCGGAATGTTGTGCAGCCAGTAAATCTCGCCGCGCACTGTGAACAATCCCAATGTGCCGAGTACGGCAGAAAGCATCGGCTTCCAATCACCCTGCTGCAACGCCTGGAGTGATTGCGTCTTGAAATCGCCTGTCTCTGCGCCGGGATGTGCTGCCAGGTACACAAAGAGCGGCGAGGCTATCAACAGGCCAATCGCCAGAAAAACGACGATGCCCTTCCAGCGTGCGCGCAAAAGGTCGCGTTCCCAAACAGCGAGATACACGGCAAAGGCTAAAAAAATCATGGGCGTGATGCGGCCTGATTGATAAGTCCACAGCGTCGCGCCCAGTGCCAACCCTGCCCACCCAAATTTCAAATACCAAACATCAAATTTCAAAGGGCGTGTCGCTGATTTGAGATTTGGAATTTGAGATTTGACATTTGGTTGCAAGGCGCGATAGAACAAATAAATCGTCAAAGTGGTAAACAACGCCAGCATGATGTTGCGCTCGCCTGCGCGCGAAGCCATCAGCGGCCAAAAGCCAATCGCCAGCCAGGCTAGCGTCATCAACCCGATAGCGCGACCGAATAGGCTGCGTGCGGTGACGTAACCGACGGACAGGAATAGCATCGAAAACACCACCGATGTCAGGCGCATGCCCAAGGTCATATCACCTGCAAGCGAAACCATGCCCGCAGCCGCGTATGCATACACCGGCTCGCGTCCCCAGCCGGCCGTGATAAAGATCGGTCGCTCGCTGGCCATGATGCCGCGAATGGCGATGGCGTTAATGATTTCGTCCTGATCCAGGCCCAGCGGCAGATCAGCCAGCGCGTAAAAGCGGAACGCAGCGGCGATCAGCAGCACCAGGATGATCGCAGCTTGCTCGGCGCGTCGTCTTTTGTCCCTTGCATCTTGCATCTTGCGCTGCTCACTGACCACTGATCACTTCCACCAGCCCAAGCGAAATCGAATCGCTGCCCGCAACAGGCCAGCGCGCGCCTGTGTCACGATAGTAGATGCCCAGCTTGAGTTGATACTTGCCGGGGGTGGTTTCTTTTGGAACGGCAATAGGGTGCAGTTGCACAAACACATCGCCAGGCTGCCAGCCGTGATGGGGATAGCCCAAGCGATCATCTTGTGCCACGATCTTGCCGTTGGCATCCAGGAGATGCGCAAAGACGGCGACCGGCTGTGACATGCCAGGCTCCATCACGCGCCAATTCGTGACAAGTGTAATGGTCTCTCCACGTTGAACTTGCGTTGGGACCGCATAGCTCAAAAGCATCACATCGCCGAAGGATGTGGTCGTGTTGCCATGCGGACGTTCGAGATCGTCGCGCAGAGCATTCCCATCCAGCCGGTATACGGTGAACCCGTCGCGTTCTTCGGTGAGTGGCGTGGCGTTGCCCAAGTAACGCGCGACAAGTGCTTCATCGGCTGGCGTGAAATCATACAGCACCAATCGCAGCGTGCGTGCGCCGACCGGGACGGGCAGGGCGCTCAATGCGTCGAACCAGCGCAAGTCCAAATCCTTGCGGCGCAACATCACTTTAAAGTTATAGGGGTCGCTGTCGTCCACGAACAATCCGGCGAGTATGACGGGGTCGGTATCAGTGCTTGCATCGAGGTAACGTGCAGCGGCGGCCGGCCCGGCGTTGTATTGAAAGCGCACCTCTCTCAAGTCCGCCCATGTATGAAAGTAATCGTTCCATGTTTGCCGTGCCGTCTGCGCGATGACCAGGATTGCCAGCGGGAGAATGACGAATGTCGAGCGTCGAATGTCGAATGGCGCTCGATGCGCCACGCGCGCTATTTCATCCCCGGAAGCAGTGATGGCGACGGCGACGAGCGCGGCGACGGGCAATTGAGCCAGCAGCGTGCGCGGAAAATGCGGCGCGGGATACGTCACCAACGCAGGCGCTAGCGCCGCGACGAGCCACAACAGAACGAAAGCATACTCGCTGCGCTTGAACCGGATCAGAGCGACGATCAAGCCAATATAGAACGCTAGCCCTGCGAGCAGCGCGAGGGCAGGGCGGCCCGGCACGTTGTAAAGCGGCTGCGGGTCGCCGTAGAACGTAAACATCTTGAGCGTCGCCAACGCGAGTTCGATCATTGGACCCGGTTTGCCCTGAAGCATCTGCTGGACGGGTTCCGCCTGAAAGTTGCGACCTGATTCCGCTCCAGGGTGAGTCGTCAGATATGCGACGAGCGGTGTGGCGATCGCGGCGGCCACGACGATGAAGACGACAATGCTTTTCCAGTTGTGGGTCAGTTGCTCTCGCCGAAAGATGGCGAGGTAAATGATCCACACGGCGACCAGCAAGATCAGCGCGCGGCTGGCCTGGTATGTGTAAAAGCTCAATCCAAGCAACACGCCGCCGATTGCCGCCCATGCCACCTGTGATGCCCGCTCTCGCGTCTGTTCGAGGGCGCGACCTGCACCTTGCCACAGCATCAACATCGCGCCGATTGCGAGCGGCTCGACGGACACATCGCGCACGCCCAACCGGCTGACCGACATCACCCAGAATGAGCACGCCAACCAGGCTCCGCCTATCGCAGCAACGCGCCAATCAAACAGGTTGCGTAAGAGCAAGAACGCCAATGCGACAAATAGCGTGCCGAGCGTGGCCGAAGTCACGCGCAACGCCATCGCCGGACTGAGCCAGTTCATGGCGAAAGCCACGAGATAATGATACAGCGGCTCGCGGCCCCAGCCCTGAATGAAAAAGATCGGGCGAGCGCCCGCGCGAATATCGAGCGCGAGGTGCGCGTCAATGGCTTCGTCATAGTGCAGGCCCGGCGGCGTCGCATCCAGTGCGTAAAAGCGAAAGAACGCAGCAAGCAGCAACACGGCGACGAAAGCAATCCACGCGATGTGATGTGCGGCCCATTCCGCACGATGTCTTGCTTCACTCGCGTCTAATTGCCGGTTAGCGACCACTGACCACCACCCGACCAAGAATGAGATGATCGCCCGACGCTTGTCCTTTCGAGTCCGTGATGGGCCAGCGAGCTTGGGTATCTTTGTCGTAGATGCCAAGCTGCAAGGTGTACGATCCGCCCGGAAGGTTCGGCGGGATATCCAGACGGCTGAATTGGACAAACAGATCATCCGTGTGCCAACTGTGGCGCGGAAAGCCCAGGTGATCGTCTTGGGCGACGATCTTGCCTGTCGCATCCAGCAGATGCACAAAAATGCCGGACGGGCCTGGAGTGGACGGTTTGATGACCCGCCAAGTCGTCAGCAGTCTCAGCGGGCTGCTGTGCGCGATGGTGAGCGGCACACTATAGCCGAGCAGCTCGGCGTGCCCGCCAAAGCTCACAGGCGCTGCAATGCTCGCATCGAGCGGCCAACTCGCCTGGGCTTGCGCCGCAGCGCGTGCGTGCAGCACATCCAGTTGATAGACCTGGAAGGCCACTGGGCCATCGTACCAATGCTGTTCGGCGGCCAGTTGCGCACTTGTGAAATATTCGTTTAGCGCCCCTCGCAGCGGCGTCTCTGGCCGCAAGATGTAACGCGCGGTCTGCATCCCGCCCGGAAAGACAATCGCCGTGGACGCATCGAACCAACGTTGGTCGAGATCCATGCGTTGAAGCATGTTACCAAAACGATCGGGTTCGACATCTTCGGCGGCGACACTGGCAATGGCTACAGGTGTTGCATCGGCGCTGTGGTCCAGATAGCGAGCGACCTCGCGCAGATTCGCATCATCTTCTGTGCGCACTTGAGGATTTACAGCCCAGGTCTCGAAATAGTTGTGCCAGGTTGTCCAAACCGACTGGCCTAATGCGGCTGCGCCGATCACGAGTAGCAGGATGGCGCTTACTTGAGTTTGCCGTTCGCGAGCGAAACGCCGCGCCAGCCAGTCGCTCGAGTCTACCAGTCCAATGCCGAGTAGGGCCATGGCCGGGGCCAGCGCGCCGATAAGCCGAAAATAGTGCGGACCGCTCGTGACCATGGTCGGCAGGATGCCGAGCAGAAACCAGATAGGAAGCACGATCCGGTTTACGTCTCGCCATCGAATGACGCACGCGATGAGGCCGACGCAACAAATGATGCCCGCAACGAATGGAAATACGGGTTGCCCGGGCACGTTGTACGTCCAATCGCCTGCATCAACAGCAAAGAACCGAATGGTCTCCCACGTCGAGTTGACCAGTGGGCCGAGATCGCCGCGCCTCAGCGCGTCGAGCGGTTCGAGCATAAACGCACGCCCTGTTTCGGCGTTGGGATGAATCAGCAGGTAAGTAAAGAGGGGCGCACCGATCACTAGTCCGATGGCGAAGAACAAGAGCAAACCTTTCCATTCCGCGCGGAAGCGTTCTCGTTCGAACCAAGCTAACCACAGGCACAGCGCGACAAAGAGAAACGGGACGAGCCGGCTGGATTGGTAGGTGTAGAACGTCAGCCCGAGAAACACTCCCGCCAATGCAAACTGGAGGTTGGCGGTTTGAGATTTATCGGACCGGATGGCGCGAAAGAATTGTGCGGCGGAGAGCGTGGACAAGAGCGGCAGTGTGATATTGCGCACGCCATAGCGGCTGGCGAACACGGACCAGTAAGTGACGGCGGCGAACGCGGCAGCCAGCAGTCCCGCTTTCCAATTCGAAATCTGTGCGGTGAACGCGCCGATGGCGACGACAAACACGAGTCCGATGAGAGCCGAGGTGAGGCGAATCGTCATTTGTGGGTCGCGCACGATGAACAGCAGCGGCGCGGCGAGGTAGTAATACAGCGGCTCGCGTCCCCAGCCCGCCTCGATGAAAATCGGTCGCCAGCCTCCAGCGACTGCGCGGACGGCGGCGCTATCCACCATTTCGTCAATCGGCATCCCAGGCGGCGCAACGTCGAGCCGATAGAAGCGCAGGAACGCAGCGACTAGCAAGATTGCGATCAGTGCTGCCCACCAGGCCAAACTGCTGCGCCTCATGGCTTCACCTCGACATCGGGCAGGCGCACGTGATCGCCGGCGTGTTTGAACGGGATGCGCGCCTGGGTCTGCGGATTGTAGAGTCCCGCCTCAAGTAGATAGATTCCCGACGCAACATTTAGCGGTATCTGAAAGCGATGCAATTGCACAATCACGTCGCCTGGCTGCCAGAATTGCGAGGGCGCGTTCAGCCCATCGGATTGAGCGATGAGCTTACCGCCGGCGTCGGTGAGGTGAACGAAGGCTTTGAGTGGCGGCAACGGCAGAACGGTTGCCTGCCAATACGTCAACGCGGTCAGCTCGCCGCCAGGTTTGACTTGCGGATTGGACGACTCGCAATGCAACAGGAACATCCCGTTGTCAAGCGGCGTGCCAAGATTGATGGGCCTGCCGTTCGACAAGACAGCGGCGGTGAGCGGGCCGGTTGCGCGAACGCCGGAGAGGTCGAACCAGGTAAAGCGGCCGCCTGGATCGCGGTATTCGTGCGCGCCCCCGTCGAGCAGCCTGGCGCGCAGGATGGGATCGAGCGGGACAATGTTTGGAATGAACATGCGCCCGCCGTTCGACGGGATGATGAGCGCCGCGCGGCTGTCGAACCAGCGAATGTGCAAATCGCGGCGCTGCGTCAATAGATGCAGCGAGTCATCGTCCATCGTCTCATTTGAGAGCCCCGAGATCGCGACATCGGTCGGCGCATCGCGCGCCGAATCAAGATAGTGTGCGGTTGACGCTAAATCGGTCTGCCAGACAAATTGCGTCTCGTCGTGCGCAGGCCACCGAACGAAATAATCTTGAACGGTGAGAACCAGCCCAACTGCCAAAGCGCCGAGGACGACAATATAAAAAGCCTTGGCGATCTTTGTATCTTTGCGGTTCACAAAATCCGTTACTGTTGACACGCCGATACCGGGCAATGTAAAGATGGGCGGCAGTGCGCCGAGCGTGCGGACGAAATTCGGCGGCGCGGCAGTGACCATCGTCGGCATGAGCAGTGTAACCAGCCACATCAACGTGAACGCGTATTCCGGCTTGCGCCAGCGCCACAGCGCCACGGCCAGGCCGCTGTAAAACAGGATCGCGCTCAAGGGATCGGCAAACACCGGGCGATACGGCCAGTTGTCGCGCACGGTCTGATCGCCGCGCACGGAAAACATCAACAGCGTATCGCGCACGCCTGCCAGCACGGCGGATGGGTCTCCTTGCTGCAATTGCTTGAGCGGTCCGGACACTTCGTCCACGCGGAACTGGAGATCGGGATTGCGCCAGAGATAAACGGCAAGCGGCGCAGCGATGAGCGCCGCAATCGCCAGCATCAATGCCATGCCGGCCCACTTGCCTCGCATTTGCTCTCGCACAAACAATGCCAGGTATAATGCAAAACCCACGAGCAAAATCGGAATCGCGCGCGCGGCCAGGTACGTGTATGCGGCCAGCCCAAACCACACGCCTGCCCTGACCCAGCGCCAGTTGGCGACCTGCAACCTGCGACTTGCGCCTCGCGATTTGATGTTTGATGTTTGATATTTGATATTTGACAGTAATGCATCCGCGCCCAGGCACATCACCAGCGGCAACGTCATCCCGCGAATCGCCGCGCGCGCAAAGAACAACGGCCACAAAGTCACGGCGATAAAGGCAAGGCTCGCCAGCGGGGCGGTTGAGCCAAACGCGCGTCGTATCAGCCGGTAGCAGGCCGCCATCGTCAGCATGGCTACGGCAAACGACGTGAAGCGCAGAGCAAAGACGTTATCGCCGAGAAGGGAAATCGAGATGGCTTGAAGATAGAGGTAAGCCGGTTCCTGCCCATAAGCCTCACGGAAAAAGAGCGCGTGCTGCCCGGCCAGAATGTTGCGCGCGATTTGCCATTCGGCCACTTCGTCGTGTTCGATGCCGGGCGGAAAATCGGCCAGCCGATACGACCGCAAGACAGAGGCCGCCAGCAAAATCACCACGACGAGCGCGAGTTGCACTCTTGCCCTCAAGGTCTCACCTCGATGGGAAGTAGCATCTGGTCGCCCTCAGCCGTGCGCAGACGTTCGCCCGTGGCCGAATTATAAACGCCGATTCTCACGCGGCACGGCGTGCACTCGATTTGAGCTGGGCGCGGCAGGCGATTGATCTGGATGACCAGGTCGCCGGGACGCAGTGATTCGACCAACACATTCAGTCGGTCATCGCCGCCAACCATTTGCCCGCCCACGTCGAGCAGGTGGGCGAACTCTTTGAGCGGGCCGGTCAGCGGGCCATCAACGCGCCACGTCGTCAACAGGAAGCCGTCGCCTCCAGCTTGTGGCGGCGGAGTGGGGATCGTCGCGCCGACCAACGTGAGATTGCCAAAGTGGGTCGCATTGCCTGGCCCGATGTTTTTCCATTGGCTTGAGTCAGAATTGTCGTACACGCGAAAGGCAAGCTGATTCGTGGGCGGGTTGTGATATTCCGCAATCTGCGGCGGCAGGAACGGTTCCAACAGCGGGTTGAGGTGCGGAAACGAAAGCAGGGCAATGCGGCTGTCGCTGCCATTCGGGAGCACCAGGGCATACGCGCCATCGAACCAACGCGGCCTGATGTCCTGGCGCTTGAGATCGAGCGAGAGCGCCTGCGGATCGAGCGGGAGCGGGTTGGGCGCGAACTCGTTGCTCGTCGTCGAGATGGCAAGGTCGCCGCCTGTGGATTGCTCGCCTTCGGCGTCGAGCCAGCGAGCCAAATCGTGTGTATCCGCGTGATAAGCAAAGCGCACCATCGCGTGATTCGGCCACCAGTCGAAATAGTAGTGATAGGTGTACCATCCGACCCAAATGACAAATATCAAATACCAAATTTCAAATTTCAAGAGATACTTGGCCCATTTGCGATTTGCGATTTGAGATTTGAGATTTGAGATTTCTCCAAGCGCGAGGACAGGCAACAAGTAGGTCACGCCTTGCGCCGCAATCGTGTGACTGTAACTGGCGGGCGGCACGCTGATAAAGGCGGGCGATATTCCGACGATCAGCCAGGCCAGCAGAAAATCGTAGCGCGCATCGCGCAGGCGCAGCAGGCAGATGGCGATGCCAAGATAAAATGCTGCGCCGGCGATCCAATCGAACACGGGCAGCTCGGAAAAATTATAGAGCCATTCCGGGTCGCCCTTGAACGTAAACATGCCGAGCGTGCCCAGCGTCGTTTCGACGACGGGATGTGGATTGCCTTCAAGCAATGCCTGGAACGGAGCGCCGGTCACTTCGATGCGCGTCACGCGCGGCCCATGCGCCAGGTCCCAACCGAGCGGAAAGAAAATCACTCCGGCGATGACGAGCGCTGCCGCCAATCCTAGCCATGCGTGTCGGAAGCGTGGCCGGTCAAACACGAACAGGTACAGGCCGAACACGAGCGTGAGCACTGGCATCACCCACGCGGCATAGTAAACGTACAGACCCAGGCCCATTCCCATTCCCGCAAGCAGAATTGCCAGTTGCGGTCGGCGGTCAGCCGTCTGCGGTCGAATGATTCGATCCAGCGCATACAACGCGAGCAGAATGAACGGCAGCACGCCGATGTGACGCACGCCAAAGCGACTGTAGAGCACCGGCCACAATCCCACGCCATAGAGCGCTCCGCCCAATGCCGCCACCTTGAAGCCAAACAGTCGCCACGCCAGCGCGACGAGCAACGCGGTGGCTAGCGTGCCGAACGCAGCGGGCAGCCAACGGTAGCCAAACGTGTTGCGCCCGAACAGGGCGAGCGTGCCCGCGTGCAGATAATGATAAAGCGGCTCGTGACCTTCGGCTTCACGGATGTAGAGCGGACGCCAGCCCTGCTCGATGCGCGAGTCCATATCCAGCTCGATCAGCTCGTCGTCGCGCCAGCCGGGCGGCACACGGTCGAGAGCGGGAAAACGCATTAGGGCGGCGAGCAGCAGGACGGCGGTGAGAACAAGCCAGCGTCGCGAGTGGAGCGTCAATCGGTTCAAAGCGTTACCTTCGACGAGCGATTATAGCACAGGTCAGCGATGAGTAGGCGGACCTGGAAGACTATTGATTGCCGACTACTTGTATAGGTGTAAGCAGGACGCGGTCGCCCGTGATTGTGTCGCCCTCGTAAACCGACAGGCGCGTGGTGGGAGGATTGGGCTGCACCGCGGAGGGAATATCGCGCGTGTACGCGCCGATTTCGAGCGGGTAAGTGCCGGGGGACATGTTGGGCGGGATGGTGAAGCGATGCAGTTGGACGAACTCGTCGCCGGGCTGCCATTGCCACGAAGGATAGCCGATCAGGTCTTGTTGCGCCAGCACCGGGCCGACAGGCGTCGCCAATAGATGTGTGAACAACACGGTTTCTTTAGCCGGGTCGATTGACGCGCGGACGTGCCAATACGTCATGACGATCAACTCATCGCCTGGCTTGAGCTGCGTCGCGCTGGTCGAATAGCCGGCCAGTTCCACGGTGTGGCCGAAATCCGCTGGGCCATCCGGCTTGTGAGCCGACAGGTCTTGCGTGCCGTTCCACTGAAAAACGTCGAAACGCGGATTCAAGTCGCCAGGCCGTAGTAGGTGCGAATCGGTCAGTTGCGCGCTGTGCGAGACAATGTTTGTCAGTGCCGGATCAATCGGCGAGATGGCCTGCACGATCAAGGTTGATCCAGCGGATGGCAGTGCCAACGCATTGCGTCCATCGAACCAACGGAGCGACAGGTCACGGCGATGCAGCGTCATCCCCATCGCGTACGGATCGTGAAAGCGGCCTGGGTAGATAGACGAGATGGCAACCGTGCCCGCGATAGGCTGTTGGTCCAGGTAGCGCCCGATCTCGGACAGCGTCGTGTGATACTGCACACGCACATCGGAAGCGTTTGCCCAGGTGATAAAGTAATCGCGGAAGCTCAGTGCGCAGGTGATGATGACAAGTGCGATGGCGGCGATCCAGAGCAGACCCTCATCCCTAACCAGCCTGCTCCCGTCAGGGAGTCTCCCTGGCAGGGCGAAGGGAGCTCTCCCTCTCTCTTGTCGGGGGAGGGCTGGGGTGGGGGCAGCTCTTGCACGCCGCCAGCGCCACAGTGCGACAATCGTGAGCGCCGGAAACAGATACAGCACCGGCTGGACGGCGACGGCGCGCGTGCCGCTGGCGACGAGGCCCGTCATCATGCTGGGAAATGTTCCCACCGCCAGCCACGCCAGCGCCAGCAGATGCGCCGGTTTGCGCCAGTTCCGCAACGCGATGAGGAGGCCCGCGTAGAACAAGACGCCCGTCACCGGATCGAGCCACGGCTTGCCGGGGATATTGTAGAGCCAGAGCGGGTCGGCGCGGAACGTGAACATACCCAGCGCCTCAAGCGTATTCTTGACCACCTCGCTTGGGTTACCGCTTGCCAACAGTCTCACTGGCTCGCCCAGTTGGCTCAGCCGTTGTTCCACGCCGGGGTGCATTTGCAGCCAGACGAACATCGGCGCGGCAAGCAACGCGCCCACCACGAGCGTCAATGCCATGCTGCGCCAATGTCGCTTGAAGCGTTCGCGGTCCAAGATGGCATAGAGCAGGGGACCGACGACAAACAAGACCCACGTCGCTCGCGCCGCCATGTACGTCCAGAGCGTCGCGGCGAGCAGTATTCCCGCCAGGGCAAAGTGGAGCGTCGAGCGTCGAGCGTTGAGCGAGGTGGTGCCCCGCTGCCAAAAGTAAGTGGCCAGCGCGAGCAATGCGGGGAGCATTACAGAGCGCAACGCTTGGCGCGAGGTGGCAATCGCCCAAAAGG
>Ga0315268_10007204_pt1 | contig 11731 bp, 17 predicted proteins | sample C1_top_MG_FD_204535 | JGI IMG/M metagenome (GOLD analysis project Ga0315268, IMG submission 204535) | Sediment microbial communities from Yellowstone Lake, YNP, Wyoming, USA - C1_top | ecosystem: Environmental > Aquatic > Freshwater > Lake > Sediment | place: USA: Wyoming | collected 2017-08-01 | reverse complement strand
TCTGAACCTTCCTGATCCACAAATTCTGCCATCCCGCATCTCCGTAAGTGCAATGGCATCAGTATTAACCGATTAACCCGAAAATGCAAATATTAAGTTAGCGCTTATGCGCCTGCGCGGGAATGACAAGGCTAATGGATTATCTGGGATCAATAGCTCAATATGAGACGTTAATTTATTTACAACTGCTTAGGCAAGAACGGGCTTATTCCAACTCTGTTTCAACAGGCAAGAAATATATCTCCTTGCCCCGCTCGCGGGGAGGGTCAGGGCGAGGGTTGTTTTATAACATGTTGATTTTAATTAATATTTTACCCTGCACCACCCCCCTTTTTTTCAGGGGAAGAAATAGTACGCCTTGGAATTGGAAACGGAATTGCTCCTATGGGCGTGATTTTTGGCTGCATTAAAACGTATGGTTGTGAAGCGGGATCGCGCTCCTCTGATGTACGCAAGATTAGTCCGGCTCCGCACCGTGAACAAGCGGTGGCAAGCCCATAATGGGCAGATCTTCGCGCGTGCGGCCCAGCGCCTCCAGCACTTTGAGCGCAGCGTAGGCATCGTTTGCCGCATAGAGCATTTGCTGCGCCGTGAGTTGAGGTTGCGACCAGTTGGAGGTGGTCGCATGCCTGGACTTGGCAAAGCGCTGCTTGAATACCTCCGCCACCGCCGCGCGCACGCCCATTTCCTTGTGGTAGCCATCCACGCAAAACACCGTGTTGAGATCAACCACCCCGCCCAGCCGCACGCCCAGCTTCGCGTAGACCTGCCTGCTATCCGACTTCAGGCCGAAGCCCACCTTGATCAGCGCCTCCGATTGCAGCAACTCCACCAGGAAGGGATGCGCCTGCGCTTGATGCAGTTGAAACAGGTAAGCCTTGTCGTGCAGCGCAAACTGCACCACGTGCGGCCCCTCACTGACATCGCCGGTAACAAACGTGGGGCGTGATTCCGTATCGAAACCAACTACGCCTGCTGCCTTGATCTCAAAAGTGGCAGACGCAAAGTCTGCGGTAGTTGCAGGCACATGGATGTGCGCTAGCTCAAGGCCGACAAAAGGTTTCAGCAGCGCGATCTCGACCTTGGTTGGGGCGATTTTTTTCATGTTAAAGGTGGTCCGATGCTTGAATTGGCGACACGCTACAGTATAGCTTCTCGCGAATGCGGGGCCGGGGTGGGGAAAACAACGCCTCCGTAGCCAGGTAATTTGCCGGTATCGCCGTCACGCCTTCAGCCAAAGGCCAAGTCTCACCCTCAGGCCTTTCAATTCGCGCAGCACAAAAGAGGCGTCAGCCAGCCGCGTCCGGTTATTCGGGTCTTCTTGATCAAAGTGATGCCAGGATCCGCTGCTGTCTTTTTCCAGTTGCCGGGCAAGCGTGGTGTTGCCCACCTGCCGCGCGTCCAAAATGGCGACCACAGGTAGAGTGGACAAGCCGCCGTTTAAGTTCATTTAGATGACGGGTTCGCAGAATCATGTGAATGATGATATATGAAAATTCGAAGGTTAACGCCAAATTTTCGGCATTTCAATCTGGCGTACAAGGGTGGTTTTTTGTCGTAAAGAACTGCTTGTTCTGCGCCAGAGATTTTCAATCTTGCGCACTTTGCCCATCGCACACGACGAAGATAAGCGCAATCCCAGTCAGGACATCAAATATCCACCAAGGTATAGTTCGCCCCAAAGAATTAAAAGAGACCTGGATCATGTCGAAGGCAACAGAATATGCAGCCAAATTCAACGCGGTGTTTGATTACATCGATAAACACCTGGACGAAGAATTAACCCTTGAGCAATTGAGCCAGGTTGCGTATTTTTCAAAATATCATTTTCATCGCCAGTTTTCTGAATATACCGGCATCAGCGTGTTCAAATATGTTCAACTGGTGAGGCTGAAACGGGCTTCCTACAGGCTCGTATTTAACCAGCAGGAGAGAATCACCGACATTGCTTTTGATGCGCGTTTCGAAAACCCGGAATCATTTTCCCGTGCGTTCAAAAACACCTTCGGACAAACGCCATCCGAATTTCGCAACAACCCGGCATGGCAACACTGGAACGAGCAGTACAAATTTCCAATCAGAGAGAGGAGAAACAACATGGAAGTTAAGATTGCAGATTGCGAACCCATCAAGGTTGCCATGCTCAAACACTTCGGTGCACCCGACTTGCTCATGGATTCAGTCAAAATATTTATCGACTGGCGCAAGACAACAGGCCTATCCCCGGTCAAGTCCAGCCGGACTTTCGGCATTGCCTACGATAACCCCGATACAACAGAACCGGACAAATTCAAATTCGGCATTTGCGGATCGGTCACAGAATCTATTCCAGACAACCCACAAGGCGTGCAGAACAGTGTCATCCCCGGAGGTCGCTGTGTGGTGGTGCGCCATCTGGGCTCGCATGACAGAATAAGCGAGAGCATCTACCCGATGTACCGCGAATGGCTGCCCAAAAGCGGAGAAAATCTGCGCGATTTCCCTTTGTATTTTCACTACCTGAACTTGATGCCGGAGACAGCGGAGCTTGATCTAATTACGGATATCTATTTGCCGTTGAAATAGGAGCAAAAAGGCACAAGACAAATTTTTCCAGGCGCAATAGGTAACAATTGGAGTCCTCATTTCTTTACCGTTTTCATAACATTGCAGACGCCTGATTTCGAATATGGCGGATGCATTTTTTTGATTGAATTCACCCGAAATTAGGCGTATAAAATAACTGTGGCTGTTAAGTATTCGGTTCTGAATATGTTAACTACTGATGGGAGGCGTCTATCGACCACTCAATGACTGATACCCTATAGTTTTTACCCGCGTCAGTATTCCAAGGCTGACAAAATTGGCACCCCATATGCCGAGACGAGACGCCGCATTGATGCGGCGATCTTATTTCATGAAGAATTTTCTGGATACGTTTTTGGAGCACCGCCGAATACCCTGTCGCCCGTGCCTGCCGTAAAGCAGGCGAGCTCGCATCAACTACGACAGGGCTAGCCGTGAATATAGTTTTCAAGTTGATGGATAGTGAACTCCTGCTCGGAGATGATATCTTTGACCAGGTCACCGATAGAAACCATGCCGATCACCCGATCATTTTCCATCACCGGCAAGTGGCGCACCCTCTTCTCTGTGATCAGCGCCATGCAGTCCTCGTTTGTCTGATCCGGACGCACATAGGCTACCTGGCGTGTCATCAATTCCGTTACCGATAATTCCTTCGCGGACTTGTTCTGCAGATACATCTTGCGAGAGTAATCCCTCTCGGTAATTATGCCGACAAGCTTGCCGCGAGCGTCTATCACCAACAGTGCACCGATGTTTCTGGCGGCCATCAATTGCATTGAGTCGAACACCGATTTATCCGGTGAGATGGTTGCAACTTCATGGCCCTTGATTTCAAGTAATTGTTTTACGGTTTTCATGTACCCTCCCATTTTTAAACACGCGCTGGATACCTCACTTCGTGAATTTAGTATCCTCGTCTCAGCTAGTACAGTCAAGACTCAGCACGATATAACTCTGCTCCAGAGTGAACTCTTGCATAAGTCCTATTTGTCGTTCCCGGAAAGGCGGGAACCCAGTAAAATCAAAGAGCTGGTTTCCTGCCTTCGCGAGAGTGACGACTAAATCAGCGCTTCCATAATTTAAATAATCGTGGCCTTGGTCATACTCGTTAGTGTGCCAATATCACACCGCTGAGTTTGATTTTAAGGTTGTGATCAATGTCCAAAACCATTCAAAACGCAGAGCAAAAAAACAGCAAGACATAGTCATTGCTGCGGAAGCCCTGTTTTTACGGCAAGACTACGGTGTCAGCATGGATCATATTTCGAAAGAAGCAGGCGTAACCAGACAAATGGTTTATCGCTATTTTGCGTCCAAATATGAATTGTTTGCCATTTCAGTTGGATGATGCAGCCGATCGCGCTGGTATTCACTTTCGCCGCAGGCAATAGGTAAAAATTGGTTCAGCCATTTCCTGCTAACCTTTAAGCCTCAATTTTTTTCATTAAGGGGTGATTGAGATATAACCGGATTTTTCAAAATCAACCATTGCACCAATCCCCGATGTGACGATTCTGCTAAAGGGAAGGATATCCCGGGGGGTGTAGCCCTTCAAGCGCATTGCTACGGCACACTCATACATCTTTACACCATCCTTGTGCAAAGCTTCAATAATTGCGACATTTGGATTACCTTTGGAATGAGGCTGTTTAACCTTCTGCTCGTATGCTGCGTCAGTTAGCAAGAACTGTGCTCCATCACCCCTGAACACCATCACTATTTCATAATCTTTGCCGGGTTTCATGCCAAGGGCGGTATATTGATCGTGGAGGTTTTTTGTCGCCAGGACTTGCTTGCTGATACCGTTCGGAATGGTGTCTGCGTAATTGATCTGGACAACGACCTTGAGTCCTGTTTGGTTAACAATCTGCAGAGGCGGTTTGGTATTTTCCGCCAAACTTTCATTTAAATCGGCAAATGCCAAAGATGAAAAGCCAAGTGTTGAAAAAACCAGCAGTCCGGCAAATGCCCTAGTGATAGAACCAGTATTCTTATTCATATTTTCCTTGTTGTAGTTGTTAATAAAGCGATAATCGAAGCCAATTAAAGTGAAGCCAATGGCTACATTGTGATTAAAAGTACCTGCGATGCTTCTTAAGTCACAGCCAGTTAGTATGGAAAGCAACAGGTAAGTTCATTGGTAAAAAATAATATTCACATATCGTATGAAATTCAAAAAAGAAATTTTAATGCTGCCCTCTTTTATATTGGAGGCTCGCCCGTGCGGCCTACGGTGGTGAAACAGTATCCGTCACAGGTAGTATCGCCGGGATAATTTGGCCTGCGTCCACAAGTGCCAGAATTTCCCCATCCAGTATGAGCGCTTTGCCCGGGGGCAGCTTCAGGTAGGGTGCGGATTCAATTGCGCTGAGTCCGTAGGTAAAACTCATCGGCCCCCGGCTGGAACTACCGGTTCCGTAACCGCGTAAAATGCTCAGGCGTTGAAACTTGATTGTAGCGGTGGAACTGTCGCTGCAATTCAGGCTACCCGCGCCGCCAAGTTCAGCACTGGAAGTAAACTGTCCGCTGCAGGTGACGCCGGGCTTGGTGCTCGACTGGATCTTGATCGTCCCGGAGCCGTCAAGATTGCCTACGGCTTCGCCCTGAAACAACTGGCCGGCGAATATCGCGATGACCGGGCCTGTTGAGGAAAAAAATCCCGCTCCTGCGGGAGTTGCCCACCCGGCGACCACCACGAGACACATGTTCAGCAATCTGCGCATTTTAAAGCACCTCCATTCAGCATTGCAGTGCGACGGCAACGTAGCGCCCACCGTCGAACATTGTTAATTGTTGCTTTCATTATCATCATACAGCCGGATGCGCGCTGTGCGTTAGCACACATATTGTGCGCATCAGCCACAAATTTCAGAACCAGGAAACGGCTCTTCCAATACCCCAATCATTGCGGCAACTTTCTCCGGAGTGGGGATATCGGTGCAATCTCTGCGCTGCATAGTTGCATCGCTTTGACGCTACGGACTAAACTCGATCCATCAATGCTGGGGCAGGCCCATCTGCAATGAGCCGCATGGAAGCCCTCATTGATTCGTTTTTAATAAACCAAACCTTGATCATACTTGTAAGTGTGGTAATATCACACCATTGAGTATGATTACGAGGTTGTGATTCATGTCCAAAACCCTTCAAAACGCAGAGCAGAAACAGCGAGACATTGTCATTGCTGCCGAAGCATTGTTTTTACGGCAAGGTTACGGCGTCAGCAGCATGGATCAAATTGCGCAAGAAGCGGGCGTAACCAAGCAAACGGTTTATCGCTATTTTGCGTCCAAGAATGAATTGTTCGCTGCGGTGATGCGGCGCGTGCAAACGGCAGAAGCCGAACCATGGTGCTTTGGCGGCGGGGCTATCACTGAAGAACTGGGTGGCTTTGCCAGTTATCTGCTCGGCTTTCACCTGCAAGAGCGGGCACTGGGTCTATATCGAATCATGTTAACGGAAGCTGCACAGGAGGATTTGTTAGCCACCTTTAAAAACGAGGGGCCAAAACATGTTTTACAACCTTTAGTTGAGTACCTAAGCCAGCAAACACAACTGGAAGACCCTGCATTTTGCGCACAGATGTTCGCAACGATGATCCTGTCGCCGCGTAACCAGATGTTGATGAGCAACGCGCATGAGATGAAAAAATCAGCACAAAAAGATCATGTACTGAAAGTAACAAAGTTATTCCTGAAAATGATAGCAACATAACAAACAAAATATACCTCCCCCACTAACCACACTAAAGATTGGAGATACACCATGACAGATAAATTTCAAGATAAAGCAAAAGACTGGGATGTTAACGACAGAGTCAAGCAGCTCTCTGCAGGCATCGGCAAGAGCATTTTAAAAAACGTAGCGTTGAATGCACAAATGCATGTGATGGATTTTGGCGCGGGCACCGGCCTAATCACCTCACAAGTGGCACCCTACGTTAACAAAATAACCGCGGTGGATATTTCACAATCCATGCTGGAACAATTGATCGCAAAGCAGGAGCTGAAGGACAAAGTTCAGGCGTTGTGCCAGGACATCACCAGTAAGCCGACCGGAGTAAAATATGATCTCATCATGAGCGCCATGGCAATGCACCATGTTGAAGACACCGACAATATGGTCAAACAATTTGCCGCGCACCTGAAGCCAGGGGCCAAAATAGCCCTGGCAGATCTGGATAAAGAAGACGGCAGTTTTCACCCTAAAGACGCGGAAGGTGTTTACCACGCTGGTTTCGAGCGCGGCGAGTTTCAGGCCACGCTGAAAAAGCATGGCTTTAAGGATATTAAGTTTGAAACCGCACATACGGTTCAGGGCGAAACGAGAACCTACCCCGTCTTTCTTGCCCTAGCGACCAAGGCATAGCTTCTGTGCAAAACTAAAGAGTGGTTGTGGGGTCATGCTGACCCCATTTTTTTCAGGCAGGCAATTGCGCTTGAGTTATGCCTTCTTGATGAGGCCTGCGATGAATAAAAACACAATGGCGCCAACCGTTGCAGTGATGAGGGAGCCGATTAACACGCCTGCAAAGATGCCTAAAAAACCGAATAAAAATCCACCCAGCACCGCGCCAACAATGCCCACCACAATATTGCCAAGCAGGCCGAAGCCTCTGCCCTTCATGATGACGCCGGCAAGCCAGCCTGCCAGTGCGCCAATTGCCAAAAAAATGATCAAGCTTGTGATAACCATAGTGCCTCCCGGTTATATTGCAACGAAATTATTTTGTAACGAAAAGGTAGAGGCCAACAACAAAACTGGCCGCGCCACCAATGTAGAACTTCGTTACCTCGTTGGTGGCTGATCCGGTAACCGCCTGGGTAATTCTTGCACCAACAGAATCGGATAAGTGATACCCCCAATAGGCCAGACCTGCACCTGCAACCAACAGCGCGAAACCTATGATCTTTGTTGCTGGAATTGAATTATTTGCCATGACGAACTCCTGTAAATGGATAACATGAATACCGGAAAGATTGCTCGCGCTGCGGGGAGATGCTTGCCAGGCCAGCCTGGCGGATTTTCTTAATCATCTTGCCTGCCCGGCGTTGTACGAGCCGAAGCATCATTGCATATTAAGCTGCTTCCCGCAAACCGACGGACCTGTCGTCCTGTAATTCCATTTCCAGATCAAAAGTGATACGAAGCTGACCGCAGATACAAGTTCCCTCTCCCGCAGGCGGGAGAGGGTTAGGGTGAGGGGCATTGGGCACAACCAAGTTATATTTCTGCACATAGCCCCGGCTCCGCCCCCCTCGCTTCGCTCTCCCCAACCCTTCTCCCGCCTGCGGGAGAAGGGAGTAAATTCAAGTATTGAAATAGAAATGGAATAACAGGGCAATAACAGCAGAGCACGGGACGGGACGGGACGGGACGGGACGGGACGGGACGGGACAGGCCTGACATATGACATCCTTTAAATACTGCGCTTGCTACAATGGCGCAATTATTTAAAACGATGGAGCATAAAAAATGAATGCCTTGTGGGTACTGAGTTTTCTGATTGTGCTTTCCGGCTTTTTTTCTCTGGCAGAAAGGGCGCCGCCGCAGCTATCGCGATCAAGGAACATCCCAGCCGGCTGCTGGCCGCAACCCAGACGGGCATCACCGCAGCCGCCCTGCTCATGGGTATCTATGGCGAATCAGCGCTGTCGACATCCATCGCGAATGTAATCCCCACTGGCTTCACTTTACTGGACGGGTGGCGGGACGACATCTCCTTTGTCGTCACCATCGTCATGGTCACCGCCTTATCCATCATCCTCGGCGAGATGCGTGCCCAAGCGCATAGCCATCGCGCATCCGGAACGTGTGGCAGCCTTCTGCGCGCCCTTCATGTCTGTGTTTATCCGCGTGCTCTCGCCCGCTATCCGCCTCCTCTCCTGGTCTGCCAATCGTATATTGGCGCTACTGCCGTTTCAATCGGCGCCTGCCATCACCAGTGTCGAGGATATTCTCGCTTTCGTGGATGAAGGTGAAAAAACCGGCACCCTCGCACGCGAAGAAAGCCACCTGATGGGCAACGTGCTGCGCCTGGAAGACAGACGGCTGGGCGCGATCATGACCCCCGCGGCCGATGTGGACTATCTTGACCTGCTAGCCCCACGCGAGCGCAATATGAAGCTGTTGCGTGAAGCGCCCCATTCACAGCTCCCGGTATGCAAAGGCGGCATGCAGCAGGTAATCGGCATCGCCGAGAGCCACGACATTCTGCAGGCCTTCATCGATGGCGAAGTAGACTTTGCCGAGCTCCCCCCTGAGCCTTCCGCTGTTTGTGCCCTCCTCACTCACGCTCATAGACCTGCTGCGCACCCTGCGCCAGCACAGAACAACCTTCGCCCTGGTCGTGACTGAATTTGGCGTAACCGAAGGCGTCGTTACCATGGATGACGTCATGCTGTCGCTGGTAGGCGAAATGATGCCGCTGTCAAACACACCGGAAGATGCCCTGGCCGTGCGGCGCCCCGATGGTTCATGGCTGCTGGACGGCCTGCTGCCTATCGATGAAATGAAAGACAAACTCGACATACGCACCGTGCCCGATGAAGAGCTGGGCAACTTCCAGACCGTAGGCGGTTTTGTACTCGCCTCACTCGGCCGCATCCCGCGCAAAGCCGAACAATTTAGCTGCGATGACTGGGACTTTGAGGTGGTGGACGTGGACCGGAACAGGGTGGACCAGGTGCTGGCTACCCGGCAAGGCAAGCTGATTAGTTATACACAATCAATATGTTAAATAATGTCGAGATAAAATCGGGGTTGGCGACTGATGGGGGAGGGCAAGACCTGGCAGCGTGGCGCGCTTTCATGAGGTTGCCGGTAAACCGCGCCTCCTCATCACTTAATTGCAGATAATCGTCTGTGTTGCCTACTTTCCACCCATCGGCTTTGAAGCGGCCTAATTTATTTATTTTCATGGCTTTATCTGCCTGATAAATTAATTTTTGAAACAAGGCTTCTTCCTGTGTGCATCTTGTAGCGCTTGATTTTAGAGTTAAAAAGGTATAGTTTATATACTATGATAACATTTGAATTCGACGAAGCAAAAAGTCAGGCAAATCTTAAAAAGCATGGTATCAACTTCATTGATGCTCAAAATTTATGGAATGATCCAGGGTTGTTGGAGATTCCAGCAAAAACAGAAGATGAACCGCGCTACCTTATGATAGGGATGATTCAGGAAAAACACTGGTCAGCGGTTATCACCTACAGAGGTTCAAAGATTCGACTGATTTCTGTTCGTCGCTCACGCACTGAGGAGGTAGCACTGTATGAAAGCTAAAGACTTTGAAAAGCAGTTTGATAAAGATATTGATATCACCCAATCGCTAGATTTATCGAAGGCGAAACGCGTGTTACAAGAACAAAGGCGCGTCAATGTGGACTTCCCCACCTGGATGATTGAATCACTAGACAGAGAAGCCGGAAAGCTTGGGGTTACCAGGCAGTCAATTATTAAAGTATGGCTTGCAGAACGTCTGGAAAAAGCCACTCTAACGCATCCCTCAAGCGGATCGCGCTAAAGCACGCCACTCGCGCACATTAACAGTTAATGCGCAATTTTTTCCATGGGAAATTGTCTGGGATGGCAGGGGGTGAGTGGGAGTATGATTTTAGACCTGACCCCGATATTTTATATTTTAGAGATTTTAGATTTTACGCACCGTGCCCGATGAAGAGCTGGGCAACTTCCAGACCGTAGGCGGCTTTGTGCTCGCCTCACTGGGCCGCATCCCGCGCAAAGCCGAACAATTTACCTGCGATGACCAGGACTTTGAAATGGTGGACGTGGACAGGAACAGAGTGGACCAGGTGCTCGCTACCCGGCACAGGCAGGCTGATTAGCTGAGCAGATTACATTCTTGTTGATTATGTTAATTTATTAAATGTAATCAATATGTTAATATTTTTACAGATTAATGCCTGAGTTGGCGACTGAGGGGGGATGGCAAGACCTGCAACCGAGACTGCGAGACTGTGTTTTCGTATTATTTCGTGATTTGTTTTTATAGTGACAATAATTCTAATTCTTCAAGGCGGATAGCCATAGCTTCAGTTGAAACCCTAAACTGATTTGCAAGAGAAGTGAATTGAAGGCCATTGTAACTTTCTGCACTAGCAAGCATTCTTGATAGTTGACGAAGGGTTTTACATTTACTCTTTTGCTTAGCAAAATCACCAAAACCAAGTGCGAAGGTTGTTTCTTCGTTAAGGCTAAAATTGTCAGTGAGAAAGAATTTCTTAAATGTAGACTTGACCAACTTATTAGGCATCAAAAAATACGTGGCGAATTTATCTGCCTCAAACTCGATGGCATCACGCGAAATTGCAGTACCGTCTAACGGCCTATCTCGATGAAGACCGCTTGTTTCGTGTAATAAGGCATGTCCTAACTCATGGGCTGCAGTAAAACTACGAATATTGTGTTGGAATTGACGAGAGATACGTACCTTGCGGGCAGTTTTATCAATAATGCCGGCAACTTCCACTAACTTCCCGCCACTATGAAATTGACCAAGAGTCTCGTCAAGGTCACAGTTGTACCCAATGTATTGGAGAGCAATAAGGGGGTCAAGCATATCAATCGGATTTGATGGTATAGCATTGTGCCAAATCTGTTTTCTGTTTTGCCACATTCTCTTATGGAGCTCTCTAGCTTGCTGTTCAATCTCGATGTGCGAGTAGCGATGGTTATTTGTTATTTTCGGTATGAAATCAGAAATAATATCAATCTCCATGCCGGTGTTATTTGATAGAGCGCTGAAACTGCCTGATTCATCTAAGTATGCATAAGGATCCTGTAGCAATCGGCGACTAGTAGTAATATCGTTGCTTGAAGGTATAGTAAGTTGATCATGATGTGGCAATGCGCTGTATCCACCCAGGCCGTCTAAATAGGCGTATGGATTTTTCAGTAATCGACGGCTGTCAGAAATTTTTTCGCTCAATGATTTTGTCATTTATATCACCTAAAATAAGGGCTTATATGTATTAACTATAGCACACCAAAATTTTTAATACTCATCTTCAAAAGGGTGCGATTCAAACTGATGTGGAGTAATCTCGCAACCTTACCACTGTTTTGACGAGAGGGGAGTGCCATGGGGATGAGTGACGAAGCCTTGCTGAACCGCCTGAACGAGCATCCTGAGTTGCGGAG
>Ga0315268_10007203_pt1 | contig 11732 bp, 13 predicted proteins | sample C1_top_MG_FD_204535 | JGI IMG/M metagenome (GOLD analysis project Ga0315268, IMG submission 204535) | Sediment microbial communities from Yellowstone Lake, YNP, Wyoming, USA - C1_top | ecosystem: Environmental > Aquatic > Freshwater > Lake > Sediment | place: USA: Wyoming | collected 2017-08-01 | reverse complement strand
GAGCAGTATACGACCCCGGCCGACGTGGCTGCGGACCTCCTATGGACGGCGCTGTCGTTCGGCGACATCCAAGGGAGGAAGGTGGTCGATCTCGGCTGCGGCAATGGCATACTCGGCATAGGGGCGGCCATGCTTGGCGCCTCTTCGGTGAACAGCTACGATTCCGACCAGAAGATGGTCTCCCTCACCAAATCCAATGCCGAGATATCAAAAGTCTCTGTCGAGGCGGCGCTGGCCGATGTGTCATCGGTCGCGGGACATTTTGATACGGCTGTGCAGAATCCTCCTTTCGGGGCGCAGAATCCCGGCGCGGACAGGCCGTTTCTCAGGGCCGCCATAAGGGTATCGGATGTAGCCTATTCGCTGCATCTGACGGAAACAACGGACTTCATCTCGAAGTTCTGCACAGGCCAGAACGCAGAAGTTCAGCATATCAAAAACTATAAGTTCAAGATTCCGTTCATGTTCGAGTTCCACAGAAAACCAGCAGAGTTCGTCGATGTGTCGTTGTTGAGGATACTGTCAAAAAGGTGATTCATTCTGACGGAGAAAGAAGTAGAGTGCAAGAAGGTTCTCCCCGGGGAACCGGTGGCCACCAGCGAGGAGTACATGCCAGGCTTCGGTACGTACGAGCACGACGGCGTCATATATGCCAGTGCCGTCGGTACACTGGCATTTGATGAAAAGAACAAGATCGCCAGGCTCAAGTTCGAAAACCCACCGATGGCGGTCTTCGACGGGGACAAGGTGTTCTGCGAGGTGACCGACGTCAGGGCGGCGATGGTCATCTGTGAGATAATCGGGATAGACGGCGTTAAGCGCGGTGTGACCGGCGACACCTCCGGCACGATACACGTGAGCAGAATCGCCAACAAGTACGTAGAGGATGCCTCGGAGGAATACAGGCAGACGGACCTGCTGAGGGCAGAGGTGCTGCAGTCGAAACCGTCTATACAGCTATCCACCGTCCACCCGCACCTCGGCGTCGTCGTGGCGAAGTGCAGGGTGTGCAGGGAACCTCTCGACCGGCAGCAGGGGAACAAACTCTACTGTCCTAGGTGCGAACGCACCGAATATCGCAAGGTCGCCGACGACTACCGCGAAGTGAAGTTCTGACTTTTCTGACTACAAATGCAAAAGGCTAAATCAAAGTTGGGTCTTAACATCGTCCAGAGGCATGCAATGGGTTCTGACAACACAGAGCTGATCGAGGAGATAAAGAGGCTCCGAGAGGAACTCAATCAGATGCGAGAGATCGTGAACATGCTGCTTAGCGTCGTGATGGACGAGCAGGAGGAGGAAGAGGAGTACGGCCCCGTCTTCGTCCACGATGACCCCGGCAGGCGACTGAACCTGTACAACTAGCCAATCCGCTGAGTCGGCATGATGGGCCAATCCTCGAAAATGCCCCACCGCCATGTTTCATGTTTCATGTTCATGCAAATGTTCTAATTCGCGGCAGTCCGTTATCGGCGGGAGGTTTCATGCGCTCGAACAGGATGGTTCTCCTTCTATCCGGTGGGATAGACTCTCCCGTAGCCGGCTATCTGATGGGCAGGCAGGGGGTGGACATCACCGCACTCTCCGGATTCGTAAATCCCGAGGGAGACAGAGCTCATGAAGAGAAGATGGGCAAGATAGTCAGGAACCTTTCCGAGTCCATCGGCAAGCCGGTCGACCTATACCTCTTCGAACAGCGCATCGCTCAGTCCGCGTTCGCCTCCAGGGGGAAATCCGGATTGACCTGCGTGCTCTGCAAGAGGATGATGCTTAGAGTCGCAGAGAGGCTTTGCAGGGAAGTCAGGGCTCAAGCCATAGTGATGGGCGATTCGCTCGGGCAAGTGGCTTCCCAGACGCTTCAGAACCTTCAGACCGTGGAGCAGGCGGTATCAATCCCGATCGTGAGGCCTCTCGTCGGCCTCGACAAGGTTGAGATCGTTAGGATCGCGGAGAGCATAGGCTCGTTCGAACTGTCTAACATCAAATCGCCTGGATGCACCTTCGTCCCCGCCAGGCCGGCGACCAAAGCGAGAATCGACGAGGTCCTTGCCGAGGAGAAGCGGTTAGACATCGATTCGATAGTTGACGCGGTAGCGGGCACAATGAGGAAAGTCGAGGCGGCTTCTCCATGAAGTATGTACTCGACACCAGCGCCTTATTCAATTCGAAGGACTTCCCGCTCGATTACGAAATCGTGATCCCGCAGGGGGTGCTCGACGAGTTAATCTCCTGGGGGCTTTCGGACAGAGTGAAGATACTTCTCGGGGTGAGGATACACATAAATCTGCCTTCGGAAGCCAGCAGAGCTAAAGTGAGGTCCGCCGCGGAGTCCACGGGAGACATCGACCGCTTATCGCCGACGGACATGGAGGTCCTATCACTAGCCCTCGAGCTGAATGCACCGCTGATATCTGACGATTATTCGATACAGAATCTATCAAAAGTCCTTGGCATAAAATGCATACCGATGGAGCAGCAAGGCATCAAGAAGATCTTCTTCTGGAAATACAGGTGCCGGGGCTGCGGCAAGGAGTACGACAGGGATGTCAAGGAGTGCCTGATTTGCGGTCAGACCTTGAAGCCGTTCAAGTACAAGAGCGAGTGAAATCCGAATCACATTATAGCACTCTCCGGCAAAGCATTTATCTCGGCTGAGTAGGATTGACGGGCAAGAGGAATGGATGATGGTTGCAGATATCGTACTTAGACCTAATATCATATTCTCTGGCTCAGGAAAAATTCTCAGACATATGGCGAAACTCAGAAGGCGCATTGATTCAATGAGAGCTGAAAAAGCAGAAATAGAATCAGAAGCAAGACTTCAAAAGGAGTATATCAGCTGGGAGCTATATCCTGAGTTAATTAACTCCTATGATAACGCCATCGCCTCAGGTGAGCGGGAATTAGAGCTTCTTGGCAAAGCTGTAACGACAATAAATGCAACGCCGAAACGAAATAGAAGGCATTAAGAGGTTTTAGCTCCGGCCTCAATCCTTGCTGATTGAACATGGAGAATAATTTACTGGCTAAAGCAGAGTTCAAATCCCGCAGGGTCCACTTAGAAAAGATAGAACAACCTTTTGCAGAGTATCGCCCGCTCGAGCCCCCTTCGGCCGAGCATCTTCATCGCGAATTTAAGCCTTCCATCACTGCCGAAGAAGAGATCGGCCATCGCCTTGGTGCGGGCAGCGTTCCCCAGCGGCTTCGCGACCTGCCTCCTCCATTCCTTCTCGTAGCCTTCCAGCCCGCCACCGCCCTTGATTGCCGCAACGGCGCTCCTCCCGGCGATCCTCCCGCATATCATCGCTATCGGTATCCCTCCGCCATTGGTCGCCATGACCTGGCCAGCCGCGTCGCCGACTATCAGCGCGTTGCCTGCGACCGTCTTCTTCACAGGGCCGGACACCGGCACTTGCCCATACGTTGTCTCCTCGGTGGCAAACTTGAACTCATCTATGAATCTGCGCATAGTTTGCGAGATAGGTTCGTCTGTGAACCTCTTCTGAACGCCGAGGCCGACATTTGCCATCCCTCTCTTCGGTATAATCCATGCATAGCCTCCAGGCGCCACCCCTCCGAAGTACATCCTCACGTTGCCCCCATAATCCCCCTTCGCCTGTGCGGTTATCGCCTGGCTGAGGTATTTAGGCTCAGGCAGCCGAACGCTTTTTCTGACCCTGGAGAGCGGGCCATCGGCCCCTATGATGAATCTGTATCCTATCTCGCCCGAGGAGGTCTTGGCGATGTGTCGATCAGAAAGGCCGAGCAGTTCTGTTCCGAGCATCACCTTGGCGCCCGCTCTCTCGGCCTGGTGCCAGAGGTTCTTGTCGAATCTTCTCCTGTCCAGCGTGATCCCGTCGAACTCCATGTCGTATCTCAGGCCGCGCGGACCGTGCAGCTCGATGATCGAAGTGGAGCGCTCGACCGAATCCTTGTCTATTGAGAAAAGGTCGCCGTACTCCTCGCTCGCGGGTAGTATCCTCTTCAGCTCATCTTCCGTCGGCAGAAACTCACCGCACTCTACAGGATAGCCGATCTCGGTCCTCCTGTCTATTGCGAGGACGTCGACGCCCCCCTCCGCTAGCTCTCGCACCGCGCAGCTTCCGGCGGGACCGGCGCCTACCACGAGCACATCTACTTTCATGGCTTCCTCCCTCTGAGCAGCACCGCCCCGCCGTATGTAAGTTCGTCCCATTCGACATCGACGAACCCTATCCCGCGCATGAGGCCCGCGTATGTAGAAGCGAGCGCATATTTCTGATAGGACATCCAGAGGTCCTTGTACATGTTCTCCCCCCTAGCCATTAATATTCTGCGGGGGACAATGAATCTCGCGATAAGCGGCACATTGTACCTCAGATGCAGGTTCATCATCGCCAACTTCACTCCATCTTCCGGCTTGCCGATTTCCAGGATGACAAGAATCCCGTCCCTCCTCAGGACTCTGAATATCTCTCTCAATCCCTTCTCCTTGTCCCTGAAGTCTCTGAATGAAAAAGAGCAGAACACCCTGTCAAAGATGTCGGCGTCGATAGGCAGATTCTCTGCCTCTCCCTGCTTGAATTCCGCTTTCTTGCCGAGCCTCTCTCTTGCAGCTGCCAGGAGCTTCTCCGACGGGTCCACACATAGTATCCTTCGACCGCTTATAAGCGCCGCGAAGTCGCCGGGGCCGCAACCGACTTCAAGTATGTCCAATCCGCTTCCTGAGAACTCCGCAGCCCTTCTCCTCCATGAGTCAATCCTGAAGAAAGTGACGAGCCTGTTCATTCTCTCGTAGTAGCTAGCGGCGCCCTCGATTGTTTCGATTATGTCCTTCCATTCCTTTTGTCCGATATGATCGGAAAACAAGGCGCCCACCAGACAATCAGTTGGTCCGGTCGATAACGAGGCGCGAGAGTTCGATAAGGCTTGAACGGTGCACGGATTCAGGCAGCCGGTCTAGGTACTCTGTAGCGCCGGTCGCATACCCCCGTGCAATCTCTATGGATTTCTTCACAGCGCCGGTGCCGAGAACAATCTTCAGGGTTTCCGAGACCTGAGCGTCGGTTACGCTCTTGGCAGCGAAAATTTCTTTTATCTTCCTGGCCGCTGCCTTGTCCTCATCCCTCGCGAGTATGAGCGGGAGCGTCAGGTTACCCTCCTTGAGGTCCGTCCCGATCGGCTTTCCCAGGCTGCGCTCGTCCCCGGAGACATCTAGAACATCGTCGATTATCTGGAATGCGATTCCGAGGTTGAGCCCGTACTCCCCCAGTGCCTGGATGTCCTCGGGTCTGCCTTCCGCAAGGGAGGCCCCGATCTCCGCCGCGGATTTGATGGGATGTGCCGTCTTCCCCTCGATGATCTTCAGGTACTGGTCGACGGAAAGGGTGCTGTCCCATTTGTGGGTGAACTGCATCATCTCCCCTTCCGCGAGGCGAGTGGTGGAAGTGGCCACAACCTCAACGATTTTCTTGCTGAACAGCCCGCCTACATAGAACGCCCTCGCGAAGAGGAAGTCTCCGGCCACTATCGCCTCGTGAAGGCCGAACTGCTTGTACGCCGCCTTCCTACCGCGCCTGATGTCAGCGCCGTCGTTGATGTCGTCATGAACTAGGGTGGCAGAATGGATCAGCTCCATCGCTGCCGCGATGTCTATGAGCTTGCCGAGATCGTTCCCGTGCAGAGCATGGTGGGACAGGATGGCGAGCGTCGGCCTCACTCTCTTGCCGCCCGCTCCTATGACATGGAGTGCGACGTTAGTGAGTGTCATCTGCGGAGAGTTCACTAGCTCTCTCATCCGCTTCTCAACCATCTCTAGTTCCTCGGAAACCCCGAGGTCCCAAGAGCCCGTTTTCATGCAGGGCAACATATTCGGAATTCATACTTAATTCTACCCCATGGCGGCCGCGGGTTGGCGACGCACAGGGAATACGGGACGAGGCCGTTCTGGCTTAAGTGCAAGTGACGCCGAAACAGACGCAATTCTATCTTCCCAACGGCAACAGTCCGTTCAGCCCCTGTGCCGCGCCTAACGCAGCATTTATGAACGGATCGGGATAGAGTCCGATCAATATTGTCGCGATGAGTGCGATTCCGACGACCGCCGCGACGGAAGGCGGGATCTTCATCCTCTCGTTCGATGGCGACTCATCGACATACATGCACTTGATGATCCTCGCATAGTAGAACAGGCTCAGGGCGCTGTTCAGTATGCCCGCGACGGCCAACCAGACGAGCCATTGGGTCGCGCCTGAGGCCTCTATCGCGGCGGAGAACAGTACGAACTTGCTGTAGAATCCCGCGAGCGGCGGTATACCTGCCAGAGACAGCATGAATAGGGCCATCGCGAAGGCAAGGTATGGCGACCTCTTGTTCAGCCCGTTGAAGTCCTTCATGCTCTCTCCCATGCCTACGACAGCGAGCGCGACCAGAACGAAGAATGCCCCGGACTTCATCGCAGCGTGCGTGATGACGTGCAGTATGCCGCCTGCGACCGCATAGTCGGTTGCGACCGGAATCGCTATCAGTATGTAGCCCGCCTGGGCGATGCTCGAATATGCCAACATCCTCTTGACGCTTGTCTGCTGGATCGCGATGAGATTGCCGACAGTCATCGTGAGCACCGCGATTATGCCTATTGCCATGTCCCAGTCGATTTTGAATGCGAACAGCGCGACGAGGAAAATCTTGAAGAACGCGGCCACACCCATCTTCTTCGAGCCAGCTGCCAACAGCGAGGTTATCGTGGTTGGCGCGCCTTCGTAGACGTCTGGGGCCCACATGTGGAAAGGCACCGCAGCGATCTTGAACCCGAGGCCGACGATTATCATCGCAATGCCGAGAAGGACTAGTGCATCTAGCCCGCCGCCTACGTCTAGCGTATCTCCGAGCGTGCGAAGATTGGTGCTCCCACCGGCGCCGTAGATCATCGCGATGCCGAACAACGTGATCGCGGAGGAGAAGCCGCCGATTATGAAGTATTTCATAGCCGCCTCGGTCGACCTTTTCACGGTCTTCTGGAAACCGGTGAGCACGTAGCTGGCAATGCCTGCTATCTCGATGCCGATGAAGATCACTATCAGGTCTGCGGCGGTCGCAACGAACGACATGCCTATGACGGCGATTAGTATCAGTGCATAGTACTCGCCGTGGTTCCGCTCGTTCTTGATGTATTGCGGGGAGGAGAGTACGACGAGCGCCCCGACGAAGATGAACACTATTGTGAAGAGCTGCGAGAACGCGCTGACATCGAACACCTCAGTCGAAGGCGCAGAACCCGTCGAGAACATCATGAACGAAACCAAGTCTCGAGTCCCAGGGTAGAGGGCGAGTACTTCCAGGATCCCGACGACGCCCAAGCCGATCAGGCTCCAGTAGGCTATCCCCCTCCGCATCTTTAGCCAGAGGTCGAGCGCCGGGCACAACAGCGCGAATGCTATAAGTATGATCTGCGGAGCGAGGATTCCGAAGTACTCGATTGTAGTCGTCATCTATCCCGCCCCCAGCCCTTGCAGAAGGATTATGATCGCATCCCCCATCCTACTGACCATTATCATCGGGAACAGTCCGAACAGCGCTATCAGAGCAACTAGCACGCTCATCGGTATCGACTCGTACCAGTTCGCATCGTGTATGTCCTTCGTCTCGATCTCCGTCGTGAGCGTGCCGAACATGGACCTCTGCAGCGCCCAGAGGTAGTATGCGGCGGTTATCGCGACGCTCACGATTGGTATGAGGAATAGGGGGTTCCAGCTGTTGTAGATCGCATAGAAGATGGAGAACTCCGCGGCGAAGCTGACTAGGCCAGGAAGCCCGAGCGAGGCTAGGAAACCAGCGGTCATCAGCGCGGCGAGCTTTGGCATCTTATCGGATATGCCTCCAAGGAGCGGTATCATCCTTGTGCCGGCATGGTGTTGCACGACGCCGCAACTCATGAACAGCACAGCCGTAACAAGGCCGTGCGCGAACATCTGGAAGACTCCGAACAGCAGGCCGACCTCGCCCAAGGTCGCGAAACCGACCATTACGAACCCCATGTGGCTTATCGACGAGTAGGCGACCATCTTCTTTAGGTCCTTCTGCGCCAGGCAGACCACGGCAGCGTAGATTATGCTGGCGACTCCGATTATCGCCATGACCGGGGCGAGCGTCGTCGCGCCGTCGGGGAGCGTCGGTATCGCCACCCTTATCAATCCATATCCGCCCATCTTCAGGAGGAGGCCCGCCAGTAGCACGCTACCCGCCGTCGGCGCCTCGACGTGCGCGTCAGGCAGCCAGGTGTGGAACGGGACCATAGGCATCTTCACCCCGAAGCCGAACAGGAAGGCCGCGAATGCGATTATCTGGAAACCTGTCGCGAATCCCGGTGCTATGTGCCCGAGGTCTATCATGCTGAAGGTCGTCGCCCCTGCCTGGAAATATATTGCCATTATGGCCAGTAGCATTACGAGGCTCGCCACATGCGTGTAGATGAAGAACTTGATCGCCGCGTAGTCTTTGTTGGGCCCTCCCCAGATGCTTATAAGGAAGTACATCGGGATGAGGACGATCTCCCAGAAGATGTAGAAGACGAAGTAGTCCAGCAGGAGGAAGACCCCGGTTATGCCCACCTGCATGACGAGCATCAGCCCGAAGTACGCCTTCGGCCGCTTGTCGACATTCCATGAGAACAGTATGGACAAGAATGTAAGCAGCGGCGTTATGAACAGCAGCGGGAGGCTTATCCCGTCGACGCCTACCGTGTAGGACACGCCGAGGCTCGGTATCCAAGAGTATGTCTCCATGAACTGCAGCTGCGCGAAAGTCTCTCCCTGGTTAATGGCGAAGCCGCTCCCCCACTGGAAATCTAAGAACAGCAGTGTGACGAGCAGCACCGGGATGCCGGAGAAAAGCAGCGATATGACCCTGATGACCCTGAGCGATTTACCGAATGCGAATACCAGGATGGCCCCTATGAGCGGGAGCAGTATAAGCAGGGACAGTACCGGTATGCCCTCAAGCATTCAGACTCCCCCCATGAAGATCAGGAAAACCAGTAATAGTACCGCGCCGCCCATTATGACCATGACATAGTTCTGAACGAGTCCGGTCTGAGCCAACCTCATGATTGAGCCGGCCCGCTTGCTTGCGCGAGATATGCCGTTTACCATGCCGTCTATAATGTACCTGTCGAAGATGTCCGCGACAAGTGATATCCCGTAGACGATGTAGTATCCGAAAGCATCGTATGCCCAGCTTATGTAGTACCTATTGGTCAGCAGCCTCTGGAGCTTGCCGGGCATCCCCTGTGATAGGCGCGCCACCGACACTCTGCCCTTGTAATATATCGAATATGCCGCGAAGAGGCCTATTAGCGACGCCGCAAGCGCCGCGTAGGTCAGCGGGCTCGTGAACACATGCACCATCTCCTCTGCCGGGTCTATGGGTTCGAAGAAGAGACCGCCGCACAGCAGTATTGTCAGTCCCGAACCGATCGCGAAGGCGGCGAGGATTATCAGCGGGTAGGTCATTATCCTCGGGGATTCATGGGAGTGCGCCTCGGTGCGTGGGTTCCCGGTGAAGGTCATGAACCACATCCTGAACATGTAGAATGCAGTAAGGAACGCTGTCAGGACGCCAATTATCCAGAGGAGCAGGAACGCCATGCTGTAGTCCGACTGCGCGGTCGATGCCTCGAAGGCCGAAGCGAGCACCTCGTCTTTGCTCCAGAACCCGCTGAACGGCGGTATGCCCGCTATAGACAGCGAGCCGATGAGCATCGTGAATGAGGTGATCTTCATAGTCTTGCTCAGCCCACCCATGTTCCGCATGTCCTGCGTACCGATTCCGTGTATGACGCTGCCCGCCGCAAGGAAGAGCAGTGCCTTGAAGAAACCATGGTTCATGAGGTGGAACATGCCGGAGGAGTAACCTTCACCTCCGCCCGCATCCGCACCGAGCAGAGTCGTCAGTATCAGCCCGCTCGCGCCGAGTGCGAGCATCATGTAGCCGAGCTGGCTTATCGTGCTGTATGCTAGCACCCTCTTTATGTCCGTCGCGACGAGGGCGTTCGTAGCAGCTATCAGCGCGGTGATTCCTCCGATGATGCCTATCAGTGCGAGCGCATCGGGCGTTTGGATCAGCATCGGCATCGATCTGGCGACCAGATAGACGCCCGCATTGACCATCGTCGCGGCGTGGATGAGCGCAGACACGGTCGTCGGGCCTTCCATTGCATCTGGCAGCCATTCGTGCAACGGGAACTGCGCGCTCTTGCCTATCGCCCCTCCGAAGAGGAACACCATCGAGAGCGTGGCCAGTCCCGGGTCCATCGTCAGGCTATGAGCCGCGAAAAGATCCGTGAAGTCAAGCGACCCGACAGACTTCAGCAGCAGTATCAGGCCGGACATCAGCATGATGTCCCCGACCCTTGTTACTATGAAAGCTCTCTTCGCCGCGCTGGCGGCGCTGGGTCTGTCCTTCCAGAAGCCGATGAGCAGGTAGGAGCACAGGCCGACGAGCTCCCAGAAAATGAACATGAACAGGTAGTTGTCTGCCAGTACGAGGCCGAACATGACTCCGATGAACAGGGAGATCTCCGCGTAGTACCTCCGCTTCCTCTCCCCCTCGGCGTGCATGTATCCGACGGAGTATATCACGACCAGAGTGCCGACGATCGAGACGACGAGGAGCATTATGGCGGTCAGCTGATCCACCCATATTCCGAAAGTGAGCTCGTAGTTGCCGACCTGTAGCCAGGTGATTCTAGGCGATGCATCCTCGATCAGCGTAAAGCCGTTTAGGACATCGACTATCACGAGCATGGACTGGACGAATGACGCTGTAGACAGGCCAATGATCCAAGGTGCGCCCCCTCCCTTATCAGGAGCTTCTTCGGGGCGAGCGCTATGATCACGAACGCTATCAACGGCAGTATCGGGATCAGCCACGCGAAGTCGATCATCATCCTATCACCACCTCAGTAGGTTCATCTTCGTCACGTCTATCGTTCCGTATCTCTTGTAGAGCACAAGCAGTATCGCGAGCGCCACCGCTACCTCCGCGGCCGCCGCGGCGATCGACACCAGGGCGAGCAGCTGCCCGGTCGCGTCCGGGTCGGCAAACCCGTGGAGTTCCTGGGCGTAGGCCGAGAATGCTACAAGTGTAACGTTCGCCGCATTGAGCATAATCTCTATCGACATCAGCACAATGATGCCGTTCTTCGAGGTCAGAACACCGTAGGCTCCGACCATCAGGAGCAGGGCAGCGAAGATGAGCCAGTCTACCATCGGTATCATCTGTCTCCCTCCTCTTCCTTGGCCAGGAAGACCGCGCCGAGAAGCGCGACCAGCAGCAACACCGCGATCATTATGATTATCGGGCTGTAACCGGGATCGGTGGCCGTCCCGAACAGCTTCTCGCCGAGATTCTCGCTGGTGCTCGAGTCCGGGTCTCCTACAGGCAGCGAGACTCTCAGGAAGACGATGATCATCAGCGCCGCGAGCGCTGCGACAAGAATCAGCGAGACGAGCTTGTGGGCGTTCATTCGCACTTCCCTCCCGGCAGCTCCCTCTTCGTAAGCATTATCGCGAACAGTATGAGGACGACGATCGCCCCGACGTAGACGAGTATCTGGACCAGCGCGATGAACTCCGCGTTGAGCAGGACGAACATGGCCGCTATGGAAAGGAAGGTCGTGGCCAGGTAGATTACGCTGTGCGTTATCTCCTTAGCCCTCAGCATCGCGAGTACGGTCAGGAGCGCCGTCGCAGCGA
>Ga0315268_10007202_pt1 | contig 11732 bp, 8 predicted proteins | sample C1_top_MG_FD_204535 | JGI IMG/M metagenome (GOLD analysis project Ga0315268, IMG submission 204535) | Sediment microbial communities from Yellowstone Lake, YNP, Wyoming, USA - C1_top | ecosystem: Environmental > Aquatic > Freshwater > Lake > Sediment | place: USA: Wyoming | collected 2017-08-01 | reverse complement strand
TATCTGTCGTTCGAGGACGAAGCCCAAGCTAGGCTTGTAGCTGCTGTGCTCAATTCCGGCTGCTGCCAGCGTTTCTTAAGGAGCCTGATGTTCACGGACGCCAAACGTCCTATTACCGTTGAGCTTATTCAGCGATTGAACATGAGCGGTGCTGCCGACGAAGCAGGCTTTGGTCCCGCTTGGCGATCGCTAAACCGCGTCAATTATGCCTCGTTTGCGTCAACGCCTCAGTTGGAATTGGTGATGGAAACGGCCTAATCAGCCGCCGGCCTCAGGCGCGCGCCTCACTCAGCACCCGATACTCGCGGATGTGGAAGGAAACCCGGCTGCCTTCAGCCAGCCCGAGCTGCATGTACTCCTCCTTGGTCATGCGGGTGCGAATCGCCAGCCCCGAAGCCAGTTCCAGTTCCAGCCGCATCATCACCCCCAGGAAGAACGTGTAACGCACCACGGCCTGATAGCGGAACCGGGCCAAGTCGGTGGACAATTGCACGGCGTAGGGGCGAAAGCCGATGCGGATCGCCTGCCCGTCTGGCTGGCCGGCAGTGGCAAACTCCAACTCGCCCACGCGCGCCACGCCTTGCTGCACCACCGCCTCCACCACGTTCATCACGCCAATGAAGCGGGCGACGAATTCGCTGGCCGGCTGCTCATAAACCTCGCGCGGCGTGCCGATCTGCTCCAGATTCCCTTGGGAGAGAATGACGATGTGGCTGGCGACCTCCATGGCCTCCTCCTGGTCGTGGGTGACAAAGAGCGTGGTCACGTTCAGGTCCCGATGCAGCCGGACGAGCCATTCGCGCAATTCCTGGCGGATTTTGGCGTCCACCGCGCCGAATGGCTCGTCCAGGAGCAGCACGCTGGGTTTGGGCGCCAGGGCCCGCGCCATGGCCACCCGCTGGCGCTGGCCGCCCGAAAGCTGATGCGGGTAACGCTTCTCCAAGCCGGCCAACTCGAAGACCTGCAGCAGCTCTTGGACGCGCGCGGCAATGTCGGCCTTTCTCCAATGCTTGACCCGCAGGCCGAAGGCAACGTTCTTGAACACGTTCATGTTCTTGAACAAGGCGTAGCTCTGGAAGACGAAGCCGACGTTGCGCTGCTGGACGGGCAAATCGTTGACGCGCTGGCCGCGGATGAAAATGTCGCCGCCGGTCGGCATCTCCAGGCCTGCAATCAGGCGCAGCACGGTGGTCTTGCCGCAGCCGCTGGGGCCAAGCAGCGCCACCAGCTCGCCTTCGTTGACCGAGAAGCTGACGTGGTGCACGGCCGGCACGCCGCCGAACTGCTTGCTGACGTTGCGCAAGGCGATGCTCATCTCAGGCCAAGGGCAGCGCCGGTTGTCCGCGCCCGAGTTCGCGCCGGGCGCGCCATTCCAGTAAGGTCTTGACGGCCAGCGTGGCAAGCGCCAGCAGGGCCAGTAGGCTGGCTACCGTAAAGGCCCCGGCGCTATTGTATTCCTGGTAGAGCTTCTCCACCCGCAATGGCATTGTGTCCGTCAGCCCGGCGATGTGCCCCGACACGACCGACACCGCGCCAAACTCACCCATCGCGCGCGCGTTGCAGAGGATGATCCCATAAAGCAAGCCCCATTTGACTGACGGGAGCGTAACGTGCCAGAAGGTTTGCCAGCCGCTAGCCCCCAAGGTCAACGCCGCCTGTTCTTGCTCCGTGCCCGCCGCCTGCATGACCGGGATGAGTTCGCGAGCGGCAAACGGAAACGTCACGAATACCGTGGCCAGCACCAGCCCCGGCGTGGCGAAAATGACCTTGAGGTGGTGCGCCTCCAGCCACGGGCCAAAGTAGCCTTGGAGGCCAAACAGCAGGACGAACATCAGGCCGGTGACCACCGGCGAAATCGAAAACGGCAGGTCAATCAGCGTGATCAAGATGGACTTGCCCCGAAACTCGAACTTGGCGATAGCCCACGCTGCCGCCAAGCCAAAGCCCACGTTCAGCGGCACGGTGATTGCCGCCACCGTGATCGTCAGCCGGATCGCCGCCAACGAATCCGGCTCCATGACCGCCGCCCAGTAGGCCCGCCAGCCCTTGGCCAGGGCCTGCACAAACACGTTGGCCAACGGCAAAAGCAGAAAGACCGCCGCGAAGGCCAGCGCCAAACCGGTCAGCGTCCATCTGACCAGCGGGCTTTCCTCTGCCCCCCGCCGGGAAGCCGAAGCCGGGTCTTTCTCTCGGGAGTGGTCGCGGCGCGCCATATCAAGAGTGAAAGCGGCTGGCCCAGACTTCCAGCCAGTTAACCACCGCTAAGATGACGAACGAAAGCACCAGCAAAACCGCCGCGATGGCAATGGCGCCCTGGTAGTCGTACTGCTCCAGGCGCACCACCGCCAGATAAGGCGCGATCTCGGTCTTGAAAGGCCGGTTGCCGGAGATGAACACGATGGAGCCGTATTCGCCCACGGCGCGCGCGAAGGCCAGCGCGAAACCGGTGATCACCGTTGGCATGAGCGTCGGCGCGATAACGGAAAAGAAGGTCCGCCGCCGGCTGGCCCCCAAGGTGGCGGCGGCTTCTTCGACCTCGGGCTCCAGGCTCTCGAGCACCGGCTGGACTGTTCGCACGGCAAAGGGCAAGCCCACAAAAGTCAGCGCAATCACCACCCCCGACGGCGTGTAAGCGCCCTGGAGGCCCAGTGGCGCCAGATACCGCCCCAGCCAGCCGTGGGCATCGAACAGACTGGCCAGCGTCAACCCGGCCACCGCCGTCGGCAGCGCGAACGGAAAATCCACCAACGAGTCAATGATCCTCCGGCCAGGGAACTCGTAACGCACCAGCACCCAGGCCAGCAGGGTGCCAAAGACCGCGTTGGCCACCGCCGCCACGAACGAAGCCCCGAAGGTCAGCCGGTAGGCGGCCAGTGCGCGCGCGGTCACCGCCAGCTCCCAAAGCTTGGCCCAAGGCAGTTCCCACGCCCGCAGCAACAGCCCGGCGATGGGCAGAAGCACAATGAGGCTCAGGTAAAGGACCGTGTAGCCCATCGTGAGGCCAAAGCCGGGCAACGCGCTGAACTTCTTTTCAGTCATTACCGGCAGGACGCCGGCGCCTAGTGTAGCCAGACCTCGGCTCGCTGGCAAAGCGATTCTTGCCCAAATTCAGAAACTCGCGTGAGAATCAGTGCTCGCAGAAGGCCGCGCTGACGAGCGCCCATGACTCACTTGCTGGACACCTCAGCCTTGCTCGCTTAGCGCATTCCCCCGCAAATCTGGTCGAACACGCCCCCTTCGCGAAAGTGCGTCTGGTGGGCTTGTTTCCAGCCCCCAAACACCTCATCCACGGTGAAGAGCTTCAGCGCGGGGAATTGCCGCTCGAACTTCCGCCCGACCGTCGCCAGCCGGGGCCGGTAGTAATGCCTGGCCACGATCTCCTGGCCGGTTTCGGAGTAGAGGTACTCCAGGTAAGCTCGCGCCACTTCCTCGGTGTGCCGTTTCTTGGCCACGCGCTCCACCACCGCCACCGGCGGCTCGGCCAGGATGCTGACCGGGGGCACGACCATTTCAACCCTGCCCTGGCCGGTCTCTTTGATGGCCAGCAGGGCTTCGTTCTCCCACGCCAGCAGCACGTCCCCCAAGCCGCGCTGGATGAACGTCGTGGCCGCTCCACGCGCGCCCGTGTCGAGGATGGGCACATGGCTAAAGAGCTGGCGCAGGAACTCCCGCGCCTTGGCCTGGTCGCCCCCGGTCCGCTGCAGTTCATATCCCCAGGCGGCCAGGTAGTTCCAGCGTGCGCCTCCGGAAGTCTTCGGGTCGGGCGTGATTACCACCAGGCCCGGTTTGACCAAGTCGGGCCAGTCGCGGATGCCTTTGGGGTTGCCCGGCCGCACCAGGAATACAATGGTGGATGTGTAGGGACAACTGTGGTGGGGCAGACGCGTCTGCCAGTTGGTTGGAAGCGCCCCGCCCTTCTCTGCAATCGCATCAATGTCGTAAGCTAGCGCCAGCGTGACCACGTCCGCCGGCAGGCCGTCAATCACGGCCCGCGCCTGTTTGGCCGAGCCGCCATGGGATTGCTGGACGGTCAGCGTGTCGCCCGTCTTCGCCTTCCAGTGTTTGACGAACGCCGCGTTGAATTCTGCGTATAGCTCTCGCGCGGGGTCGTAAGACACGTTCAAGAGCGTAACGTCCTTGGCCAGCGCTGCGGCCATTGCAAGCGCCAACGCCGGCACCGTTCTAGCAAACCGCGCCGCAAACGCCACTCGGCTGGCCGAGGCAAGTGGCCGGCGCCGTTTCCCCTCCCGGCACGGTGCCAAGACATGGGTGACAGTTTCGCGCCAAGAGATGGGTGACACTTTTTTCATCGAAGAGGCGATTTTCTGTGGCTATGCCGTGGCAGGTTCAGTCTGTTGTTGAGGAGCGCTGGCGTCTGGTTCAGGCCGTGCTCCGGAGGGAGAATTCGGTGCGAAGCTGGCGCCGGATTTTCGGCGTCAGCCGCTTGCCGCGGCTGGTTTGCGTGTCGTCGTAGCTGGTGCTCATGGTTCGCCGTCGAGCGGTCGAAACGCCGGGCCAACTTACCAGCCGGCCTGCCGCGGGTTCAAGCCCTGAGGCCAGTTGGCGCGGCGCCGCCGCGGCCGCAACTTTGGTAATGACAGGCCGAACCGGCTGCCTTATTCTAAGCCCGCTCAAATGCTGAACGGGCGCGACTTTGGAACCACACTGTTTCCATGAGCAAAAAACTAGGTTCGAATCGCTGTGGTCTGCTGGCGGGCGGCAATTGGATCATTGACCAAGTCAAGCTGATTGACGTGTTTCCGCAACGGGAACAACTGGCCAACATCCGCGGCCAGTCCGAGGGCACCGGCGGGGCCCCTTACAACGTGCTTATTGACCTGGCCAAACTGGGCGCCCCCTTTCCTTTGCTGGCGGCCGGCCTGGTCGGCAAAGACGCCCTGGGCCAGCACATCCTGGCCGATTGCCAGAGGCACAAGATTGACACCCGGCACTTGCGCCAGACCGCCCAAGCGCCCACTTCCTACACTGACGTGATGACTGAAATCCACGGCGGGCGGCGCACGTTCTTCCACATGCGCGGCGCCAACGCGCTCTGGGACGGCAGGGACTTGAAGTTTGCCCGCATCAAGGCCCGCATCTTCCACCTCGCCTACCTCCTGTTGCTCGACGAGTTGGACAAACCAGACCGCGCCCACGGCACCAAGGCCGCGGCTCTGCTGGCGGCGGCCCAAGCCGCCGGCCTCAAAGTCAGCGTGGACGTGGTCAGCGAAGACAGCGAGCGGTTCGCCAGGATCGTCACGCCGGCCCTCAAACACGTCAACTATTGCATCCTCAACGAGATCGAAGCGGGCAAGACCACCGGCTTCAAAATCCGCCAACAGGATGGCAAGTTGGACACGGTGTCCCTGCGCCACGCCGCGGGCGCCCTCTTGCAGTTGGGCGTCCACGAACTGGTCATCGTCCATTTCCCGGAAGGCGCCTTCGCCCGCACCCGCAAGGGCGAAGATTGCTGGCAGGCATCGGTCAATTTGCCGGCCAAGTTCATCGCGGGGACGGCCGGGGCCGGGGACGCCTTCTGCGCCGGGGTGCTGCTGGGTCTGCACGAGGGCTGGGGCTTGCAGCAGTGCCTCCATACCGGCGTCTGCGTCGCCGCCGCCTCTCTCTCTCATCCGACCTGCACCGGAGGCATGATGCCGCTTAAGGCCGCCCTGGAACTGGGCAAGAAATTCAAGTTCCGCCCGCCACTGGAGCCGGCCGACTGACACAGCGGGAATTGCAGAATGTAAATTGCAAATCTCAGATTGAGCGCCTCTCGCCTCTGACAACCTGGGGATTCGCGGAGGGACCAATCTGCAATTTACAATTTGCAGTTTCCAATTCCCGCGGCGCGCCTCCAACCCAAGATTGCTCTTGGCCTTGGCCCAGGCCGTTGGTCTTAGCTCGCCGCTGGCGGGGCCGTTCGGTTTGAGCCCGGGAACAGCGGCTGGAGCGCGGCTCGCAGATTGTCCATCGTGTAAGGTTTCTGCACGAACCCGGCCAGTCCCTTCCCCGCAAAGCGCTGCACCACCTCCTGCTCGTTGTAGCCGCTGGAAAGGATCACGCGCACGTCGGCGCGAATGCGCCTCAGCTCGCGAAAGGTCTCCTCGCCGTCCATGTGCGGCATGGTCAGGTCCAGCACGACGGCGGCAATCGCATCCGGGCGCGCGCGAAACACCTCCAGCGCCGCGCGGCCGTCGTCGGCGGTGAGCACCTCAAAGCCGAGCCGTTCGAGGATTCTCTTGCCGATGGCCCGGACGCTCTCCTCGTCGTCCACCAGCAGTAACAAACCGCTCCCTTGCCAGCGGGTCGGCCCAGCAACGGCCTCATCGAGGCTTTCCGCCGCCTGGCTGGCGGCGGGGAAGAGCACTTTGAAGGTGGAGCCTTTGCCTGCCTCAGTATAAACCTTGATCGCGCCTCGATGACCGCGCGCGATGCCCAGCACGGCGGCCAGCCCCAGACCGCGGCCGGTGAACTTGGTGGTAAAGAACGGATCAAAAATCCTCGGCAGTTGTTCCTTGGTGATGCCGCAGCCCGTATCGGCCACCTCCAAGTAAGTGTAAAGCCCGGCGGGCAGGGCCTCGCGCAGCCAGGTCGTGGCCAGGTAAGCCTCGTCGCACTCCATCGCCCCGGTGCTAATGGCAATCACGCCGCTGCGCTCGCCGATGGCCTCGGAGGCGTTAATCACCAAGTTCATGATGACCTGCCGCAACTGGGTGGCGTCGGCCTCAATGGCCGGCACGTTGGCCGCAAAATTGAAACGGAGCACGGCCTTCTTCGAGATCGAGGCCTGGAGCAAGTGAGTCATCTCCTCGATCACCTCCTGCAAGTCTAGCCGCTGCACGCGGAAGCGGCCTCTGCCGGAGTAGGCCAGCATTTGCTTGACTAGTTCAGCGGCGCGCCGCGTGGCCCTTTCGGCTTCGACTAACTCATCGCGGGCGGGCGCCGCGGGCGACAGGTCCAACAGGGCCAGGTTGATGTTGCCCATGATGGCCGTCAGGATGTTATTGAAGTCGTGGGCGATGCCCCCGGCCAGCACCCCGAGGCTCTCCAGTTTCTGGGCCTGTTGCACCTGCCGTTCCAGGTTCAGGCGCTGCTCTTCGGCCTGCTTGCGCTCAGTAATGTCCCGGCCAATCCCGATGATGCCGGTGATCTGGCCCGATTGGTCGCGCACCGGCAGCTTCGAGGTCAATAGCCAGCGCCGTTCACCACTGCTGCTGACAAGGAGCTCTTCGCGATTGATGACCGGCTTGCCCGTTTGGAGCACCGCTTGGTCATCAGCCCAGAATTTGGCCGCGACTTCCGGCGGAAACACTTCGAAGTCGGTCTTGCCGAGCACCGCGGCCTCGTTTTGCGCGCCGATCATTTCCAGGTCCGCGCGGTTGGCGAGAGTCTTGCGCGCCTCACGGTCCTTGGCGTAGATCGTGTCCGGCAGGTTGTCTATCAGCGTCCGCAGCAGATTGTGCTCCCTGGCGAGCGCCTCTTCGGCCCGCTTGCGCTCAGTGATGTCAGCGTAATTGATCACTACCGCCTGCACGCTCGGTTCAGCCAGCAGATTTGTGCCGGTGGCCTCCAACCAGCGCCACGAACCGTCTTTATGCTGGAAGCGGACTTGAGCCGTAACCTGCCTGCGGGGAGCTTCGAGGAGCTGTGCGGATATGGCGCTGATCCTTGAGCGGTCATCAGGGTGGATGAGCTCAAAGATGCTCCGCCCAACCAGCTCACGATCGTCATAGCCCAGAATTCGGGCGGTGGCCGGAATGGGGAAAAAAAGGATGGTCCCCTCCTCATCCAGCAGCGCAATCGCGTCCCGGCTGTTTTCAATCAGGCCCCGAAACCGCTGTTCACTGGCTTTGAGCGCCGCCTCCCCCCGCTTGCGCTCGGTGACGTCGCGGAAGATGCCCTGCAGCATTCTCTTACCCCCAACTTCCACAAAGTCGGCCTTGATCTCCACGTCCTTGATTTCGCCGCTTTTGGTAATCACCTGAGTCGCCAGGACCTGCCCCGCCTTTTCGGCTCGATGCTCCCGGAAGGTGGGACTGAACTCGCCCCCGGTTGCCTCCGGCGGATGCAGAATGCGCTGGTGCTGGCCGATGAGTTCTGATTTGTCCCGGCCGACCAACTCGCACGCAGCGCGGTTGCAGTCAATGACGATGCCGGTCTGGGCATCGGCCACAATAATGGGGTCCAGCGCCCCCTCGAATAATGCCCTGCGTTCTTGTTCGCTCTGGCGCAGGGCTTCCTCCGCCCGCTTGCGCTCGGTGATGTCCCAAAAGATGGACTGCGTGCCCAACGGCCGGCCCTCGGCGTCGTAAGTGGGCACTTTGAGGACGTGCACGTCCCGCATCTCGCCGGTCGGCAGGCGGTTCTGCTCAATCTGGTCCAGCAGCTTGCCCGAGCGCATCACGGCGCGGTCGTCGGCCCGGTATTTCTCCGCCAACTCGGCTGGGTAGAGGTCGAAATCAGTTTTCCCCAGCACCTCCTCCAAAGGGCGTCCCACCAGCCGGCAGAAGTTCTGATTGGCGTACGTGAACCGCCCCTCGAGGTCTTTGCGGAGGATGTTTTGCGGCAGGTTTTCAACCAGCGAACGGTAAAACGCCTCGGACTTGGCCAGACTCTCTGCCGAGCGCCTCAGCGCCTCCTCCGCCGGCGAGGTTTGATTCGGCGAACCCTGCTTATCGCCAGATGGGCCGCGCGCATTCATACTTGACATTAAATCAGCCAAAGCTCCCGCCGAAAGGCCTCTTTTTTGTGCCGGGCTGCGGGGGGCGCCGCCGTGGCTGCGAACGCCAGTCAAACGTCACCCGTCAAACACGATGCGTGAAAGGTCAAGTCGCCTCAGTGCTCCGGAACTTGGTCACGAATCACGTTTCACGTTTGACGCATCGCTCCCAACCTCAGCTCCGCCACGGCCGGAGCCGCTTCAAGTCGCCAAGAACCTGCTTGACAATTTGCACATCTTCAGCCACCTGCCAATCGAACATCCCCACCAGGATGAAGTCCGCGCCGCTTTCAAAGGCGTGGCGAAAACCGCGCTGCGGCGCGATGGCCCCGGCGGCCAGCACTTTGAAGGCGATCCAGGGCTGGCGCACGTTGAACATCACGTCCGCCACCTCCTCCGGGTCTTTGCACCAGGAGTTGTCGTAACTACCGAGGTCGTCGGTCTCGCCGGGTTTGGGCGCGGTAGGGTACTGGTGGGAGTGAAACGTCTTGACGTAGAAGTCCGGATTGAGCTTGGCCTGCTCACAGGCGACGACGGTGCCCAGGCCGTGGGCGCCCACGCCGGCGCTGCACTTCCGCCCGCGCACCACCTCCAAGATGCGCGCGATCGTGTCCAGCTTGCCCTGCTTGACCAGCGCGTCGGCCACGTCGCCCGTCACGTGGATCGCCACCGCGCCCAGGTCGGCCGCCTGCTTGAACTGGTCCAGGCTGCCATCGGCGTTGACTCGCGCCTGGGCGATCCACTTCATCTTGCCGCCCCGCTTCCAATGCTGCTGCAACTGCGCCAGCCCGTCTTTGACCCAGCTATTCATGACGTTGATTCCGTGGGTTTCTGCCGCTTCGAGCGTCTCCAGAATCTTCGCGTCGGTGTTGTAATGCCTCATCAACTGCGACACGTAGGGCAGGTCGCGCGAGTGGGCGTAGCCCCCAATCAGGTTGCCCCCCAGCATCAGCCGGCTGAACTCAAGCCCGTTGATCTTGCCCAGCGGCAGCGTGTCCTTCTGGGGCCCCAGCGGGCCCGTGGGCATGGGCGGAGACGGCACCCCGGAGCTTTGCTGCGCCTGGAGCGCGGCCGGGATCGCCGTGGTCGCCAGCACGGATGCTTTGACGAAATCGCGACGGGTAACAGACCTTGACATCATAGTATCGTTGGGCGCGGCTTGCTGCTCCCGCGCCGCCAGACGATAGCTCGCCAGCCTCGCCACTGCAAACAAATATCACGGAATGCCTCAGCCTGCCTGCTTGCGGGCGGGGCCGTTTGCCTGCAAAAGTAGAAGCCGCCTATGACCAGTGGGAGATTCGTGGTGTTTCTGGCCGTCGTCTTGAGCGCCTGGGCGCTGATGCATCTGTATGTGTTCTGGCGCGCGGCGTCAGTGCCTTGGGTCGCGGCTCACACATCGCCGCGCGGGCTGCTGTGCCTGGCGCTGGCCTTGGCGGCGAGCTATCCCCTGGGCCGCCTCTTGCACGGCTGGGCCCTGGCGGTGGCGGCAACGCCGTTGGAGTACGTGGGCGCAACCTGGCTGGGCGTCTTGTTCCTCATGCTCTCGGCGCTGGTGGTCGTCGAGCTAATCACCCTTGGCGGCTGGGTCCTCTCTGCGCAGGCCCCAGCCCTGCGCGGTTGGGCCATCGTCGCCGCCGGCCTCCTGTCCCTCGTTGGCTTGGTGCAGGCACAGCGACCGCCGGTGGTGCGCGACTATGAAGTGTCACTCGCGGGGCTGCCGCCCGAACGGGATGGGCTCGTGCTGGTGGCCCTCTCGGACCTGCATCTTGGCGCCCTTACCCGTGAAGCCTGGATGAAACGGCTGGCCCAGCGTGTCACGGGCCTCCGGCCCGACCTCGTGGTTGCCGTCGGCGACGTGGTGGACGGCGGCGTCGGAGAAGTAGAGCCGTTGACGCCCGTCCTGCAAGCGCTGCGTGCGCCCTTGGGCGTCTGGGCCGTCACGGGCAACCACGAGTTCTATGCCGGCCTTGAGCGCAGCGTTGGTCTGCTCTCAGCCGCCGGCTACACCGTGCTGCGCGACCGTTGGGTTGAAGTTGTTCCCGGCTTGGCGCTCGCCGGCGTGGACGACCTCACCGCCCGAGAACAGTTCGCCCTGACGAACCGGCCGCTCGACAAGGCCTTGTCTGGCCGGCCGCCAGGAGCGACGATTCTACTCTCCCACACGCCCTGGCAAGCGGACGCCGCGGCGGCGGCCAACGTGGGGCTGATGCTCTCCGGACACACGCACAACGGGCAAATCTGGCCTTTCAACTACTTGGTCCGCCTGCGCTATCCGCTGATCGCCGGACGCTACCAGATTGGCGGGATGACGCTGATCGTCTGCCGCGGCAGCGGCACTTGGGGGCCGCCGATGCGCCTCTGGCGGCCAAACGAGATACTCCGGGTCAAACTCCGGGCGCCAAGCCCGGGTGAGCGGCGGCCAGGGGCCTAATTCTTGGTGGCGACCGCCGCTTGCAGGCGCTTGAGGTCGGCGTTGTTTGGGGTGGTGACCGTGTTGATGACCTTGAGCGCCAAGGTGCGCTGGTCGTGCCACTTGAAGGTCTCGCCGTGACCGTCGGCGAAGGAAAAGTCGCAGCCCCGGTTGTGCCAGATGGCGGGCAGATTCATCCACTTGTCGCCTTCGGGTGAGAAACCGAAATGGCCGTCATCAATGCTGTTCTTGTGCTCGTCCAAAAAAACGAACGCCTGGGAAGGCGGCGGCGCGGTGATGTCGGTGGTCTTCTTGTTCACCTTGTAGCCCTTGTAACCGAAGTAATCCAAGCCAACATCCACCCCGTTCATGTAGCCGTTGATGGCGTAGCTGCGCACCCGCGGGAACTTGCGCCCGCCAAAAACTGACCGGCCCAGGTCGTTGGGGCAGCGGTAAATCGCAACTGACTGGTTAAAGGGATAAAGCAGTAATGCTCCCCAAAACTCGGGCCAGTGGTTAAGTAAGGAACCACGGCGATATGAGAGAGCAAAGCAAGCGAATAGTGAGAGGGGTGGCGAAGCGGCGGCGGCACAGCGCGGAGTT
>Ga0315268_10007201_pt1 | contig 11732 bp, 5 predicted proteins | sample C1_top_MG_FD_204535 | JGI IMG/M metagenome (GOLD analysis project Ga0315268, IMG submission 204535) | Sediment microbial communities from Yellowstone Lake, YNP, Wyoming, USA - C1_top | ecosystem: Environmental > Aquatic > Freshwater > Lake > Sediment | place: USA: Wyoming | collected 2017-08-01 | reverse complement strand
GGATCAGCGCCGCATTATTGAAGATGACCTCTATTCCCGCGTGCGCGGCATGCTGTTGGCCAAGAGCGCGGCCGGTGGCCCGAAGAAACTCAAGAGCGGCACCAAAATCGAGGCCGAGTACCTCGACTCACTGACGCGCGAAGAGTGGTTCGAGATCCGTCTGGAAGACGAAGAAGCCAATGGCCAACTGGAGGCTGCGGGCGAACGCCTGCGCACCCAGCAGCAGGCCTTCGACAAGCGTCTCGATGAGAAGAAAGCCAAGATCACGGCGGGCGACGATCTCGCACCCGGCGTGCTCAAGATGGTCAAGGTGTACCTGGCGGTCAAGCGCCGCGTGCAGCCCGGCGACAAGATGGCCGGACGTCACGGCAACAAGGGCGTGATCTCGACCATCGTCCCGGTCGAAGACATGCCCTATCTGGAAGATGGCACGCCGGTCGATGTGGTGCTCAACCCCCTCGGTGTGCCCTCGCGCATGAACGTCGGTCAGGTGCTCGAGACGCATCTGGGCTGGGCCGCCAAGGGCCTGGGGCTGAAGATCGGGCGCATGCTCGATGCCCAGGCCAGCAATGCCGAGCTGCGTGGTTTCCTCGGCCAGATCTATAACGAGACCAGTGGCCAGAAGGAGCAGCTCGGCGAATTCAACGACAAGGAATTGCACGAGCTGGCCGGCAACCTGCGGCGCGGCGTGCCGATGGCGACCCCGGTATTCGACGGCGCAGCCGAGAGCGACATCAAGGCGCTGCTGAAGCTGGCCGATATGCCGCAGTCCGGACAAACCTGGCTGTTTGACGGCCGTACCGGCGAGCGTTTTGATCGCCAGGTTACGGTCGGCTACATGTACATGCTCAAGCTCAACCATCTGGTCGACGACAAGATGCACGCGCGCTCCACCGGGCCTTACAGCCTGGTGACCCAGCAGCCGCTGGGCGGCAAGGCGCAGTTTGGCGGCCAGCGCTTCGGAGAAATGGAAGTCTGGGCGCTGGAAGCCTACGGCGCGGCCTACACGCTGCAGGAAATGCTGACCGTGAAGTCCGACGACACCATTGGCCGCACGCAGATGTACAAGAGCATCGTCGATGGCAATCACGAGATGAAGGCGGGCATGCCCGAATCCTTCAACGTGCTGGTCAAGGAAATACGTTCGCTTTGCATTAACATCGAACTCGAGCAGGATTGAACATGAAAGACCTACTCAAGCTTTTCAAACAGCAGGCACCGCTCGAGCAGTTCGACTCGATCAAGATCGGCCTGGCCTCACCGGAGATGGTGCGCGCCTGGTCGTATGGCGAGGTGCGCAAGCCCGAAACCATCAACTACCGCACCTTCAAGCCCGAGCGCGATGGCCTGTTCTGCGCCAAGATCTTCGGGCCCGTGAAGGACTACGAGTGCCTGTGCGGCAAGTACAAGCGCCTCAAGCATCGCGGCGTGGTGTGCGAGAAGTGCGGCGTCGAAGTTACCCAGTCCAAGGTGCGCCGTGAGCGCATGGGCCACATTGAGCTGGCCAGCCCGACGGCCCACATCTGGTTCCTGAAATCACTGCCCTCGCGTATCGGCCTGATGCTCGATATGACCCTGCGTGAAATCGAGCGCGTGCTGTATTTCGAAGCCTTCGTGGTAATCGACCCAGGCATGACGCCAATGCAGCGCGGCCAGCTGCTGACCGATGAAATGTATCTGGAAGCCATCGAAGAGCACGGCGATGAGTTCGACGCCCGCATGGGCGCCGAGGCCGTGCACGAGCTGCTGCAGTCGCTCGATCTCAAGGCCGAAATGGTCAAGATCCGCGAGGACATGACCAACACCGCCTCCGAGACCAAGCTCAAGCGCCTCTCCAAGCGCCTCAAGCTGGCCGAATCATTCCTCGCCTCGGGCAACAAGCCCGAGTGGATGGTGATGACCGTGCTGCCGGTGTTGCCGCCGGATCTGCGCCCACTGGTGCCGCTCGATGGCGGCCGTTTTGCGACTTCCGATCTCAACGATCTGTACCGCCGCGTCATCAATCGCAACAACCGTCTGCGCCGGCTGCTCGAGCTCTCGGCTCCCGATATCATCGTGCGTAACGAAAAGCGCATGCTGCAGGAAGCCGTCGATGCGCTGCTCGACAATGGCCGCCGCGGGCGCGCCATTACCGGCACCAACCGCCGGCCGCTGAAGTCCCTGGCCGACATGATCAAGGGCAAGCAGGGGCGTTTTCGCCAGAACCTGCTCGGCAAGCGCGTTGATTACTCGGGCCGCTCGGTCATTGTGGTCGGCCCGACGCTGCGTCTGCACCAGTGCGGCCTGCCGAAGAAGATGGCGCTTGAGCTCTTCAAGCCATTTATCTTTCACAAACTGCAGATTCGCGGTGACGCCTCAACCATCAAGGCCGCCAAGCGCCTGGTCGAGCGCGAAGGCCCGGAAGTCTGGGACATCCTCGAAGAGGTGATCCGCGAGCATCCGGTGCTGCTCAACCGCGCGCCGACCCTGCATCGCCTCGGCATTCAGGCCTTCGAGCCGGTGCTGGTCGAGGGCAAGGCGATTCAGCTGCATCCGCTGGTCTGCACGGCGTTCAACGCCGACTTCGACGGTGACCAGATGGCCGTGCACGTGCCGCTGTCTATCGAGGCACAGCTCGAAGCACGCGCACTGATGATGAGCTCGAACAACATTCTCTCGCCCGCCAACGGCGACCCGATCATCGTGCCCTCGCAGGACGTGGTGCTGGGTCTCTATTACCTGACCCGTGAGATGGTCGGCGCGCGCGGTGAAGGCATGTACTTCAGCGACGTACACGAAGCCCATCGTGCCTATGAGGGCCGCAACATCGATCTGCAGGCCAGGGTGCACGTGCGCGTTACCGAGTATGTGCGTGGCGCCAATGATGAGTTTGAGCCGCGCCGCCGCCTGGTGAAGACCACGGTCGGTCGTGCCCTGCTGTCGGAGATTCTGCCCCACGGCATGTCCTTTGATCTGATCAACATGGACATGACCAAGAAGGCGATCTCGGCGACGATCAACGCCTGCTACCGCATTCTGGGTCTGAAGGAAACGGTGGTGTTCGCCGATCAGCTCATGTACATGGGCTTTCACTATGCGACCCGTTCAGCGGTCTCCTTCGGCATTGACGACATTGTCATTCCGGAGCAGAAGGTCAAGCTGGTCAGCGCTGCCGAGCGCGAGGTCAAGGAAATCCAGGACCAGTATTCCTCGGGTTTGGTGACCAACGGCGAGCGTTACAACAAGGTGGTGGACATCTGGTCGCGCGCCAATGATCAGGTCGCCAAGGCGATGATGGAAAAGCTCGGCACTGAAGATGCCACCGATTCACTCGGTGTCAAGCAGCGCCAGAAATCCTTCAACTCGATCTTCATGATGGCCGATTCCGGCGCCCGCGGTAGCGCGGCGCAGATCCGCCAGCTAGCAGGCATGCGCGGCCTGATGGCCAAGCCCGACGGCTCGATCATCGAGACGCCGATCACGGCGAACTTCCGTGAAGGCCTGAACGTGCTGCAGTACTTTATTTCGACGCACGGCGCGCGCAAGGGTCTGGCTGACACTGCGCTCAAGACCGCGAACTCCGGTTATCTGACGCGCCGTCTGGTTGACGTCGCCCAGGATCTGGTGGTTACCGAAGTCGATTGCGGCACCAGCAATGGCGTTGCCATGTCACCGCTGGTCGAAGGTGGCGACGTGGTCGAGGCGCTGGGCGAACGCGCGCTGGGTCGCGTCACGGCTGCCGACATCCTCAAGCCCGGCACTGAGCGGGTGCTGGTGGCGACCAACGTGCTGCTCGATGAAGGCCTGGTGCGCCTGATCGAACAGGAAGGCGTCGACCAGATCAGCGTCCGTTCGCCCATCACCTGTCAGTTGCGCTACGGCGTGTGCAGCAATTGCTATGGCCGCGACCTGGGTCGTGGCCGCCTGATCAACATCGGCGAAGCGGTGGGCGTTATTGCCGCGCAGTCGATCGGTGAGCCAGGTACACAGCTGACCATGCGTACCTTCCACATCGGTGGCGCGGCCTCGCGGGCTGCGGCGGCCAACAATGTGGAAATTCGCAACAAGGGCACGCTGCGCTTCCATCACCTCAAGACCGTGCAGCACGAAAAAGGTCACCTGGTCGCGGTCTCGCGCTCGGGCGAAATCGGCGTAGTCGACGAATTTGGCCGTGAGCGCGAGCGCTACAAGATTCCCTTTGGCGCCACCATCACGGGACGCGAGGGCGTCAAGGTCGTGGGCGGTCAGGTGGTCGCGACCTGGGATCCACACACCCACCCGGTGGTCACGGAAGTGGCCGGTAACATCCGCTTCACCGACTTCGTCGACGGCCTCACGGTCACGACGCAGGTGGATGAAGTCACGGGTCTATCCAGCACCGTGGTGATGGATTCCAAACAGCGTGGTGGCAAGGATCTGCGGCCAACGATTCGGCTGTTGTCGGCCAAGGGCAAGGAACTCACCTTCGCCAACACCATCATTCCGGCGGTCTACAACCTGCCGCCGGGCGCCCTGGTCAACCTGGTCGATGGCGCCAAGGTGGCTGTGGGCGACATCATCGCCCGCATTCCGCAGGAGTCTTCGAAGACCCGCGACATCACCGGCGGCCTGCCGCGCGTCGCCGATCTGTTCGAGGCCCGCAAGCCGAAAGATCAGGCGATTCTCGCCGAGAAGACCGGCACCGTCAGTTTCGGCAAGGAGACCAAGGGCAAGCGCCGTCTGGTCATCACCGATGAGCACACCGAGAAATACGAAGAGCTGATTCCCAAGTGGCGCCAGCTCAATGTGTTCGAAGGTGAGCAGGTCGAGCGCGGTGAGGTCATCGCCGACGGCGAGCCCAACCCGCACGACATCCTGCGCCTGCAGGGCGTCGAGGCGCTGGCCAACTATCTGGTGCGCGAGATTCAGGACGTTTACCGTCTGCAGGGCGTGAAGATCAACGACAAGCACATTGAAGTGATCATCCGTCAGATGCTGCGCAAGACCGAAGTCCTGACGATCGGCGACACCACGCTGCTGCGTGGCGAGCAGCTTGATCGCTCACGCGCCATGGCCATCAACGATCGCGCCGTCAAGGCCGGCAAGCAGGCCGCGAGCCTGCAACCGGTGCTGCTGGGCATCACCAAGGCGTCGCTGGCCACCGAGTCGTTCATCTCGGCCGCTTCGTTCCAGGAGACCACGCGCGTGCTGACCGAAGCCTCGGTGCGTGGCCTCAAGGACGAGCTGCGCGGCCTCAAGGAAAACGTCATCGTCGGCCGGCTGATTCCGGCGGGTACGGGCTTTGCGGCCCATGCACATCGGCGGCGCAAGAACGACGGCACCGAGACGCGGGGCTTCATGGACGTTGGTGCAGCCGTAGCTGATGCTGATGAACCGGGGCCAGTTGTGGAAGAGGAGAGCGCGGCTAGCTGACGCGCGGGCGAGAGGCGGGCCGTGGCTTACGGACCCGCCTCAAGTCGCTCCACGATATTCGCTTTGTTGAGGCGGGTCCGTAAGCCACGGCCCGCCTCTCACCTGTGCGTCAACTCCGGAAGTCGAGAATCATGGCGGTTGTCATACGCTCCTACGACGTACGCGATCAGCGCGATTGCCTGGCGTTGTTCAATGCGAATTGCCCGGAGTATTTCGATCCGGGTGAGCGCGCGGACTACTTGGAATTCCTGGACCAACAGCCGGCCGGCTATGCAGTGTGCCTGCAGGGGCAAAGCATCGTCGGCGCGTTCGGCGTCTGCGCACGTGCCGAGGGTGGGCTGGGGCTGCGCTGGATCCTGATCGCAGCTGCGGCGCAGGGGCAGGGCGTGGGCAGCGCGATGATGGTTCGCGCGCAGGAAGTGTGCCGGGATCTTCGGGCGGCCCTGCTGCATATCAGCGCGAGCCAGAAGTCCGCGCCGTTTTTTGCGCGGTTTGGCGCGCGTGCCGTCGAGACCATTCCGCAGGGTTGGGGACCCGATCTGGACCGTGTCGAAATGGTGCTCCAGTTTCCTTAAATAGCGTGGCGATCGCTGCCCACCGAACCTATCGCTGCGCTGTCGTACAGTGCACTAACGGGTGTCGCGGGAGCCGCTGCTGGCAGCGGCGATTGGCAGGCCGGTACTGATCAGGTAGATGCGGCCGGAATGCGGGCCGCGGACGTTGCTCCAGCCTGCGGTGATGAGTAGCTCCGCCTGGCCGTGCTGATCATGTTCGCCGAAACCCACGGCGTCGAAACCGAAGGTTTCACCCGGAATGCGACTGGTATAGGTGCGCAATAGTCTTCCTGTGCGACCGTCGTACAGGTAGGCGCGGCCAGCGCCTGGCGCTAGCGCACTGTATTGCCAGGAGCCGATAATCAGATCGGCGCGATCGTCGCCATTGATGTCACCGGCTACCGAGTGAGTGGTGCCGAAGCCTTCGCCGGCTGTCTGGCCGGAATAGGTGTAGAGGCGTTGGCCGGTGCGGCCCGAATGCACGTAGGCCTTGCCGGTCCTGGGTCCGAGTGAGGCATCCGACCAGTCCGAGGCGAAAATGTCGGGCACCCCATCGCCATCGACGTCGCCCAGCACCGCAACAAACATGTAGCCTAGCGCTACGCCGGTTGAGTCGGCGTCAATCGTGAAGCGTGGTTGGGTTGCCAGACCTGAGTAGACGTAGACGCGGCCGGTTTTGCGGGCTCCGGCGCCCGGGGCGCCGACTACGATAAAGTGGCTCCTGGCGTCTGAGTATCCCGCCACCGTGCTGCCAAACGCATCGCCGCCGCGCTCACCGGTCAAGGTCAGCAGCAACTGACCCGATTTGCCGGAATAGACATACGCGCGGCCTGCGCCTTTGGCACCGGCATTGTTGCCGGGCGCTCCAATGATCACGTCCGCGTAGCCGTCGCTATCGATATCCCCGACGCTGGCGACATGTTCGCCGAAGCGATCAGCGCGGTGCTCACCATGGAGCGTGAGCAGAACACGGCCATCGCGGCCAGAGTAAAGATAGGCGCTGTCAATTTCCGGCGCGCTGGCGATGACATCGGCGATGCCATCGCCGTTGACGTCTCCGGCGGCCTCGATGCCCGAGCCGAGCTGATCGCCGGGCGCACCGTCGACTTGCCACAACAGCGCGCCGTTGCGCCCACTGTAGACGTACACACGACCGGCGTTGGCACCGCCATTCTTTCTGGTGGGTGCCGAGGTGACGAAGTCGTTGCAGCCGTCGGCATCCACATCGCCAATGACACGGGCAATCCAGCCGAATTGATCGCCGGCGGCCTCACCAAGCCATTCGTGAATGACTGTTACCGGCTCAACAAATGGGCCTGCTGTGGCGGGTGTTGGCGCGCCAGGCTGACCCGAACCAAGCGCAGTAGCGGTGCACAGCCAGAACGCGGCGAGGTAGAGGATTTTCATGCCTGCAATCCTGAGTCGTAGCGACAGCTGTGGTGTCGCAACGCTTGCTCAGTTTCCGCATTTGACTTAGCCCAGGTACCAGCAGACCGTTGGACTTAAGACCCCGGAAGCGAGCAAGATCTGCAACAGCGGCGCGGGCGCGCCGTCGTAGGGTTACCCAGGCTGCGCGTGCACCGAGCTGCGGAGTTGCGAGACAAACCGTGATTTTTAGAGAAATGCCGCCAATCTGGAATCCGGGCTTCCGGCCGGGCTTCTACGCGCGCTGGGGCCAGGAGAATGCGGTCATCTCGGCAACCACCCGCCGGGCGGAATATCCCGAATACCATCAGCTCCTGTCTGTCAAAATGATGCGCGGCGGCAGCGAGGACTATTTCATCGATGGGCGCCGGGTGGCTGTCGATGACGACACTTTCCTGATTCTCAATGCCGGCCGCCGCTACGCCAGCCGCATCGACGGCCTGAAACCCGCGCACTCTTTTTCAGTTTTCTTTCGTCCCGGGCTGGCTGAAGAAGTGCTGGACTCGATGCTGCGACCTGCCGAGGCGTTACTGTCGAATCCGGAGGTCAGCAGTGTTCGCACAGTCGAATTTGACGAACAGCTCCGGGAACATGATCATTCGGTGACGCCGGCACTGCGCTTCATACAGGGGGTGGTCGACTCCGGTACGGCGGAACCGTTGTGGCTGGAGGAGCAACTGCGTTTTCTCATGGCACGCATGTTGGCGCAGGAGCAGCTGCGGGCCAGGGTGCAGGAGCGGGTGCCCTCAGCGAAGGCAACCACCCGCCGCGAACTGCAGCGACGCCTGCGACTGGGCGTCACCTACATACATACCCACTATCGCGAGGCCATCGCTCTAAAGCAGGTGGCAGCGGCCGCGCATATGTCGTCGTTTCACTTTCTGCGCACCTTCCGGGCGGTATACGGTGTCACCCCATCTGTTTATCTCAACCGCAAACGCACTGAAGCGGCACTGCGCCTGATACGGGACTCGGGCTGGCCACTTACTGAAGTTGCCGAGCATGTGGGCTTTGGCAGTCGCACAACCTTGTATCGACAGCTGCGTGCGCGTGGCGGTGCTCACAAGACTCCGACTTGATTCAGCAATAACTGGCACGCCGCCGGCGAATGGCGCTGGCACTCTGCCTTGCAACACGTGACTCAACCATGTGAATGCAGGGGAACCTCAATGAGTATCGGCAAGCGGCGGCAGTGGCGCCTTACAACAGCGTTTGGTATTGGCATACTGATGGGCTTGAGCGCCAGCTCAATTGCGCAGCAGGCGGCAACTCGCAATGATGCAAGTAAGGATGACACCAGCAGCCTGGAAGAGGTCGTCGTCACCGGCTCGCGCATTGCGGCCCCCAATCAGAAGAGCACGAGCCCGATCCAGGTCGTGTCGTCGAAGGAAATCCAGATGTCCGGCAAATCGGACATCAGCGATATCCTGAACCAGCTGCCGCAGAACTTTAACAACGATCTGGGCCAGGACCTCGGCAACCGTACTTCCGGCCTGACTTCGGCGGGTGGTGTGTCGACGGCCGACCTGCGCGGCCTCGGGCCGCAGCGCACCCTGGTGCTCGTGAACGGCCGGCGCCTCGGTCAGGGTTCCCCGTATACCTTCATACAGTCGCCCGCTCCCGACCTCGACCAGATCCCGGCCTCGCTGGTGGAACGCGTCGAAGTGGTCACCGGCGGTGCGTCGGCGACCTATGGATCGGACGCCATCGCGGGTGTCGTCAATTTCATCATGAAGCAGGACTTCGAGGGCATCCAGATTGACGGCCAGTTTGGCGAAAACTGGCACAGCAACCACAACGACTATGCGCAGGGCTTGACCCGGAACTTCGCCGCCCTGGGCGAGCCGGTGCTGACCGGCACGTCCATCGACGGCCGCAACAAGGCCATGAATTTAACGCTGGGCGCGAACTTCGGAGATGGGAAGGGCAACGTCACGGCCTACTTCGGCTTCCTGAAGGCAGACCCGGTGGCCAGTGGCGATCGCGATTTCGGTCAGTGCCAGTTCAATGCCAGGACCAATGACAACGGCGAAGTCATTGGCAATTTCTGCGCGGGATCTTCCAATTCGAATTTCTTCAATCCGCTAACCGGCCCCAATGCGTTTTCGGGTCCGTACAGTGTGTCCGGGAACCAGTTCGTGCCGCGTGGCTCGGTCACCACCACGCCGCCGGCCTCGTTCAACTCGCAGCGCTACATCTATATCTCCCGGCAGGACCAGCGCTACACCGCCGGGTTCATGGCACACATGGATCTGGGCGACTACGTGAAGCCCTATGCGGAGTTCGGCTTCATGAACGACCGTACGCACCAGGTCATTGCACCGGCCGCCCTGTTCCGGAGCTCGAACCCTAACGATCCACTCAGCCTGAACTACAACATCAACTGCAGCAATCCGCTGCTGAGTGCACAACAGGCGGCCATCCTGTGTTCGGCGACTGACATTGCGGCTGACCTTGCCAGCCCCGGTTCGAGAACCGCCAATGTGGAAATCGGCCGCCGCAACGTTGAAGGCGGCCAGCGCTACAGCGACTACGAGCACACCAACTATCGCGCGGTCGTGGGTTCGAAGGGCGGGTTCGGGAAGGCCTGGAACTACGATGCCTATGCACAGTATTACTACACCAACTTCAATGTGAACAACCAGAAGTACCTCGACTTCGGCCACATCGACCAGGCCTTCCTGGTCAGGAAGGACGCCAATGGCAATCCGGTCTGTATCAGTGGCGGCCGCTGCGTGCCCTATAACCCGTTCTCGGATGGCGGCGTCACGCAGGATCAGCTCAATTATCTCTACACCGCCGGCACCGGCTATGGTTCGACCACGTTGCGTACGTTCCATGCCGACGTGACAGGTCAGCTGGGCGAGTACGGGCTCAAGCTGCCCAGCGCCAGTGACGGTGTCGCCGTCAACATCGGATTCGAGCAGCGCAACGAGAACGTGTACTTCAGCCCGGATTCCGGGCTGGCGAGCGGCCAGCTGTCGGGATTCGGCAGCGCCGCGGTCGGCATCGACGCCAGCGAGGCCGTGTCCGAAGAGTTCGTCGAGTTGCGCGCGCCGCTGGTCCAGGACAAGCGTTGGGTAAAGGACCTGCTGTTCGATACCGGTTATCGTACCTCCGACTATTCGGTCTCGGGCAGGGTCAACACCTACAAGTTCGAAGTGCAGTACGCACCCACGGACGACCTGCGCCTGCGCGGTTCGTACCAGAGGGCCACGCGCGCTCCGAGCATCGTCGAGCTGTTCAATGGCCCGCTGGTGGGTCTTATCCAGCTGGGTAATGATCCCTGCTCCGTCACGACGGATGCGAACGGCAACCCGGTCGCGGCTCAAGCCACTCTCGAGCAGTGCCTCCATGGCGTGCCGGCCTCGGAAGTTGCCCAGTTCACGGCGCAATATGGCGATGGCTTTGCCACCAACCGTATTCCGCCTTCAATCCTGGGGCAGCTCTCGCAAAAGACCGGCGGCAATCCGGCCCTCGCGCCGGAAGCGGCGACCACCTACAGTTACGGGCTGAGCCTCACCCCGCAGGCATTGCCGGACTTTATCGGCAGCCTCGACTACTACCACATCAGGATCGAACAGGAGATCGGTGTCATCCCCGCCCAGGTCATCCTGAACAACTGCATTTTCAATGGCGACCCGCTCTACTGCAGCCAGCTCGTGCGTCAGCACAATACCGGAGGCCTGACTGGGGCCACGATCGCGGGAGGCGGCTATATCATTCAACAGAATCTCAACCTCGGTAAGGCGGACACCTCTGGCATCGACGTACAGGCAGCGTACAAGCTCGCCCTGGCGCCACGCTGGGGATCGATCGCCTTCGCGCTCAACGGCTCCCTGCAGTTGACCAACAAGACACAGCCGATTCCCGGAGCCCACACATTTGACTGCACAGGTCTGTACGGCGTCAGCTGCCAGACGGTCAACCCGAAGTGGCATCACATGCTGCGCACCACTTGGCTGACCCCCTGGGACCTGTCGGTCGCGCTCACCTGGCGCTACCTTGGCAGTGTCAAGGAAGACAACAACGACTCAGATCCAACGTTGCATTTCGCCACCTTCGGCGCGTACGACTTCGCGCATGCCCAGATTCCGTCATTCAGCTATCTGGACCTGGCGGCGAACTGGACGGTCAACAAGCACCTGGAGCTTCGTGGCGGCATCAACAACGTGCTGGACAAGGACCCGCCGTTGGCGTCGGTTGAAATTGTGTCGGGCGGGGCGGCAAACACCTACTCGACCTACGATGCACTCGGCCGTCAGCTGTTCCTGGCCTTTACCGCAAGATTCTGAAATGACGATGAAGCCGGAGCACGTGCCGCGCTTTGATGCGGCACTGAAGATAACCCGGGCGATGGGG
>Ga0315268_10007200_pt1 | contig 11732 bp, 8 predicted proteins | sample C1_top_MG_FD_204535 | JGI IMG/M metagenome (GOLD analysis project Ga0315268, IMG submission 204535) | Sediment microbial communities from Yellowstone Lake, YNP, Wyoming, USA - C1_top | ecosystem: Environmental > Aquatic > Freshwater > Lake > Sediment | place: USA: Wyoming | collected 2017-08-01 | reverse complement strand
CACCGCATCTTTTTCCACATTGCAGAAGAGAGCTATTTTCGCTTTGATATCGGGTGAAAGCATTCGGTCAGTTCGGCAGAGTAAAATATCTGGCTGGATGCCTATTTCCCGAAGTTCTTTCACACTATGCTGAGTGGGTTTGGTCTTCAACTCCCCAGCCGTCTGAATATAAGGCACCAAAGTGAGGTGAATATAGAGTGTATTCTCTCTGCCCACCTCCCCTCGAATCTGCCGAATCGCTTCAAGAAAAGGAAGGCTTTCGATGTCTCCGACGGTTCCACCCACTTCGATGATCACAATATCGACATCCTGGGCCAAATCAAATACCTTGGACTTGATCTCATCCGTGATATGGGGAATCACCTGGACCGTGCCGCCCAGATAATCGCCCCTTCTCTCTTTGGAGATAACCGAATCATAAATCTGTCCCGTGGTAAAATTGTTTCTCTTTGATGTCCTAACATTGGTGTAACGCTCATAGTGTCCTAAATCGAGATCGGCTTCAGCTCCGTCATCGGTCACATAGACTTCCCCGTGTTGGAAAGGATTCATCGTCCCTGGGTCGACGTTGATGTAAGGATCGAACTTTAGAAAATTGACTTTCAATCCCCTCAGCTCCAGGAGAGACCCAATCGATGAAGACGCCAATCCCTTCCCCAAAGAGGAAACGACTCCCCCCGTAACAAAAATATATTTTGTCTTCGTATTCGCCAAAATATGTCCTCCTTCTCCCTCAACACGAACAACGGGGATTTAAAAATCTTTCAATCAACTCAAATCCTTTTTCGATGGAGATCCCTGACCGACCTGCAGAGGCTTCATCAAATGTTTCTCCGTGAGAGGAGCTCACCCCCTTCTCGTTCGAATAAATGACATAAGGAACCGCATCGGCGGTGTGCGTTCTAACGGAAAGAGGAGTGGGATGATCAGGAAGAACCAAAACCTTATACCTTCTGAAATCCTTCAACCCCTTTAAAATAGGCCCGACGATCTTTTCATCAAATGCCTCAATGGCTTCGATTTTCAACCGAAGGTCCCCCATATGCCCTGCTTCATCAGGCGCTTCCACATGGACATATACAAAATCTTTTTCTTTCAAACCTCTCATCGCATATTGAACCTTCCCATCATAATTCGTATCGAAATATCCTGTGATGCCAGGGACCTCCAGCACTTGCAATCCCGCCAAAATTCCAATCCCCTTGATCAGGTGGACGGCTGAGATCACATAGCCATCTATCCCAAATCTTTCCTTCAGCGGGGTCATCTGGGGAGAGCGTCCCTGACCCCAGAGCCAGATGGAGTTGGCAGGGGGGAGTCCCCTTTTTTCTCGGGAAAGATTGACAGGATGATTTTTAAGAAGCCTTTGGGATTCGTTCATCAAGGAGAGAATAGGTTCTTTCATTGGAGGAAGAAAGCCTGTTATCTCCTTTCCGATGATATCATGAGGGGGAGTGAGTTTAAGTTTCTCCAGATTTGAAAATCTGGCCGCCCCGTTCTTCAAGACCATTAAATGCCGATAACTCACCCCTAAATAAAATTGGATTTCATTGGTTGCCAACTCTTTGTTCAAATCGAGGATGACTTTCTCTGCCTCCTCATTCGTGATGTGGCCAGCAGAGAAATCTTCCATCATCATTTTGTTCCCTTGGAATTTTAGGGTTACCAGATTACATCGGAAGGCAATATCCTCCCCTACGAGTTTGACGTTCAGGCTGGCGGCTTCTAAGGGGCCTCTACCCGTATAATAATGAAAAGGATCGTACCCAAAGATCGAAAGGTTGGCGATCTCACTCCCTGGATTAAATCCGTCCGGGATCGTTTTGACTAAACCGATCTCACCCTGTTTGGCCATCCAATCCAGATGAGGGGTTTTAGCCACCATCAATGGAGTCCTACCCCCAAGACTCTGAATCGGGTAATCCGCCATCCCATCCCCGACAATGATGACATACTTCATCTTTTCAGCCATTCCCAATATCCTTAAAATTCTAAATATACCAAAAACTTACAAATGTCAAATGAAAAGCGAAAATTGAAAGCAAAAGTTATGCCAAATTCTTAGGATTGAGGAATCAGTTGCATGTTGTCTGTGGGTTAAGAGGGCTGTTAAAGCAAAGATTTTTTCTTATTTAAGATCTTTGGAAGGACTGTCTCTTTGATCGTATGAACCACCCTTTCCATTTCAATCCTGTTCTCTTTATTTTGGCTAAGCATAGGAATTTTTGTACGCCCTCTCAACTCTTTCTCCTCAATTCCCATTTCGATTGTCTCCTTAAGATAAGATTCCGGGAGTGCCTCATTCAATTCGATCCCATTCATCACTCCCCATGCTAATGTCCACGCCCGAGCGACATTAGAAATGTTATATCCTCCTCCCCCCAATGCGACCCACTTTGGAGCCAGATCTTTGATCCGCTTAAGGACCCTTTCATATCCCCAAATGGATAAGTGAAGGTTTGTCAATGGGTCGTCATAAAACGTATCGACTCCTAATTGAGTGACGACCACCTCAGGTTGGAAGGCATGGATAAGTTCTGGGACAACTTCTTCAAATGCCCAAAGGTAGATTTCATCTCCAGTAAAAGGTGGAAAAGGAAGATTGACAGAATATCCCTCCCCCTCCCCTTCCCCAATCTCATCCACAAACCCTGTTCCAGGAAAGAGTGTGTGTCCTGTCTCATGAAGTGAAATCGTTAAGACCTGATTGGTCTCATAGAATGCCTTCTGAACCCCATCCCCGTGATGAGCATCAATATCAATATAAGCCACTCTTTTCCCCCGGCTTAAAAGTCTCTTGATTCCAATGACAGGATCATTAATATAACAGAATCCAGAAGCCCGAGACCTCATCGCATGGTGAAGTCCACCCGCGATATTGAAAGCGATCTCTCCTTTTCCCTCTGCCACAAAATCGACCGCCTGGAGTGTTGCGCCAGTCACCCAGAGGGACCAATCATAAAGCCCCGGAAAGATGGGATTATCTCCTGGTCCCAGCCCATATAGATAAGCGTCCCTTAGAAGAAGACCTCCATTCGCCTTTCGCAATATATTCAGATATTCTTCGCTATGAAAAGCCATTAGGGTTTCCTCTCCTGCTTTAATGGTGGGGATGAATTGTACGGAAGGAAGATTTAAGAGGCCGTAGGCTTTGATGAGATCATAGGTCAATTTGAGCCGGATGATTCGAAGGGGATGGTTGGGTCCATAATCATAATCGAGGTAGGCATCCGTATAAAGAAAGGCTGTTTTCATGATTTAGTGTTAGTGGTTAGTGATTGTGATGGTGGGAAGAAATCTTGATTAACCATCACTAATCACCATCACCATTCACCAATTAGAGATTGAGGTATTTCAACACCGCTTCTTTCTTAGGGGGAAGAGAGACAGGTTTTTGAGAGACTCGAATGGCAACATCCGGATCCTTCAGACCATGTCCGGTGATGGTCAACACCAGCACCTCTCCTTTCTTAAAGAAACCTTTTCGATTGAGTTTCAACACGCCTGCCAAAGAGGCTGCAGAAGCAGGCTCACAGAAGATCCCTTCTAAATTCGCCATCATTCGATAAGCGCTTAGAATCTCTTCATCGCTCACCATATCAATCAGGCCTCCTGACTCATCACGGGCTGCCACAGCCTGTTTCCAACTCGCAGGATTTCCAATCCGGATAGCCGTGGCAATGGTCTCGGGCTTCTCAACGACTTTTCCCCTGACAATCGGTGCTGCTCCCTCTGCTTGAAATCCTAACATCCTTGGGAGTCCTTCCGCTCTCCCTTTCTCCCAATATTCCTTATACCCCTTCCAATAAGCGGTGATGTTTCCCGCATTGCCAACAGGAAGACAATGATAAGTGGGAGCAGACCCTAAATGGTCAATCACCTCAAAGGAAGCTGTCTTCTGCCCTTCAATCCGATAGGGATTGAGAGAGTTGACCAACGTGATGGGTTCCGATTCAGAAATCTCTCTCACAATGTGAAGGGCTTCATCAAAGTTGCCTTCGATCTGAATCACCTGGGCACCATGAGCCATCGCTTGAGATAATTTTCCCAAGGCGATCTTTCCCTCAGGAATAAGGACAAAGGCTTTCATTCCTGCCTTGGTGGCATAGGCCGCTGCAGAGGCAGAAGTGTTTCCTGTAGAGGCACAGATGACCGCCTTCGAACCCATCTCCTTTGCCATGGAAACCGCCACCGTCATCCCTCGATCTTTAAAAGAGCCCGTTGGATTGAGACCTTCGTATTTGAAATAGATATCAATCCCTGCCGTCACCTCCTTCTTGACTCCTGAAGAGGGGATGAGGGGAGTATTCCCTTCGAGCAAGGTGATAATACATTCTTCTTTCCTAACCGGTAAATAATCCCAATACTCTCGAATGACCCCTCGCCACATCTCTTTACCCAAAGTTCAGAGTTCGGAGTTTTGAGTTCGGAGAAAAAACAAAATTATTTTAACATTCCGAACTACGAACTCATTACTCCGAACTAATTATTCCAGTGAATTTTCAACCCGAATGAACATCGTCTTTCCCAAAATCACACCCAATCGATCAATTTCTTTCAAGGCCTGATGGACATCCTTTTCCTTGGCTTCATGGGTCATCATGACAATGGGCACCGCCCCATTGACCTGCCTTCCCTTTTGAATGACCGCCGAGATGCTGATCTCATTCTTCCCCAAGATCCCTGAGATTTTTGAAAGCACTCCGGGTCGGTCCAATGCTGAAAATCTCATATAAAAAGGCATCACGACATCATCCATCTTCTTCAGAGGAATCTTTTCAATGGCTGATTCCTGGAAAGAAAGGAGTGGCACCCGCCTTCGAGAGGCTTGGATCAGAACATTGCGTCCCAACTCCACCAGATCGCTCACCACCGCACTTCCAGTAGGCATCTGCCCCGCTCCCTGGCCATAAAAGAGTGTGGGGCCAACCGCATCGCCTTTAATATAAATGGCATTGAAGACCCCATCGATGGTGGAAAGAAGATGCCCCTCTGGAATCATGGTAGGATGAACGCGGGCTTCTATCTTCCCTTTGTCAATTTTGGTGATGGCCAAGAGTTTAATACGATATCCAAATTCTCGACCGAATTGAATATCCAGCGGCGTGATGTCTGAGATTCCTCCAATGAAGATCTCTTTAAATTGAAAAGGGGTTCCAAAGGCAAGGCGGATGAGAATGGCAAGTTTGTGAGCCGCATCGATCCCTTCAATATCATAGGTTGGATCCGCCTCTGCATATCCCTTCTCTTGAGCCTCCTTCAAGACCTCTTTGAAGTTTCTCCCCTCATCAGTCATCTTGGAAAGGATGTAGTTAGAAGTTCCATTTAGAATTCCGAAAATGGAATGGATTCGGTTGGCCACCAAACCCTCTTTGATCGACCTAATGAGAGGGATGCCGCCACCGACGGAAGCTTCAAAGTTGACATCCACGCCAAAGCGATGGGCCTCTCTGAAGATCTCATCTCCATGAAGGGCGAGGAGGGCTTTATTTGCCGTGACGATATGTTTTCTGTTCCGAATCGCTTCCAGGATGTAGGTCTTAGCTGGCTCAATGCCTCCCATTAGCTCCATGACAATATCGATTTCAGGATCCTTGATCACATCTTCTGCTCTTCGACTGAGAACTCCGGGTTTCAATTTCACTCCACGATCCCTCTCTAAATCAATATCAGCGATTCGCTTCAAAATCAGTTTTGCTCCCATTCGCTTTTCGATCAGTCTCGAATTTTTCTGGAGGATTCTTCCCACGCCAGAACCCACTGTCCCGAAACCGATCAAACCCACCTTAATCTCTTTCATCCTCCCTGCCCTCTCATCAACGAATGTTATGAAAATCTTTTTCGATATTCCATCAACCTTTTTTTAAAACTCTCTGAATCCCTTTGACCGCCTGTTTAATACGGGCTTCGTTTTCTACCAATGCAAACCTCACAAAACCCTCTCCATATTCTCCAAACCCGATTCCCGGAGAAACGGCGACTTTCCCTTCCCTTAATAAATACTTAGAAAAGTCAATCGAACCCATCTTCTTAAATGGTTTTGGAATCTCTGCCCAAACGAACATCGTCCCTTTCGGTTTTTCAATCTCCCAACCCACGCGCTTCAACCCATGGACGAGTGCATCCCTTCTCTTCCTATACTCCTCCACAGTCTGGTGAACGCATTCTTGATCTTCGGTTAGAGCAATGATGCTTGCAATCTGGATGGGCTGGAAGACTCCATAATCAAGATAACTTTTCAACCTCGCCAACGCAGCCAACATCTCGGCATTCCCCACTGCAAAACCCACACGCCAGCCAGGCATATTATAGCTCTTTGAGAGAGAGGTGAACTCCACCCCCACCTCTTTTGCCCCTTTGACCTGAAGGAGACTGGGGGCTTGATATCCATCGAAGACGATCTCCCCATAGGCTAAATCATGGACGATCATCAAATGGTGCTCTTTTGCAAAATCGACCAGACCTTCGAAGAAATTGAGATCCACGACCATGGTGGTCGGATTGTGGGGGAAACTCACGATGATCATCTTGGGATGGGGCCAAGTCTGCTTGGTGGCGGTCAATAGCCGTTGAAAAAAATCACCTCCTCCTGTCAAAGGGACTGATCGCAAATCTCCTCCTGCAATCACAACCGAATAGGCATGGATGGGATAGGTTGGATCCGGGACCAGGACAACATCTCCTGGACCTAAAGTCGCCAAGACTAAATGTCCGAGCCCTTCTTTAGCCCCAATGGTCACCACGCTCTCTGTTTCTGGATCGAGTTCAACATCGTAGCGTTTCAGATACCAGTCAGTGATCGCACACCTCAATTTATAAATTCCCTTTGAGGCAGAGTAGCGATGATTCCTCGGATTTTTCACAGCTTCGATCAGCTTATCCACAATATGTTTAGGAGTGGGTAAGTCAGGGTTTCCCATTCCCAAATCGATAATATCCTCCCCCCTCTGTCTTGCCTCCATCTTCAATTGATTGACAATGCCGAAAATATAAGGGGGTAGTCTCTGCATCCGATGAAATCCAGAACCTTCAGGATGAAACAATTCCATATTCTCGTCCTTTCAAGAAAAATCTCTTAGCTTCTACGGTTAACACAAATTTCCCCTCTTTTCAATCCATTTCGCCCTGAACCTGTAATGCCTTACTCCGCCGTCCGGACTCGCCGAGATCTGGCAGGATGCTGGAGAAATCTTATAGCGGCAACCTCATTTTGTCCCTCAAATACAAGAATGGCCGAGTCGTATAGCACTGTACATTATTCTTCGTGGATGCCTACACAATTTGTGAAATCCGCTTGATAAGATTTCGGAAGCATTCCTGCCAGATCTCGGCGATTTCATCCCTACCGAGGAGCCGCCTGGACCTCGCATGGTTCAGGGTCTTACCCGATGGTGGCCAATTCCATCCTTCCTTTCCATCGCTTGACCAAAATATCCTTCAATCCTGCATGGGAGGGATGAACGAGTTCTGGATCCTCTTGAACCACCTGAAAGGCCTCCTTTCTTGCCTCAATCAAAATGGGAGTGTCTCGGATAATATGGGCCACCCTGAAATCTGGCAATCCGGATTGTCGTATTCCGAAGAACTCTCCAGGTCCCCTGAGTGCCAAATCCTCCTCTGCAATCCTAAACCCATCATTGGTCTTCTCCATGGCTCGAAGTCGAACCTTGGCTTCTTCGGAAGACCTATATTGAGCCAATAAAATGCACTTGGATGGATAACGCCCTCTGCCAATCCTCCCCCTTAACTGATGAAGTTGAGAGAGGCCAAATCGTTCAGCATGCTCCACCAACATCACAGAGGCATTGGGAATATCAATCCCCACCTCGATGACGGTCGTAGCAACCAAGATTTGAATCCCTCCTTCCTGAACCTCCATCATGATGGCTTCTTTCTCATCACTTTTCATCCGGCCATGTAGCAAACCAATCCGGAACTCTGGAAAGATCTCTTTTTGCAGATGCTCCGCCATGCGGGTGGCATCCTTGAGATCCAATTTTTCAGATTCTTCAACCAAAGGATAGACGATGAATGCCTGGCGTCCCTTCCTCACCTCCTCTTCAACAATTCGATAAACTCTTGCCCTTGCTGATTCAGGGAAGACTTTGGTTTCCACGGGCATTCTTCCTGGGGGCATCTCGTCAATGAGGGAAATATCCAGATCTCCATAAACAGTCATGGCCAATGTCCTCGGGATGGGGGTTGCCGTCATCACCAAGACATCAGGATTTTCTCCTTTCTTTTTCAAAAGCCCTCTTTGAACCACACCAAATTTGTGCTGCTCATCAATGATGGCCAGACCCAACCGATGGAATTCAACCGCCTCCTGAATCACAGCATGGGTTCCGATCACAAGCTGGATATCTCCGTTGCGAATTCTTTGGTAAAGATCTTCTCTCTCCGATCCTTTAATACTGCTGGTCAGCAGGGCCACTTTTACCCCCAATGGCTCTAACCACCGGTGGAGATTGAGAAAGTGTTGCTCCGCCAACACCTCAGTGGGTGCCATGATGGCAGCTTGATAACCACATTCCACAACATACAAGCAGGTGAGGAGGGCGACAACAGTCTTCCCGCATCCAACATCTCCTTGGATCAATCGGTTCATGGGATGGGGTTTTTCCAAATCTTCTTTGATCTCAGCCAGAGCCCTCTCCTGGGCACGGGTTAATTTGAAGGAGAGGAGATCTAATAACCTCTGGGCTAAGACACCATCCGTTCTAAAAGAGATCCCGGTCTCCAGCGCCACTCCTCTTTTCTTCAATGCCATTACAAGCTCTAAGAAAAAAAACTCATCAAAAATGATCCTTCTGTGGCTCTCTGACCGCTGAAGATTAAGGAGGTCAATGGATTCTCCTTCAGGAGGAAAATGGACTCTTCGAAAGGCTTCAGAAAAGTCAATCAGGTCTTGTCGTTTCACAATATCCTCTGGGATGGGACTCGAAAGCGCATCGGCATATCCATCCAAAATGGTCTTCATCAACCTTCTCAGCGTCCTCTGATAGAGACCTTCTGTTTCGGAATAGATGGGGACGATCCGTTTAAAGTTGAGGGAGTCCTTCTCGATATCCCCATCCACTATCTCTACATCAGGATGATGAATCTCTCTCTGGTAGTTAAACCATCTCACCTGGCCGGAGAAGATCAATTTGCGTCCTTTTTTAAATCGGTCCCTGAGATATCTCTCATTACCGTGGAACCACTTCAAAGTAATCGTACCGCTCCCATCCCCGATGACGACCTCAAAGACTCTCTTTCTCTTATTCTGATAAAAAGCAACTCCTGAGAGTAAAATCTCACCAAAGCCTGTCTCTTTCCTTCCGGCTTTGAGTTCAGAGATCTTTTTCAGGTGCCTTCGGTCTTCGTAACAGCGCGGGAGAAAGTAAAGGGCATCCTCGACGGTGAGTATTCCTTTTTTCTCGAAGAGCTTTGCCAGTTTAGGCCCTACCCCCTTCACAAACTGAATAGGGGTTAGAAGTCGATTCCGAAAATGCTGGGGTTGTGAACGCTGCATAGAGATAATGTTGCGCCGACATTTATTGCCGACGGGACCCATGATCGCCCTCAGTCAATGGGGGCGCTACCAACTTAATATATTTCTTGTTACAGTAGGGACACGTAATTTCATTCTCTCCTGCTTTCAAATTGAATTGATCGTAAGAAATAGGGTGATCACAATAGGGACACCGATACTGAAATTTCTGAACAATCTGCTCCTCCAATACCTTCTTCCTACTCATTCATTTATCTCATTGAGTTTTTGCCAAACCCTGAAACCGAATCCCTAACTTCCAGTTTTTTAAAAACTATACTAAAACTGCCCTAAAGAATCAAGGAACGCTCCTTATTTCCCATGAATTCGAATGGCGTCATCTAATGAGAATGGATGCACTGGAAGGATTGAAGGGTTAATTTTGGAGTGGGCTAACTTTTGTGGAGGACAATGGAATGATCCTGGGGTCAGAGGTTGATCGGTTCGTAGTAAATCACCTTTCTTCTTTCGATAGGGAGTTTCAATGTGATGAGAGTCCTTGGCTTCTTTTGGTCAACTTGAAAGGTCATTTTCCCACGGTTCTTATGAATAATCTCTTTTACCAATTCCAATATTAAATGGGTTGCCTCTTCTTTTTTAGAACCATTTTCGGGTTGTCCACTCAATTGATTATTTCCCATGAAACCAATATCGATTTCAACGTAGGCCCCATTATTTTTAGACGAAGTTTTCTTGTCGGGGATTTCCTTTTGGCCATCGAGAGATTTAATTAAAAATCCAATCGTCCCATGAGGGGGGGTCGAAAGGATCGCATATTGAAGGATAGAATTTAAAATATATCTCACCTGTTCATCGTGCATGCTGGTTTCAGGAATGTCCTTCTCCAGTTTTTTAATGATTTTAATCTTTTTCTGGCTGATGAGTTTTTCATTGGCTTCCAAGATTCCTTCAAGGACGGCATGCAGGGTGTCCGCCTTGACAAGAGGGGTATTGATGTTGATGTAATTGAGAAGATTATTGAGTACAACATCCATTTTTTTGATATCTTGGTTAACGATATTGAGGGATTGTTTCCAAAATTCTTTATCCTCAAATTTATCTTCTGAAACAAGAATAAATTTTCGAACAGAGGCAAGAGTGTTCTTGATTCGGTTGACGAGTTCAACCAAAAAGGGAGACGAAAAAGGAGTACCCTTTTCAACCAGAGCCCCTTTTCCCTCCGGTTCAACCGGTTTCAAATCCGCCGCTTTAAGGAAAGATGCTAATTGAGTATATGAATTTTCCATAAAAATATTTAATCTGCACGAATAGTGCCAACTGATCAGATTATCGTAACTTCCTGTTATAAAAAACCTTTCTTGAAATAAAATATTTTAAACTAAATCAAAAATGACAAATTTTGGCATAAAAATCTTTCTACTGTGTTCTTACCAATCAGAAAGAAAAAGGGGTTGGAAGATCCTCCCAACCCCTTTTTATCTTTGGTGCCTAGGGCCGGAGTTGAACCGGCACGGTGGGGGACCACCGAGGGATTTTAAGTCCCTTGCGTCTACCAATTCCGCCACCCAGGCGTTACTTAGTCGTTAGTCCGTCGTCAGTGGTCAGTTGCAGGTTGCTCATTGTAATCTGTGACACGTGTCACGTTGCAATAATCATTATAAGTTTTTGAGTATTTTGTCAACCCCTTGTTCCGTCAAAAATCTTGTGTTAGAAGTTAAAAAAAGTGACGGACACAAGGCACGGACACGGACACGATAATTTATCAAGGAGGAAAAAGCCATGCGATCGGATAGGATGAAAAAGGGGCTTGAAAGAGCACCCCACCGTTCTCTTTTTAAGGCCCTTGGGTTGACAGACGAAGAGATCGAAAAACCCATGATTGGAATTGCCAACTCTGCCAATGAAGTGATTCCAGGCCATCTCCATCTTCATCAAATTTCTGAGGCGGTGAAAGCAGGGATCCGAATCGCAGGAGGAACTCCCCTTGAGTTCTTCACGATTGGCATTTGTGACGGGATCATCATGGGGCATGAAGGCATGAAATACTCTCTCAGTTCAAGAGAATTGATCGCTGACTCGATTGAATCCATGGCCATGGCCTACCCCTTCGATGGTCTGGTCCTCATCCCCAACTGTGACAAAATCATCCCTGGAATGATGATGGCCGCAGCCCGTCTCAATATTCCTACGATTCTTGTGAGCGGCGGCCCGATGCTGGCCGGAGAATTTCAGGGAAAAG
>Ga0315268_10007199_pt1 | contig 11733 bp, 8 predicted proteins | sample C1_top_MG_FD_204535 | JGI IMG/M metagenome (GOLD analysis project Ga0315268, IMG submission 204535) | Sediment microbial communities from Yellowstone Lake, YNP, Wyoming, USA - C1_top | ecosystem: Environmental > Aquatic > Freshwater > Lake > Sediment | place: USA: Wyoming | collected 2017-08-01 | reverse complement strand
GGTCAGGTCCATCCGTATCGTCTGGATTCATAAACATCTTCAGTGGAAATTGAGGGCTTAGTAGATAATCGTATTTGCCTGTTGACCGAAACGATAAAAACCTTTGCGAATGATTTATATACGACTCCCATCATGGGAATTTGGCCTAAAGGCTTAAATAATATTTGGTGAGCGGTTGAAGCTCCTCGGCCGTATACAGCATGTTTCTAGAGACGGGAACATTGTTGTCAGGTCGGGATTCGCTCCCGGGAGCAATGCGATCGTCACAGACGGCAGGGGTCGAAAGATCGGCAAGGTTGCGCGCATCTTTGGGCCGACGCATTCCCCTTATATTGCTATCAAGCCCGAATCAGGACTGAGGGCGCTTGCGATGGTGGGACAAGAGCTCTACGTCCCTGCGGAGGGAGACAATGGCCAAGAAAAGAGAAGAAATGGAAGAGATAGAAAGATGCCCAGAGTGTAACAGCTCGCACCTGGTAAGAGATCCAGACCGCGGTGAACTCGTGTGCGAGGATTGCGGCCTCGTGCTCGATGACAGACTGATAGACCAGGGACCCGAGTGGAGGGCCTTCGATGTCGAGCAGGGCGAGAAGAGAGCCCGGACAGGCGCTCCCATGACTTACACGATACACGACAAGGGTCTCTCGACGGAGATATCTTGGAAGAACAAGGACTCGTACGGTAAGAGCATACCTACAAGGAACAGGGCGCAGCTGTATAGGCTGAGGAAGTGGCAGCGAAGGATAAGAGTCTCGAATGCGACCGAGAGGAACCTCGCGTTCGCCCTGAGCGAGCTTGACAGGATGGCCTCCGCCATGGGTCTCCCGAGGAACGTCAGGGAGACGGCAGCCATGGTCTACAGGAAGGCCGTCAACAAGAACCTGATACGCGGCAGGAGCATCGAAGGAGTTGTGGCCGCATCCCTTTATGCCGCCTGCAGGGAATGCGATGTGCCCAGGACGCTCGATGAGGTCGCCAACGCCAGCAGGGTCGGCAGAAAGGAGATCGGAAGGACCTATAGGTTCATGACCAGGGAACTCAAGCTCAAGCTGATGCCGACGAGGCCTCAGGATTACGTTTCAAGGTTCTGCAGCGAGCTGAAACTCAGCGGCGAGGTCCAGGCGAAAGCGAATGACATCCTCAAAGATGCCGCGAAGAAGGAGCTGACGAGCGGCCGAGGACCGACAGGTGTCGCCGCCGCGGCGATATACATATCCTCGATACTGTGTAACGAGAGGCGGACACAGAGAGAAGTCGCCGATGTCGCCGGCGTGACCGAGGTCACGATAAGGAACCGATATAAGGAACTAACCGAGAAGCTCGGGATAGAAGTTCAGCTATGATTTCGGGACTCTCGGAATCGTCCGAGATCCCCACCCATTTTCCTTTCCGAATGTCGTAAGAAAGATGCTGACTTTTATATATTAGATAAGGACTGGCATTGCGAACAGGTAGTATATTAATTTTATTCGCTTCCCGAAGGCGTGTTCTTGGTCGAAAAAGGAAATCATTTTAAGGTAGTCACTCAAGATAGAGGAACGGAATCGCGAGGACAACTCCCCCTCATTGTCTCTCAGGACATTGACTCCCCCTTCCCGCGAGAGACGAAATCGCGATCCTGTGCGGGCCTTTTTCCGCCCGCACAAACCCTCAATTTTTCCTCAGGGGCGGCATCTGATCAACTTGATGTAATCGACCTCTTCATCGCCGACCTTGCAGAACAGAATCTCCTTCCGCACTCCGTGCGCCAGCCTGATGGCCCGCGAGATCTCCGGCCAAAGCGCGACATATCCCTCCGGAACCGCGTGTATCAGGAAGCGGGCATGCATCCTGTTCGGATCGCCCTCGTACGCTCTGAAATGCGACCCGTACTTGAATCCTGTCTTCACGATGAGCCCCCGCTTCCGCAGGTCCTCATAGGCCCTGAGTCTCAGATCGAAATCCCTCTGGGTCTTCCTCGCGTATCTCTTCAGCTGCTCGGCTTCAATCCTCCGGCCAGTGCGCGAGTTCTTCAGGATCAGTTGCCCCGAATCAGCAAGATGCGAGGCTTCGATGAGGGACAGTTGGAGTTTCTCGCCGAGAAGCTTTCCGTATGACTGGCTCTCGTGAAGCGCCCTCGCAGCCTCAGGGTTCGAGACCATAACCCTGTCTCCTGTGAAAAACCCTTCAACCGGGCTTTCAATCCTGGCTCTCTTCGATTTCCCGGATGGGCTAGCCCGGCGGACCTCGTAGTATGTGACGTCTCCCTCCTCGTCGACGATCGCCAGGAGGAGGTCCTTCCTCAGACCCCTGCTTGATGTCAGGTTGGACAAGATGCTGTCGAGCTCGAACAACGACCGCTCGGACAGCGCGAAGACCCACCACTTGCTGGTGGTCCTTGAGGGGCTCCCGCCCCTGGGGAATACCCGGAAATCGGCTATCCCGCCGTTCGACTTGACGACATAACCCCTGCTCCGGAGATCGCGATAGACCAGATACCTGATCTCGAAATTCTCGTTGCTCTTGTTGCCCAATCGCATCAGCTGCATGAAGTCCAAGGGCTTGTCATCAAGCCTGACGACGAGTCTGTCGGTCTCGAGGAGATACAGGGCCTCGATGAGATCGAGCTGGAGCGAGCCGCCGCTCTGGGGAACGCCATACCAGCCCCTGTTATATATTTGACTCGCCTCCGTCTGGTCGTCGATCATCACATGTTCGTCGACTACTCTTCCTGCCATTGGCACGCTAACGGCCGATGGATGAAATATAATTTCGGTATTGCTTCCTCCGCATGTTCCGGAGCACACTCCGAATTATCGCGCCGATATGTCGACTTCCGAAGAGGATAAGCCCCTCGAAGGGTCCGTGATTTCTTCTCGGCCTCTATACCGAGATATACAGAAACGCTTATATAGAAGGGCAAATCTATTACATACTGCATAACGAGAACGGAGGTGTTGCGAGATGATCAGGAGAAGGAGAGATGACGAACTTGCTCAGAGGGATTACTGGGCACCGTACAGCTGGAGCCCGTTCAGCATACTGGAAGAGATGGATAAGATGTTCGACGACCTCAGGTCGGGCTTTGAGAACTATCTGACTGTGCCCGGCGGTTTCGGAACTCCAGCCCTCAGAGCTCCGGCCGTGGACCTGATAGACGAGGGCAGCGAGTACAGGCTACACGCCGAGATGCCCGGCATCAAGAAGGAGGACATCAACCTCGAGGTCGGGGAGGACGAGATAGAGATCTCGGCGGAGACCAAGGAAGAGAAGAAGGAGGGGGACGAGAAGAAAGGCTACATCCGAAGGGAGAGACGCTACTCGAAGTTCTACAGGAAGATCCCCCTGCCCCAGCCGATCAATTCGGAGAAGGTCGAGGCCGAGCTGAAGGACGGGGTTCTGACCGTACGGATGCCGAAGGTCTCGCCGCCCGAGAAGAAGACCAAGAAGGTCGGTGTGAAGTGAGCCGCCTGGCGGCTTGCTCACACGCCCGTTTCTTTTTATTTTCCCATCCGCAGACGGATGTTCCCGAGACGCAACTGACAGGTGATATGAGATGAATCAGAAAGACAAGATAATCAGGGTAATACAGGCAAAGACGAAGGACGACGGTCAGGGTATCGCGCGGTTGGACTCAGAGCTAATGAAGATACTCAACCTCGAGGACGGCGACATCATAGTCATCGAGGGGACGAAGAAGACCGTCGCTAGGCTCAGAACGGGATACCCGGAGGACGAGAATCGCGGAGTTATCAGGATCGATTCCGTCACGAGAAGGAATGCCGGTGTCGGCCTCGACGAGAAGGTTTCCGTGAGGAAGATAACACCGAAGCCCGCATCGAAGATAACACTGGCTCCGACGCAGCCGCTCAAGATAATGGGCGGAGAGGAGTTCTTGCAGAACACTCTCCAGAACAGGGTGTTCGCGAAGGGGGATGTGCTGGAGATCGGCATCATGGGCAGGAAGTTCGACCTCATAGTCCAAAGCTTCCAGCCGGCCGCAGAAGGAGTGATAATCTCGCCGGACACCGAGGTCAAGCTCAGCGAGAAGCCGATGAAGGAAGAGGTTGCAAAGGCGCCAAGGGTTTCATACGAAGAGATAGGAGGACTCGAGGACGAGGTCAAGAAGGTCCGGGAGATGATCGAGCTGCCGCTCAGGCACCCGGAGCTGTTCGAGAAGCTTGGCGTGGAGGCCCCAAAGGGTGTGCTGCTGCATGGGCCGCCCGGGACGGGGAAGACGCTCCTCGCAAAGGCCGTCGCGAACGAGACCAGTGCGAACTTCATGAGCATAGGCGGCCCGGAGATAATGAGCAAGTTCTACGGGGAGAGCGAGGAAAGGCTCAGGCAGATATTCCAGGAAGCGGGGGAGAACGCCCCGAGCATCATCTTCATCGACGAGATAGACTCGATCGCTCCCAAGAGGGACGAGGTCACAGGCGAGACCGAGAGACGCGTGGTGGCGCAACTGCTCGCACTGATGGACGGACTCGAGAGCCGCGGGAAGGTCGTCGTCATAGGGGCGACGAACAGGCCAAACGCGTTGGACCCCGCCCTGAGGAGGCCGGGAAGATTCGACAGGGAGATCGAGATAGGGATACCGAACAGGAAGGGCAGACTGGAGATAATCCAGATACACACCAAGAACATGCCGCTGGCCGGTGATGTCGACCTCGAGAAGCTCGCGTCCCTAACCCATGGGTACGTCGGCGCAGACATCTCCGCATTGACGAAGGAGGCGGCGATGAGGGCTCTGAGAAGGGTGCTGCCGAACATCGACCTCGAGGCTGATACGATTCCCGCGGAGATACTTGCGGGCCTGGAGGTCAGAATGGACGATTTCCTGTCGGCGTACCGCGAGATGCAGCCTTCGACCCTCAGAGAGGTCCTGCTGGAATCGCCTAACATCCATTGGGACGACATCGGGGGGTTGGAATCCGTCAAGCAGGAGCTACAGGAGACCATCGAGTGGCCTCTCAGATTCTCGAAGATATACTCCCACATGAAAGCCGTACCGCCCAAGGGGATATTGCTCTACGGTCCGCCAGGCACAGGGAAGACCCTGTTGGCGAAGGCGGTCGCGACCGAGAGCCAGGCGAACTTCATAAGCGTCAAGGGCCCCGAGTTCCTGTCGAAATGGGTCGGGGAGAGCGAGAAGGCGGTCAGGGAGACCTTCAGGAAGGCTAGGCAGGCGTCGCCATGCGTCGTTTTCCTCGATGAGATAGATTCGATCGCTCCTGTGAGAGGGGGGTTCCACGATTCGAACGTCACCGAGAGGGTCGTGAGCCAACTGCTCACGGAGATGGACGGGCTCGAGCCGTTGCACAACGTCACGGTCATAGCTGCGACCAACAGGCCCGACATGATAGACCCGGGGCTTCTCAGGCCGGGGAGATTCGATAGACTGGTCTACGTTCCGCCACCGGACCTTCAGGCGAGGAAGGAGATATTGAAGATCCACACGAAGGGGAAGCCGCTGGCGTCGGACGTCGATCTGGATGAGCTCGCGAAGAAGATGGAGAACTATACCGGCGCCGAGATAGCCGCGGTCTGCAATGAGGCGACGATGCTCGCGATTAGGGACATAGTCGCCGATAAGGGTGCGGAGCTGTCCGACGAGGAGCTCGAAAAGAAGAAGGTCGGGAAGAGATATTTCGAGAAGGCCATGGAGCACATCGAGCCCCGGACGGACCTGGACGGACAGATATATAGGAGGTTCTCGACGAAGGCCTCCCCGAATGCAGGATATAGATAATAGCGAGTAATATCACGTATCGAGGTTGACAGAGGCGCGCATGATAAAGAACAGGGAGAAACTGCTCGAGGATGTTCGGAACCTATTGATCGAGTGCGGGTTCTACGTGACCGACCCGATAAGCCTGAAGGGCATCAGCTTCGATCTGATCGCACGAAGAGATGACCAGCTGCTGATACTCAAGGTGCTGCAGAACATGGACGCTTTTTCGAAGGAAGACGCGGAGCAGATGAGGAAGCTCGCGAGCGCCCTTGGAGGACACTCGGCTGTGATAGCCTTGCGGAGCTCGTCGAAGAAGCTCGGCGAGGGGATCATCTATTCGCGGTTCGGGACGCCGATACTATCGTTCGACACACTCAACGAGTATCTCCGGGAGGGCGTCCCGCCCTTCATATTCGCCGCCCCGGGCGGTCTCTACGTCAAGATCGATAGCGACCTGCTCAGGAACATCAGGCGGGCGAGGAACATCTCGTTGGGAACTCTGGCGGAAATAGCCGGCGTTTCGAGAAAAGCGATCCAGATGTACGAGGAAGGGATGGGCACGATGATAGAGATCGCCATGAAGATGGAGGAGTTCCTCAGCGAGCCTCTCGTCTTGCCGCTCAATCCCTTCGAGTACTCGGCATCGGAATCGTTGCCCCTGATGGACGATTTCGTGGACGATGACATGCTGCACGAGGACATCTTCAGGATGCTGAAGACCATCGGCTATTCCGTCCTGCCGACCGCGAGGTGCCCGTTCGAAGCGATAACGACGGACGAGAAGATCATGCTCCTGACAGGCGTGGAGCGATATGGCCCGATGCTGGAGAAGAAAGCCAATGCCGTAGCGAGCATCTCGAAGGTCGTCGAGAAGAAAGCGGTCATCATCACCGATAAGGACGCCCACGTGAAGAGCCTTAGGAAGACGCCCGTGATAGCACGGGACGAGCTGGCGCATGTCAAGGAGAAGGAGAAGGTCCTCGACCTCATCAAGGAGAGAAGCGAGGATTGATTTTCTTGGCCCGAGACCTTCTCGAGAGAGGATTAATCGAGCTAAAGGACAAGAACATCTATTTCCTGGAGGTCGTCAGGGGACTCAAGCAGGAAGCGGATAGGGTCTTCGCAGCAGTCGAAATGATGAATCCGGATATTCTCGCGATGTCGATTTCCAAGGAGGAGATCGAGGGACTGAGAGAGTATATCAAGAACCCTTGTGAGATTCAGATGAGCAGGTACGAAGAGCTGTACGCCGAGCGCCTGTCCAGGTTCGGAGATGTGTATCTGCCTCCGCCGTGCTATCTCGCGGGCCTCGAGGCGGCGGAGAAGAACCATATCGAACTGATAGGGGTCGATATGGATAACGAGACGCACACGACCGCCTATTGCGCCCTGGTCAACGGCCGCGAGCTGCTCGTGCATTCTATGCGATTGAAGCTCCTGAGGATGAGGAGTTTCAAGGCGGATAACCCATGGGATTTCGCGATCTTGTGGGACAGGAGAGTTAACAACATGCGCGGTTTCAGGCAGCTGGAGAGAGAGCGCGAGAAGTTCATGGCGACGGCTCTGGAAAGACTCGCGCTGTCAAAGAAGAAGATATTGGCACTGATCGATGTCGAGCGTGCAGCGAATGTCAGAAAATTGATATCGATCAATGAGATGAAAAGGGATTGAAAGGGTTTTTCCCTGCGGACTATGCGCCGTACTGGTTCTCGACGTTCACGCACATGATCGTCTGGCCGCCCTTGTTACCGTAGGACGCATAGAAGTCCTTGACCAGGATGTTCGAGAAGCTCGTCCCGTATCCGAGGTTGAGCCACATCCTGAGCCGCGTCACGTCACTGTTAGCATATTCGACGCTGACAATCTCCGCCCTATTATCACCGTTAGTGTCCCTGACCACGAATTTATCGCCGGTAGGCGCGAGAGTGGCGTAGGTGATCGTGGTCAGCGCGCTTGCGCTCGTGCCGTTGATCACCTTGATTTCGCCGCCCGACCCGCCCGAACCCTTGGCGACAGCGACGTCGAGTTTACCGTAACCGTCCATATTGCCTATGCCTATCGCGATGTAGCTCGTGGACGAATCGAGCCCGTGAAGCGTCGAATAGCTCACCGCGCTGACGCCACGGATATTTATCCTGTCGATGTAGATTGTATCGTCAGAACTGCCGGAACTGGATGAATCAGTCACTCTGATGTACATGGTCCCGCTCGTGCCTGCTGGGAACTGGAACGAGTATGTCGTATCGACGGTCGCGGTCGATGGGACCATGAACATGAACACCCACGGTCCTGTCGCAGTCTTCCCGTAATACACATAGAAGTTCTCATCCGCGCCGGAGCCCATCCTCGCTTCGAAGTAAAGGGTCGCGCGCTCGCCGGATATCGTCGAGACCGGCCAGGCGTAATCGAGGTCCCCTGAGGATTCCCTGATTGCTTCATATGAATTATCGCTCGTCTGCGTGCTCGTGTACGTGCCGGACACCCTTACGCCGGTATAGGACACCGGGTCGGCCGTCGCCAGTGCTCCAGGGGTTGTTTCTGTCTCCTTGCGCTCGTACCATCTCACGCCATATCCGCTCTCAGCATAATCGGCGACGACGGCTATGTCAAGGTCGCCATCACCGTCGATATCGCCGATATCGAAATCCCATAGATCTCGATTCGTCGCGGGATAGTTCCCAAGATCGTAGGGCGAGGTCGTCACTGCACCGGCTCTCGTCAGGTTATAGAGATACAGCCTGCAGTTGGTATCCCCACGAGCTACGCTCGAGGAATAACCTATCGCAATCAGGTCTGCCCTGCCGTCACCGGTAATGTCGGCAAGACGCATCTCTTGGAAATATCTCAGATTACCAGTCGTGAATATCGTCTTTGTCTTGACAGGATAGTCGTTGAGGTAAAGATACACCTTCCCTGCACTCGTAGACACTATCCAGTCTTCGTCCCCGTCGTTGTCGACGTCCCCGTGAGCCATAGATAAGATGCTATCGCCAGTGTCCGTATAGTTAGTGAAGGTTGATCTCGGCTCCCAGATGCCGTATTCGTTCATCCTGTTGATGTAGACGAGAAGATAATTGTCACCTCGTACTGTCGCTGCGGCTAGAACGTCACGGTCTCCGTCCTCGTCCATATCAAAGTATTCTGAAAGATAGGGGCTGACAACCTGGCCACCGCCTGGATCCTCATCGGCGGAATCGATAACCCTTGTCGTGAAGAACTTGTTGTTGTCGATATGGAAGATATAATCGTCGTGTATGAAATTATCCGTACCGCTGGTCTTTCCGAAACCGAACCCATCTGTAGTGGCAATGAAGTTCCTAGAAACTGATGATGACCGTATCCAGATCGGCAGGCTAATCGTGTATATGCCTTCGTCCGCATCCGATATCTTCCCGAGCGTCAAGCTGTATGCCGAAAGACCGCTGGTATAGGTAACGCCGTTCCTGAGCCTCAGATCTATCGAGAAATAATAGACACCGTGAGAAGCGTCCGCACCGACGCTCGATATCATGTTGTCACCTGTCGGTGCGTCTCCGTAAAGGTTCGCTCTCGCCCTCATATCAGTCAACCTGATGTCCTTTATCGATGCGGAAGATGCCGCGCCGATTGTCTGCAGGCCTACCTTGACCCAGACGACGCTCGTGCTGACGCTCGAGAGATCGAACGGATCGGTCTTCGTTCCCCATTCCGCTGCTGACGGGTTTGACCTTCGGTCCTCCTTATAATACTTGAGAGTGGGCACGAAGGCATTCTCCTGTCCTGATGGAGCGAGTATCGTCAATACGAAATTCGCCTGGAATCTCGAGGGTGTTCCTCCCTCCGTAGCAGTACTGAGCAGGTCTATGAACACCGAGTACATCCCGGGAGTCAGCAGCGACGTGTTGAATTTCGCCTGGTAGATGTATGCAGGTCCGGAGATCGTATACAGCGAGAACGCGGAGTTGTTGCTCGGCGGAGAAACCAATTGATTCGAATAGATGCCTCGTATCTCCATTGTGTTCTTTCCATCCACATTCCTCAGATTCTTTGTACCGATCCTGATGAAGCACCATTCCTCGCCTTGGGTGAACGTGAACTTCGGGTCGCTCGTATTCGCAACAGCGCCCCAGGTGCGAGGCTCTGTCTTGTCCTCTCCCAGCACGACATATCCTTGATCGCCGTGAATATATACCAGATAGGATGGTAATCCCTCTTCACCGACCTCTGGCGTGCTGTAATTATAATAATTGGTCTCCTCGTTCGTGACAACATCCGGCTGCAGCACGGAGAGCATGTAGGATTCTACCGTCTCATGACCCGCGTCATCGACTGCATGGATGAACAGAGGCTTCCCGTCATACGCCGAGGCATCGGAGATCGAGGTGAAATCGAACTCCCAAACGCCGCCGCTCACTCTCGAGTAGCTCATATGACTGCTGCCGCCCACAGATGATGCGTCCACCCACACTCCGCTGTCGCTCAGGTCATAATCCGCATCAGAGACCCGGACATAGAAGGTGAACCCTGTGGTGTCACTTACCCTGATTGGGTCCAGCGTCAAGGTAGAAGTATCGGCATCGACCCATCTTTGAAGTATCTGAGGATACAAGGAGGCCTGGCCGCCCGTGACCAGGCTGCTCCAGATCATCGAGTTACTATCAAGATCGACGACGGTCGCTTCCACGCGCGTAGATATCGTGACGCCGGATAACAGCATGGACCACATCTCGCCGATGTCCCAATTGTCCGTTATTCCTCCGTCAGACAGAGTATAGGTCGCGCTGTTCGTGACATCCTTGATGACGATGATTCGCGCGGAGGACGCAAACAGCGTCTCGCCGCCGATATGCGTGACGTTCAGATATGCGGTATTGCCAGACTGGAAGGTCAATGTAGCCAAGAAGTCGGCATTGGGCCTCTGCTGAGGCGCCGGCAGGGTCATGACCGAGACCATGATGGTCGAGAATAGCACGACCGTGATTGCGAGCATCAGTATCGTGCCGATTACCTCAGATACTCCCCTGTCTGACCATTTCTTCTTGAATTTGATATTCGCCTCTAACATGTACATCCACCGAACCGCGCGTTGACCGGCCCTATATTGTTTCTTCTTTACCCAATGGTATATATATAAACATGACGAGGTAAGTACCCGTTACCGGGCAAGCTGGTCTTGTCGGCTACCTCGCTGACCATCGCTCCGCACCATGTGCTGCTCATGATATGCGGAATGTGACGTTTTAATTATCTTGGAGAGATTAATGGGTTGGCCTGATGGCCGATACGGGATAGGCGATCGAGTGACGGAGTCATCATCTCTATCAAACGCCGATAAGGTGCTCATCTATCTTGCCAGGATAAGAGTTGACAAGGAGAGCGATCCTGTCCCAAAGGCGGTCTCTCAGGAGGGGATTGCCGATGCGGTCGGGATTTCGAGGAGCCACGTCCCGAGAACGGTCAAGAGCCTCATGGAGGACGGCTTGATAGAAGAGGCGAAAAGGCACGTCAGGCTGAGCGAGAAACGGGTCAAGGTCTACTTCGTTCTTCCGAAAGGGCTCAAGAAAGCGAGGGAAATCGAAGAGAAGGCAATGTCGAGGATTGTGAAGGCGAAGATTCAGAACACGATGGTCGAGGGCATGTCGCTCGCTCAGCTGGAGAAAGCGTTTCATCGCAGGATAGACATACTCAAGCTCTCCGGCGAGGAGGAGTTCATCGACCTGGACGCGATATTGACATCCGGGATCACCGATTTCTCGGATTCCCCGAAGGTCTCGACGTTCCTGGATCGGGAAGATGCTCTGGAACAGATGAAGAATTTCCTGAAATCTCGGGCGTTGGTGTTGTCGATCTACGGGGCGAAGGGCATCGGGACGAGCAGCCTCGCGAAGCACTTCATCCAGATGCTCGATGATTGGAACGTCATCTGGATCTCGCTATCGAAATACAAGACCGTTGAAGAGATAAGGAACAGACTGGAATCGTTTTCAAGACTGCTCCATTCCGACGTCGAGAAGATACTGCAGACCCAGACTGGTGGGAAC
>Ga0315268_10007198_pt1 | contig 11735 bp, 8 predicted proteins | sample C1_top_MG_FD_204535 | JGI IMG/M metagenome (GOLD analysis project Ga0315268, IMG submission 204535) | Sediment microbial communities from Yellowstone Lake, YNP, Wyoming, USA - C1_top | ecosystem: Environmental > Aquatic > Freshwater > Lake > Sediment | place: USA: Wyoming | collected 2017-08-01 | reverse complement strand
GAGATTCCACGCAACACCGGCAAGATGTTCGGTATGATGACCAGCGATATGGAGGTGCATTACATCGGCCTCAACCGCAATAAGAAGTCCATCGCTCTCAATATTAAGAAGGATGAGGGCAAGGAGATTTTCTACCGCCTCGCGGAGAAGGTGGACGTTATCCTGGAGACGAACCGACCGGGCACTCTCAAACGCAGGGGCATGGACTACGAGACGGTGAGCAAGCTCAATCCCCGCATTATCTGCTGCTCCATCACAGGCTACGGTCAGACCGGCCCCTACTCTCGCAGGCCGGGACATGACATCAATTTCGTCGCTATGGCCGGCATTCTGGGGCTCAGCGGCAGCAGGAACGGCCCGCCTTCGTACATCGTCTCGCCCATGATCGCAGATGTCCTGGGAGGCACTAACCAGGCTGTCATCGCTATCATCGCCGCCCTATTCGCCCGAGACCGGACAGGCAGAGGTCAATATATAGACGTCTCCAGCACCGATGGCGCTGTGTTCTATCACTGGGTGCACGCGCCCCAGTTCTTCCGCGATGGGGTATCGCCGGAGCGGGCGGAGTCGCCTACGGGCAGCGATGTGGCCTGGATGAACATCTACAAAGCTAAGGACGGCAAGTATTTCACCATCGGCTGCTTCGAGCCCTGGCTCTGGGGCAATCTGTGCAAGCTGGTGGGCCGAGAAGACCTGATACCCAAGCACTTCGGCTCTTTCGAGGAGCAGCAGGAGTCGTACCAGGCGCTCTCGGAGGTCTTCGCTACTAAGGACAGGGACGAGTGGCTGAAGGCGCTGGACGAGGCGGATGTCTGCGTGGCGCCGGTGTACAATTTCGAGGATATGTTCGCCGACCCGCATTACAGGGACCACAAGGTTGTGGTGGAGATGGAGCATCCCAAGCTGGGCAAGGTGAAGATGCTGAATACGCCGTTCAAGTTGTCCGATACGCCGGCTGCGGTGAGGACGAGGCCGCCGCTGTGGGCGGAGCACACACGGGAGGTGCTGGGCGAGCTGCTGGGGTACAGCAAGAGGAAGATTGACCGCCTGATGAAGGATGAGGTCATAGAGTGAGGACAAAAATCCCCCTGTATCCCCCTCCCTGAACAGGTCAGGGACAAGTTTACGAAAGGGGGAGTTTAAGGAAGGGGATGATTTGGGCGAGGAGACCTCGCCCCTACATTTGTCATTACAGGCGTTGGCTTCGCACTAAGGAAGGAGTGAAAATATGGGACCGCTGGAAGGCATAAAGGTTGTAGACCTGTCGCGCAACAGCCCGGGCAGGTACACCACGATGATTATGGCAGACTTTGGCGCCGAGGTCATCACGGTGGAGACGCCCCGCACGACGGGCACGCAGTCATTCATGTTCACCGACGATACCTGGTTCCGCTATGTGGGCATGAACTGCAACAAGAAGAGCATCGCCGTTAACCTGAAACATCCCAGGGGACAGGAGATTGTGCACCACCTGGTGGACAAGGCGGACGTCTTCATCGAGGGGTTCCGTCCCGGGGCTGCGGCGAGGCTGGGCATGGGCTACGATACGCTGAGCAAGCGCAACCCGCGGCTGATTTACTGCGCCATCACGGGCTACGGACAGGACAGCCCCTATGTGAACAGGGGGGCGCACGATATCAACGTGGTGGCTTTGACGGGCATACTGGGGGCCACCGGCTCTAAAGACGGGCCGCCTATACACGTCATCTCGCCGCAGATAGCGGACATGGCCGGCGGCAATATCCAGGCGATAAGCTCGATACTGGCGGCGCTTTATGCCAGGGAGAAGACGGGCAAGGGGCAGTTCATCGATGTGTCCATCACGGACGGGATGTTTTTCATGAACTGGGTGATGAATTTGCGCTATCTCATAAACGGCTTCGTAGCGGAGCGCAGCGAGCTTCCCACAGGCAGCGACATGGCATGGCTGAACGTGTACAAGACGAAGGACGGCAGCTATATCGCGCTGTCCTGCCTGGAGCCGCATACCTGGGCGAACCTGTGCAAGCTGGTGGGCAGGGAGGACCTCGTGCCGCACCATTTCTCCACGATGGAGAAGCAGAAGGAGATTTACGATACTTTCTGCGAGATTTTCGCCGCGAAGGACAGGGCGGAGTGGCTGAAGCTGTTCGACGAGGCGGATGTGGCGGGGGCGCCTGTGAACACGGTGGCGGAGGCACTGTCCGACCCGCATGTGGTGTACAAGGGGCTGGTGGTGGAGGTGGACCATCCCAAGCTGGGGAAGGTGAAGCTGCTGAAGAGTCCGTACCGGTTCTCGGAGACGCCGGTGAAGCCGAGGCAGCGGCCGCCGCTCTACGGGGAGAACACGGAGGAGATACTGAAGGGCGTGATGAAGGCGAGCAAGAAGGAGATTGCCGAACTCCGCAAAGAGGGCGTGATAGAGTGAGGATCGGGGGTTCTAAATCCCCCTGTATCCCCCTTTACAAAAGGGGGAGTGGGGGCCGAGGAGAGCCTGGATTCCTGCTTCCGCAGGAATGACATATTGGGCTTCCCCTTTAGAAAAGGGGGAGGTTGAGTTCTGAGCGAGCTATTTTAAGAGGGGGAGTTTGGGTTCGGCAGCAAGCGAAAGATACGTTGCAGGTGCAATTCACGAATTGCCCCTACTCGCCCATAATCTGGAGCACGATGTCGCGGGAGCGTGCTCTGTTGTCGAAATCGGCTAGTATGATCTGCTGCCAGGTGCCCAGGGTCAGTCTCTTGTTGACGAAGGGCACCACCAGGGAAGCGCCCAGCAGCGAGGCGCGAACGTGGGAGTAGCCGTTGCCGTCGCCCCAGGTGGCATCATGGCGGTAGGTTATGTTCCGGGGCACGAGCCGCTCCCACATGGACTCGAGGTCGCTGAGCACGCCGCGTTCGAACTCTATGGTGGTCAGGCCCGCCGTCGAACCTGCCACGAAGATGGTCACAGTGCCGCTGCTGACGCCCGATTGCTCCACTTTTTGAGCCACCTTCTCGGTTATATCAACGAAGTCGCAGTTGCCCTTTGTCTGGACGTGGATACTTGTGTTTTTAACCATTTTATTCCCCCTGTTGCTGTCGCTGAGATTATAGCAGAAGTCAATTAATGATACCTTTTTTCAGCCCCCTTTATCCCCCTTCCTTGGAAGATTGGGGGGGAAATGGGGGTTGGGGGACATCCTTCGACAAGCTCAGGACAGGCCCCCAATGCCCCGGGCAGAGGGGCGAATCCCCTCTGCACTCTCCTTTGTAAAAGGGCAGGTGGGAAACCTGCCCTACGTAGGGGTTTGATGGTATAATGAAGGCTGCCGAAAAAGGATTGGCGATGGACTTTTTTGAGACTGTAAAGAAGAGGCGCAGCGTCTGCCGGTTCAGCGACCGGCCGGTGGCGAACAAGGACATTATGGCCATGCTCGAGGCGGCGGTACTGGCGCCCAGCGCCACTAACGAGCAGCCCTGGTATTTCATCGTAATCAGGGACAAGAACGTCAAAGAGGCAATGCAGGATGTGGTCAACGCCATGGTCGAGGCTGTGACAGCGGCCACCGACGACAAACAGCGCAAGAAACGGCTGGCCTGGATGAGGTCTTACAGCACGCATTTCGCCGATGCTCCGGTAGCTATCGCGGTGCTGGCGCGGCCGTGGGTGGGGGGAGGCTACAGCGAACCGACTGACCCGGCGCGGCGCGACCTGGCTCTGGAGAGCGTGGCGATGGCTGTGGCCCACCTGCAGTTGGCGGCCACAGCGCTGGGTTACAGCAGTTGCTTCGCCAGCAGCCCGGCCGAGTTCGCCCGTGAGGAAATCGAGGCAATTCTGAACGTGGAAAAGCCCTGGTTCCTGGTGGGCATAATATCGCTGGGGGTAGCGGCCAAGCGGCCTGGGAAAAGGCCAGCGCGTAAATCCGTGTCAGAGGTCTGCACCTTTATCGGGTAGAAAATGAAGATTCTGGGAATCGAAACTTCGTGCGATGAGACTGCCGCTGCCGTGGTCGAGGACGGCACCAAGATATTATCCAACGTGATTTCCTCTCAGGTCGAGATACACAGCCGCTACGGCGGCATTGTGCCTGAAGTCGCCTCGCGCCAGCACCTGCTGTCCATCATGCCCATAGTGGAGAAGGCACTGACGGATGCCAAGATGGACGCCAAGGACCTCTCAGCCATCGCGGTCACCAATGGGCCCGGGCTGGCAGGCTCGCTGCTGGTGGGGGTGAACTTCGCCAAGGCGGTGGCGCTGTCCTGGAGCCTGCCGCTGGTCAGCGTGAACCACCTGGAGGCGCATATCTACGCCAACTGGCTGGGCTCGGATAAACCCGAATTCCCGGCGCTCTCGCTCATCGTATCGGGCGGGCATACCGAACTCGTCCTACTCAAAGGGCACGGGGAAATCTCGAGGCTGGGCCGGACCAGGGACGATGCTGCCGGAGAGGCCTTCGATAAGGTGGCGCGGGCGCTGGGACTGGGCTACCCGGGCGGTCCTGTAATCGAGAAAGCCACCCAAGGCATAATTTCAACCCGCAAGCTGCCCCGGGCCTGGCTCAGGGGCAGCGATGATTTCAGCTTCAGCGGGATCAAGACCGCGGCGGTGCGGCTGGCTGAAGAGTTGAAAGTATCGGCTTCAGCCAATCCCAATTCACTGGCGCTGGACATCGCCGCCAGCTTCCAGGAGGCGGTGGTGGATGTGCTGGTGACCAAGACAATGGCCGCAGCCGGCAGCCACGGGGTGAGCCAGATACTACTCGCGGGCGGGGTGGCCGCCAACAAGCTGCTGCGCCAGACCATGGCACGGCGCTCGCCCATACCGGTATTGATCCCGCCAATTATCCTGTGCACCGATAACGCAGCCATGGTGGCCTCATGTGGATATTTCCGCTTACTTAGGGGCAAGGTTGCAGGGTGGGACCTGGATGTGCTGCCAGGGCTCAGCCTGGGGTCTTCTTAGAATGACCGCCGCACTACCTTATTTTCGCCTTTTATAAAGAGGGCTCTGGGAATTACGGAACAGAATGTTCCGAGATCGTTAACAAATGTTTTTTCAACCCCCTGTTTCCCCCACTCTTGGGGGAAATTAATTTTGGGGGTCACCCCCAAACCCTCGGCAAAGGGGCTTAGCCCCTCTGCACACCCCTGTTAGTAAATGACCTCAAATATCTCAGCCAAGCAGGGCACAGCACGCTGTACCCCTAGAGGGGAACACTTACCAAGGCCAATCTTCTAGCAAGGGGACAAATATCACACCTTCTCTGGCAACAGAAGGTCTTGTCCAGATGAAGCAGCCCCTGCTGACGGAGCGCCGAATCCACTAGGCCGGAGGCCTTTGAGCCCAGCAGCCTGGTCAGGCCACGGGTGATCTGGTTCTCCCCTGACCTAGGATAGATTCTATAAAGCCACAGGGCTGCCTCCGCTAAACTCGCCTCAGAATTGGCCTCAGCCCAGGCGAAGGCGAAAGGCAAGGCGATATTGACCACGATCTCCCGGGCCCGGCCCTGACCGATGAGGGCGCGTCGGCCTGGAGCGCAGCCTTCGCCAGCTACGATGAAGCCTGCCTCGAGACGCCCGATATCGCAGCGGGACTCGGCCACCAGGCGCAGGACACCTTCAAGAAGGCCTTCGTCCATAAAGCAGGCCAGCAGATGGGCGGCGCCTGTGATACGGCGGGCCGGGTGGTTCTCGGGTCGCACCCGGAACAGATGCCAGAGGGAGAGGCTCAGCGGCTCCCTGTGGCCAAGGCAGTGCCAGACCTCTTCCATTCTGACATCACCTCGTGGCAGCAGCCCGGCCATGCCCAGAAGCAGTGCCCTGAGCAGCGCAACCCGCTCCCGGTAACCCTTGTCTCGACAAACGCTCTGCAGAACCGCCAGGGGCAAGCGGCAGGCCAGCTCCTGGAACGGCTCCTTATTCCTGGTATAGCCCAGCGCTTCCATGATACCCTGATACAGCACCTGAGACGGCGATTCCTCGGCCATTGCGGCGGCGAAGCGGCCTGCCTTCAGCCTGAAGCGCTCGTCGCCGGCTTCATCGAGCAACTTGCCCATCTTGTCATCGCCCAGCCGGGACAGGGAATCATAGCAGGGCTCAGTGGGTGCCATATTGAGACTGGCCCAGTAGCGCACCGCTCCCAAGGAACCGCTAAGGCAACGCTGCAAGCTCAACGTGGGCACCATCCTGCCGTTCTGGAGAACCACCGGCGCGTCACCTTCCCATGCCACCTGAAGTATCAGCCCGTTGTAGCCAGGGTCGCGGCCATGGCCGTGGCTTCTCCAGTCGCCGGCCTTGAGGTGAAGCTCCACGTCGCCGACCAGCAGTCCAGCGCTTTCGGTGACGATGACAGCGCCCAGGAAATCGGGGCCGCTGTCCCTGTTCTCCTTACCCGGATAGATAACCTGAACCTTTTCACCGGAGCCGGTGACCAGGCTATACACAGAAATCAGTTGTCTAGCCCAGATGCAGACTAAAAGGCGCTCATCGACCTTATCTATAGCAATTTCCTTCAGCATAATCTTCTATGGGCCTGTGATATGAGGCTATTCAGGTTCAAGCAAGCCTCCTCCTGAAAGCGTTACAGAGTAATTCAGCCCCCTATATCCCCCAGTCTTGGGGGACTTTTAAAAATTGGAGGACACCCCCAAGCCCTCGGCAAAGCGGCTTCGCCCCTCTGCACACCCTAGTTTAGCGAAGCGAGAACCTAAGAGACCCTTCGCTCTGCTCAGGGTGACATTTGACACGAACCTAAGCCCTAAGCATCTGCCTATGGGGGACTGCACCTCAAAGGGCACCCGGCTATATGCCGCAGCATGTGAAGGCCCCAGGATTCGATTTTGCAGGCTCCGCCCCTGGTGCCCGACTCAAACATCATTTCCCACAGGTTTTTCGTCAGCAGACGCGCTGTATTTGAAGCCGGCTCGCTCGGCAATGATAGAGAGGAGAGTAACCGAGGTCCCCCGTGGACTGTACATCCCGGTCTCCCACTCGCTGATGGTCTGCTGGCGCGTCCCCAGCTCATCTGCCAACTCCTGCTGAGTCAGTCCCAGGTGCTCCCGGAGCGCCCTGATGCCCTCGCTGTCCCAGCGAACCCTTCTCTTAGACTTCATGGCGTGATTTTACACGGTTTCGTGTAAAAAGTCAATACCGATTCAGAGGTCTGAGTCTGAAACCAGGGACTGGCGTACTCGATATCAGGACTGAACTGCTGCGCCTGGAGGACTGAACCAAGCAAAGCTGTCCACGGTCAGACCAGGCCTTGAAATTCATGGGACTGAAGACTGCCCAGGGCGTAGCAGTCCTCTGTATTTACCTCCTTGCTCAGCTTCGTTTGAATCGGCTTGTGACTGAAACAGACTGTTTAATTGCGGACTGTTGACAGTCCATGTTATTTCTGTTATAATACCGACATCGGACTGCAAAGAACAGTCCTGAAAATCAGAAGTCCAAAGAGAAACCATGACTGATACTAGGGATGACGACTTAGAGGGACGCGGACTTATCCCGCCCTACGGGCCGGCGCGGGGGATGCTGCAGGCGCTGCATCTGCTGCGGAGGACCACGCCTCCCAGGATCGACAGCGATTTCTTGCGAGTCAACAAGATCGCTCCGGGCAATGAATACAAGGTAGTGGGCGCGTTGAGGTTCCTGGGGCTCATCGATGAGGACGGCAAGCCCACAGAGGAGAGCCGCCTGCTGAAAACCAAAGGGACTACCTACACCCAGGCCCTGCAAGATATAGTCCGCAAAGCCTACTCGGGGGTATTTCACGGACTGGGATCCGACGGGGTAACCCGCGAAAAAATCTACAACTACTTCGTCACCGAGGGGGGGTTGGGAGCCGAGATGGCGACCAAGGCCACCCGTTTCCTGGTCAAGCTGTGCCGGATGGCAGAAATCGAGCTGGCCCTAGAATTGTCAAGAGGGGCCTCCCGAGGAAAAAGAAAGGCAAAAGCTCAGCCACAGTACTACATCAAGTCCCAGGCCGAGCCTGGGGGCAGGGACTTCGACCTGCAGTCCCCTGCCGTGGTGTCTGCCCAATTCCCCATGGTGCTGGCGCTGACGCCGGAAATGGCGTCAATGAGCGTGGAGCAACTGACCAAGCTGTTCCGCAAGATGAGGGTTGCGCTGGAACAGTCCGCTGCCAGCCAGAACTAGCCCACCCCCAGCGTTTCCGAACGGAATGCCGCAGAAGCCCCAGAATCGGCGTGGGCCGTTTCGACATACTACGATACCAGTCCGTAGATTTTCTGGCCGATTTTTTAAGAGCCAATAGGGCTGCTGGTGATACCTTACCAAGAGGTAAGTTACTCTAAAAAGACTTTTCTTTTAGTGCAAGACAGCAAGTTGGCTGCATAATTATTCTAGGGGGACATTGAGAAAGTAGCCAACAGTAGTCGGCATCGATTTCCAAAAGAGGCCCAAGGGTAGCACTATATATGCACCGCTTAAACACTGATAGAGTTCGGGGCATCTGACTTCGCGATTCTAGATTTTTGTTTACATCAATTACGTCATTGACTGGCATCGCGCTGGATGTTAGTATCTCTAAGAAAGTCTGAGGCGTGATTTACACAGGCTGGACAAGCGCTTCCGCCTTGTAGCCAATCTCGAGAAGCCGCTTGGTTCGAATATGATTGAAAAAAGACTTCTGGAAGCAGTGAATTCTGGGCACTGCCTAGTTTTTGTTGGCTCAGGTCCTTCAATTGAGCTCGGGCTTCCATCATGGGAACAATTGGCCAAGAACTTAGCGAAGCATGTTTTAACCTTGAAACCCGACGTAGATACGGCAAGCTACGAAACGTTTCTGTCTCAGAAAAAGTATCCAGAACTTTTCGGTCTAGCTACTGACGACGTCGGGCAAGGTCTCGTAGTGGAATTTGTTCGCGCACAACTAACACCAAGTGTAACCCCAGATTATTCGAACTCCCTATATAGTTTATTGGCAGGATGGCCCTTCGCGTTCTACTTGACAACGAACCTGGATGAATCTCTGCATCAGGCGTTGAGTGCCCGGGGAATCTATTGCACTAAGCTTTCAAATTCCAAAGCCGATCTCTCCACAATTCGTGCTGATACAAAAGATGTAATAGTACATTTGCACGGGATGCTTTCAGGAAGCCCGGAGGAATGGGTGCTTACTTCGAGGCAATATTCAGCGTTAGCTACGGGCTCGGGTTATGAGTACTATCGGGAGAAGCTTCAATCTCTATTCGAAATGTTTGGTGTCCTTATCGTTGGATATAGCCTTAGGGACCCGGACATCAATCTTGTACTGCAAACTGCCAAAGAATTCTCTGATGTGCGAAGACCAATTCATATGTTTCTTGCTGATATCACAGAGGGTGAGGCCCGTGACTTGTACGCGACCAAGAATATAGCAGTTTATCGGTACGAGGCGATTGAAGGACCACATAGCCAACTAAAAACGCAGTTGCGTACTGCGGACCGGTTTATTGCTCCTAGGCAAAGCTTGCAGGCTTCAATGCCAATGCGGATAAGCGAGATTGATCCATTATGTTTACCTATTTTCCTTTACACGCGACTGCAACTTAGGGGCAAAACTTCAGATCTTGAACATGATATATTCCGTTCGCTTGCCCTAGCAACAATCTTCACGTTACGAGAGCATAGAGTTAGTTCCATAGCGGAACTAGCATTAAACATACAGGTACCTATCTTCCAGGCTGAGGAATATGATGCTGCTCAATTTCAATCAGTATTACTCGAGTTACAGAGAGAAGGCCTAGTTATCTTCGATTTGGATCGTGCAGACATTGCCCTAACAGCTAAAGGAATTGAATATATTGAGGGGATCGTCGCTGAGCGTAAGTTAGTGGAAGAAAAGGTTTTTAAACAAGCAGAAATAGACCTCCTCCACAAGTTCCCGAACACTAGTATACAAATCCAGGCCCAATTTGTTGATGCGCTAAAACAAGCTCTTGTTCAAGCCTTTGATAGACGAGGTTTAGACTTAGTTGCTTCAATATGTGGAATCAGAAGTATTGAGGGCTACCAAACACTGGATATCTTTGATGCCATGAAACAGGCATGTGAAGTATTCAGCAACATTGAATTGAGGTCCTACTTTATAGATTATGGGGCTAGTTTCCTGACTACACCTACTGAGCCCCAGAAAAAATATTTGTGGCACCTATCTCAAGGATTCTTTGCATTTCATGCACTTCGACAAGATTCGAAATGCACACGCTTTCGCGTTCAAGATCTGAGAACCACGGTTTGGGTTATTGACTCAAGCATTATTCTCCCTCTAATTGCGAAGGGGTGCCACAATTACCTTTTTGCTGTCGATATCTTTAGTCGTATCAAGCAGCTAGGAATCCGTTGTTTTACAACTAAGAGACTTTTTAATGAGGTAACAGAACATTTCCGGTGGGCCCAACATCGGATCCCTGTATATCAGACAGATATGGAGGAATTTCAAAGGATTGCCTTGGTGAAGACGCCATACAAGCAGAATCTCTTCATTGATGGATTCATTCGCACGGCTGCAGATAAATCTGGGCTCACATTTACGCAATACCTGGATGACATATCGGGAGGGATAAGCAATATCGACAAGGCGGTTAGTAGTGTCCTAGAAGCGTATGGAATAAAGGTTATCGCGTTCGATGACTGGCCTGGGTTCGTTCAGGAAGACTTTCCCCAAAGAGAAGCCATTGCTGACCGAATCGAGTCTATTAGAAGGCAGCTCGGGACTTTCAAGGATAGCGAACAGGTTCTTGCCGAAGCTGAGGCATCTATGATTATCAGCGGTGAGAGAATAGGCAAGTACGGCGCCCTTGCACCACAAGAAAAATCTCGCGCGTTCTTCGTTAGCCAAAGCGGGATTCTAAATAGTCTGCAGTCTTCAGATGAGTCCGTTGTTTGGAAAGCTGAAGGTTTCTATCGATACCTACTTACGTTTCCTTCTATACCACCCAGTGATGATTTTCTTAGTCAGTGTATGTTACAAGACTTCTACTATGCTGGCATTGAGGTGATCGATATTTATAGATATGAACACTTCTTTGAACCATCTATATCTCAGTCTAAGCTGCAATTCTCACAAATCAAAGAGGATTATCACAAGGGTATTTCCACTACTTTCTCTCCGTCTTATGAAGAAGTGTACGAGAGGACTCCAGACCTTGAAAAGCCTTTTTTTGTCCATTTGGTATTAGCCAGAGAGTTGCGTCGCAAAGATAAGGAAGCCAGTGAGTTACGGCAGCAACTTCTAGAAGCAGAAAAACGAAGGGATAAAGCTGAGGCAGTAGCAAGTCTAACTGATAAGGAAAGGGCAGAGCTTATGCGATTTCGTGCCAGAAGAGACCAGAGGATTAAAAAGCAAAAGAAAAAAAGAGGTCGCAAAAAGAGGTGGTAAAAGATTTATATATGTCATCTCTGCTTTCGCAGGGTCAAGGACTGTAGCGTCGTGACTCCTGTCACGACGGGGGCTTCGTCGCCACAGGAGTGGCGACGCTACATAGCCGGGTAGGTTGGAGCGGATGCTCCAGGCTACCCCTATACACCACCGTTCATGGTTCGACAAGCTCACCACGAACGGTGACCTTATTATTTTCATTTTTACGCATGCCATTGCGAGCGCAGCGAAGCAATCTCACCGTCCCCTTTATAACCACGAGCGCGCGGAGATTGCTTCGTCGTCCGCCATGGGCGGGCTCCTCGCAATGACAAATAGACCCACACCCGTTGCCCCTCCACCCCCAGATGTGCTACAATCTCTCGGCTATAAGGCTATAATAGGAATGAGA
>Ga0315268_10007197_pt1 | contig 11737 bp, 8 predicted proteins | sample C1_top_MG_FD_204535 | JGI IMG/M metagenome (GOLD analysis project Ga0315268, IMG submission 204535) | Sediment microbial communities from Yellowstone Lake, YNP, Wyoming, USA - C1_top | ecosystem: Environmental > Aquatic > Freshwater > Lake > Sediment | place: USA: Wyoming | collected 2017-08-01 | reverse complement strand
CACGGTCCAGACTGGCACGCCCTTCGTCTTAATCAGGTTGCCACCGGCATCGTAGAAGTCGACGCCCGCGATGTACCTCTGTTCCTCAGCGAAGATGTAGAGCTTGTTCGGGTTCGTCGGCGTCCCGTAGACGACGCCGAAGTTCGTCTTGCCCGCGTGGACGACGACCCAGTCCCCTCCGCCGAGCCTGTCCGTTGTGCCCTTCTCCACGGTCGGGGTTATCGTGCCCGTCCCCGGGCCTGCGCTCGCGAGTCCAGCAAATAACGGGACGGCCATGAAAAGGGCCGCCACCGCCAACACCATTCCCGTCTTGTTCATCTTTCCGCCTTCTGTGAGTGCAAGGCGATGTATATCACCTCGCTACTTACCTAGTGATGCTATATATCACGGCAATATTTATACTTTTCGCGAAAGGAACCAACCAAGGAACCCGGCCGAGTCCCTCCATGCGACTATGGATCTGCGTTCGTCGACTCGCAAACCTCATGCACCGGCCCGCCATGCTCGCTTGAGGTGTTCCATGGAGAAGGTCGCTCTCGGCAGGACGGGCATCAAGATAACGCGCATTGGGATCGGGGCGTGGCAGGCCGGCGGGAAGCAGTGGGGCGAGGATGTCAAGGACGAGGACTGCATAGCCGCCATCGTCAAGGCGCGCGCGCTCGGCGTCAACCTCGTCGACACCGCCGAGGTCTACGGCAACGGGCACTCCGAGGAGGTCGTGGGGAGGGCGCTGAAGGAAATCGGGCGTGACGAGATGGTCGTCGCGACAAAGGTGGCGGGGACCCACCTCAGGCACGACGAGGTGATCAAGGCGTGCGAGCTGAGCCTGAAGCGGCTCGACATCGACGCGATCGACCTCTACCAGATCCACTGGCCGAGCGTCTTTGACCTGATACCGTTGAAAGAGACGATGAAGGCGCTGGAAGAGCTGTACGTCGCCGGCAAGATCCGTGCCATCGGCGTCAGCAACTTCAGCGTCAGGGACCTGGAGGAGGCGAGGCAAGCACTCTCATGCGCGGACGTGTCCTCCCAACCAGGTGCAGTACAGCATGATCCACAGGGAGATCGAGAAGGAGGTCCTGCCGTACTGCCAGAGCGAGGACATAACCGTACTGGCCTGGGCCCCGCTCGGCGAAGGAGCGCTCACGGGGAAATACTCGAAGGAAAAGACGCCGAAGGACTCAGTGAGGGAGCGTCACTATTTCTTCAGACCGGAGAACATCGAGGCGATCAACGGTATCGTGAAGCTGCTCGAGGAGACGGGGAGGCCGCACGGCATGAGCGCCGTTCAGGTCGCTCTCGGCTGGCTGACCGCCAAAGACAGAGTCGTCCCGATACCGGGGGCGAAGACGGCGAAGCAGGCGGAGGAGAACCTTGGCGGTGGCGGCTGGGTCCTGACGCGCGACGAGCTCTCCCGTCTGAATGATGCGGCCGACTCGCTGACCCTCCGTTCGTTCTAGTCGACGGGCGCCGAAGGCCGTCAGTGTCTTATCCCGTAATCACTTCCCATTTAAAGATTCCTCCAGAACCAAGAGTCGACCATCCCGATGATCCGCTCTGGCGGTAACTTCCAGTAGAAGGCGTGGAGGGGGCGGCTGCCGTCAAGACTCGAGTGAGGCCAGGACTCGTTGTACCATTTGGCCGCCGAATCCAGGTTCTCGAACCGCCCGTAGATGCGCTCCAGCGTTTGGAAGACCCTCTCGACTTTCCCGTTTCCTTCAGGTCTTCCCACCCTCGAGAGTATATGCTCGACGCCATGCTCCCCAAGGTGAACGGTGAACCTGGAAGGGCCGCGGACGACCGTGTCGTAGGGACTCGCCCAGAACACGGTCCCATGATCGGAGAGCAGCTGGACAGGCGGACCCCACTCCGCCACGGCGGAGTCGAAGGCGCATATGCTGACGTCCATCGTGGGCGTGCGGTCAACCGCCACTCCCGTGACGAGACGGGAGGCGTCGTCCTCGTAGACGAGCCACCACTCGCCGGGGGAGTGCTCGTACCAGTCGACGTGCCATAGGTCCATGCTGTGCGGCCTCTCGTACCTCACGTACCGCCTCCTCCTCTGCTTCTTGGGCTCGTCCTTGGCAAGGCCCCTGGACTTCAGTACTGCGTGGATCCTGTTGTGAGGCACGTGCACGCCGTCCCTATTCATCGCCGTCTCAGTGCCGCACGCCCCCATGCCGTACATCTCGTGATAACGGAGGACCGTCTCAACCACGTCACCCGAGGGCGGGGAGGAGGGCCTTCCCGGTCTCCCGAGGACCGGGATCTTCCCCGTTTCCCTGTACCGCCGGTATAGCTCGTTCACCCACCGCCTGCTGACATTCTGCGCCCAGGCTATCCTCGACACAGGTTTGCCCTTCTCCATCTCTCGGATGATCCACTGGACCTTCCTCTCGCTGAGCTTCGTCATTCCGGGACCCCGTGCGATATTAGCGGGAACTGAATTCAGGATAACGCAGCTGAAGTCCGTCAGCCAAAGCTATAATACTCTCGCGTGATTCCTGCGTCGCCCCTCGGGGAAGGAGTTTCCTCCATGCAGGAGTACGACCCGGCCCTAATCGCGAGTCTCGAGGAGAAAGCGCGGCTCCTCAGGCGACATGTCCTCAAGATGACCCACGCCGCGAGGTCGGGACATCCCGGCGGCTCTCTCTCCTGCACCGACGTCATCACCACCCTCTACTTCCACGTCCTCAATGTCGACCCGAAGAGACCGGACTGGCCGGAGCGTGACAGGTTCGTGCTGAGCAAGGGTCACGCCGCGCCGATTCTCTACGCAGCCCTGGCGGAAAAGGGATTCATCCCCGTCGAGGAGCTGACCACGCTCCGCAAGCTCGGCTCGAGGCTGCAGGGACACCCTGAGAGGGGAGCCGTCCCCGGGGTGGAGGCGTGCGCGGGCGCGGAAGGGCAGGGGCTTAGCTTCGGGATAGGGGTCGCCTTGGCGGCCAGGCTGGACAAGAACCCAGCGAGGGTCTACGTGCTTCTCGGCGACGGTGAGAACGACGTCGGGCAGACATGGGAGGCGGTCATGGCGGCGCGTCACCTGAAGCTCGACAACCTCACAGTCATCATCGACAGGAACGGCCTCCAGCAGGAAGGGTCGACGGAGAGGATCATGGGCCTGGAGCCGCTCGCGGAGAAATGGATGGCGTTCAGGTGGCGGGTGATAGGGGTCGACGGCCACGACATCCGCCAGCTCCTCCGGGCGTTCGACGAGGCCAAGGCGACGAGGGACAGGCCGACGTGCATCCTCGCGGTCACGGTGAAAGGCAAGGGCGTAAGCTTCATGGAGAACATCGTCAAGTTCCATGGCTCCGCTCCGACGGACGACGAGCTGAAGAGGGCGCTCGCCGAGCTGGGGGAGACCTCATGAGCGAGACGCGGTGGAAGATGGAGTCGACTCGAGGCGCATTCGGCCAGGCGCTGCTCGAGCTCGGGCGAGAGAATAAGAGCATCGTCGTGGTCGGAGCCGACACGACCGAGTCGCTCAAGACATCGATGTTCGGAAAGGAGTTCCCGCAGAGGCTGTTCAACATCGGCATAGCCGAGCAGAACATGATAGGGATAGCAGCTGGGCTCGCGGCCTCCGGCAAGATAGCCTTCGCGGCGACCTACGCCGTCTTCGGGACCGCACAGGTGTACAGCGTCATCCGCCAGAGCGTGGCGTACCCCAAGCTCAACGTCAAGATATTCTGCAGTCACGCGGGGCTGACAGTCGGACCTGACGGCGCGACGCACCAGATGAATGAGGACATCGCGCTGATGCGCGGGTTGCCCAACATGGCGGTGCTCGTGCCCGCCGACGCCTTCGAGGTAGGCAAGTCGGTCCGGGCCGCGGCCGAACGGAACGGGCCGGTGTACTGCAGATTCGGCAGGTCGGACGTCCCGACGGTGACCGCAAAGGAAGACGCTTTCGAAATCGGGAAGTCCTCCGTGATGAGGGACGGCTCCGACGTCACTCTGATCGGTTGCGGGCTGATGGTGTCCACGTGCATCGCCGCCGCCGAGGCACTCGAAAGCGAAGGAATCAGGGCCAGGGTCGTCAATATGAGCACGATCAAGCCCATCGACGTGGCGGCGATCAAGAAGGCCGCCGAGGAGACCGGGGCGATAGTCACGGCGGAGGAGCACAGCATCGTCCACGGGCTCGGCAGCGCCGTCGCATCTGAGGTCGTCCGCCTGAAACCCGTGCCGATGGAGATGGTCGGGGTGCAGGACACCTTCGGTGAGAGCGGGGACGCGGACGGGCTCCTGCAGAAATACGGCCTGACGCCCGACAAGGTCGTCGAGGCGGCGAAGAGAGTAGTGAAGATGAGAGGAGGATGAAGGAATTGAAGATATTCTTGGACACGGCGGACATAGCCGAGATCAAGGAGGCTGCGAGCTGGGGAATAGTCGACGGGGTCACGACGAACCCAAGCCTTGTCGCGAAGACAGGGAGGAAGTTCAGTGACGTCGTCAAGGACATCGTGGCGATAGTGGACGGGCCGATCAGCCTGGAGGTAACGTCGGACCACGCCGAGGAGATGTTCAATGAGGCCCGCCAGCTCTCCTCGATTCACAAGAACGTCGTAGTCAAAGTCCCCATAACGACCGAGGGGCTGAAGGTCATCAAGAGGGCGAGGGCGTCGGGCATCAAGACAAACACGACCCTCATCTTCTCCGCGAACCAGGCGCTGCTCGCCGCCAAGGCGGGCACCAACTACGTGAGCCCCTTCATCGGCAGGCTGGACGACCAGGGGCAGACCGGGATGGACCTCGTCGGCGAGATTCTCGCCGTGTTCTGCAACTACGAGTTCGATTGCGAGGTTCTGGTCGCGAGCGTCCGTCATCCCCTGCACGTTCTCGAGGCGGCGATGCTGGGCGCCGACGTCTGCACCGTCCCCTTCGACGTGCTCAAGAAGATGGTCGGTCACTCTCTGACGGACGTTGGGATCGAGCGATTCAAGAGAGACTGGTCGAAGGTGCCGAAGTAGACCGCACGCTATTCATTCTCGCCAGACCCCGCGGCCTTCGCCTCATCGGGAGTGCCTTTCCTGCCTGCCCTGAACAGGATCTCGGTCTGCACTAGGTCCAGCGTCGCGAATATCATCAGCAGCGGCGGTGTATAGAGGATGTATTCGACCGCCAAGGGCAGCCTGGTGATGTACAGCGAGTAGACGATCGCGGGCATCCTGACGAAGATGACGACGATCGTGCCGAGGATGAGGAGGCTCGACACGAACTTGCCTGTCGCAGCCGATGTCCATCGAACCCGGGAAGAGGCGGAGAGGTGGCTCCAGCAGATTAGCACCGCCAGGGCCATCAGAACCACGGCGGATAGTGTCGCGCTCTGCAACGCCCATACCGCGATCCAGAGCCCGGTCGTGGCGGTGAGGCTGATGATCCCCCCAGTCCTCCCGAGAGTGCCCATCGTCTTCCACAGCGCGAGCACGACGATCGGAGCCGCCAGGAGCGCAAAAGTTGAGAGAGCGAGGAGGAGACCGAGACCTCCGTCGGCCTTCTCGACGAAATACCTGTTCTGGAAAGGAGTGAGCCAGACCGCGACGAGGGCGAGCGTCGTTGCGGCGAAGTTGACGCCAGGCGTGCGCCTCTCGTCCTTGACGATTTGAATCGAAGGAGCTGTCGGCCTGAGATGGAAGGAGACAGCAATCAAGACGACAGCGCAAACGACGAGACCGGGCCAATCGAAGGGGAAGACCACACTGCCAACGAGCCCCGCACCCAGGAACAGAGCGGCCGCGTCGCGGGAGTAGTCACCGCGTCTCATGAATCGGGCCATCAACATCGCGCCCGCGCATGCGAATGGCACGAAAGCCCAGGGCTCGCGGAGGAGGAAGATGCCCGAGAGCGAGAGTACCCCGACCTCTACGAGCCACGAATCGTCCCCGACGAGCGATTGCAGTCTCGCTTGGATTCTAGGGACGAAAATCAAGAGCGCCCCCGCCACGAACACGCTCGCGTACGTCCAGAAATAGTAATCCAGGGCCTTCTGAAGTCCTCCGAAGAAGATGTAGAAGAGCAGTGCGGAGGCGAGGCCGGGATACAACCACGCCCTGCTCAGCCTCTGGCGATCCCGAGCGACCTTTTGCTTTGCCCGCCAGAACAATAGCGCGACAGCCATGACGGCACACGTCAGAATCGAGAGTAGGATGGCCAGTCCGACAGCCATCGCGCGGCGCACACGCTGCATCGCAATGTACGCGTGAAATGCCGCCAAGTCCGTCTCGTTGCCCGATGATTCCCTCCTGGCCTGTCCGACAAGATCCGATGCGTCCTCGAGGTCCCACCTGTCGAGCGAAGTGAGCACGTCGCCGTTCGCCGCGTCCAACATCCTAGAAGCCTGACCGAGAAACTCTCTCGTCTCGAGCGCGAGCAGCGTCTCGACCGAGACGGCCTCCACCCGGCTGCCGTACCGCCCTCTGAGGACATCCAGAGCGCCTGCCGCCTCACCGAGATTGAGGGACCATGGATAGACCGTCACAAGGAAGAAATGAGCCCTCGATGGAGCCGCGTCTACATCCGCCATGATCTTGCCCACGACGTTGTCCCGACCGCTCCACAGGTGCGTGGCCCTAATCACGGGAGCCGCGGCCGTCTCGCCGCCCTGCACCCATGTGTCCAGGGTCGCCGCCTGGTCGGAGTAGTCGAGGATCACCCCCCGCGGTCGGAGCGCCGCGACATAGGCGTCCAAAGTCTCCGCCTTGTACGGGGTCTCACGGGCGTTGAAAGAGTTCAGGAGCCAGACGATGTCCATGTCCGCGGTCGCCATGGATCTTCCCGCCCTCACTAGGTACTCCTTGAGGTCCGTCTCGCGCGCGAAGCCAGGGTAGATGTAGCCCGCCCCGCTCGGCGCCGCCACGAATGAGTCGAGAGCGCTCGCGTTGGAGTAGTAGTAGTCGAGGAGCGGCGGGGCGAGCGACGCGAGGAGGGGGTTGATGCTCCAGGCTATCGGGACCGTGCCCCTCGTCTCGTCGTTCCACATGTCCCGCATCCTGTCCAAAATGAAGTCGATGTTGTCGCCGTCCGGCACCGCGAAACTGACGTATATGCCGTCCTCGGCGGGATCCTCTGTCGGCGGCACGACCCGTGTCTGTTTGAATGGCCCCGGAGGCGTCATCCCGGTCAGGAAGGAGAGGTTCGGGAGGTCCTGCCCGCCGAGGATGTACTTGCCGTGGCGGGAGGCGGCCTGGACGAGGAAGTTCTCCTCCGTTATCGTCGGAGCCTCGAACCAACCGAGGATTGGTATGTTGCGGGGCGTTGCGGCTAGGACGTCCTCTGTGAAGTCGATTTCCTCCTGCGACGAGAAGGGGCCCTGCCCGACGTGGAACGTCCAGACCTTCGCGGCGACCAGATAGTCCCTCAGGCCCGTCTTGGACGGCGGCAGGATCGCCAGAAGGTTCCTGTCACAACGGGGATAGAATTCCTGGAACGACTTGCGATATAGCTGGATGTCGGAGAGACCGGACCAAGGCGGCTGCCTGAGGTCGAGCCCGACGTTGAGCCCCGTCAGCCGGGACACCGTCTGGAGCGAGTCGGGACCGACTATTATTCGATCATCCACACCGGCATCCACCGTCGCCACGTTGATCGTGGCGGGACGGGGCGGGTCGTACACGACGAGCCCGGTGGCAAATGAGGAGAAATTCGTGAGGAATTGTTCGCTTGAGATCGTGGTGAACGTGACGTTGTATTTGGTCTCAAGCAATGGGAGGAGAAACGACGTGTTGCCCCATCCTCCGCTATCGAGGTATATCTGGACGCCCCTTCGGTTGACAAGGCCCTGAAGGGAGATGAGAGAGAGCAGCATCCCGGGGCTGGTGTCCCGAGACAGCTGGACATTGAAGGACGAATGCAAATTAGGGAAAGAGGGGAATATACTCGCCGAACCCGGCACCAGTTCCGATGTGGGAGTCGGTAGGTCCCTGAGGAATCGGAAGCCAAAACCTCCTGTCACCATCGCGCAGACGAGAACGACCGATACGACAGCCAACCTCTTATCGCGGTTCAACCTCAACCCCGTCTCCGCCGACGATGAGAGAGGGGGATAATAACCACTGCTGTGACGCCTGTCGAGGGGTTGCCCCCCAGCAACTCACCCGCCATCTCCGTTGCCCGTTTCAAGCGTGATTCTGCTCCTGCATGGATAGTCCAAAGTGAAGAATCGTTCACGATAATGACGGCGGCATCCTTAAGTGTGAAATTCGCCGGTCTTTCTTCAATTCCCCATAGTATGAGGGAGGTATGAAAAAAATGCCGAAATACGTAACATACGTGCAGATAGTGTTGAACCCGGACAGCACCAAACCGGGTAAGATTGCGCACGAGCTGGAGAAGCAGGGCTGGTGGCCGGTCTGGGGCGCATACGACTTCGCGTGGCCCTGGGAAGCATCCTGGAACACCAAGAACAGCGCCGAGTACTGGAAGAAGATAAACAAGGCGCACGACGCCCTGAGCAAGCTGAACGTCTCATGCTCATTCAGGACATACCAGAAGGGCAAGGAGAACACCCCTGTCTACTGGCCGAAGACCTGGAAGTAGGTATCTCCCAATCAGCGCCGGGACGACTTGTGGCTGCGAAACCGGCGCTGGCATTCATTTCGTTTCAAACTGGTCATGGGTTGCCACGTTGATCTTCCAGAGTCCCGACCCATGGCAGGACTCCGTTTCGACGCGCACACAAACCTTTTAGGAAGACCAAAGGAGATGCTTTTTCCTTGAAATCGGTGCTTCAATGCATTTCGCTCCAATGGGCTAAAGCTAAAATATCAACTCCTCATAGGGAAGCACAGGCCCCGGTAGTCTAGCGGTCTATGATCTCGGTCTGTCGAGCCGAGTGCTCGGGTTCGAATCCCGACCGGGGCGTACCACACTCGCTCATCGATTAGAAGTAGAAATATCCTATCCCGCATCTGAATTCGCGTTCTCAATCAACTAGATTCGCCAGATGCACGGGATTTGAATGGAGGGGCAACTCCCGATCTCGGTTCCTGCGCGGCTCGTCTACATGGAACCGTGAGGGAACTTGTAGGGGACTTGGTCAACCATCGGAACTCTGATTGGGCTGCCCTCCGGGCTCGGAGTCTTGCCGCCCTCTAATGAGCAGGGACAGTCTTCCCTCAGCTCGTGAATCATGAATTCCATGATATTCGCAGACGTCCGCGGAACCGTTGATCTTGGGTACGATCTAGTTATCAATTGGCCTGTCATTTCATTCACCTTGTCCTAGGGGCATTGGTCATCATGGTCCAAAGCTGAACCGATAGACTCGACCTGAGAGTGGCTTCTAGGACCTTCTGGGTCTTATGGGCGTCTGTCTCAGCGAATCTGTTTTGGCGCATCTTGGATTCTCCGACTTTAGGACTACCTAAACATCGTAGCTATTTAAGCTCTCCTAATCTCCAAGGCCGGTGACAGTGGCACTCTGATCCTTGGCTACCCCTCTCAAAGCCAAGAGCTGCGGATTCGAAAGAGTGTGGAACAGCCGTCTCAGGTGACTGTTCTTCTAATCCCCGCCATCGCGCGCTCCTTCATCGTGGTGCTCCAGTAGATGAAGAAGACGAGGGCCGCGAGTATCGCCGTCGTCGAGACCGTGATCGTCAAGTTGTCAACCTTGACGAGCGCAAAGCCGACGATGAGCAGGATGCCGGTGAACATGTGAGCGAGTATCGTCGATGCGTTCGCTGGCACCATCTCTAGAGGGCTGGAGTAGAAGCGGATGCAGTACAGTGAAGCCTTGAGCGCGAAGGGGATGGCGATGAGAGCGACGAGGGTCTGCATTGGCATGGCGCCCGTCAAAACCCCTATGACGATCGAGAGGTACGTGGCTGCGAAAAGAGCGGGTACTCCCCATTTCGCCTTCTCGCGCCCAAGGCGCACGACGAGGGTCCTCTTGCCGACTTGTTCGTCAGCCCGATAGTCCGGGAACTCGTTGACGTAGAGCACGGCGGCTATGAGGAATCCCGGTGTGAGGGAGCCGACGAACGATGTCCAGTCGAGTGCTAGCGTCTGGACAAAATACGCGCCGAGGGCCATCAGCATCCCGAGATTGAGACCGCACATAAGCTCCCCGATTCCCCTGGCACCAAGCTTCAGAGGCGGGGCCGTGTAGAAGTACCCGACAAGCAGCCCGACTATCCCGATGACGAGTATCGGCCAGCCGCACACCCAGGCCAGGTAGACACCGATTACCCCTGCACCAACAAACAGGAATATCGCTCCAGAGAGAACCTCCAAAGGCGACATGAGTCCGAGCTGGATCATCCTGCTGCCACCGCTGAACGGCCTGACGAACTCCTTGTTGACCTCGTCGTCCTTGCTGATGTGATCGAAGTAATCGTTGAAGACGTTCGTCCCGAGGTGCATCATCACCCCGCCAACGAGGGTGAGCAGGAATAGCCAGGAATTGAAAACGCCCTTCTGGGTGAATGCCATCATCGCGCCCAGGACGACTGGGACAATCGAGCCAGTGAGGAAGGGCGCCCTGATTTCCGCTGCCCAAAGCTTCGCCTTTCTCTTCAATAAGGACCACTCAGAAGTCGATTCGGCGTGCTGCGGGAAGTCTACGACGGTCGGCGGGATCCCCTGGACAATCTCCGCGAACACCCTGTACCTTACGCTGAGAGGCCTGACCTTGATGCAATCCAGGACGTTGGAGTTGCCAGATTGAAGCAGCCCGCGGACGATCGACGACTTCGGAGATTCGAGCTCGAAGCCCTTCTGCCGCTCCTGCTCGCTCCTGACCGTCTCGGCGACACCGATTATCTCGACCTCGGCCAAGCCGCCCTCCTCGGGCGAGGGTTTCCTGAAGAGCAGCGTTACGTTCCGGTTGTTGACCATCTGGACAGTCTTGGGGTCGTCCTTCATGCTGGCTAGGTAAACGTCGAACCCCTCACCCAAGCCGAAGTGCATCATGCGCGACCTGATCGTCTGGCCGGACATGGTGGAGACATGCACCGCGTCCGCGTCTCTGATCGCTCCTCGTATCTCCTCTAGCGGATGCTTCCCTTGCAGGTTATCTCCCCTTCCTATTTTCCGCCCATTTGGCGGGCATACTTAAGTCTTTGTCACCCCGTGGCCGGTCTTCACGTCTGAGGCCTTCAGCGCCGTATCCACTTCCCCGAACGCCACCTCGACCTGTTCCCCGCTCTCCATGTCCCTGACAGTCACGACGCCCTTCGCAATCTCCCTCTCTCCGATGAGGACGGTTCGCCGGGCGCCGATTGCGTTGGCGTAGTCCAGGTTCTTGGACGGGCCTCGGCCCATTAAATCGATGTCGGCTGCCAGGCCTGCGGCTCTTAGCCTGCCTAGGATCTCGTAAGCCTTCGTCCGTGCAGTCGGACCTATCGGGATGATGTACGCATCAAGTGGCCTCGGTGCCATCGGCACCCGCTCCTCCTCTGCGGACAGCACTACCCTGTCCATACCGATTGCGAAACCGGTGGTCGAAGTCGGCTCTCCGCCAAGGATGTCCGTGAGAGTGTATGCCCCGCCACCGCCGACCTGTTTCTCGGCACCGAGGTTCGGCGAGTCGATCTCGAACACCATGCCGGTGTAATAGTCGAGCCCCCTGACGACGCCCAGGTCGAAGGTGAAATCGGTGACCCCATGCAACGCCAGCTGCTCGCCGAGACGTCTCAGGTAATCAACCGATTCCTTTGCTGAGTCTCCGAGCGCCTCGATGGCCTGGTCCAGCACTTCCGCGCCTCCCTTCATCTTGACAACGGATGAGAGCGGT
>Ga0315268_10007196_pt1 | contig 11737 bp, 16 predicted proteins | sample C1_top_MG_FD_204535 | JGI IMG/M metagenome (GOLD analysis project Ga0315268, IMG submission 204535) | Sediment microbial communities from Yellowstone Lake, YNP, Wyoming, USA - C1_top | ecosystem: Environmental > Aquatic > Freshwater > Lake > Sediment | place: USA: Wyoming | collected 2017-08-01 | reverse complement strand
TTCAACAATACCAATAATGCGTATGATGTTTCAACTCTCAACAAATACAATATCACAAAGACTCTTGGGAAAAATATTATCAATGGATCATACAAGGGTGGTAACTATTGGTATGATTATCTTGGATGGGATTTAGACGGTGATGGTCTTGGAGATACCGATCTCCCCTATGATAGCGATGGTGATATATCTGGTGCGGGTGATCTTCATCCATTATTCCCAATGGGCATGTATCCTATTGTCTATGTCGATGACGATCAAGACCCCTCATGGTATAACGCATTCCATGTGAAAACGATCCCAGAAGGAGTAACCAATGTTACAACCAATGGTATCGTCTATGTTTGGAATGGAACATATAATCTCCCCGTAGATGTTTTCAAAGGATGCACAATCATAGGGAATGGAACAACCGCGACAACAATCCAGAATGAAGAAATGGTTATTAGTGCAAGTTATGTCTCAGTATCAGATATTCTTTTTAACGATACCACAACTGGATACTTGCTTACAAACAATGTAAGTGATCGTGCTGATATAAACCATGTCTATGTTTTTAACTGCACATTCAGAAATTCAAACAACTATGGAATAAACTTTGATGGGATACTTTCTCAAATCTATATCTTCAATAATACTTTCTACGATATAACTAATTTCCCGGTCTATGTTGATGGTGCTGATTCCTCATATTTCACGAACCTAAACATCGATGGTGGAAAAGGTGGAATCTATGTATCCGGTGATAACACAAACATCGCGGGTTGTATATTAACAAACGGTTCTGATTCTGTTGGTGATTTTAACAGGATCACCATCTGGGATTCGCATAATACAACGATCCATGACAATTCAATCTATAATGGAGATAGAGCGGGGATCGGTCTTCTCAATGCTGATAACTGCACCGTTGAAACCAACATCATCGAATACTTCAATGATACAGGAGACTATGGAATCTATCTTGATGCAAACGGTGATGATAACCTAATCTACAATAATTATATTACAAATAACAATATTAATGCGTATGAAGGAATCCATAACAACAGATGGAATATCACAAAGACTCTTGGAACAAATATTGTTGGTGGAAACTATTTTGGTGGTAACTATTGGGATGATTACATTGGAGCGGATACAGACAACGATACACTTGGAGATACCAATACTCCATACAATAGTTCCTTACAAATATCCCCCGGTGATTATCACCCGTTATGGTTCTGGGCATTGAATGGAGTAACCAACCTCACTGTCTACAACATCCCAACGAACCTTACGCAACTCATCACATGGAACGGGTACGTCGGATTCAATACTGTTGTAAGGGAATCAACCACTGGGTATCCCGCAACCCCTACATCTGGTAACTCGGTCTATAATGGAACACAGGTCTATCATTATTACAGCACACCCGCACCAGGACAACTCCATTACTATCGAGCATGGTACTACCTGGGAAGCGGGTTATATTCTGATTATGCGAATGCGTCTAAACTCACTAAACCATTCGCACCAACAAACATCACCGCAACATTCCTCAACATAACAACAGTCAACATCTCATGGACACCAGGATTAGGATCAAACAGAACAGTGTTACTACGAAACACCACATACTACTCCAATGACCCCTCACAAGGGACAATCATCTACAATGGGACAGGAACCTATTACCATCTCAACATCACATCATCACCGCAATACATCACCGCATGGGGATGGGCAGTACATCTTATTCCCTATCACTCAGAGTTTAGTTACACTGGATCACCCGTAACATTCAAGGGACTCGGGATCAACTGCTACAACGAATCTGATCCCACACAGGAACTCCCCTATAACTTCATGGTGCGAAACGCAAATGGAACAGATGTGTACCAAGCATTCGCTAACTACGGGTATCAACTATTGAACCTTACAGGATTCGAGACAGATACCAACGTCTACATACGAGTATGGACCGATGGATACCATGCGAGAGAACGATTCCTCCCAGTATTCACAAACATGCTTTACAACCTCTCATTCTATCTCCCGAAGAAAAACATTGGAACAGGGGAAGACCCCGAAGGCGGTGGGAACACAGAGGATTGCGTTCTACGGGGATTCATTGATTCATTATCATGTTCAGGGAACGCCAGTGACGTAACCATTGATCTCTACAACTACCTTGATACCATCATCAGTGTCGAGAAATACAGTGTTGCTCATAACTGGACGAATGTCCCATCCAACAAATACACCTATAACTCAACTACGGTTGTCATCAATGCAACAGGATTAGAAAGCGATACAACCCAGGTGCGGGTCAGTTACTATTATTATTTCTGCTCAGGGGATACCAATGTCGCAGTCTACTACTGTCGAGTCGTTGAAACCACAGAGACAGAATACTCAACCTATGACACCCCAGTAGAGGGAGCGGTAGTCACATTCAAACGATACATGAATACCACAAAAGGATTCGAGGTAGTCAGCGATTGCTTCACTGACGCAAACGGATACATCACAATCTATCTGATCCCGAATGTCCAGTACCTCGTCCACATTGAGAAGACAGGGTACGATCCGACAAATAGTTCCTATGTCCCCGTCCCCGCAAACTCCTATGGACTCACCGTTGAGAAAACATTTAGACTCGTTAAATCAACAAGCATCCCACCCATCTACAACTATACCTATATGATGAAGAACATCCACTGGTCCTTTGAACCAAAAGGAATCACATTCAGAACAGGATTCACCGCGTACTTCAACATCACCAGTACTGACAACCAACTCGAATGGTACAGCATGGATGTCTACATGTACAACTATACCCTGAAATCATGGGTCCTGTTGAGTCACCAGATTGAATACAACCCTGGCGGTGGATCGCTCCATTACGATGTTGCGAATATCACTGGCAAATACAAGTTTGATTTATTCTTCAAAAAGATTGGGTATCTCGCATACGAGTTGAGTCAAACAGGGAGTTTCGAGAAGATCATAGAATACTTCGCCCAATGGATGCTTGACATCCCAGACTACGCGTACTACATTATCCTGATTGTCATAATGATACTTGTCTCAGGATTCGCATTCCTCTATCTTGGTGCAGGACTCCTCACAGGATACGTTGCTCTTGGAATCATGGCACTTGGGTTACTCATCAAACCCGTCATGGTTCCACTGGGAAACGGGATCGACATCTCAGGATGGCTTATCTTTATGATAACCTTCATCTTCTACACAGTCGCAATATTCCTATGGAGTAAGATATAATGAAAGCAAACAAGCATTCCAAATTCAGAAAAATGGATGATACTGGAAGCATTGGCACATACGTCCTCATCATGTTTGGAATCATCGTCACACTCTACATGTTCGGGTACACCAATACCCTTGATCTCTACCTTAGTGACACAAACAATGGGAACATTAATGTTACTGATGCTGAGATGCAGAAGAACGCAAACACAAATCCTATGTATATGTTCTTTTTAGCAATCAAGAATTTTGTTATAGATAATCCATTAATGATAGGAGTTGGGATTGGTGCAATCATCATAGGAACGGTTATAGGAATGGCAACAGGAACTCTCTCTGTTCTTTATACTTACATCATCCCCATCATCCTCATCGCAGTAGTCCTCAACCTATTCATCTTCCCGCTCACATCTATTGATGCAGAACTGAGTAGTTTTATGATCTGGGAGATACCGTTCTCATGGATCATCATCATGCTTCTCAACCTCATGTACATACTTGCTGTCTTAGAATATGTAAGGAGCGGGACCACAACATGATTGACTACATCTTTGCATTCCTGAATGTCTTTGCGATCAACACTGGTTGGACCAACATCACCAATGCGATAGGAGAGATGTTTACAGGCGGTGCGAACACCACTGGCATCTTCGGACCTATGGGCGGGAGTGCCATCGGAGAAACAGTCCTCGGAATAATCATCCTCATGTTCTTCCTGTTCCTCACCATCGTCTACGGGATGGGGATGGTAGTCGGATCAGCAGTACTCATCCCCTCACTATTCGCAGTCTTCCAATTCATCCCACCATTACGAATCATTGTTACAATCATCCTGGGTATCGTACTCGGACTTGGTTTGCATAAATTTGTAAAGAGATAAAAACATGACACTCACAAACACTGGTGAGATACCACCAATCTTCGATAAGATACTCAATGAATTAAAAACAAGAAAAACAATACCGCATGATGAGTTCCGATGTATGCTATTCGGACTCCGCATCCACGACAAAGATATTGATAAGATAGAGAAATGGTTTATCAAACAAGGAATCCTGAATCGAGTAACTGGCGGGGAGGAAAAAAAGACGAGAAAGGATTTCGTCATCTTCTGTTTAGTGGACAAGAAATAACATCATAAAATACCTCCAAGGATACCCGATGTTTTAACATCGGGAGGAATTGGAATCGTATCTTGTTTAGTTGGTTTAATACCTAACTTTTCACATCTTCGTCTTTGAGCAATCACAAAGGCATCTTGTTTTGTTTTTATCTTGTTACATTGGATACACAGTGTTTGCACATTATCAATATTAAATTCTTCTCCACCAATCGCAATAGGTATAATATGGTCACCAATTAAATGAAAAGAATCTTCTTTCTTACCGCACATACGACAACAATAATTATCACGTTGAAATGCCTTAACACGAATCAAACTCCAATCCTGAATCGCTTGTTCTTCTTTGTAAAATTTATCAGAACACTCTTTGCTACAACAAAGCCAATCAGTTCTCCTGTTCCATTTCGACTTATGTTTCCCGCACATGGGACATTCACCATACATAATACGTTTTTGTGCTTCATGTGAAAAGTTACGAACCCATCCTTGTCTTTTTTCCATCAGAAACCTCCGAGTTTTGCTTGTGTGAAGTTCCCTATCTTAACCTCGGGATTATGATTAATATGGTCTACTTGTTTTCCTTCTGGAAATCCCATTATTTTACGGTGCATGTACATGTGTTTAACACACTTATTGTTTATTCTTTCTCCATGTCTTGCATAGCATATATTTTTATTAACTAATATAGACCATTTATATTTATTCAATTCATCATAATCTTCATCATCAACTAATGCTACTTGTTCATTATTTAAAAATATTTCTTTCACCATATCCAATGGTATGTAAATAATAGTTAATAATATTATCGTTCTCCTTTAAAAAGTGCGAGAATCTGCGAGTTTTTAATTCTTGAAGGTTTTATATAATTTCAAAGACATCTCAGTACCAAGTACTTCGGGTTTGCTCGACTTTGCTTAACCCCGTCATGTTAACGCAGAAGTAAAGAATTTAGGAGGAAACCAAAAAATGCTGACACAATCCAGATTTAAAGCCCAGATCACAAAACAATTCATCGGCATCATGGTGGTCATATTGAAAATGTCTTACAAGGCATTTCAAGACCTGCATCATCGGTGTCGCTGTCGTGATCCCCGTAGTCAACCAAGTATCAAAAGATGCAAATCTCACTGGTACTGTGAAGACCTTAGTCGATCTGCTTCCATTATTCATCGCTGTTGCGTTGATATTAGTGGTAGTTGGACTCTACTAAGATTGTTCAACGGATGCAGGTGATACAAAGAGGACCAACCAATCGCAAAAAGCGATGAGATCACTATTGGTTGGTTACTCTTATACCGTTCTTTTCATTGTTTAATTTATAGAGGAGGATAATGCCAAAAAAACACCATAAGAAAAAGAAACACCACAAAAAACATTAACCAATCTTCTCTCTCTTTTTTTATGATGCTAATATTTTAATAATTACATAGCGATTACTATTCCCAATGATTGAGATCATATTGTTTCTATGGATACTTATTTTCCTCATCTTTTTTGTCGCAGGGATCGTCACCGATAATGCGGTCTTTGGGATAGTCGCAGGATTCATTCTCCTCTTATTCGCTCTTGGGATTATTGTTGACGGGATGCAGTTCCAGACAGGAATGGAAATCACTACGGTCAATGGTACGCAGAGATTGACTACACAATATAGTGAGATTACCGCACCGTTCTCCACATGGGGGATACTCTTTGGCATCACGCTTCTTGCGATCAGCATCTATCTTTTTTATGCAAATGGGACTGAACTCTAATAGTCAAAACTTAAATACCATTTATACAATATAGTATCTGCATCCGTATGAATGAATATGAAACTGTTTTAAAAGAAAAAGTAACATACCTCGAAGACGAGATACGGAAACGTGATGAGAAAAAAATCTCGATGGATGAATACCTGCGGGAACTCAAACTCTATGGGGATACACCGAAGGATCAATTCAGTCACCAGTATAAACTCCTTTGGCATCCGAATGTAGAAATCAATGAGCGATCAAAACGAGTTGATCTATTCAACCCTGATATACTTTTAGGAAACATCAAGGACAGCAAGACGCTCTATTTCTTCCAACGTGATTTCTCCATCCTCCATAGAATCTATGATATGGGTCTACGGTCTGGTGGAGTCATGGACCTGTTCAACAACCTGTATTACGCATGGATCGGGCAGATACGACTCACTGGTGCGTTAACAGGGAATGAGCGACTGCTTCAATCATTCCTGGAACCACAGTTAGGTGAGGTAGAAGGATTCTCGTTCTTAGAGAAACGGAAAGCAGAAAAGGAGAGAAAGAAACGACTTCGTGATTACATGGCACAAGCGGGGTTGGGTCGTGGTGGTGGAGGACCGATGGGCGGTTCAGGAGGAGGACCGTATGGGTAGTCTTGATAAATATTCAGGAGACAGAACTACGGATACTCCCCTCTCTGAACGCAGTAGAGAACTTGATGAACGCTTACGATCATTAGAGATGAAAGAGGAAGCACAACAAATAGAGATGCAACGCAAAGCAGATGAACTGAAACGCATGAACGCCCTTCTTGAAAAAGAACGATTACTCGATGAACGATTACACAAACAATCACAGGATGAACGATTAGAGCGGGATTATGAACCACGATTACGAGAACGAGATCATAGAGTACCAAGACGGGAACGAGTAAGACAAGATCGTGAACGAAGACGAGAGGAACGACAGCAGAGAGTAGAGGACCGTAAACTCAGACGCAGAGGAATAGAACCAGAGGATTACGATGAACCATCACGAGAAACAGAACTTGATCCGTATGCTGAACGGATCATCATGGATAAATACATGCAACGACACAAGGGAATGAAGAAATCAGAGCGTAAACTTATTGCGGGAAAAGAAATGGAAGGAACCAAATCACGACAGAACAGCGTCATGTATCTTGCAGTCATTGGACTTGCTTTCATCTCATTTATTTATTTCTACATCAAGATAGATTGGATGAGCATTATACTCCTCTATGTCGGTCTGATGATGTTCATCCCCGTTGGGATGATCCTCGGATGGGCGTTCCTCGACCCCTACATGCGATGCAAGATAATGAGGAGAACCACCCATAAGAACTATGGTATCGTCAACTTCGTTGGGAAAGGACAGAAGATTGTCTCCAAGATAAAGAACTTCGATGACTCATTGATATGGAGAGGAAACTCAGTCTGGGCGATCACAAAGGAACATATCTACCAGTTGTCTAAGAACGGGGATCAACTCTCAGAGACAGGGAAGATAGATGCAGAAAGCATCGTCACACTCGTTGAAACTGTCCCCGTACTCTTTGTTGATCTTGACAGTATGCAACCACTTGGACTCGCCAGGGACCGCAGAGAGGGGATCAACCCGCTTGAACTTGGACCCGCACTCAAATCCTGGGTTGATAACGAGAAAGCAAAAGCAATCGGACTCCGTAAGACGATGGATATGTTTTTCATCGTCCTCATCATTCTCGCCATTGTCTCTGTCGGGATGGCGTATCTCAGCATGAATAACGTCAATGATCTAATGACACAGGTTTCGTCAATGCAGAACAGACTCGATGCACTCATACAACAGATCAATGCCACTGGCTTACCATGATTAACTTCGATTTCATTGTGACTGTTGCAGTCACATCATCAGTCACCTGTTTCTTCAACACCATCACCACCGTTATCCTCTACAAATATGTTTTGAAGCATCTTGGCGTTCCACCGATAACAAAGTAATGCTACTACATTTTTTATAATTTCAAAACAATATCTTTTACACATTATGAGGAATCACTATGGCATGTAGAAGCAAGAAGTTAACTAAATTATTAAACGCAACAAAAAAACAATACGGGATAAGGAAAGGAACAAAGATCGGTTATGCAACTGCTAAAAAGTTGGGATGGAGGGTCTAATGAAAAAAAATAGGTCCATGATTCTTTTATTGATACTAATGTCGCTCTTACTATTCACTGGACTTGCATCTGCGTCACAATAGGATTATCAAAGGAAGCATTGATCTCCCTGATGATTATCGCCATATTCGGAATCATCATCATCCAGGTTATCCTCGGATTATGAGTCTCATAGACGATATACAGTTCAAACGCATCGGTGATTTAGAGAAACGATTTATCAAAAAAAAGAATGATATTACAAAACAATTCAAACGATTCCAGAAATGGAGGAAAAAAAGAAAAAGAGGAAAATGAATATGAAAAAATATCCATACCAAACAGGGAAGACTACACCCTGGTTAGATATGTTGCTCCCCGCTAAAAAACCTGGGTATCGGACAAGCAAAAGAGGTCATCGGTATTATGAAGCACGAAAGAACCGATCCGATAAACCAGGGAAACGTATATAGGAGAACTTGTTATGTCCACTGATGAAGAACTTATGCCCACCGATGAGGAAACAGATGAGAATGGAAACGAAAAACCATCCTGGTCTGAAAGACGTAAAGCACGAAAACAATCGAGGACAACCGCTAAGACAGAGCAACTCAAAAGACAAATAGAGGAAACACATGCAAGAAACGAATTGCTTAAACAACGTCAACAACTCCGTCAGGAGAAAGCAGAACTCCAAGCACCGCAACTAAAACGAGCAACCGCATTCGGGAGAGTACTCGCAGAGGAATCCGCACGATCCTTCGGGAAGACCGCAAAATACATGAGGGATCGTGGGAGACAACAAGCAAGACGATCAGCGAAAAGAGGTATCAGACGAGTACAACGGATACCCGCAGTTGCACAACGCTCTCCTGTTGTTTCACAACATAGTGCAGTACAACCAACAGGGATGGAGCAGGGTATAATGATGGAGTTCCAGAAACCTCCACGACAGGATATGTTTGTCGGTGGACAGGGGAATATCGTTGAACATGGGACGCAACAAGTCAACATCGTTGAACGAGGATCGCAACCAACCGTTCAACAAGCACCAGTGATTCGGACCACCAGACCCGTCATGGTGCAACAACCCCAGGTACAACAACAGCAGATGGATTTCTTTGGACCATCAAAGAACCAGGATTTCTTCGGCAATAGCAACAAGGATTTCTTTGGACCATCAAAAGATATTCTTGGTTCAAAAAAGAAAAAACAAAACTACTTTTAATTCCAGGGTCGAGCATCCTTCATTTTTCTTTTCTCAATACTATGAGATATTCGTGCAACAGAATGACAGATACCACTTAACACCAGGAAGAATATTGCAACCTGATCCGTTGCATTAAAGTCAATATAATATAAAATAATTGAGAAAACAATTCCTCCCAGGATCGCCCAGTTTGTTCTCCTCTCCCATTTATGCTCAATCAATCCCCATCCAAGACCACTATGAAACAGTTTCATACGATCACCAGAAAAACAATCTGATAACTATTATTGCTACTATGATGATACCGATAATAATAGGAATAATGAAATCCATGATCTGTATCCCTTCCGCTTTAATCTCTGGTTGTGCATCAGATTGATGAGAAGTATTCATCGGTGGTTCCTCAACAGGTGGTTCCTCAACAGGTGGTTCCTCTGGTATGGATTCTTTTTCTACTATCGCTATCTGTATTGATCCATTCGATGATTCCATCGGGATAGCACCCGTTTCATTGACAATCAAATAATCATACATCAATATACTTGTTATCCCAACAACATCCTTTGCGGTAAACGAAATCACCGCAAGACTCCCAGGTTCAGACTCATTCTCTGTCGCATTCACAATCAATCCATATATGTTTACTATCGTCCCATTACTATTATCTATCACCCCAGGACCAAACATCATTGTATGCCCTGCAAAAACATCCCCTGTTTTCACTTCATTTACAGTAAGATACATGGGATCAAAACGTACCTTAAACTCAAATCCTTTAAAGAACCATTTTGGATTCAAATGGAACTCTACATCAAAAGTCTCACCAACAGTTTTCGTATATGTTTTAACATCACCCTGAACAACAGGAGAGATACATAATCCCAACAGATACAAGAATAAAATGATATGGAGTAAATATCTGTTTTTCATTATACGCCATTTCTAAGCCCGTACACGCATTGTTTGTATTACTATACTAATGGTACGGTACTATATTGGTTTTTCAACCCAGGTTGCGTTTCCGCAAGAACGCAAGTAAATCTACGAACTGATTGTACTTCGTCCTCAGATACTTATCATTCATCTTCCTTTGCAATACATCCAGATCATTCTTTATGTTCTCCAATCTCCCCATGATCTCTCTTTTTTCCTCATCACCCTGATAGAGATAACAGTTCCGCATATTCGTCTTCATCATCAAATTAATTACCCATGCGACACAAAGTACAAACAAAAAACCAAGTATCGCTCCCAATAAGAATACATCCTCTATCATTCTTTTGTCTCCTCTATGATCCTCTTAACGTAACTCCCTTTATTAAGATAATCCCTGATGTCTTTCTCAAAATGGAATGCCCATGCTTTCTCTGATTTCGCTATCCGTTCATTGATGTATGCTTCATCAACGCTCCGTTTCCTCGCACCAGGGATGATTGAACTCTTTAAAGCGATCTCACTGGCGAAATACAATGGGTTCATATAGACTTCCAGTTCCATCCCTTCCATCTCACCCATCTTCTCTTGTGCGAGTTTAAAGAAATCTACTCCATTCAGTTTGAATGAAAAAATGTCCATCTGCAATGCAGTCTGTATCCCTGACAACACTGTTTCTATCGTCATCCCCGTTGCACTATTTTTTGCAACATTCACGATTGCAGATAACGTCCTATTGTCCCCTGATATAGCATTCAGTTTCTTTGTTGCTTCCAAGTCTCGTTGCAGTTTATATCCGATCAAATCCGCTAACAGAAGATTCAATGTCTTCTTATCCATAGATTTCTGCTCGTACAGGATTTTCATCGGATCACCTAAATCGAGTACGCATTATAGATTTGCGTTACCCCGAATCTATCCAGTAACACTTTCTTCATTTTTTCGCTTTCTTTCTTCAATGACTCCTCAAACAGTTTCACCGTCAGCATATAATCATCCTTCGCTTTCTTTGATTGATCCTCTGTCAGAAACATATCGAACAACCCTGCATTTATTAACCGCAACTCCTGTATATCCTCAGAGTGATTATACTGATGGAGTATACCATCTTCGTCTTTGAACATGACACGAACAGCACCCGCCATGCTCTGCTCTTTCTTTGTGCGAACAACCGTCATATAGACTGTCTTGTTTTTGTTCAGGTCTTTCATCTGCTTAAAAAAATCATCTAACTCCTCATATTGTATCGTTGACATATTTTTTTTTTCTCCTTATACCAATAGTGCATTACCCAGGGACTTCACCCATGACGAGAATGCGTC